>Ga0209048_10001880_pt1 | contig 21205 bp, 21 predicted proteins | sample FrelakmetCRP12CR_FD_187146 | JGI IMG/M metagenome (GOLD analysis project Ga0209048, IMG submission 187146) | Freshwater lake sediment microbial communities from the University of Notre Dame, USA, for methane emissions studies - CRP12 CR (SPAdes)... | ecosystem: Environmental > Aquatic >... | reverse complement strand
GTCGGGCCCCAGCCGGTGCTCGTGGTCGCATGGACGTTCGCCTGGTTGATCGTATAGACGAAGTTGGTCATGTTCTCAGTTGGCTTGCCCGTTGCCGTGCACGTGTACGCCGTCCCTGTGGGCGCCGTGCTGCAACAATCGAGGTCGAATGCCTTGAGCGCTGCACCTGCCGCCGCCTGTCGTGCCAGACAGGTGTTGGGACCCGTGTCAGCGTAGGTTCGGTTGTCAAGATAGGCCTGTTCGAAACGGGTGCGCGCGTCGGACAGTGCCGATGTCGCCTCGATGATCTTGCCGCGCTTGACGTAGTCGCTGTAGTTCGGGAGCGCGATCGCCGCAAGGATGGCGACGATCGCGGTCACGATCATCACCTCGATCATGGTGAATCCGCGTGCCGTCCCCCGCGCGGGGCCGCGAGGACTTGTCAACGCTGTTGCGAGTGCCTTGATTTGCACGGCGAATTCCCCTTTTTCTGCAGTTGCATGTTATGCCGCCCCGCCGCCCCGGCGCAACGCAAGCCGATTAGAGGTATTGCAGGCGGAACAGACGGTTGCATCACAATTCGGAGTCCCGGACAAGCGCCCGTAACACTGGCAAACTGTGACCTGCAACATAGCTTCAGGGGCATCGCCCGTGGGTCTTGTCGGTGCGCGCCCGTCCGCTGTTGGCGAGCACGACCTTGAGCGCGTTCTGGCCGGACTTGCAGACGACGAAAGTCCCCATCTGCAAGGCCCCGCTGAGCAGTCGCGCGTGGCCGAGGGCTGTGTAGGACACGTAGTCCGCGACAGGACGGTTGCCGTAGACGGTGATGCCTTCCGGCGCGGGGCCTTCCTGGCGGATGACCTGCGCTTGCGCGTCAATGTCGCCTCCGTGGTCTTCGTCGACGTACCTGATCCAACCCGATTCCCACCCTCCGTGGGTGGTGCACCGGCGGCGGTCCAGGCTCTTGCAGACGTTGACGCGACAGCCGTGCTTGATGGCCTCGCTGCGAGCGATATCCAGCGCATCGGCGATGAATCGGGCGTGATCGGCGACCTGCTGGGCGGCGATCCAGCTGTGATACGCCGGCAGCAGCATCGCCAGCAGGGCGCCGAACACGGCGATGGCGAGCGGCAGTTCGAGCAGCGTGAATCCTGCGTGTGCCCGTCCTGCACGCCTTCGCCGGGTCCTTGTGGCCATGTGCCACCTGCGTCGGAGCGGGACCGCAAACCCGCGATTCCGGCCAACGATGCTGGGCGTTCGAGGCCGGAACGAAACTTGCCCCTATGACCTAAGTCATTGGCCGTATTGACATATCTTCATGCGCTCGGGATGCGGCCGGGCGCGCAGCGGAGTCCGGGGGGAGGGCGGCGGCCCGGACGCCGACGCGGCGATCGACCTGGTCGCGACGGCCGCGTGCGATAATGCGCACGCTGTGCTCCGGCCCTCCGCCGCCGGCGCCAATCTCCTCAAGCCTGGCCCGTGTCGTCCAAAACTCGTTTCGTCTGGGAAGATCCGCTGCTGCTCGACCTGCAGCTCGCGCCCGAAGAGCGCATGGTGCGGGAGACCGCGCACGCCTACGCGCAGGAGAAGCTCCTTCCCCGCGTCACCGAAGCGTTCCGGCACGAGCGCTCCGATCCGGCGATATTTCGCGAAATGGGCGCCCTGGGGCTGCTCGGGTCGACCCTGCCCGAGCAATACGGCGGAGCGGGTCTCAACTATGTGTGCTACGGCCTCATCGCGCGCGAAATCGAGCGCGTCGACTCGGGCTACCGGTCCATGATGAGCGTGCAGAGTTCGTTGGTCATGCATCCCATCCATGCCTACGGTTCCGAGGCGCAGCGCCGGCAATTCCTGCCCAAGCTCGCCAGCGGCGAGTGGATCGGCTGCTTCGGGCTCACCGAGCCCGATCACGGCTCCGATCCGGGCTCGATGGTGACGCGCGCCCGCGCGGTCGACGGCGGCTACCGGCTATCCGGCGCCAAGATGTGGATTTCCAACTCGCCGATCGCCGACGTGTTCGTCGTCTGGGCCAAGACCGACGACGCGATCATTCGCGGGTTCATTCTGCAGAAGGGCATGGAGGGATTGTCGGCGCCGAAGATCGAAGGCAAGTTCAGCCTGCGCACGTCGATCACCGGCGAGATCGTTCTCGACGAAGTGTTCTGCCCGGAGGATCGGCTGCTCCCCGGCGTCGAAGGACTTGCCGGTCCGTTCGGCTGCCTCAACAATGCGCGCTACGGCATCGCCTGGGGCGCGCTGGGCGCGGCCGAGTTCTGCTGGCACGCGGCGCGGCAATACACGCTCGACCGCAAGCAATTCGGGCGTCCCCTGGCGGCGAACCAGCTCATCCAGAAGAAACTCGCCGACATGCAGACCGAAATCACGCTCGGCCTGCAGGGCTGCCTGCGGCTGGGCCGGCTCAAGGACGAGGGCAAGGCGGCCCCCGAGATCACGTCGATCATGAAACGCAATTCCTGCGGCAAGGCGCTCGACATCGCGCGGATGGCGCGCGACATGCACGGCGGCAACGGCATCGTCGACGAGTTCCACGTCATCCGCCACGTGCTGAATCTCGAGACCGTCAACACCTACGAAGGCACGCACGACGTGCACGCGCTGATACTCGGCCGCGCGCAGACCGGCATCGCCGCGTTCAGTTGACGCCCCATCCAACATGGCAGGGCCACTGCGGATGACGCTGCAGCCGAGGCGTTCAACGCGATGAAACTCTACAACTACTTCCGGTCGTCGGCGGCATACCGGGTGCGCATCGCGCTCAACCTGAAGGGGCTTGCCTTCGAATACGTTCCTGTTCACCTCGGCAGGGGCGAGCAGCGCTCCGAAGCCTACCTCGCGCTCAACGCGCAGGCATTGGTGCCGACACTGGTGGACGATGCGGTAAGGCTCACGCAATCGCTGGCGACCATCGAATATCTGGACGAAATCCATCCGCAACCGCGGCTGCTCCCGGTGACGCCGGCGGAGCGCGCGCGGGTCCGGGCGATCGCGCTGGCGATCGCCTGCGACATCCACCCACTGAATAACCTGCGCGTCCTGCAGTACCTGACGCGCACGCTGGGCGTGAGCGAGGATGGCAAGAACGGGTGGTACCGCCACTGGATCGACCTCGGCCTGTCGGCGCTCGAGGCCCAGCTCGCCGGCGAGACGGCGACGGGCACGTATTGCCATGGCCAGACGCCAACGCTGGCCGATATCTGCCTCGTGCCGCAACTCGCCAATGCGCGGCGCTACGGGATCCCGCTCGACGGCTATCCGACGCTGCTGCGCATCGATCGGAGCTGCCGTGAGCTGGCGGCATTCGCCCGTGCCGCGCCCGAGGTGCAGCCGGACGCGGCGTGACCGCGTCTGGCGCCGGCGCGACGACCCTTGCGCGCAGACAACCAGTTCAACCAGGCAACCACAGGAGCGCCTTCATGAAGTTCGCGATTCCCGCATGGCCGATGCCAGCGGTGCCGGTGGCAGGCAGCGACGAGCATTTTCCCGTGCGCCATGTCTATTGCGTGGGCCGAAACTACGCGGAACACGCCAAGGAAATGGGCGGCGACGCGAACAAGGAGCCACCGTTCTTTTTCACCAAGCCGGCGGATGCGGTCGTGCCGATCGTGCCGCCCGCGACCGGCGCAGTGTTCTATCCGCTCGCCACGAAGAACTACCACCACGAGATCGAACTCGTCGTTGCCATCGGCAGCAGCGGCGCGAAGCTCGCGCCGGATCACGCCAACGCGCTGATCTACGGCTACGCGGTGGGCCTCGACATGACCCGGCGCGACCTGCAGAACGCGATGCGCGAAATCAAGCGTCCATGGGACATCGGCAAGTCGTTCGCGCAGGCGGCGCCGATCGGCCCCATCCATCCGGTCGCCCAGGTCGGGTACCTCCAGCGCGGCCGCATCTCGGTCGAGGTCAATGGCGTCGTCAAGCAGCAGGGCGATCTTGCCGACATGATCTGGGACGTCCCGCACATGCTGCATTTCCTTTCGCAATACTACGAGCTCCTACCCGGCGACCTGGTCTTTACGGGCACGCCGGCGGGTGTCGCCGCGGTCGTGCCCGGGGACACGCTGGTCGGGCGCATCGAATCGCTGGGCGAACTCAAGGTGAAAATCCTCGAGCCGCGCTTCGCCTGATGCCGGCGCTGGCCGCGGATTTCGCCGAGCGCGAATACAACAACCGGGCGGCGTGCCCGGACCATCCGGAATGGTTCGCGCGCTGGGCCGCCGCGAGCGCTGCGGTGCGCTTGCGTCTGGCCGCGCAGCTGGACGTGCGCTATGGCAGCGGGGCGCGGCAGACACTCGATCTGTTTCCGGCAGCGCGGCCGCGCGGCGCGCTGCTATTCATCCACGGCGGGTACTGGCGCGCGCTGGACAAGGCTTGGCACTCGTTCATCGCCGGGCCGCTAGTCGGCGAAGGCATCGGTGTCGCGGTGATCAATTACGACCTGTGTCCCCAGGTCGGCATTGCGCGCATCGTCGCCGAGTGCCGCGAGGCGGTCGCGTGGCTGGCACGCGAGGGTGCGCGGCACGGCGTTCCGGTCGACCGGCTGGTGCTCGCCGGCAACTCCGCGGGCGGTCATCTGGCGGCGATGATGCTCGCCACGGACTGGGCGGCCGAAGGTGTCGATCCGCGGACCATCGCTGCCGCCGTCGCCATCAGCGGCGTCTTCGATCTGGAGCCGCTGCTGCAAGTGTCGTTCAACTCGGATTTGGGCCTCGACGCGGCGGCTGCGCGTGCGCTCAGCCCGGTCCACCTTACACCCGCGGTGCATGTACCGCTGCAGCTTGCGGTCGGCGCGGGCGAGACCAGCGAGTTCAGGCGGCAGACGCAGCTGCTCTGGGAGCGCTGGCCGGACGCCCGTCCGCAGGGGTCTACGGGTCCGCTCGTGGTCCCGGACCGCCATCACTTCAGCATCGTCAGCGACCTCGGCGACCCGCGCAGCGGGCTCTGCGCCAGGATCCGCGCCCTCTACCCCGCGTAGCTGTTGGCGTTGCCGGGCAGCCCGGCGGTCGTTGACAACTGACCGAGGGTCATTTAAAGTTTCGAACTGACCGTCAGTCATTTGCAGAGCCCCATGGTAATCCGTCAGCGCGCCGTTCAGGCAGGAGACAAGCACGAACGCCATCACGCCATTCTCGATGCCGCGGAGCAGCTGCTGCTGCGTTCGCCAGAGCGCATCGCCAACATGGCCGAAGTCGCCGAAGAGGCCGGCCTCGCGAAGGGCACCGTCTACCTCTACTTTCCCAGCAAGGAAGAGCTTCTGCTCGCGCTGCACGAGCGCTATATCGACGCATTCTTCCGGGCGCTGCTCGAATTGCTGGACCGCGACGCCGGGGTCACGATCGATCGCGTCAATGCGGTCACTCGCACCCACATCGTTGCGCCGCCGCTGTTCCTGCCGCTCGCCAGCCGCTGCCTTGGCGTCATGGACCAGAACGTGCCTTCGCAGGTCGCACACGCCTTCAAGCAGCGCATGGCCGATCGCCTTGAACGCGCGGGCGCCGGTCTGGAGCGGCATTTTCCGGAATTGCCCGCCGGCGGTGGCGTCGTTCTTCTGCGCCACAGTTACGCGCTGATCCTCGGGCTGTGGCAGATGGCAAGTGGCGCGGTCACCCGCAGCGCCAGCGAGGCCACGCCCGAATCGAACGTGTTTGGCTGGAGTTACCCCGATGAACTGGCCGACGCGCTGCGAGCCCTATGGGAAGGCACCTTGGCGCGCGCCGGCGGCCGTCGCTGACCCGCGATCCGGAGGAATCCTCATGCGTCCAATTGCATGGTTCGCCACCGCATCGAGCGCATTGGCCTTTGCCCTGGTGCTCGCCGCATGCACGCCCCACGAGGCGCCGGTCGAGTCGATCCGCCCCGTCCAGTTGCTCCAGGTCCGCGTCGGCGCGGCGGGCGATCTGGCCGTGTACGCAGGCGAAGTCAAGCCACGCCACGAGGCCGACCTGGGCTTTCGCATCGGCGGCAAGATCGTCGCCCGGCAAGTCGACGTGGGTGCCGCGGTGAAGTCCGGCCAGGTGCTGGCTCGCCTCGATCCCGCCGATGTCGGTCTGCAGGCCGAAGCGGCGAAGGCGCAACTGGCTGCGGCCGAAACGGACGCCAGCTACGCCAAGGCGGAGCTCGATCGTTATCAGGGCTTGCTCGACCAGAAATTCATCAGCCAGTCCGCGCTCGATGCCAAGCGCAATGCGTACAACAGCAATCGCGCCAAGTACCAACAGGCGCGAGCGCAGCTGGCGGTTACCCGCAATCAGGCGAGCTACGCGACGCTGGCGGCCGATCACGACGGGGTGATCACGGCTGTCAGTGCCGAGGTGGGGCAGGTCGTGCAGCCCGGGCAGGCGATTTTTCGTCTTGCACGGCAGGCCGAGCCGGAGGTCCTGATCAGCGTTCCGGAAAACCGATTGACCGAACTCAAGTCGGCCAAAGCGATCGCGGTTGCATTGTGGGCCGATCCCGGCAAGCTGTATCAGGGCAGGATCCGCGAGATCGCACCGTCGGTCGATGCATCGACGCGTACCTTTGCGGTGCGCGTTGCGATCGTCGATCCCGATCCTGCCGTGCGCTGGGGAATGACCGCCAACGTCGCGCTGCAGGGCGAGGCCATCGCCACCGGTGCGCTGGTGCCGCTGACCGCGATCTACCAGAACGATGGTGCACCCGCGGTGTGGATCTACGACCCGGCATCGAAGCAGGTCAACCTGCGTGCAGTCCAGCTGGGCGCGTTTCGCGAAGACGGCGTCGTCGTTCGCTCCGGACTGCAGGGCGGCGAGTGGTTGGTCACCGCCGGAGTCCACAAATTGCGCCCGGGGCAGATCGTTCGCCCGCTGGACAGCGTGGCCAAGTCCTGAGAGCGATTCGAGCCATGCGCGATCCGATGCCCGAATCCGCGGGCCGTTTCAATCTGTCCGAATGGGCGCTGCGGCACCGTGCAATGGTCTTCTATCTGATCATCGTGTTTGCGATCATCGGCGCGCTGTCGTACCAGAAACTCGGTCAGTCGGAAGATCCGCCCTTCACCTTCAAGGTGATGGTGGTGCGCACCAACTGGCCGGGCGCGACCGCCCGCGAGGTCGAACAGCAGCTCACCGACAGGATCGAGCGCAAGCTCCAGGAAGCGCCGAACGTAGACTGGATTCGCAGCTACAGCAAACCCGGCGAATCGCTCGTCTTCATGTCCATCAAGGATACGGCGCCGGCATCGGCGGTACCGGAGACCTGGTATCAAGTGCGCAAGAAGATCGGCGACATCAGGAACCAATTGCCTCCTGGCATCCAGGGCCCGTTCTTCAACGACGAGTTCGGCGAGGTCTACACCAACGTCTACGCGCTGACCGGCGATGGCTTCGACTACGCCGCGCTCAAGGTGCATGGCGACCGCATTCGCGCCGAATTGCTGCGCGTGCCCGGCGTCGCCAAAGTCGATTTCATCGGCGAACAGGAAGAAAAAGTCTTCGTCGAACTGTCGAATACCAAGCTGGCGACGCTGGGCATCGACCCGGCGGCGATCTTCCAGACGCTCGCGGCGCAGAACGTGGTGGCAGCTTCGGGAGTCTTCGATACGCCGACCGATCGCATTTTCGTGCGCACCACCGGTGCATTCGACACCATCGACGCCATTCGCGATATCTCGATACGCGCCAACGGCCGCATCGTTCGCCTCGGCGATGTCGCGATCGTGAAGCGGGGTTACGTGGATCCCCCGCAGCAGAAAATGCGCTACATGGGCAAGGAGGCGCTCGGCATCGGCGTCACGATGGCGCCCGGCGGCGACGTGATCGAGCTCGGCCACGCACTCGACGCGAAGGTCACGCGCATTCAGGCGTTGTTGCCGGTCGGCGTCGATATCGAGCACGCGGCGAGCATGCCGCGCGCAGTGCAGCGCTCGGTCAATCAGTTTCTGCGCTCGCTGACCGAGGCCATCGCCATCGTGCTGGTCGTCAGCCTGGTCAGCCTGGGACTGCGCACGGGCCTCGTGGTCGCGGTTTCGATCCCGCTGGTTCTGGCCATGACCTTTTTCTTCATGGCGTGGTTCGACATCGGCCTGCACAAGATTTCGCTGGGCGCGCTGATACTCTCGCTGGGCTTGCTCGTCGACGACGCCATCATCGCGGTCGAGATGATGGCCATCAAGATGGAGCAGGGCTTCGACCGGTTCCGCGCGGCCAGCTTCGCCTATACCAGCACCGCGTTTCCGATGCTGACCGGAACGCTGGTCACGGTCGCTGGATTCCTGCCCATCGCCATGGCGAAATCCTCGACCGGCGAGTACACGCGGTCGATTTTCCAGGTGTCGGCGATCGCGTTGCTCGCGTCATGGGTCGTCGCGGTGGTGGTGATCCCGTATCTGGGCTACCGGATGTTGCCGAGCCTCGCGCAAAAGCACGCGCCGAGCCTGTGGCGGCGCCTCGCGGCGCGCCTCGGGGGACGACCGGCGCCGATTGCCGAGCCGCTCCCCGTGGATCCCGATCACGTCTACCAAACGCCGTTCTATCGGCGCTTTCGCACCATGGTCGAGTGGTGCGTCGGTCACCGCAAGACGGTCATCGCGGTCACACTGGCCGCCTTCGTCGGTTCGCTGGCGCTGTTTCGCATCGTGCCCCAGCAGTTCTTTCCGGCGTCATCGCGCCCTGAGCTGCTGGTCGATCTGCGGCTCTCCGAAGGCTCGTCGTTCGCGGCTACGCTCGAACAGACCCGGAATATGGAGGCCGTGCTGGCGCATGAGCCCGGCATCGAAAATTACATCAGCTATGTCGGCATCGGCAGCCCGCGATTCTATCTGCCGCTCGACCAGCAGCTGCAGCAGTCGAATTTCGCCCAGATCGTCGTCACGGCAACGAGCAACGCCGAGCGCGAACGGTTGCGGGCGAAGCTGCTCAAGGTTTTCGACGACGGCTTCGTCGGGCTGCGCGGGCGAGTTTCGCGCCTGGAAAACGGTCCGCCGGTCGGCTTCCCCGTCCAGTTCCGGGTGTCGGGCGAGGATGTCGCGACCGTCCGCGGCATTTCGCGCCAGGTCGCCGACGTCGTGCGTGCCAATCCGCACGCGACCGGGGTCCAGTTCGACTGGGACGAGCCGTCGAAGGTCATCCGTTTGCAAATCGATCAGAACAAGGCGCGGGTGCTGGGTTTTTCGTCGCAGGACCTGGCGGGATTCCTGAACAATTCGCTCTCCGGATTCAACGTCACCTACTTTCGCGAGCGCGACAAGCTCATCGAGGTGCTGCTGCGTGGGGATCAGGACGAGCGCGCCAAGATCAGCCTGATGCGCGATCTGGCGCTGCCGACCCGGGACGGAAAGGCGGTGCCGATTTCGCAGATCGCCGCTGTCGAGTACGGCTTGGAAGACGGAGTGATCTGGCGCCGCGATCGGCTGCCTACGATCACGGTGCGCGCCGACGTGGTGGGCGATGCGCAGGGTCCGGACGTGACGCGCCAGATCGATCCCAAGCTCGACGCCATCCGCGCCGGCCTTCCGCTGGGCTATCGCGTCGAGATCGGCGGCGCGGTCGAGGATTCCACCAAGGGCCAGAAATCCATCGCTGCGGGAGCGCCCGTGCTCATCCTGACGGTGCTGACCCTGCTCATGATCCAGTTGCAGAGCATGAAGCGCACGCTTCTGGTGGTGCTCACCGCCCCGCTGGGGCTGATCGGCGTCGTGCTGGCGCTGCTCGCGTTCGGCAAGCCCTTCGGCTTCGTCGCGATGCTGGGCACGATTGCCCTGTCGGGCATCATCATGCGCAATTCGCTGATCCTCGTCGATCAGATCGACAAGGACATCGCCGCGGGGCATTCGCCCAAGGAAGCGGTGATCGGCGCGACGGTGCGGCGGTTCCGCCCGATCGTACTCACCGCGGCCGCGGCCGTGCTGGCGCTGATTCCGTTGACGCGCAGCGACTTCTTCGGGCCGATGGCGGTCGCGATGATGGGGGGGCTGCTGATCGCGACGGTGCTGACGCTGATCTTCCTCCCGGCGCTGTATGCGCTCTGGTTTCGCGTCGAAGCGGATCCGCCCGATGTGCCCGCGGGCGTGTGGCTGGCGGCGGAATCGCGCGCGCTGCATGCCACCGCTTAGGCGATGCGCGGTCGCGTCGGTATAATGTTGATTCGCCACCATTGCCCGATGCCCTCGCCACCATGAGTTCGCCACGGCTGCACGCAGTCGACCCCCCTGAGCCAGCGCGTCCGGGTGCTTTGCCGGCGCTGGGTACGATTCCGGAAATCATCGCCGACCTCAAGGCTGGCCGCATGGTCATCCTGGTCGACGAAGAGGAGCGCGAGAACGAGGGTGATCTGGTGGTGGCGGCGGACGCCGTCACTCCCGAAATCGTCAATTTCATGGCGCGCTTCGGACGCGGCTTGATCTGCATGCCGATCACCGAAGAGCGCGCGCGGCAGTTGAACCTGGCACCGATGACGCCGGTGAACCGCTCGGTGCACGGGACCAATTTCACGGTATCGATCGAAGCAGCGGAAGGTGTCAGCACGGGCATTTCCGCCGCCGATCGCGCCCGCACGATCCGCGCCGCGTGCGCGCCCGACGCGCGCCCCGAAGACATCGTGCATCCCGGGCATGTATTCCCGCTGATCGCGCAGGCGGGCGGCGTGCTGGCCCGCGCCGGCCATACCGAGGCGTGTTGCGACCTCGCGCTGCTCGCCGGGTGTTCGCCCGCGGCAGTGCTTTGCGAGATCATGAACGACGACGGCACCATGGCGCGACTGCCTGACCTCGTCGAATTTGCCCAAGTCCACGGCCTGAAGATCGGCGCGATCGCCGATCTCATCCACTATCGCAGCCAGACCGAGCGGCTGATCGAGCGGGTTGGCGAACGCCCGATCCGCACCGCCGAAGGCGAGTTCCTTCTCGTGACCTATCGCGACAAGCTCAACGACGCAACGCATCTGGCTCTGGTCCGCGGCACGATCTTGCCGGACCGCGAAACGCTGGTGCGCGTGCACGAGCCGCTGTCGGTGATCGACCTGCTCGACTACGAATCCCGCGCGCATTCGTGGACGATCCCTGCGGCGCTGGCGACGCTCTCCCGCGCCGAGCGAGGTGTCCTGGTCCTGCTGCATCGACCGGAGTCGGCGCTGGACCTCCGCCAGCGCGCAGTCTCCGACCAGGCGCGTGCCGACACCAAGATGGATCTGCGCAACTACGGCATCGGGGCGCAGGTGCTGCGCGACCTCAACGTCGGCAAGATGCGACTGCTGGCGCGACCGCGCAAGATGCCGAGCATGACCGGATTCGGACTCGAGGTCACCGGACACGAGACGCTCGCGCCGGAGACGCGTTCGTCGCGCTCGTAGCGAGGCGTCGAACGCCGCATACCCGATACCCAGCGGCGGGTGTTGCGCATCCGTCAATCATGACCGTTCGAAAAATCCCACCGAATGTCCGCGCCGAACGCCTGCGTATCGGCATCGTCGCTGCGCGCTTCAACCCGGACATCGGCGATGCCCTGCTCGCGGGTGCTTCGCAGGCGCTCGCCGGCGCGGGTGTCGCGCCGGAGGCGATCACCGTGGCGTCCGTCCCCGGGGCGCTGGAGGTTCCGCTCGCCTTGCAGCGCATGGCGCAGACCGGCGACTACGACGCGCTGGTCGCGCTCGGCGCGGTCATTCGCGGCGAGACCTACCACTTCGAGATCGTCGCCAACGAGTCCGCGGCGGGTGTGGCGAGCGTGCAGCTCGAATTCGGCATCCCGATCGGCAACGGCATCCTGACGACCGACACCGACGAGCAGGCGCGCGTGCGCGCTGCGGACAAGGGGCGCGACGCGGCGCTCGCGGCGGTCGAGATGGCCAACCTCATGGGCGCCATCGATGAAGAGTAGCCGGCATCGTGCGCGCGAATTCGCGCTGCAGGGGTTGTACCAATGGCAGCTGTCGAAGACCGACCCCGCGACGATTCGTGCGCAGCTCGCCGAATCCGTCGGCTTCGCCAGGTGTGATACCCGATTGTTCGAACGCTTGTGGGCGGGTGTCACCACCGAATTCGATGCGCTCGTGTCGGCGATCACGCCGCACAGCGAGCGCGCAGCCGCGCAACTTTCGCCTATCGAAAAGGGCGTGCTGGTCATCGGCGCGTGGGAATTGCTGCACCAGCCGGAAGTGCCGTACCGCGTGGCGATCAACGAGGCGGTCGAGCTGGCGAAATCCTACGGCGGGACCGACGGACACAAGTTCGTCAACGGCGTGCTCGACAAGCTCGCGGCGCAGACCCGCGCGCCGGAAATCAGCGCTGCCCGCGCCTAGCGTGGCGCACCGGCGACGGCGTTCACGGCATCAGCGACCCTGCGGCGATGGCGGCGCTCCGCGAATTCGAACTCATCGATCGTTGCTTCCGGCGTCCGGCAAGGCGCGCGGTGCTGGGCATTGGCGACGATGCGGCGTTGATCGCGCCTCGGCCCGGATGCGAGATAGCCCTATCGGTCGACATGCTCGTTTCCGGGCGCCCCTTCTTCGCCGACGTCGATCCGAAGGCGCTTGGCCACAAGACGCTGGCCGTGAATCTCTCGGACATGGCGGCGATGGGCGCGACGCCGCGCTGGGCGCTGCTGGCGGGGGCGCGAGCATCGACCTCGCGGCGTTGCCGCGCAGCGATGCCATGCGGCGCCAACTTGCCGGTGCGCAACGCGAAGTCGCGCTGCGCTGCCTGCCGGTCGGCGGCGACGACTACGAGCTTTGCTTCGCTGCGCCGCGGCGGTGCGAGCCGGAATTGCGCGCCGTTGCCGGTGCGCTCGGTGTCGCCCTGGCGCCCGTGGGCGAGATCCGCGCGGAGCGGGGGCTGACGGTGCGCGACGAGGCGGGACGGCAGCTGCCGGCCTTGCCGTCGGCGTTCGATCACTTTGCCAGCTGAGTTGCCACCGGGTACGGGCTCCGCAGCGGATCACGGACCGATGACTCGCGCCACGCCGCCGACGCTGCGGTTCCTGATCGCGCACCCCGCGCATTTTCTTGCGCTGGGTTTCGGCGCAGGACTCGCGCCCGTTGCACCCGGGACCTTCGGCACGCTGGTGGCGCTGCCGCTCGCCGCCTTGCTGCGCGCCTACGCTCCCGACGCGGCTTACCTGATCGCGGTGGCCGTCGCCTTCGCGGTCGGAGTCTGGGCCGCGGGCCGCACCGGCCGCGACCTCGGTGTCGCCGACCACGGCGCCATCGTGTGGGACGAAGTGGTCGCGTTCCTGCTCGTGCTCTACTTTGTCGGTGCCGACCCGGTGGGCGAGGCCTTGGCGTTCCTGTTGTTCCGCTTTTTCGACATCGCCAAGCCTCCGCCGGCAAATTTCATCGACCGCGAATGGCACGGTGGCTTCGGCGTGATGGCGGACGACATCGTCGCCGCGTTCTATGCATTGCTGGTGCTGGCGCTGTGGCAACGCGTGTTCGGATGAACGACGGCAACGCCGCAATGCCGTTGCCGTCGGCTCGCCGGCTGGAAGAACTGTCGCTCAACGCATCGGGCGCCTTCCAGTCGCTGCTCTACGACGGCTGGTTGCTGGGCTACCGGCCCGGCCCCACCAAGCGGCTGCGCTGCGTCAACGCCTTCTACGCATCGACGCTGCCGCTCGAGCTGAAAGTCGAGCATTGCTGCCGCTTTTACGAATCGATCGGGTTGCCCGCGATCTTTCGCGTGCTGCCGTTCTCGCAGCCTTCGGAGCTCGATGCCTGGCTACAGCACGCGGGTTGGGAGGCGCTCGAACGCACGCTGGTGCAGCGCGCCTGCCTCGATGTTGCGCCGCCGCCGGCACCGGCGACCCGCGAAGTCGCCTTGCTGCCGGTGCCGGAATGGCATGCCGCCGCAGCGGCGCTCCTGGCGGTAACGCCCGAGGCGCTGGCGCATCAGGTCGAGCGCTCGCGCAGCTATCCGCTGCCGCATGTGGGTGCCATTCTCAGGCGTGACGGCGAAGTCGTGGCGTGCGGCCTGCTCAAGCTCGAAGCCGACCATGCGGGCCTTTTCGTCGTGAATACCGCGCCGAAACTTCGCGGCAAGGGCTGCGGGCGCTCGATTGTCGCGGCGCTCCTTGCCGAAGCCGCGCGCCTCGGGGCGCGCGCCGCGTATCTGCAGGTCACCGCGGCCAATACCGCGGCGCTTGCCTTGTATCGCCATTTCGGCTTCGCCACGGCTTACGATTACTGGTACCGGGCACGACCGGGCGAACAGGGCTGATCCTCGATGCACATCGACGCTGATCTCTACGCGCTCGCCGAAAGGCTGGGCGGCGCGTTGCTCGCGCGGCGGCAGCGGGTCGCGACCGCCGAATCGTGCACCGGCGGTCTGGTTGCCGGTGCGATCACCGCCGTGGCGGGCAGCTCGGCGTGGTTCGAGCGGGGATTCGTGACTTACACCAACGAGGCCAAGACCGAGCTGCTGGGAGTGCCCGCGGCGACGCTCGCGACCTTCGGCGCGGTGAGCGTGCAGACCGCCGAAGGCATGGCGCTGGGCGCGCTGGCGGCCAGCCGCGCGCAGTGGGCGCTGGCGGTGACCGGAGTCGCCGGGCCCGGCGGCGGGTCGCCCGAAAAGCCCGTCGGAACGGTTTGTTTTGCGTGGTCCGGGCCTTGCGGGGCGCGCTCCGAGCGGCGGCAGCTTGGCGGGGACCGCGCGGCGGTCCGGGAGGAGTCGGTCCGGATCGCGCTTGCCGGCCTTTTGGACTGTCTTGCCTAGGCCAAGAGACCACTGTATCGAACGATCGTTCTATGCAATAATGGCTTTGTCTCGAACCTCCCACATACAGGCGCATCATGAGCAATGGACTCGGCAAGGGCAACGGAATGAACGCGATGGACGACAACAAGACCAAGGCACTCGCCGCCGCGCTCGCGCAGATCGAAAAGCAGTTCGGCAAGGGCTCGATCATGAAAATGGGCGAGGCCCAGGTGCAGAACGACCTGACGGTGGTCTCGACCGGCTCGCTGGGGCTGGACATCGCGCTCGGCGTGGGTGGCCTGCCGCGCGGGCGCGTCGTCGAAATCTACGGGCCCGAATCGTCCGGCAAGACGACGCTGTGCCTGCAGGTCGTCGCGCAGGTCCAGAAAGCCGGCGGCATCGCCGCGTACATCGACGCGGAGAACGCGCTCGACCCCGTTTACGCCGGCAAGCTCGGCGTCAAGGTCGGCGACATGCTGATTTCGCAACCCGATACCGGTGAGCAGGGCCTCGAAATCGCCGACATGCTGGTGCGCTCAGGCGGCGTCGACATTATCGTCATCGACTCGGTCGCCGCGCTGGTACCCAAGGCCGAAATCGAAGGCGAAATGGGCGACCAGCTTCCTGGCCTGCAGGCGCGACTGATGAGCCAGGCGCTGCGCAAGCTCACCTCGAACATCAAGCGCGCCAACGTTCTGGTCATCTTCATCAACCAGATCCGCATGAAGATCGGCGTCATGTTCGGCAGCCCCGAGACGACCACCGGCGGCAATGCGCTCAAGTTCTACGCGTCGGTACGACTCGACATACGCCGCATCGGCTCGATCAAGCGCGGCGAGGAAGTCGTCGGCAACGAAACCCGGGTCAAGGTGGTCAAGAACAAGATCGCGCCGCCGTTTCGCGAAGCGCTGTTCGACATACTCTACGGCGAGGGCATCTCCCGCGAAGGCGAGATCGTCGAACTCGGCGTCCTGCACAATATCGTCGAGAAATCCGGCGCGTGGTACGCGTACAACGGCGACAAGATCGGGCAGGGCAAGGACAATACCCGCGAGTACCTCAAGGAGCATCCCGAGCTCGCCGCGGAAATCGAAGCCAAGATCCGCGCTGCGGTGGGCATCGCCATGCCGGGGCCGAGCCGCGGCGTGGCCGCTGCCGAAGCCAACGCCTGACAAGGGGCGCGGCGTTGGCCGCAGCGTCGCTCAAGGCGCAGGCGGTGCGTCTGCTCGCGCGACGCGAATACGCGCGCGCCGAACTCGAGGAGCGCCTGGTCGCCAAGGGTGCCGCGCGAGCCGAGGTGCGAGCGGTGATCGACGAACTGGTCGCCGCCGGCTACCTATCGAACGAGCGCTACGCGCATGCGCTGTCGCGGCAGATGGCCGGCCGCTACAGCCGGCGCAGCATCGCCGGCCAACTGAAAGCGAAGGGAATCGAAGGCGAAGACATCGCCGCGGCCCTTTCGGCGTCAGGTATCGACGACGCGGCCGCGCTGGAAGCGCTGTGGCGACGTCGCTTCGGCGCCGTGCCCGCCGACGATCGCGAAAAGGCGCGGCAGGTGCGCTTTCTACAGGCGCGGGGCTTTGCGGTCCCGGCGATCCTGAAGCTGCTGCGCGAACTCGGTCGGTGACGCATGAGCACGGCCCGCACTTGTGCTAACATATTGAATTTACAGCCGGTCTTATCTCGAACAACGCCACGCCGCCGCGCATGACAGCCGCCGATATCCGCCGCCAGTTTCTCGACTACTTCGCCTCGAAGGGCCACACCATCGTGCCCTCGGCGCCGCTCGTTCCCGCCAACGATCCAACGTTGCTTTTCACCAACAGCGGCATGGTGCAGTTCAAGGACGTGTTTCTCGGCACCGACCGGCGCAGCTACGTGCGCGCCGCGGACGTGCAGCGTTGCCTGCGCGCCGGCGGCAAGCACAACGATCTCGAAAACGTCGGTTATACCGCGCGTCATCACACCTTTTTCGAAATGCTCGGCAACTGGTCGTTCGGCGATTATTTCAAGCGCGACGCGATCAGGTACGCGTGGGAGCTCCTGACGAAGGTATACGGGCTCGCGCCGCACCGGCTATGGATCACGGTGTACCAGACCGACGACGAGGCCTACGCGATCTGGGCCGACGACATCGGCGTGCCGCGCGAGCGCATCGTGCGCATCGGCGACAACAAGGGCGCGCCGTACGCGTCCGACAATTTCTGGCAAATGGCCGACACCGGGCCGTGTGGACCGTGCAGCGAAATCTTCTACGATCACGGGCCGGAAATCGCGGGCGGGCCGCCGGGCTCGGCCGACGCCGACGGCGATCGCTACATCGAAATCTGGAACCTGGTCTTCATGCAGTTCGATCGCGACGACAAGGGCACACTGACGCCGCTGCCCAAGCCCTGCGTCGACACCGGCATGGGGCTCGAGCGCCTTGCGGCAGTGCTGCAGCACGTCCACAGCAACTACGAGATCGACCTCTTCCGCGACCTGATCAAGGTCGCGGCCAAGCTCACCGCGACCGGCGACCTCGCTTCGCCGTCGTTGCGCGTCATCGCCGATCACATTCGCGCCTGCGCGTTCCTGGTCGTCGACGGCGTGATTCCAAGCAACGAGGGCCGCGGCTACGTGCTGCGCCGGATCATCCGGCGCGCGATCCGTCATGGCTACCAGCTCGGCCAGACGCAGCCTTTCTTGCACAAGCTGGTGCCCGAGCTGTCGCGCCTGATGGGCGACGCGTATCCGGAATTGCCGCTCAAGCAGGATTCGGTCATGCAGGTGCTGCACGCCGAGGAAGAGCGTTTCGCGGAAACACTCGAGCATGGCATGAAGGTTCTCGAAGTCGCGCTGACCGAGGCCAAACGCAGCGGTACGACGGTGCTCTCGGGGGAAACCGCCTTCACGCTCTACGACACCTTCGGTTTTCCCGCGGACCTCACCGCCGACGTATGTCGCGAACGGGGCATGACCGTCGACCAGGCCGGATTCGACGCGGCGATGAACAGGCAGCGCGAGCGCGCCCGCGCCGCGTCGAGCTTCAAGATGGCCGGCAACCTCGAATACAGCGGCGCCAAGACCATCTTCGACGGCTACGATACGCTTGCGGAACACGCGCGAGTGGTCGCGCTGTACCGCGACGGCAGCGCGGTCCCATCGCTGAGTTCCCGCGAGCAGGGCATCGTCGTGCTCGACCGCACGCCGTTTTACGCCGAATCCGGAGGCCAGGTCGGCGACCGGGGCGAACTGTCGATGAACGCAACGTGCCTGACGCTGTTCGCTGTGCACGACACGCAGAAGATCCAGGCCGACGTCTTCGGCCATCACGGCGAAGTGAAGACCGGTGAACTCAGGGTCGGCGATTCGGTCGGCGCGAAGGTCGACGCCGATGCGCGACAGCGTGCCGCGTGGAATCACTCGGCGACGCACCTGATGCATGCGGCGCTGCGGCGCGTGCTCGGCGACCACGTCACCCAAAAGGGGTCGCTCGTTGATGCGCAGCGCACGCGCTTCGATTTTTCGCACTCGCAGGCGATGACCACCGAGGAAATCCGCACGGTGGAAGCGCTGGTCAATCGCGCGATTCGCGCCAACTATCCCGTCGAGGTCCGCGTCATGCCCTACGACGATGCCATCAAGTCGGGTGCGATGGCGCTGTTCGGCGAGAAATACGGCGACGAAGTGCGCGTTCTGAGCATGGGCGATTTTTCCACCGAATTGTGCGGTGGAACCCACGTCAAGCGTACCGGCGATATAGGATCGTTCAAAGTCGTGGCCGAAACGGGCGTTGCTGCGGGCATCCGCCGCGTCGAGGCGGTCACTGCCGACGCCGCGCTCGCGTACACGCATCAGCTTGAAGAAGGCCTCCACAACGCGGCACAGGCACTCAAGGCAACCGTGGCGGAGGTCCCCGTCAAGGTTCACCAGGTGCTCGATCAGGTCAGGGCTCTGGAAAAGGAGCTGTTGCGGCTGAAGAGCAAGCTCGCGTCGAGCCAGGGAGGCGATCTGGCGGCGCAGGCGGTCGAGGTCAACGGCGCGCAGGTGCTGGCGGCGACGGTCGATGGCGCGGATGCCCGGACGCTGCGCGACACGCTGGACCAGCTGAAGGGACGCTTCAAGTCTGCGGCGATCGTGCTCGGCTCCACCGAAGGCGCCAGGGTGACGCTGATCGCCGGCGTCACTTCCGATCTCACGCACAAGATCAAGGCTGGCGAGCTGGTCAATCACGTGGCGACGCAAGTCGGCGGCAAGGGCGGCGGCCGCCCGGACATGGCGCAGGCCGGAGGGACGCTTCCGGACAAGCTGCCGGCCGCGCTCGCCAGCGTGAGGAACTGGGTCGAGCAGCGCCTGTAGCCGGACCGCCGGACTGAAGCGAACTCCGCGACTGATCTGGCTCGCCCATGCCGCTGCGCCCCGACGCCACGCTCGACCGCTTCATCCGTTTCGGTGACGGTAAGCTGCCGGGCCTGGTTGGCGTGCGCATCGTCGCCGTCACCGAGAACCGGCTCGAGGCTGAACTCGATGTAGTGGCCAATGTGCTTGCGCCCAATGGCTTCCTGCACGCGGCGGCCATCATCGCTCTCGCCGACACGGCCTGCGGCTACGGCTGCCTCGCGCACCTGCCGGACGGCGCGGAAAATTTCACGACCATCGAACTGAAGAGCAATTTTGTGGGCACCGCACTGCAAGGCACGATCGCCTGCGTTGCAACACCGGCGCACCTCGGGCGCACCACGCAGGTCTGGGATGCGATCGTCCGCGACAAGGCAGGCGGCCGTCAGCTGGCGCTGTTTCGCTGCACGCAGATGGTGCTCTGGCCGCGCCCAGCGTGATCCCGCTGCCCATGGCTCCTTCCCGGCATTGTCCATGGCTCCCTGCGCGGTCGACTCCGGGGGTCGCATGTCGCGACCGTTTGTTCCGTGTCAGGCGCCTCTGATCGGGCTTGCTTGCCCGGCGCGACCGCCGCCCCTATGATCGCACTCAATCTCCGTGCAACCGGGTACGCGGCCGGGCCTGGAGTCACCCAATCTCAACCAAGGTGGACACAAGATCATGAACAAGACCTGGCGATACGTGGTCGGCCTGGCGGCTGCCGTGGCGCTGCTCGCCGGCGCCTTGCCGGCGCAAGCGCAGGGCATCACCTCCGAACAGGCGGCGCAGATCCTCGAAGAACTCAAGGCGATACGCAAGAACCTGGAAACGCGCCCGATCGCGCCCCAGGCGGCCGCGCCGGCACCGCAGGCTCCGGTCAGCGACAAGGTCAGCTATGCCTTCGTGCCGGGCACCTACTCGATGGGCAAGGAGGACGCACCGCTGGTCCTCGTCGAGTACACCGATTACCAGTGCCCCTTCTGCCAGCGTTTCCACAACGACGCGTTCGCGCAGCTCAAGACCAACTACATCGACACCGGCAAGATTCGTTTCGTCACGCGCGACTTCCCGCTCGGCTTCCACGAGAACGCCATGAAGGGAGCGGTCGCCGCGCGCTGCTCCGCGGAGCAGGGCAAGTTCTGGGATTTCCGCAACACGCTGATCGTCAATGCCAGCCAGCTGCAGGCCGACAAGATCCAAGACTACGCGAAGAACGCTTCGATGGATGTCGCCAAGTTCAAGTCCTGCTTCGAATCGGACAAGTACAAGGCCGCGATCGACAAGGACATCGCCGAAGGAATGGCCGCGGGCGTAACCGGGACGCCGGCATTCGTCCTGGGCCGCGTGCAGAACGGCAAGATCGAAGGGATCAGGATTGTCGGCGCCATGCCGTACGGTCAATTCGACGCCAAGATCCAGGATTTCCTGAAGCAGCCGCAGACCGCCAAGAACTGACGTACACGCGATACCGCGGCCGGCACCGGGCGATGCCACGCCCGCGCCGGCCGTTTTCATTGGTGGCGGTGTGCGGTCGAAACGCGGTGTTGCGCCGAGGGCAACGCGTGCGCTGCATTCTTCTTGCGTTTGCGCTCGGCGTCATTGTGCTGCGGCTGCTGCCGGCGCTGCCGCCTGCGCCGGTCGCGGCGTGGACCTGCATGGCGCTGCGGGTCGCCACCGCCCCCCTGTGGCTCGCGCGCGGCGACCTGCCGCCTCTGCCATGAGCGCGGCGCCGCGACCCTTTGGGCGCTTCCGGCCGGCGCGGTTCGGGGCCGCGGTGCTTGCACTCGGCGCGTGCTGCGCTCTGTCCGCCCTCGCGCAAGGCAAGCCCGACGCCGCCGAGCTCAAGTTGTCGACGGCACTCGGGCCGGCCTATGCGCAGGGCAAAGCCGGGGAAACGTGGGCCGCGCTCATCCGCGAGCGCTCGGGTGGCCGCCTGGCGGTCAGGCACTTTCCCGGTGCCGCGCAGGTCGGGCGCGACGCGACGCGGGAATTCGCGGCACTGCGCGACGGCGCCATCGACCTTGCCGTCGGCTCCGCCCTCGTCTGGTCGGGAAACGTTCCCGAACTGAACCTGATCTCGCTGCCGTGGCTCGTTGCCGACGAGGCGACGTTCGAAGCAATGCTTGCCGGCGAGGTCGGCCAGCGGTTGTCGGACCGCCTCGAGGCTGCCGGCGTTGTCCCCCTCGCGCTGGTTGCCAACGGCTTCCC
>Ga0209048_10001879_pt1 | contig 21206 bp, 22 predicted proteins | sample FrelakmetCRP12CR_FD_187146 | JGI IMG/M metagenome (GOLD analysis project Ga0209048, IMG submission 187146) | Freshwater lake sediment microbial communities from the University of Notre Dame, USA, for methane emissions studies - CRP12 CR (SPAdes)... | ecosystem: Environmental > Aquatic >... | reverse complement strand
CCGCTCTGGATTCCCTATGGGCTGATGGCCGTCGGCATGACGTTGTTGACGCTGCAACTTCTGTTGCAGATTCCGACGCATTTCACGCAGGAAAGGGGGGCCAAATGAGTGTAGGAGTCATCGGTACCCTTTACGGCGTCGTTACCCTGCTGGTCATGTTCTCCGGTATGCCGATCGCCTTCTCGCTGGGCGGGGTGGCTGCCACCTTCATGTTTTTCTTCATGCCCGGTTCGGCACTCGATACGGTGACGCAGAACGTCTATGAAGAGATGGCGAGCATCACGCTGCTATCGATCCCGCTCTTTATCCTCAAGGGCGTAGCCATTGGAAAATCCCGTGCCGGCGCCGATCTTTACTCGGCGCTCCATGCCTGGATGCACAAGATACCGGGAGGTCTAGGCATTGCCAATGTTTTTGCTTGCGCGCTGTTTGCCGCCATGGCCGGATCAAGCCCGGCGACCTGCGCGGCCATTGGCAGCGCCGGTATTCCCGAGATGCGTCAGCGCGGCTACTCCGGAGGCTTTGCAACCGGCATCATCGCAGCCGGCGGTACGCTCGGCATTCTGCTCCCGCCGTCGATCACCATGATCCTCTTCGCCGTTGCCGCCGAGCAGTCCCTCGGTCGCTTGTTTCTTGCCGGCATCGGTCCCGGGTTATTGCTCGTCACTCTGTTCTCGGTCTATGCCGCATGGCGTTACCGGGTCGAGTTCAAGGCGGCTCTCGATGTATACCGGAGTGGCGGCGATAAGTCGGCGTACCTCAATGAGGAAAACCTGATGCTTGCCGACAGGGTGCGAATGCTGCCGCGAGTGCTGCCCTTCGTGATCCTGCTCATCGGCGTTATGGTCGCCCTCTACGGCGGCTACGCAACGCCGTCGGAAACAGCCGGTCTGGGCGCGGTGCTGGCGCTGGTGCTGATTGCCGTCGTGTACAATGTTTGGCGCCCGAAAGACGTTATGATCATCTACACGAGCACCCTGAAGGAATCGACGATGCTGATGTTCATTATCGGGATGTCGCTCCTTTACTCGTACGTGATGAGCTTTCTGCACATCAGCCAGTCAGCCGCTGAGTGGATCGTAGCCATGCAATTGTCACGGTGGGTGCTACTCATGGCGATTTTGCTGTTTGTGATGGTCCTTGGTTTCTTTTTGCCGCCTGTCTCGATTATCCTGATGACGGCGCCTATTGTTTTGCCGCCGCTGAAGGCTGCCGGGTTTGATCTGGTATGGTTCGGCGTGGTCATGACCATCATCATGGAGATGGGGCTCATACACCCACCCGTCGGGCTGAATATTTTCATCATTAAGAATATCGCACCGGATATCCCGCTGAGTACCGTGATCATGGGCATCATACCTTTTATTGTTCTCATGGCCTTCGCTGTGCTTCTCCTCTGCTTCTTTCCGGGTATCGCTACCTGGTTTCCCGACCTGGTAATGGGAGTCTCCGCTAAATGACTACTGTCATAAACGAAAACCTCTACCAAGTTCTCCAGTCGCGCTTTCCGACCGATCCGGATGCGCCATGCCTGATTCTCTCCGACGGCAGTGTGGTGAGCTATGGCATGCTGCAACAGGAATCGGCCCGCTATGCCGGTCTGCTTGCCTCCCTCGGTGTGCAGGCGGGCGACCGAGTCGCGGTGCAGGTGAAAAAATCACCCCAGGCCCTCTTTCTCTATCTCGGCTGTCTGCGCGCCGGTGCCGTGTACCTGCCAATGAACGACGCTTATCAGCGCCGCGAAATCGAGTACTTCCTCGGTGACGCCACGCCCCGTGTCTTCGTCTGCCGGCCGCAGCTCCGCGCGCTGGGCGATGAATTGGCAGCGAAGACCGGCGTAACACACGTGTTCGACCTCGACGACCACGGTGGCGGCAGCCTGGCCGAAGCGGCGGCGGCGCACCCCGACACCTTTGCAACCGTGCCGCGCCGCGGCGACGACCTCGCTTCAATCCTTTACACTTCCGGCACCACCGGCCGTTCCAAGGGAGCAATGCTATCCCATGGGAACCTCGCCTCTAACGCCGAGGTGCTCCATAGCTACTGGAGTTTCCGACCCGGAGACGTGCTGTTGCACATGCTGCCGATATTCCACGTGCACGGCCTGTTCGTCGCCACACACTGCCTCCTGATGAACGGCAGCCCCATGCTTTTCGAACCAAAATTCGATGCCCAACGTGCCCTGCAGCTGCTGCCCAAAGCGACGGTGTTCATGGGCGTACCGACCTACTACGTGCGCCTCCTCGCAGAGACCGGTTTCACGCGGGAGCTGTGCACCAACATGCGCCTTTTCATCTCCGGTTCGGCGCCACTTCTGACCGAAACCTTCAACGAGTTCAAGATGCGCGCCGGCCACACCATCCTTGAACGCTACGGCATGACCGAGGGAGGCATGTTCACCTCCAATCCGTACGACGGCGAACGGCGGGCCGGAACGGTCGGTTTTCCTCTGCCGGGCGTGGCGATCCGCATCATGGACGACGAGGACCAGCCGGCACCGGTCGGCGAAATCGGCCACATACAGGTCAAGGGTGAGAACGTGTTCAGAGGCTACTGGCAGATGCCGGAAAAGACCAAGGAAGAATTCACCGTTGACGGCTTCTTCAAGACCGGCGACCTGGGCAAGCGGGACGCCGACGACTACATCCTGATCGTCGGCCGTTCTAAGGATCTCATCATCACCGGCGGGCTCAACGTCTATCCGAAGGAGATCGAGGAAATCATCGATGCCATGCCCGGAGTGATCGAATCGGCAGTGATCGGTTTGGAACACGCTGACTTCGGTGAGGCCGTCACGGCCGTCGTGGTGCGCCAGAACAACGCGGCCGGCACGGCACTGACCCAAGCCGCCATCATCAACGCGCTCAAGGGCAACCTCGCCAATTTCAAGGTCCCCAAGCGCGTGCATTTCGTCGACGACCTGCCGCGCAATGCCATGGGCAAGGTCCAAAAAAACATGCTGCGGCAGCAATTCGCTTGAACCGCCATCCATGCACCACCCTTGGATCTCTAGTATCTTGACCTTTTATTTCAAGAGGAATCCCATATGTTTTCGGTTTTTTTAACTTATCTGGGGGGTGGTGCCGTCGCGGGACTATTTGCCGGCCTGTTCGGGATTGGCGGGGGCGTGATAATTGTTCCCGTGCTGGTCTTCTGCCTTACATTGCAGGGTATAGCCGACAAATGCATAATGCACCTGGCACTGGGTACCTCCATGGCCAGCATCGCCTTTACCGCTGCGTCGAGCTTTTGGGCACATCACAGGAGGGGTGCTGTTCATTGGATTATGGTACGCCGTATCACTCCGGGTATCTTGACCGGCACCTTTCTCGGTTCGTGCATTGCATCACATCTGTCTACTAATTTTCTGAAAGGCTTTCTTGTTGTGTTTCTTTACTATGTGGCGGTCCAGATGTTCATGAATGGAGAGCCCAAGTCCGCGCACGGCATCCCCGGACAGCTTGCCATGTTCGGAGTGGGTAATACCATAGGAGCAATTTCCAGCCTGGTAGGTATAGGGGGAGGGACCCTCTCGGTGCCATTTATGATATGGTGCAAGCTGACCTTGCACGATGCCATCGGTACATCCGCAGCGATTGGCTTCCCCATCGCCGTTGCCGGCTCCCTTGGTTATATCTACAATGGGTTGGGAGTTCCCGGCTTGCCGGAATTCTCGCTGGGTTTCACATATCTCCCCGCGCTGGCTGGGATCGTGGCCTCCAGTGTTTTGACAGCGCCTTTGGGGGTGCGCTTGGCACACAGCCTGCCCGTTGCCAAGCTCAAGCGCATCTTCGCCATCCTCTTGCTTGTGGTTGCTACGCGAATGCTCGTCAGCCTGCTTTGAGGGCATCAAGCCTACAATGAGCCCACCAGGCACAGAATTACCCCTTTGGCATTATGCATGAGCTTGCTGGCGAGGCTTCCGAGGAGGAAAGGGGTTTTTTTCTGGAGGCTTTTCTTTCCGATGACGACCATCTGATATTTTTCCCGCTCAATTTCATTGAGCAGATCTCGAGCAATGCCCTCGTGGATTGGTTCAATTCGCATTTTGACATTTTCCGACGCTATTCCGTGCTCAACCAGGGAATCACGCCCTTGGGCCATGAGTTGTTCAAACTGCTTCCTGTAGGCGGCCTCGTGCTTCTCGATTTGGGCTTGCCTGTCGCCTGGTTCTTTAGGGGGTAAGAGACGGCTGTCATGCCAATGGATGGGTGGGACTGGTGGTATGAGATGCAGAAACGTATAATGCGAGTAGGGCAGGGCGGTCATGACATCGGAGGCATACTGGCTGAGCATGCTTCCACCGGTGATTCCCTGGACGGCAATGAGAGCTTTTTGCGAAGCATGGAGTGGCGTGTCCACGATCCAGACTGTCAGGGGGCCGCTGTATTGGGCAATCTTACTCGATACGCTGCCGATCAAAAGGCTTTCCATTCGGCTGAGTCCGCGGCGCCCAATGGCGATTGTGCCGATATCCTGCCTTTTTGCCTCATCCAGAATATCCTGAGCAGGGTCATCACTATCGAGCCTCAGCTGGGCCTGAACCCTGTCCTCCGGGAATTCGCTCTCCAGAAGCACGCGCAGGGAGTCGTCCAGGATGGCCTCTCCAACCTTCTTTTGCGCTTCGGCAGAAACGTGGTAGGTGTGCACACTCCGAGCCAGGTCGCTGAGATAGTCGATTCCCAGCCTTTGTACGCAATGGTAAAGCAGGATGCGAGAGTCGGGTTGAGTCTTGAGGAGCTGTCCCAGGGAAGATATGGCATCCTTGCATTTTTCCGAGCCATCTACTGCCAGAAGTATCCGGTCTTGCATGACCTTGCCTCCCGTACCCGTGTGTGATCTGAGCTGGCATTAGTGACGTACCATGCAACCTTTTCTTTATACCATAATTGTTCTCGAGTCCCAAAGTCCATAAGCGACCCGTATGGAGACAAATGCGATGGGTTTGTCCACAATGCGACAAGAAATGGCACCACGATAATCCGTAAAGAAATGGTACAAGGCACTGAGAATTGCCGTAAACATAAGCTGCTGCCGTATTCTGCGGGTTGTGTTACTGAAAATCCTTGTGGGGGGACACTTTTCGACTTCCTTAACCGACATTTTTCAAACTTTTTCTTAACTTGACATGGTCAGATTCACCGCAGTCATTCATGACCCTTCGGGACACCCGGAGACACATAAAAAGGAACTTTTTGTAGCAGAGACGCATAGAGCATATAGATGGTCAGAAACGTTTTCCTCCTTCCCGGAAGGTATCTGAGCAAGGGATGACAGGGGATTGATCTCGCACTCGGGTCGGCAGGGTAGCAAAGGGACCCTAGTATGCTGATTGATGGCGGCGATGAATTCCTCGGCAGCGAAGATCTTGAAATTCTTCTTGTTGGTCCCATATGTCGTGGCGGAGCGATAGAGCGCCTTGCCCCTGTCTTCGATATAAGGGGCTTTTGGTGCCGCCCGTGAGCTAAAGTGCTACAGCGAACAAATGCTCTGGATGGATTCAAATTGCGCTACTACTTGTAGTGGTTCATGTTACAGAACTCGATAAGGGAAGCAAGCCCTCTATCCATGAGACCAAAACTTGCTTGTCTTTAGGATTGAGGATGGTGCCGATCACCTTTCCTTGTTTTGCTAAGAAGAGTGCTGGGATCGCTTTTACTTCATATCTCTTGCACAAATCGCGATTCAGGTCGCAATTGATCTGTCCTACAATGATTTTGCCATCCAATTCTGTCGCGACCTCATCAATCACAGGTGCGAGAGCCGAACAATGGTGACACCAGGAAGCCCAGAATTCAAAGAGCACGGGGTGCTCTGCGTCCGCAAGTATTCGGTCAAAGTTCGCATCATGCAGTACAATTGGCTGGGTGACGGCGTTTCTTTGAGTCATTTGGAAATCCTTTTCTTCGCTTTTGTGGGGACCATTTGCATCAGTCTAGATGATAAGAAATCGCTGTTTGAGAGTTTTTGGATAACTGCTGTCCTGGATTCTGTCAAGGACATTTACGTGCCGATTCTTTGGTAGGTAATGACAAAAATCATCCTTCTTTTTCTTTCCCTTGCTTGTGCAAGCTTGTTATTGTCCGTATCTTTTGGGGCGGTTGCGTGGCAAGTTGTTTGGCTGGAAAGAGTTGCCTGATCTAAGGACGAGTCTGGGACCAAAAACTTCAGGATAGCAAAACCATATTCTGCCTAAATGACCAACCGAATGAATTAAGGGTATAGAGCTGCCATTCTCTCCCGTGCCGGTCATGATCAGGACAACTGCAAATTGGCTTTTGAATTTGAAGGCTCTCAGCTGCCTATGGTAAGGTGATTTGTGGCAGGTTAAAAGCCATGAAGATCCTGGAAAAGGGCCGTAATTGCTTAAAATGACAAGTACTACCCGAATGAACAAAAAGACACGTCAACTTCTTGTACCGTGGGAGGCTGCCGGTGTCTGCCGTTTTATACAGACTCTATAATCGTTGGGCGCCGTTAGAAGGAGAATCCGATGCCGGTCGCAATAATGGTCCTTGAGTTCAAGGGATTCACCGCGATGGCCGAGGGACTGGCGAAGAACACCGAGGCCATTGGCATAACATCAGCAAGAGTACGGGCTGCGGGAATCTCGATTGTCAACGACGTGATCCAGAATGCTTCTTCAGAATCAAGACCAATTCGGGATAAACATATCGGGGGAGACACTTGGGTATTTGAGTTTCCGAGCCTTGATGACGGTCTGGTCTTCGGCTGTTCGATTCTGCGGCTATTTGCAGCAATGGCCGTCGACCATGCTGTGTTCTTTTTAAAACCTTGTATCGCCCTTGGTTGGGGTGACCCGAAATGGACAAATGATCGTCCAATTGATGATCTTACGATTGCCGCCTATACCGTTGCGGACAAGGGGCCGCCGTACAGCTTCTTCCTTATTGGCGATTCTATTGCGATGTTGAAGCAATTCGCTTGGCTCAAGCACGGTGTCGCGTGGGTCGATGCGCCAGTCCGGATTCCGGTCGTTGGTATCGATTGGCAGAGCAGCACGCCACCCGCCCCCTCGAACCTGACAACGTCACAAATCTGGCTTCCATCCCTGCTTCTCGATAGTGATGTGATGTTCTTCGAGTCCATTGAAGGAACAATCGCCGGACTTATTCGTGAACAAGAGAAGGTGCGCTCGATTTATGCGTTTGGCGGTCCTGCGCCGCTTGACGTTGAACCCTTCCGCGAATACGTCTCTCACACTATTCAGATGCTGAAAACCAGGAAAGATTTCCGATTGACAGTTTTGGCGTGCCTGCCACTTGATGAGCGTCGGTATAGCTTTGCATGGTTAGAGCTTGTTCGCAGGCTCGCCATCCTTTACCCCTCTCGTATGGCCCTTGCAGTTTTCACGATCCCACCCGGGCAAGCAAGACCGATGGCATACCATGTTTACGATCAGAATTGTGTGCATATCGGACTCCGATCGTTTGTTCCTCATCGTGGTATCCATAGCATGACCAATTCCATGATGGTGCGAAATCCAAAGATCGCTCGCAGTTTCACTACCGCTCTCCTTGAGGACTGGAAATTGGTCGGTCCCCTTGACGAAAAGCGATACGCAGAAATCTCATCAGCTTTCGCGGGGATGAGTAACCAGGAAAAGCAGGAATTATTACGTGCTGTTGATCACTTTCATTCTTAGCTCAAAAGGCCCATCAGAAAGTCACGGAACTCCTATAGAGAGATATGAACACCGGAAAAGCGGGGAGTGGTATGAAGTGATTGAGGATGGAAAGAGCACCATATCACTCCGCCTCATAAACCGCCGTTGCCGCCTCGATGGCCCCAGGCAGGGCCTTGAAGCCCTCGACCTTCAGCACGGCTTCCAGCGCGGACAGGAATAGGAACACGTTCTTGCGGCGGCAGGAATGGCCCATTAGCCCGACGCGCCAGACCTTGCCGGCAAACTGGCCCAGACCGCCTCCGATTTCGATGGCAAAGTCGTTGAGCAGAGCCTTGCGCACCTTGAGATCGTCTACAACGTCCGGGATCAGGATGGCGTTCAGCATCGGGAGCCGCTCCTTCTCGGGCACGAGCATCAAAAGCCCCATGGCTTCTACCCCCGCTACCAGGGCGCGGTGGTTCAGCCAATGCCGCGCAAAGCGCGCATCCAGGCCCTCCTCGGCGATGATCCGCAACGCCTCGCGGATGGCGTAGATCATGTTGACCGGCGCGGTGTGGTGATACTTGCGCGCGTTGCCCCAATAGTCGCGTATCATGCTGAAATCGAGATACCAGCTGACCACGGGATGCTTGCGCTGCTCAAGGGCCTTGACAGCCGCGTCACTGAAGGTGACCGGAGAAAGCCCCGGCGGGCAGGAGATGCACTTCTGGGTACCGCTGTACGCCGCATCGATTTTCATCCGGTCGATGGGCACGTCAATCCCGGCAAGCGAGGTGACGCAGTCCACCAAGAAAAGCGCCCCGGCCTCGTGGGCGATCTTCGAGATGTCCTCCAGCGGCGTGCAGGCGCCGGTCGAGGTTTCGGCATGCACCACGGCTACTACTTTGGGCTTGCATCCCTTCACCGCCTTGGCCAACGCCTCCGGGTCGACGGCCCGGCCCCATTCGCCATCAACCTTGACCAGTTTGCCGCCGATGCGGTTGACGATGTCGCACATGCGGGTGCCGAAGACGCCGTTGACGGCGACCACCACCTCGTCGCCGTGTTCCACCAGGTTGACAAAGCAAGCTTCCATGCCGGCGCTGCCGGTGGCAGAAACCGGAATGGTAAGGGCATTTTGCGTCTGGAAGAGATGGCGCAGCAGTTGCTGCGTTTCGTTCATTGTTTCCAGGAAATAGGGGTCCAGATGCCCGATGCAAGGTGCGGCCATCGCCTGCAGCACCCTTGCCGGAACGTCGCTCGGCCCCGGTCCCATGAGAAGCCGGTCGCCGGGGTCAATGTCTCTAAAATCCTTTGGATCGATCTTGGATGCGTCAGCACTCATGAGTATACCGCCTTCCTCCTTTAAATCGCTGTGGTGAGCTTGAAATTCCAATCGGCTATGAGCCAGGGGTTCTTTCAGACTATAAAAGACACTCTTCGGTGTCAATAAGAGCTTTCCCGATACTTTTTTGGACTTTGGATGGTGAGCTTTCGGTCGTTTACATCCGTGGGAGTGAGCTTTAGGACTTCGCCAACTCTCATGCCGCCCCTGGCTTTTGAGACTTTGACCGCACCTTTTCAGGCTCCCCTTTCTTTGACTTCCTGTTCTTGGAAATCAATGTAGGGGAGTCCCGTTTTCGGATCATCGAGCGTTTTCATGGTCTCATTAATGATCATGCTCCGCTCGGCCACAAGGCAGAAGTGCGCGACCATGGCGCGCTACCAGGGAGAACTCTCGGCAATATTAAAGCACCGCACATAAGACGTTAGTTCGCTTCGGTACTGGAAGGTCTGCTGGGCGCTGCCGAAAGTACCGCGCCTCAGCCTCTGCGGGCGAAAGAAATTCCACTTTGGAAAAGCCGGCGCCACGCAGCTTGGCTTCGAGCGCATCAGGCTCGAAGTAGCTCACCCAAGGCTCGCCGAGGCTTGCGGCGCGCTGGTCAAGTGGCGAAGGGGAACCACCTGGTGGCGGCGCGAATGTAAGCACGATCTCGCTGCCAGCCGGAAACGCCGTGATAGACCGGAGCACAGCATCAATGGCGTCTTCTGTGAGGTACATCGTCACGCCCAGCCAGGAGAAGAAGGTCGGCTCTTCCAACGAGACGTGATATCTCAGTAGGCCATCGCGTAACGATTCGTGTTCAAAGTCGATGTTGGCGAAGTCTGCGTTCTCCGGCATTGCAAGGCCCGCTGCGGCGAGCAATGAGCGCTTCATGTCTTGGGTCCCTAAATGGTCGACCTCGAGAATCCTCAATGCCTGCGCCCATACCGGCTGCCTGAGTGCGAAAGTATCGAAGCCTGCCCCAAGGACGACATACTGCGTCACTCCGCGAAGAACCGCAGCGGCGAGCCGGTCCTCGGCGAACCGCGAACGCAGTACGACATGAGCACGCAATGCACGCCTTTCAGGATTTTGATAGCTATCCGCCGTATCGTTGATCCGCTGCAAGGCAGCCTGTCCAAGCAACAACACCGCGAGCGGATCATCGAGGATTCGCGGCTGTGCATCAAACAACTGATGCGCCGCCCGCATGTATGCGGTTCCTAGCGCCGTGCGACTCGCATTTCGATCGGACATTGTGTGAGGCTCCCTTCGAGTGGTGGGCTGAGGTCTAAGGATGAATGTACCTGGCGAGCAACTGCTGGCATATACTTTGAAATCCTCAGAAGCGCTCATGTGGTTGTTCGTCAAGACATAGTGGAGTCCGACATCCCGGGTGTATCCCTTTCGTCTGAAAGAGTGGGTGAACCCCCCGATTTCAAAATGGCGCTCGATGACGAGAACACGCTGGTTATTCATTTGCGCAAGTGTGCCTGCGGCGCCGAGCGCAGCCATTCCCGACCGGTGGATGGCGTGCGCAAAGATTTCCTTTCCCGTACCGCTTTCACCTACAAGCAGGACAGGACTTTCCGATATGGAGAGTTTTCTCGCCACCTCCTTTGCCTGAGCGAGGTTTGCGCTGGTTCCCAGGAGGTCGTGAAACGAGTACCCGGCCTGTAGATCTCCCTGATCTCCGATTCATACGTCTTGAGGGTGCTCTCCAGCTTTTTGATCTATTGCTTGAGAGTCAGGAGCGCCTTGAGGTCGTGAAAGATCACCTTCCCCACAGCCCCGATAACCTTGTTGCGTAACTTTGTTCAAATAATTATACTCACCTGCTTGTCATTTTGTATAAATACTTCGACACATACCAGGCGCGGGTCGGGTCTGTTTGGATAATACTCTGAAGTTACAAGAGAAAACTAATCGACATAGATTTTGATAACTCCTTTCGGAGGATGGCTAAGAACTTATGACCTACAGGGAGTAACAAGAATGAAAGATCTGGGATTTCGCCTGGAACAAAGTGCAATCCTTGCCGACCGAATCGAGCAAAGAAAGTCGGATCTCCAGGAGGCCGCCGCGCTGGATGCGGGATTTCCCGCAAGCGTCACCGGCATGGAGGTTGACCTGGGAGTGCAGTACCTGAATACGATAAAGGAGGAGTTGCCGTCGATTGAAAACAGTGACCCGTATGGGATCGTTTCGGCCATCTTTCCTTACGATGCTCCGGCCGTCATGCTGGCGCGGCTGGGCGGTTCAGCACTCATCACGGGAAACCACCTGCTTTTCAGCTTCTCTTCTCAAATACCCCGGTCTGCCCGCATCATCTCAGAGATCTGCAAGTCCATTCCGTCCTTTGAGCCGGTGTTTGGGATGGATAACCGGGAATTCGGCAACCGCTGCGTCCGTGACGAAAGGGTGCGGGTCCTTTTCATGTCTGGGGCTTCCGGGGTGGGAGAAGCATACCGGAAGAATTACGAAGCCTTTGACAAGCTTTTTTTTGCCGGCCCCGGTGGAATGCCGGCGTCGGTCGTCTTTGAGGATGCCGATATAGAAGCCGCTGCACGTTTCATAGGACGCCGGGCGTTCATAAACGGCGGCCAGTACTGTACAACGTTAAAGAAAGCGCTGATTCACAGGAAGCTCTTCAACGGCATTCGGGACAAGGTCGTTGAGAAAGCGAATTCCCTCAAGGTGGGAGATCCGCTTGATCTTGAGACCGATATCGGTCCCACCGTGGTCGAACGGACCCGACTGATAGTCAGGAACGCCCTGGAGAAGTGCTCGGGCGCCCGACAGCTCTCGGGAGGAATCGACGGAGAGGTCATCTATCCGATAGTCCTTGAAGCGGACGCGAATTTGCCTATCCCCGACCTAGAGCTCTTCGGGGCGTTTCTCCTCCTCAAGCCGTTCGATGACCCCAACGAGGCCGTGCAGGAGCTCATCCGCACGCGCTACGGGTTCCTCCTCGCCTTTTTCGGCTCTCCTCCTGAAGGAGGGCGTGAGCTATTCCGCGAACACTTCGGCATGGTCCACGACAATCCCGACTTCTTCTTCACCCCCCTGCGTCTTCCCTTCGGAGGGAAAAAAGAGAGCGGGTGGATTCTGGAACGATTGGGCGGTCAGTGGAATACCCGCGATGGAGCATTCATTTACAGTATCGAGCTCGCTCGTTGGCAGTAAAGTGAACGCTTCGGGTTTCAGGTTTTGAAGCCTGGACCGCCATCCCTTGTCTTCCATTTGAGAATGAATAACATCATGCACGAGCTGTTCTACAATGATTCGGTGGTTGTGATCGGAGTGTCCGAAAAGGACACGCCAGGGCAGCCGTCATTCGATCGGTAAATCCCCTGGACCTCGGGGACGTCTTCGATCTCGATTTCTACTTCAGGGTAGTCGAGGCGGCGCTCCGGCAGGAGGACATCCACGGGATCGCTTTTTCCATTGGTGCTATTCAATCCAAGCAACCTTCCGTGCGAATCATTCGGAAATCTTCAACAGTCCGGCTGCATTCTCTCTTAATGGTTTGAATGTTCTCTCTGATTCCAGGCACCTCCGGTCAATCCGATCCATAGACCACCTTATGGGAAATACGCTCAAGTTCAGGGAAATACTCCAATTGGGTCATTATAATCCGCGGTTCTCTTCTAATGGGATGCTTCGATTTCTTTGATCAAATCAAACAGGCTCTGATTTATCGGAGTAGACACCCCGTGGCGTTTGCCCAGTTCAATCACCTTGCCGGCGAACATCTCCACTTCAGTCTTTCTTCCGGCTTCAACATCTTGAAGCATGGAGGTCTTCCCCTGCGGGTTCAGGCTTGAGAGAACTGCATGCCAATTCTCCAGATCTTTTCGGGTGAGAAGAACCCCTTCCTTGCCAGCCAGTGTTATCACTTCCTCCATGGCTGATTGCATTAGTTGCCTTGCCTCCTGAGAGGTTTGGAACACCGAATAAGGAGCCCGCAATGCCGCTGAAGCTTGGTTGATGCCCACATTGATCATGAACTTCCACCAGAGGCTGCGAATCATGTCAAAAGGAGTTTCGCAAGGAATCCCAGCCTTCTCAAAAAGCATGTGTATCCGTTTGATCCGTTCTGAAGGTGATGGGTTCCTGGCCTCGCCAAACAGTATCTTACCCCTGTTAGTGTAGCTTACCTGATTTCCCATTCTCACTGCATCAATCCCCACCGCTACAGCATACAGAACTTTTTCCACACCAAATACGGCCCCTAAACGCTCTTCACTCTCTATGCCGTTCATCACGGACATGATATCCGTGGCATCTCCAATGGCGCATTCTACGTCTCCAATCGCATCGTTAAGATGGTAGTGTTTCACGGCAAAGATAACAAGGTCGGAAGGCGTAATCCTGTCTCTGGGACGAACGACCGGTATTGCATATCGCTTCCCATTAACAAACACCCCCTCATTACAGAGACGCTCGTATCGTTTCCCGTCTGCGACAAACTGAACACAGCCCGGATTGACTTCGTAAAGGAGACTGGCATAGGCGGCTCCCATAGCCCCTGGACCCACTATAGTAATGTTTTCAATTGGTGCCATCTCTGATCTCCTGTAAGTGATTTGTTGAGGGAAAATCTAGAATGCGCGGTCTACGGCGGGCCGTACATTCACATATGCTCCAGGATGAATCATCACTTTGGCTATGGCCTTACCGTTCCAGAACGCCACAGAAACTCAATCAAACGGGTCCTTGACTACCTCTTCCTGTTTTGCCGGTGGAATCGACTCCGGCAATTTTTCTGAACTCAATTGCTCCACCACAGAATTCATCTGTTGCTGCAAAAGTCAAAGAGGATAGAAGGATGAAAAACAGGCCAAAGGCAAATGACTTGGCTTTCATAAGACAACGCCAAAGCTTGAGGTTCTGTTGACCAGTTTGAAACTGGTCCATTCTAGTTGATCCTAATGAGATTGAAAAGAAGTCAGCCAAAAGGAATCACAGTCGGAATTGAAAGCCCATAACCAATCTCTTAATGATATGCTGTTGGCCGATGACTTGGTGCTGCAACTTGTGGAATGGAGGTAAAAAGGGATGAGAAAGCAAGACCGGATCCTGATGGAGGTTTCCTCCGACTATGTCTGACCCTGGTGCTACTTCATTACCGGGCGTATTGAAAAACTCAAACAAGCATGCGATATGGAGGTGAAGCGGATCGCGTTTCCCTTGCATCCGCAAACTCTAGAAGAAGGCCTAACCCTGGAAGAACTCTTTGCAGGAAGGGATATCGATATTCAATCCATGTTGGACCATCTGAAAAGGGTAGCAGCCGACTGCGGCCTGCCCTTCGGAATGCGGTCCAGAACGTACAACAGACGGCAAGCTCAGGAGTTGGGAAAGTGGGCTGAATCCCTGAACCAGGGAGAAGAGTTTCACCTGGCGGTGTTCAAGGCATATTTTGCCGATGGATTCAACATTGCCAAGATTCCGGTACTGGTAGAGATTGCTGAATCGTTTGGCCTGAAGGGAGCAAAAGAAGTCATATCAAACGGGACTTTCAAAGAGGCAGTGGATAGCGACTGGCAATACTCCCGGTCTTGTCAGATCAAGACTGTTCCGACGTTTGCGACAAGAGGTCGAGTGGTGGTGGGTGCTCAGCCATACAACTTACTGGAAGATCTCATAAAGTGAGAACGCCTTACTGATTTACGCTTGTGAAAACCTCCAGTAAACCGTGTGCATTTTTTATTGGAAAGGAACAAAATGGATGTCTCTGTCGCTCTTCAGGAAAGAAGAAGTGTCCGTTCCTATCAAGATATCCCGGTTGAAGGGGAAAAGTTGATGAAGGTTCTGGAGGCAGCACGGCTTTCACCGTCTGCCGCTAATCGTCAAGAATGGAAATTCATTGTAGTCAGGGACCCGGAGAAAAGAAAGAGGCTTGCAGATGTTGCATGCGCTCAGCCTTTTGTGGGCCAGGCCCCGGTTATTCTCGTGGCATGCGCTACTGAAAACCAAGCCATAATGCCATGCGGTCAGCCTGCCTATACGGTCGATCTGTCAATCGCTTTCGCCTACATGATACTGCAGGCTTGCGAGCTTGGTTTGGGAACATGCTGGATCGGTGCCTTCCAAGAGGCAGAGGTCAAAGAGATCCTGAATATCCCCGGGCATATCCGCGTTGTGGCTTTATCCCCCTTGGGGTATCCAACCCATAAGAGTCCACAAAGACCAAGAAAAATCCTGGAAGAAATCGTTTGTTACGACGAGTATGAATAGGGTCTGCTTGAAAGAGCTTCTTGGTGCAAAAAGGAAAAATGTGAAACGGATCGGTTTTCTGGGAATCCTTGGACTTATTGGTTGTGCTGGTGCGCCTGAGGGAATCGTTGCTGTTAAAGGCTTTGATCTTCATCGGTACTTGGGCACCTGGTATGAAATTGCCAGGCTGGACCACTCCTTTGAGCGGGGTTTGATCAACGTGACGGCCACCTACAGTGTGGCTGATGATGGTAGGATCCGGGTCCTTAACCGAGGGTACGATCCCGAGCGCAAACTTTGGAAGGAAGCTATAGGAAAGGCCGGTTTTGCATCCGCGCCAGATGTTGGCCAGCTAAAGGTTTCATTTTTCGGTCCTTTCTACGGTGGCTACAACATTATCGAACTCGATCACACCGCATATTCCTATGCGCTCGTCTGCGGCCCAAACAGGGCCTATCTTTGGATTCTTTCGAGAGAATCACGACTTGAGACGGCGGTACGAGATCGCCTGGTCGAAAAGGCCAAAGAACTGGGTTTCGACACTGATAAATTGGTCTTCGTGCCGCAGGAAGAGGTCCCCGGCGGATAGCCTATGCGTCGGCTAGAGGAGCTACCTCCGCTTATCCCATATGGCTATCCTCTGGGTCGAGTGGGTAGAGAGAAGAGGGAATCTGCATCCATGCGCAATTATCGCCAATGACCAGGAATCCACGCCCCATAACGATTGTAGTGGGCAGGAATCCATATCGGCCTGGAGTAATATGGCCTTCGGCCGTAATAGGCTTGCGCCGGAGCATAATAACCTGGTCTGGAATAAGCTGGATAGGCGTAACCAGCGGCTGGCACAACTGCGGTCGTTATTGCTGCCGCTGTCCCAACTACGGCTCCTGCCACCGCGAATGGAAGGAGAAGTGGGTTATAGTAATAGCAACATTGGGCTTGCGCATCGACTTTTGCCAAGGCCAAAAACAACACGAGACTGATGCCTAAAATGAGAACTTTCTGCTTCATGTCACACCTCCGATTGTTCGATTCGTTCTCTTACCTTTTATTATAACAAAATTTGAATAAGGAAATGAGTGTGGCGGGATTGATCTCATGCGAAGTGATTTCGACGGAAGGCTTCTGTATTGGTGCGCTTTGTTGACTGGGAGATAAAGATCTCCGCAAGAGAGCCAGGAAGGAGGGGGGGCCCTGGCCCTCTTAGGAGAAGGAAAGTATGTTACTTTCCTTTTTTATTATAAGCATTTGTGGCAGATTTGCGAACGAGTGGACCAGCCCAAGCTTCAAGTTCAGAGATCGAGTCTCATTCCGGTATCACGGTGAAAATCAAAGCTGATTTTAGACGGCACCTGGCCTCATTCTCCTGGACAAATCACATTCCATGCTTATAGTCCTTTCCAATCTCTCAAAGAAGCGGCTTTCTGGGGAGGAAAGAGGAGGTAGCGATAATCGCGACTGTTTCTATTTCGCCTCTTTGAGAGTCAAAATATTTCCGCACTGACACGTTTCCTGATTAAGTAAATCCCGTCACGGATGGTAAGGAATAACTTTTCGGCCCGGTTGTCTGCCTTCACCAATTCGTTGAAGTCTGCCATTGCTCGGCTTTCATCGTCTTTCGGATCGAAGATCCTGCCGTACCATAGGGCGTTATCGGCAAGTATCAGGCCGCCATTTCGCAAAATCCTCATCGATTCTCTGTAATATGCACTGTAGTTTTGTTTGTCGGCGTCTATGAAGACAAGGTCGGTCTTTGCATCCGGCAGGGTCTTCAGGATTTCCAGTGCCTCACCTATGCGCAACCTGATCTTTAAGCCGCTGGAGCTCCGGTCGAAGAAATCCTGCGCGATCTTTGCATAGTGGGGATTATGCTCCATGGTCAGGATTTCCCCGTCATGGGGCAAGACCTCGGCCATGGCAAGGGCCGAGTAGCCGGTAAATGTGCCGATTTCAACGATGTGTCGCGCGCCGGAGAGTTGAGCCACTAGCTGCACGAACCGGCCTTCCACCCGTCCGGTGAGCATACTGGGATAAGGTGTCCTTGTCAGTGTAAAGTGCTCAACCTCCTCAAGGAGCGCGGACATTGGCGTTGTATGATTCGCAGCATACTCTTCCGCCTCCTTGGCCACGATATCCATGAAGCAGTAGATGCTGGCTGAGTTACCTGCTTGCCTGTCGAAATTTTGGGTATATTTTCGGCTCATAAGATCCCCTTTACTTAATTCTGCAAGGCCCCTCCGTATATTAAGCATCTTGGAGAGATTCTTCACCTGACGCCGCTACATGCCTATTGTATTGCATCAAGCACCTCGCCGTTCATGTGTGTTGCGCATCAGGTCCTCAAGACGCTTCGATACGCATTGCAATCTCCTCTGCCAGGTCAGCTTCGCTATAGAACTGAAGCAGGGCCTTGTAACGGCTGGTTACATCGAAGCCAATGCTATACTGGAGCTTCTTGAGGCAAACCGGACAAAGATATAGCGGTCTTGAGTCGCTTTCCTGCAAGTGATTAGAACCGATCGTAACGAATCGATGGAAGATGCAATGCTGCAACCCAAACATATGGGCTCAAAAAGAGCTTTTCGCATAATCTTGCGCTGTGGCTTTCGGTGGTCATGATAATTATCATATGGATGCGCCTCCATGGAGTTGATGGCAAAAGCCGTTATCGCTCCTCGGACTAATCCTGGGATCATTCAGGACTGTCGCGCCGAAACCGAGCACGGTTCAGAACGTCATGGAAGTCTGCTCAGATTGGTTTAAGAGACAAAGTTATTCTCACCCAGTCGAAGGAGTGCACAGAGATGAAGATACTCGTTATAGGAGGAACCGGAAGTGTTGGTTCGCACGTTGTACGCGAGTTACTGGCTCGTAAGGCCGATCCCGTGGTGCTTACGCGCAGTGCTGAAAAGGCAAAAAGCCTGCCTACGGGAGTAAAAGGCGTGGTCGGCGACCTGCTCGATCCTGCCACGGTACGGTCAGTATTCAAAAGTGTAGACGGCGTCTTTATGCTCACCGCAGTGAGCACAACCGAGACCCACGAAGGTCTCATGGCGGTCAATGGTGCCCGAATGTCGGGCGTGAAGCGCTTCGTATACATGTCAGTCCACAACGTGGAACAAGCTCCCCACCTGCCCCACTTTGGCGCAAAGCTCCCCATTGAGGCTGCTTTAAAAAAGTCGGGGATACCATACACCATTCTCCGGCCTAACAACTTCTTCCAGAACGATTACTGGTTCCAGGATGCCTTGCTCCAATACGGAGTTTATCCCCAACCCATGGGAGATGTGGGCCTTTCGAGGGTGGATGTGCGTGATATCGCAGAGGTGGCGGCGATTACACTGACAGCTAGCGGACACGATGATCAGACCTACAACGTCGTCGGCCCAAAGGTGCAAACGGGCAAGAGTACCGCTGAAATCTGGAGCCTGGTTTTGGGCAAGACGATTATTTATGGCGGGAACGATCTCGATGCATGGGAGGAGCAATCGCTTTCACGCCTGCCCGCCTGGATGGTGCTCGACTTCAGACTCATGTACGAATTTTTTCAGAAAAACGGGCTCAAGGCTACGCCTGCCGATGTTGATAGCATGGCTAGACTGCTTGGACGGGCTCCTCGCAGCTTCGAAGACTTTGCAATGGAAACGGCGAAAATGTGGAATGCGTTCAGTCTCGATAAGGAGGGATGAATATGAGCTTTAGAGACACAACTGCGCTGATCGTTGGAGGCGGGAGCGGGATGGGTTTCGAGACCGCTCGGCTTCTGGTGGAGTCAGGAGCCTCGGTGACATTGGTTGGTCGCAGTCAGGAGAAGCTGGACCATGCGCGCAAAGCCCTAGATCCCATCGGAAAAGTGCACACGTTTCGGTGTGACCTCACAAGCAAAGATGACCTCAATCGATTGATACGCCATGTAGATGGCGAGATGAAAGAGGTGAAATACCTCGTTAATGCCGCAGGCGTGTTTTCTCCAAAGCCCTTTCTGGAGCACACCATAGAGGACTACGACGCCTATTTGGAACTTAACCGGGCAACCTTCTTTGTGACGCAGCAGGTGGCAAAAAACATGGTTGCGAACGGAGGCGGGGCGATTGTCAACATTGGTTCCATGTGGGCTCATCAGGCTATTAAAGCAACACCCTCCTCGGCGTATTCAATGGCTAAGGCAGGGTTGCATTCCTTGACGCAGCACCTGGCGATGGAACTGGCGGACAAGAGCATCCGTGTCAATGCAGTAGCTCCAGCCGTCGTGGAGACTCCGATTTACGGTGCATTCATTGAGCCAGATAAGATCCACGAGACCCTCCAGGGCTTCAATGATTTTCACCCCATCGGGCGGATCGGCGCCGCCAAGGATGTGGCATCGGTGATCGTCTTTTTGCTCTCAGATGAGGCCAGTTGGGTGACTGGTGCAATCTGGAATGTTGACGGTGGCGTCATGGCCGGTCGTAATCAATAATTCCACGGCCGGTGAGAACAAACTCCATGGGACCAGAGTGACTATGATTGGAGCAGTCATTTGCCGGGACGCGTTTACCTGTTAGCAAAGGTGACCTTAGCCCTCTCTGATGTTTGCGCAATCCATGGACGCGCCGTAGTCGATTAGCGGATTTTGCGACAGACATATGATCATTGTAGCCCTGATATTTCAATAAAGAAGGCTGATTCGGTGCATTTGCAGAAGAGGCAAAGTATGGTTAAGATACACAAGTAGTTACATGCCATAATAGAATAGTAGTCCACAAATAATATCTCTTGCTTTTCGAGCAGAAGTTCTTGTAGTGTGGGGTCACTCGCATATCTATGGGCTAGAAAATCAAGAACATCTCAAGATCTTGACCAGCAGAGGAGGTTACTTATGGAGGAGGGAAAAGATCTCATTTCTATTTTGAGGGATAAGGGACTACAGGTAACCCACCAGCGTCTTGCCATTTACCACGTACTTCACCAAGAGGAAAAACACCTAACTGCTGAAACTATCCATAAGGAAGTGAAAAAGCGTTTTTCTATGATTTCTCTCGGCACGGTGTACAAGACCCTGGAGCGGTTTTATGAGGCTGGCCTTATACGTAAAGTGGTATTCGTCAATGAACCGACCCGGTACGAGGCCAGGCTCGGTCCACACCATCATCTTGTCTGCCTCAAATGCCAATCCATTCAGGATCTGGATGGGCCTGCTGTGATTCCCGGAATTTCCCTGCCAAATGAAAGTGGATTTCAGGTTTTGCGCCAGCAGGCCATCTTTGAGGGATATTGCGCCAGTTGTAGGTGAAGCAGATATTCAGTTTCCGGACGGCATCGAAGTCTTGTCATAAACCGTCTGAGAATCTGAGCAGCTGAGGAAGATTGAGAGCGAAAAGAAGGAGGAAGCCGACAGTCTCAATGGCTGCCTGAAATGGGCATCCGATCCGACTACCATTAGCGATACGATCTTAACAATCTAACGGCAAGCCTCACACGGAATCAATGTCCGAGTATGATTTCTACCAACAAGTCAGCAGCTCTCAAATGTTGAACTTGCCAATAGGATAGATCCCCTCCTTCTTCCAATTCATAATCCTGGCAATCTGAACAGGAAAACCCATTCCAAGCTGCTCTAACTGCCATGTCCAAGCATATATTATAGTTTGTGCACATAACAAGGCGATGTACCTTTTCTGAAGAATTGGCCTGATTTACTGGGATCGGATTCATCATCGACTCCTGCAAAAATACCCCCAATCGAGAGCTTTGCTGCATACAGAACCAAAAACTCTTTCACTTTCATAAGACTTATCGTCAAAACTAAAGATCGTCTTAAGACAATTTATGCGTACACTACCCAGCTTCTGACCCCTGGCAACTTGAGTAACAGTCAGTTGGCGATAGCATATTGATGGTACCATGTCGTGGGGAAGCAAGCTGAGCGCGTCTATAGTGCCGCCGCCTTCCGAAGAAGGTTTTGAACAACGGTCTCTTTGACAATGACATGGCTATATTAATAGCAGTATGTACTGCAACATCCAATGACTATACCTTCTTCCGCACAACCGC
>Ga0209048_10001878_pt1 | contig 21216 bp, 25 predicted proteins | sample FrelakmetCRP12CR_FD_187146 | JGI IMG/M metagenome (GOLD analysis project Ga0209048, IMG submission 187146) | Freshwater lake sediment microbial communities from the University of Notre Dame, USA, for methane emissions studies - CRP12 CR (SPAdes)... | ecosystem: Environmental > Aquatic >... | reverse complement strand
CCCGGCCATGATCGATCACGACGATCCGGTCACAGAGGCGCTCGACCACGTCCATCACGTGGCTGGAGAACACGACCGTGCCGCCCGAGGTGATGAACCGGGTAAGGATCTCCTCGATCACCTGCGTCGACACCGGATCGATCGAACCGAAGGGCTCGTCGAGGAACAGCACCGTGGGGTTGTGGAGGATGGCGCAGGCGATGGCGATCTTCTTGCGCATGCCCAGGCTGTAGTCGGCGACGAGCGTGGCCGCGTCGGCCTCGAGCTCGAGGATCCGCAGCAGCTCGCCCGCCCGGGCCTCGATGACGTCCGGGGGCATCTCGCGCAACAGCCCGGTGAACTCGAGCAGCTCGAGCCCGCTCAGACGCTCGAACAGACGGGGGACGTCGGGCACCACGCCGAAGATCGCCTTGGCCGCGACGGGGTCGGCCCACACGTCGTGGCCCTCGACGCACACCGTCCCGGCGTCGGGCCGAAGGAGCCCCGTCATCATGCGCAGCGACGTCGTCTTGCCCGCGCCGTTCGGACCGCAGATGCCGTAGAACGAGCCCGCCGGGATCTCGAGGTCGACGGCATCGACGGCGACCTTGTCGCCGAAGCGCCGGGTGAGGGCCTCGGTGGCGACCGCGACGCTCATGTCCGGGGCGACCGGGTCATCGGTCGAGCAGGGCGGACCCGCCCGCGTCGTCGAGTAGATAGCGAGCCAGGTGGCGGCCGAGACCGGCGGGATCGGCCGATCGGTCGGTGGCCCGCACCACGACGTGGCCGTCGAGCGACGCCAGCATCGCCTCGAGGTGCACGGTCTCGGCAACGTCGACGGTGGCGAACGCGCCGGCGGGCAGGTCGCAGTCGCCGCCGAGCTCCGCGAGGAAGGCCCGCTCGGCGTCGACCGCCAGGCGGCTGGGCCGGTGCTCGATGCGCGCCAGCAGCGGCCGGGCGTCGGTGTCGTCGACGCGGCACTCGACGGCCAGCGCCCCCTGGGCCACCTGGGGCAGCAGCGTCGCCGGCTCGAGTACTTCAGTGATGCGGTCGCCCAGCCCGAGCCGGTCGAGCGCGGCGACCGCCATCACCATGGCGTCGGATCCCGACGCCTGATCGAGTCGGGTGGCGATGTTGCCCCGCAACCCGGTGAAGGTGAGGTCGGGGCGCAGCCACGCGAGCTGGGCCCGCCGACGCACCGAGCCGGTGGCCACCAGGGCGCCCGTGGGCAACTCGTCGAGGCGGGAGCCGACCAGCGCGTCGCGCGGGTCGGCCCGCTCGGGCACGGCGGCGAGCACCAGCTCCGCCGGGGTCAGCGCGGGCAGGTCCTTTCCCGAGTGCACCGCGAGGTCGGCCCGGCCGTCGAGCACGGCGGCCTGCACCTCCTTCACGAACACGCCCTTGCCGCCCATCTCCCAGATGGGGATGTCGAGGCGACGGTCGGCCGCGGTGTCGACCACCACGGCCTCCACCTCGACGGCGACACCCACCGCGGCCCCGGCGACCCGGAGGAGGTCGGCGACGTGGTCGGTCTGCCAACGGGCGAGGGCACTTCCCCGGGTGGCGGCCCGCAGGCGCAGCGGCGCGGCCACGGCCGGGCTACAGGGAGAACAGATCGCGGAGGGCCTCGGCCAGGCGCTCACCGCGGGGGGAGCCGGCCGCGTCCTTCAACCCCACCGTGGGGTCGTGCAGCAGCTTGGCGACGATGCCCCGGGACAAGGCCTCGACCGCCTCGATCTGGCGTTCGTCGAGCCCCGCCAACCGGTTGCGGTAGCGGTCGAGCTCGCCTCGGCGCACGTCGTCGGCCCGCTCGTGCAGCGCCGAGATGAGGGGCGCGACCTCGCGGGCCGAGCTCATGGCGAGGAACCGGTCGAGCTCCTGGTCGAGGATCTCGCGCACGACCGCGACCTCGCGGCGACGCTCGGCCTGGCCCGCATCGGCGAAGGCGCGGAGGTCGTCCATGTCGAGCAGGGTCACGCCGGCCAGATCGGCCGACGACGGATCGACGTCGCGGGGAACGGCCACGTCGACGACCAGCAGCGGGCGGCCCTGACGCAGGTGCATGGCCCGGGCCAGGTCGCCGTGCTCGAGCATCATCGACGTGGCGCCGGTGCCGGTGAGGAGGACATCGACCTCGCTGAGGGCCGGGTTCAGGTCGGCCAGGCGGATGGCCCGTCCACCCACCCGTTCGGCCACCTCGACGGCGCGGTCCCAGGTGCGGTTGGCGATGCGCACGTCGTCGGCACCCTCGGCGGCCAGCGCGCGCACCATGCCCTCGCCCATGTCGCCGGCACCCAGCACCAGGATGCTGCGACCTTCGAGCGACCCGAGACGGTCGGCCGCCATGGCCACCGCCGCCGTGGACACGGACGCGATGTGCCGGGAGATGCCGGTCTCGGTGCGAGCCCGCTTGCCGACCTCGACCGCGTGGCGGAACAGGAGGTTCAAGCTCGAGCCGGCCGTGCCCTCGTCCTGGGCCCACTCCCAGGCCGTGCGCACCTGCCCGAGGATCTCGGCCTCACCGACGACCGCCGAGTCGAGACCCGACACGACGTGGAACAGGTGGGCCACCGCGTCGTCGTCGTAGTACGTGTACAGGAAGTCGGCGAACTCCTCGGGCGGCAGGTAGGCCATCTCCGACAGGAAGTTGCGCACGTCGTGATAGGCGCCGTGGAACCGCTCGGCCATGAGATAGATCTCGGTGCGGTTGCACGTCGAGAGCACCACAGCCTCGCTGATGTGCTCGCGGGACGCGACGTCGTGCAGGGCCTTGGGGAGGCGTGCGTCGTCGATGGTCATTCGCTCGAGCAGATCGAGCGGGACCGTGCGGTGGTTCAGTCCGATGACGACGAGAGACACGCCTGCAGGCGCTCCTTGGCTTCGGCGAGGCGACCCTCGCGGACGAGCTCAAGCATTCCCGAGTCTAGGGCGCCTTGCCAGTCGAGGCCCTCGGTCGTCCGGCCCTCGGCGATCAACCGGGACCGCTCGGCGGCGAGCAGTTCGATGAGCACGACGTACTCGGGCCCGAACTCGGCTCCGAACCGGCGCCGCAGCCAGGAGGCGAGCGCCGGGCTGTGCCCGCCGGTCGCGAACGTGACGAGCAGCGGCCCCTGGCGCACCCGGGACGGCAGTGTGAACGCGCAGTGGGCGGGATCATCGGCGCTGTTCACCAGCACCCCGTGGGCCTCGCCGTCGAGGAACACCGCCCGGTTCACATCAGGATCGTCGGTGGCCGCGATGGCCAGGCGGTACCCCGCGATCTCACCCGCCTCGTAGCTGCGGACGTGCGGGACCACCCCGTCGAGCGACGCCAGGCCCGGGTCGATTCGAGGGGCGACGACGTGCACCTCCGCCCCGCACTCGAGCAGCCCCTCGACTTTCTGGCGGGCGATCCGGCCCCCGCCCACCACCAGGCACCGCCGGCCGGTGAGCACCAGGTTCACCGGGTAGAGCGGGCCGTCGACCGGCATCAGCCGCCCGCCTCCTGCGGGGCCACCGCGGTGCTCGTGCGCTGCCGGTAGAACGACAGGATCTGAAGTTCGAGGGCGAGGTCGACCTTGCGCAGCGATGCTTCGCCAGGGACGCTCACGACCGACGGTGCGAAGTTCAGGATCGAGGTGATGCCGGCGTCGACCAGTCGATCCGCGACGTCCTGGGCCACCGAGCCGGGGGTGGCGATGATGCCGATGGCGGCCGAGTGCTCACGGGCGATGGCGGGAAGCTCGTCGAGACCGCGGATGGTGAGGTCACCGAGGAGCTGGCCGACCTTGCTCGGATCGGCGTCGACGAGCGCCACCACCGGGAAGCCGCGTTCCCCGAAGCCGCCGTAGTTGGCCAGCGCGGCACCGAGGTTGCCCACGCCGACGATGACGACCGGCCAGTCGTGGGTGAGGCCGAGCTCACGGCTCATCTGGAACAGCAGGTACTCGACGTCGTAGCCGACCCCGCGGGTGCCGTACGAGCCGAGGTACGACAGGTCCTTGCGCACCTTGGCCGCGTTGACACCGGCCATCTCGGCGAGGCGCTCGGACGAGACGGTCGTGATCTTATCCCCGGCCAGCTCGAGCAGGCTGCGCAGGTAGACCGGCAGGCGGGCGACGGTGGCTTCGGGGATGCGGCGGCGGGAACGGTCGGCGATGCGGCGAGCGTAGTGACCTCGTGCGCATGTTCACAAAGCCGGTCACAAGCGCGCAAGCGGTCCCGGCAAACGTAGCGCGCGACGGCGCGACCGCCGTGCGCCGGGCCGATGTCGGCGGCGCACCCGACGCGCCGTAGCCTCGCGGCCATGACCCTGCACGCGGCGCTGGCCGCGGCGGCAACGCTCGTGGCCCTCGCCTTCGCGCTGTCCACCCTCGAGCGGTGGCTGGGCCGGAGGCGCCGCCACGAGGCCGTGTGGACCGTGTCGTTGCTCATGTTCTCGCTGGCCTCGCTGGCCCTGTGGATCGGGGCCGCCGTGGGGTGGCACGCCTGGAGCTTCAAGCTCTTCTACCTGTTCGGCGCCATCCTCAATGTGCCCTTCCTGGCGCTCGGCACGGTCTACCTGCTCGCGGGTCAGCGAACAGGCGACCGCTGGACGGCTGCGGTCACCGTGCTGGGGGCCTTCGCCGCGGGTCTCGTGGTCGCGGCACCGCTCACCGCCGCGATCGAGCCCGACGTGTTGCCTCGCGGCTCGGAGGTGTTCGGGGCCGGGCCCCGCATCGCCGCGGCGGTGAGCTCGGGCGTTGCCGCCATCGTGATCATCGGAGGGGCCGTCTGGAGCGCGTGGCGCCTGCTCCGCCAGGACGGGGGCCCGGCGAAGGGGGCGGTCCCCAGCCTGTCGCCGGGGCGACTGGCCCTGGCCAACCTGGTCATCGCCGCAGGCACCCTCATCCTCAGCGCCGGAGGCGTGCTCAACTCGGTGCTCGACGCCATGGACGGCTTCGCCGTGTCCCTGGTGGTCGGGATCACCGTCATCTTCGTCGGCTTCCTGCTCACCACCTCGCCGACGCCGCTCCCCCCACCACAGCCGTGGTACCCGCCCGACGCGGTGACCGCTCAGGCGGGATCGGCCGGGGCCGAGCCCCAGCCGATGGGCGCCGCGGAGACCTGATCAGCGCAGGGCCCGGCGCAGCACCTTCCCGGTGAGCCCGTGGGGGATCTCCTCGACGAACATCACCTTGCTGGGGCACTTGTAGCGGGCCAGGTGCTCGGCGCAGTAGGCGACGATGTCGTCCTCCTCGGCCGAGTGTCCCGGCTCGAGCACGACGTAAGCCTTCACGGCTTCGCCCGAGTAGGGGTGGGGCACGCCGATCACCGCGACAGCCTCGACCGCGGGGTGCTCGATGAGCACGTCTTCGACCTCGGCCGGGTACACGTTGAAGCCCGACACGATGATGAGGTCCTTGGCCCGGTCGACCAGGAACAAGTACCCGTCGTCGTCGACCACGGCGATGTCTCCAGTGCGCAGCCAGCCGTCGCTGGTGAGCGCGGAGCGGGTCGCCTCGGGGTCGTTCCAGTAGCCGGCGAACACATTGGGCCCCCGCACCCAGAGCTCGCCCGCGTCGCCCACCAGCACGTCATCGCCCTCGGTGTCGACGAGTCGCACCTGGAGACCGGGCACCGGTACGCCGATCGAACCGAGGGGGGCGCCGACGCCGCTGGCCGAAGTGACGACCGGCGAGGTCTCGGTGAGGCCGTAGCCCTCCTCGACGTGCAGGCCGAAGCGGTCCTCGATCTGCTGTGCGACCTCGACGGGCAGCTTCGCCGCCCCCGACACCGCGATGCGCACCGTGACGAAGGCGTTGGGGTCGACGCCGGGCAGGCTGGCCCAGGCACTCCACATGGTGGGTGCGCCGCTCACGACCGTCACGGCGTGATCGACGATCGTGTCGAGGCCCGAAGACGGGTCGAACCGCTCGATGAGCACGACCGACGACCCCGTCTTGAGGGTGAGGCCCAACATCACGTTGAGCCCGAAGATGTGGAACATGGGCAGCACGCCGAACACCACGTCGGCGGCCACCTGCCGGCGGCCGCCCACCGCCTGGACCTGGTCGAGGTTGGCGAGCAGGTTGCCGTGGGTGAGCATGGCCGCCCGGGGAGCCCCGGCCGTGCCGCTCGTGAACATCAGCACCGCGAGATCGTCGTCGGTGCGATCGACCTCGGGCGCGGGTGCGGAACCGAGCAGATCGTCGAGACTGATCGCGCCCTCGAGGTCGACGCCGGTGGAGGCGATCAGGTACTCGAGTGCGGGCACCGCACCATGGTCGATCATCGCGACGGCGTGGGCGGCGGCCGCGGCGACGACCAGCGCCCGCGCGCCGGTGGAAGCCATCTCGTGCTCGAGCTCGGGCGGCGGCGCGGACGGGTTGAGCGGCACCGCCACCATGCCGGCGCCCAGGGTGGCCAGATAGGCGACGACGAAGTACCAGTTGTTGCCGCAGGCAATGGCCACCCGGTCGCCGGGCTCGAGGCCCAGGCCGATGAGACCGCCACGCAGCGCCGCCACCTGCTCACGGAGCTCGCCGTAGGTCGTGGTGTGACCGCGGCTGACCAACGCGACGGCGTCGTCCGGATGAGGGTCGATGATCGCTGCCAGGTTCACCGGGCTCTCCTGCTCGTCGGCGGGCCGACTCCGCGCCGGGCGCTCACAATAGTTCGCACACCCCGGGCGCGCTCCGCAGGCTCAAGCCGCTCCCCGAGCGACCGATACTTGTAGTGGTGGGCGCCAAGATGTTCGGTGGTGGCCTCGGTCGACCGATCGGGCGACTCACCGCCGAAGGAGGCAGGGCGATGCGCACGCTGATTCGACGACTGGCGGTGCTCCTGGCACTGGCCGTCGTGGCCGCGATGCTGGCACTGGTGCCCGCGGCCCCGCCGGCCACCGCCCAGGCCGGCGACTACGTGGCCCGGATCAACGGACTGCGGGCCTCGGTGGGGCTCGCGCCCCTCGCGGTGGACGGCAACCTGACCGCGCTGGCCCAGAGCTGGGCCGCCCACCTCGCGGCACAGGGCAGCCTCGCCCACGCTCCCGACCTGTCGGCAGGGGTCACGAACCCCAACTGGACCAAGCTCGGCGAGAACGTCGGAATGGGCAGCAGCACCGACGCGATCTTCAAAGCGTTCGTGAACAGCGCCGGCCACTACGCCAACCTCGTCGACCCCGCGTTCTCCTATGTGGGCGTCGGCGTCGTGTCTTCCGGCACCACCCAGTTCACCGCCCACCGGTTCATGGCCGTGTCGGGCGGCGGGGGCGGAACCTCGGGTGGCGGAAGCTCGGGTGGTGGCGGCGGCGGCGGCGGAAGCTCGGGTGGCGGAGGCGGATCGAGCGGCGGCGGTGGGGGCGGATCGAGCTCCGGCGGCACCGCGGCCGCCCCGACCACCACGACAACGGCCCCACCGCTCCCGCCCCCGGCCGAGCCCGACCGCGTCGCCGCCGTGCTCGATGCGCTCCACCACCTCGATTGAGCCTCCCCCACCCCGAACCGGGCATGGATTCCCGCGCGCCAGCGACGCGGACCACGCCAGGTTGGGCCGAGCCCGCCAGACTGAGCCGGTGACCGCTGCCATCGAGACCGAGGAGCTCACCCGCGCCTTCCCGAGCGGTGTAGCGGTCGACCACCTGAGCTTCCGGCTCGAACCCGGTCGGGTGCTGGCGCTGCTGGGCCCGAACGGCGCGGGCAAGACCACCACCGTCCGCCTGCTCAACGGCGTGCTGCGCCCCGATCTGGGGCGCGCCCGCGTACTGGGGTTCGATCCCGCGATCGAGGGCGAGGAGGTGCGCCGACGCACGGGGGTGCTCACCGAGAACGCCGGCCTCGACGACCGGCTCACCACCCGCGAGAACCTGCTCTTCACGGCCCGACTCCGCGGCTTCTCCCCCGCCACCGCCTCCCGTCGGGTCGACGAGCTGCTCGAGCGCTTCGGCATGGCCGACCGCGCCGACGATCTCACCCAGGGCTTCTCCACCGGTCAACGCAAGCGGGTGGCGCTGGCCCGGGCCCTGCTCCACGACCCCGAGGTCCTCTTCCTCGATGAGCCCACCTCCGGCCTCGATCCCGCCGGCACCCGCGACGTGATCAACCTGATCTCCCGGCTGGCCGGCGAGGGCCGCACCATCGTGCTCGCCACCCACTTCCTCGGCGAGGCCGGGCGCCTGGCCGACCAGATGGCGGTGGTGCACCGGGGCCGGCTGCGGGCCTTCGGCGCGCCCGAGGAGTTGGCCCACGACCTGTGGGAGGGCATCGGCGCTCACGTCGACCTGGGTCGACCCGCGTCCGACGGCACGCTGGCCGCGATCGGCGCCGTCCCGGGCGTGCTCGAGACGTCGACGGCGGCCCAGGGCGCGTCGCTCCGGGTCCGCGGCCGCGACACGGTCGCGGCGGTGGTGGCCACCCTCGTCGGCCGGGACGTGCCCGTCTACGGCGCCGAGGGCCGCGCCCCCTCGCTCGAAGACGTCTACTTCGAGATCGAACGGCGCATCCTGGTCGAGACCGGCGACCTGGCCGTCACCGACGGGTTCCTGCACCAGAGCGAGGCGGCGGTATGAGCCCCGACCGCGACGCCATCAGGACGGTCATGCGCAAGGACATCACCGCGGTGCGCCGCAGCAAGGCGATCATGCTGCCGATGATCCTGGTGCCGCTGATCCTGATCGTGGTGCTCCCGGTGTCGATCGGCCTGCTGGCCCGCAACGCACCCACCGACCAGGTGCAGAACGCGCTGACGTCCCCACTGGTGAAGAGCCTGGTGCAGCCGATCCTCGACCTCCCCGAGCGCGAGCAGCTCGTGGTGCTCGTGCTCGGTTACCTGCTGTCGCCGCTGCTGTTGGTCATCCCGTTGATGGTGTCGGCGGTACTGGCCGCCGACGCGTTCGCCGGCGAGAAGGAGCGGCGCACCCTCGAGACGCTGCTGCACCTGCCCATCACCGACCGCGACCTGTTCGTGGCCAAGGTGCTCGGCGCGTTCGTGCCCGCCGTCGTCATCACGTGGGTGAGCGCGGCGCTCTACACCGTGATCTGCGATGTCATCGCCTGGCCGGTCATGCACCGGCCCTTCCTGCCCTTCTGGCAGTTCGCGGTGATGATCGCGTGGGTCGCGCCGGCGGTGGCCCTGCTGGCGCTGGGCCTCTTGGTCGTGGTGTCCTCGCGGGCGCGCACGACCCAGGAAGCGAACCAGTTGGGCGGCGCCGTGATCCTGCCCCTGATCTTCGTGGCCGCGGCCTGGGCATCGGGCCTGTTGCTCGCCCCCGTCTGGAGCGTGGTCGTCGCCGGCGCGCTGCTGTGGTTGGTCGCCATCGGCCTGCTGCAGTTGAACGCACGCCGGTTCACCCGCGACCGCCTCGCCACCGCGGCCTGACGGCCGAGCCCGGGCGGGACGACCGAGTCAGCGGGCCAGGATGAACAACTGCACCGCGGCGGCGCCGAGGATCAGCAACAACAGCACCCCGAGCGTGATGACGGTTCCGGGCCTCACGGCTGGGCCTCCTTGCGGGTGGTGAGCTGGACCGGCGTGGTGACCCCACCGGAGGGCGCTTCCTGCTCGTCGTCGGAAAACGCCTCGATGCTGACCAGTGTGCCCGCATCGAGGCCGAGCTCGCCGGCGGCCGAGCGCCGGTCGACGACGACGGACAACAGGCCGTAGGAGTCGACGACGAGGCCGACCTGGCCGGGGCCGACCTCCTCATAGGACATCGCCCGCACCGCGGTGCGCACCTCGGCGCCGAACCGCAGCCGCACCCGGTCGCCGTAGGGCGTGATCTCCTCGGGGTCGAGGTTGAGCTGGGCGTTGCCGTAGCGATCGATCCACAACACCTCGGCCACGAGCACGCCATCCTCGTCGTGGCTCACCGGGAGCAGGCCGGGTACCAGGCCGCCCGGATCGACCTCGGGGCCGAGCGCGGTGAGCTCGACGCCGGTGCACAACCACGCCGCCGCGGGTGCGAATACGTCGCGCCCGGCGAAGGTGGCGCCGGGCGCCGGCAACCGGTAGGCCGGCTCGGTCAGTTCGACGGCCCGGGTGGCGCCACCGCAGAGTGCGACCGCCGGGGCCAGGAGCCCGTTGTCCGGGCCGACCAGCACCGAGGCACCGTGACCCACCTCGACGGCGATCGCTCGACGGCCCGTGCCCACGCCCGGATCGACCACCGCGAGCACCACACCCGGGCACAGGTACTGCACGCTGCGAGCCAGGGTGAGCCCGCCCGCCCGCACGTCGTAGGGCGCGATCTGGTGCGTGAGATCGACCACAGCCGCGTCGGGCGCGATGGAGCGGACCACCGAGTGGACGAGACCGACGAACTCGTCGACGAGTCCGTAGTCGGACAGGAAGGTGATCGTGTCGTAGCGCCCGGACATCGGCTCGACGGTATCGGCAGCGCGCGGGCGCGGCGAACCCGAGCGGACCCGCGGGCCCTGTTCTCAGCCGGCCTCGGTGTAGCGCTTGGCCAGGTAGGCGTCGACGTCGTCCTCGCGGATGCGGTACGACTTGCCCACCCGGACCGACGCCAGCTGCTCGGACTTGATGAGGCGGTACACCGTCATCGTCGAGACCCGCATGAGCGCCGCGACCTCGGCCACCGTGAGGAACTTGGGATGCGCCGACTGCACCATTAGAAGCACCCCTCACTCCGCACGGCCGACACCCTAACCGCGCGTGAACAGTCGGGAAAGTGGCGAGAACGACTCACGCTCGACCCAGCTCGCGGGAGCGCTCGGCGGCCGCCTTCACCGCAGAGAGGAAGGCGGCGCGCACGCCGCCGATCTCGAGTTCGTGCAGGCCCGCGGCCGTCGTGCCCGCAGGCGAGGTCACCGCGCCGCGCAGCACGGCGGCGTGGTCGTCGCTGTCGAGCATGAGGCGGGCCGACCCGAGGATCGTCTGCACCGCGAGAAGTTCGGCGGTCTCGCGGGGCAGCCCGACGAGCACGCCCGCCTCGATCATCGACTCGGCGACGAGGAACACGTACGCGGGGCCCGAGCCCGACAGGCCGGTGACCGCGTCGAGTTGGCCCTCCTTCACCCGCACCACGATGCCCACCGCGGCGAGCACCGACGCCGCCCAGTCGAGGTCGGCCTCGCCGGCCAGCGCCCCGGGCGCGATGGCCGAGGCGCCGCTCGCCACCACCGCCGGCGTGTTGGGCATGGCCCGCACCACCGGGATGCCGGCACCGAGGGCGGCTTCGAGGGCTGCCGTGGTGACACCGGCGGCGATCGAAAGGACCCGTTCGACCCCGGCGAGCGCCAGCTCGTGACAGGCCTCTTCGACGTCGTCGGGCTTCACCGCCAACACCGCACCCTCGGCCGCCACCGGTGAGTCGACGATCGCCACGCCGGGGAACGCGAGCACCAACGCCTCACGACGCTCCGGGACCTTCTCGACCACGCAGAGCTCACCCGGCTCGGCCCATCCGCCGCGCAGCAGCCCGGCCAGGAGGGCCTCGCCCATGCGGCCACCACCGACCAACTCGAGTCGCACCATGCCGGCGACGTTAGCCCGGCGCGACAGACGATCGTTTTGGCTACCGTGCCGGAGGGGCCCGCGTCGAAGGCCGGGCACGCTCACGAGGGGGAGACGCCATGGAGAAGGATCGCTATGACAACGGGGTGCCGTCCTGGGTCGACCTCGGTTGCCCGGACGTCGCCGCCGCGGCCGGGTTCTACGGTGGACTTTTCGGCTGGGACGTGCAGGTGGGCCCGCCCGAGGCGGGCGGCTACGCCCTCGCCTTCCTGAAGGGTCGCCCGGTCGCCGGCCTCGGCCCGCAGATGAACCCGGGCCCGCCCGTGTGGGCCACCTACGTCAACGTCGACGATGCCGACGCCACGGCCGCGGCGGTGACGGCGGCCGGTGGGCAGACAATCGTCCCCCCCATGGACGTCATGGAGCAGGGCCGCATGGCCGTGTTCACCGACACCGTGGGGGCGTTCATCTCGGTCTGGCAGCCCCGGGCCCACACCGGCGCCGGCCTGGTGAACGAGCCCGGCACCCTGTCGTGGAACGAGCTCGTCACCGACGACACCGACACCGCGATCGCCTTCTACCACGAGGTCTTCGGGTGGGAGGCCACGGCCGTCGGCCCGCCGACCGGTCCCGGGGCCTACACGGAGTTCAAGCTCAAGGGCGCTCCGGTGGGCGGCATGATGCCCAGGCCCCCCATGCTGCCGCCCGAGGTGCCGTCGTACTGGGGCGTCTACTTCGCCGTCGACGGCACCGACGCGGCGGCGACCAAGGTCACCGAGCTGGGCGGCTCGGTGCTGATGCCCCCGATGGACATCGAGCCGGGGCGCTTCGCCGTGGTCGCCGACCCCGCCGGTGCTGCGTTCAACATCATCACGCTGAAAGCCGGCCTCGGCGGCTGACCGCCGCCGCCGGCCCCGACATCCGAGCGAGTGGGCCCGGCGTCGTCACCGCCGGCCCCCTCTTCCCCAAGCGACGGCCGTCGGTCCGACCCCGGACCCGGCCCGATTGTAGCTGGGGAATACATAAAAGACAATGACAGATACTGAGATCAGCTCATGAAGCGGGACGTGAACCCGATCCGCATCGCCGGGCGGAAGCACTGCTCCACGTAGGCGTAGAGCGAGCCGAGGATGCGATCGAGCTCACCGACGTCGACCGCGAGCGACGGGAACTGCCCCACCAGGAACACGGCGTCTTCCACCCCGATGGCGAACGCGGCCCCGTTGAGCTTGAGGTTGCGCCGCAAGAGGTGCTCGTACAGCTGCCCGGGGTTCTCCTCGGGTGCGGGCATCACGTAGGTCTCGTAGTGCAACGTGCGCTGCCCGAGCGTGTACCAGATGGTGAACACGTCCTTCTCCTCGCCGTGCACCCGCACGTACCACCGGCGCTCACCCGCCTCGCCTCGCTCGACGGCGGCGACGACGGGGTTGGCGGCGAGCTGTTCCGCGAGCCAGGCGTCGATGAGCGCCTCGAGGCGGTCGAGCTCAGCCGGGGTCGCGATCTCGTCGGCCATGGCTGCCCTACCGACTCACGAGCAGGAGACGAGTGTGCGGGCGGTGAGGTCCGCGTAGATGCGGCGCAGACGCGCCGCGGTGGTGGACCACGTGTAGCCCCGCGCCATCACGGCCGCCTGCTTCGAGAGCAGGGCGGCCAGCTCGCGGTCGCCCAGGACCTCGTCGATCGCGCCGGCGAAGTCGGTCGGATCGCGGCTCTCGACGAGGAAGCCGGTGCTCCCGTGTTCGACCAGGGTGCGCAGCCCGCCGACGGCCGCCGCGACCACCGGCGTGCCGCACGCGGCCGCCTCGAGCGCGACCAGCCCGAACGACTCGGACCGGCTGGGCACGACGCACACGTCAGCGGCGCGGTAGTAGGTGGAGAGAAGGTGATGCGGTTGGGGCGGCACGAACCGGACCCGGTCGCCGAGGCCGAGCCGGTCGACGAGAGCGTGGGCCCGGGCCAGCTCGGCGGCACCCTCGGCGCCACTCGGGCCCCCGACACACAACAGCACGGCGTCGGGGTGGCCGAGCGAGGCCAGCGCCTCGATCGCGACCGTGACCCCCTTGAGGGGCTGGATGCGGCCCACGAACAACAGCACCGGGTGGGCACCGAGGCCCAGGGCTTGTCGGGCGCCGCGGCGGTCGCCGGGCGCGAAGAAGGCGTGGTCGACCCCGGGCGGCACAAGCTCGACGCGGTCGGCTCGGGCGCCGTAGAGGTCGACCAACTGGTCGGCCTCGTCGGGGCACGAGGCCAAGATGGCGTCGGAGCAGGCGATGACCTCGGTCTCGGCATCGACCCGTCGATCGGGCTCGGCGTCGCCGGTCTCGGCCTTCACCCGGGCGAGCGTGTGGAATGTGGACACCAGCGGGAGCGACAACTCGTGCTTGAGGCGGTGTCCGGCCAGCCCCGACAGCCAGTAGTTCGCGTGCAGGGCATCGGTCTGGCCGGCCGAGGTGAGCAGTTCACCGACCCGCTCGGTGTACTCGTCGACGACGTCGGGCAACGCCTCTTTGGGCAGGTCGGCCCGACCGGCGCGCACATGGGCGACGCGGAAGCCGGGCTCGACCTCGACCACATCGGGGAGGTCGTCGCGCCAACGCCGAACGTAGACGGTCGAGTCGACGCCGGCCTGGGCCAGCGACGCCACCAGCTCGCGGACGTACACGTTCATACCGCCACTGTCGCCCGTGCCCGGTTGGGCGAGCGGCGAGGTGTGCAGCGAGAGAACGGCCAGGGAGCGCACGAAGAGTGCTAACCCCGCGCCCCGCTGAGAGATTCCGGCACGGCGGTCCCGGGATCGTCCCCCGAGCCGGTCGAGTCGCCGTTCGGATCGCCGTTGACCGCCGTGTGCTCGGCCCGGAAGGTCTGGTAGATGTGCACCAGCGTCTTCTTCTGGTCCTCGCTCAGATGCGGGTCGCGGCGGATCTCCGTGACCAGGTCGGCGTCGAGATCGCGTTCGTCGAGGATGCCGGCGCGCACGTAGAGCGTCTCGGACGAGATCTCGAGTGCACGGGCGATCTGTTGGAGGATCTCCGCCGAGGGCCGGCGAAGGCCCCGCTCGATCTGGCTCAGGTACGGATTGGAGACGCCGGCCAACTCCGAGAGCTTCCGCAGCGAGAGCTGCCCCACCCGGCGCTGCTCGTGGATGAACTCCCCGAGGTCACGCCACCGCTGGTCGAGCTCGCTCACAGGGTCCACGCTATTGGCTCCAGGTGCGATCGCATCGGCGTGGGCGGGTGGTCAGCCGAGCAACGAGTCGACCGACGCCTCGCCGCTTCGGTACCGGCGGGTGAGCTCGCCCTGGAGGGCGTCGATGCGCTCGAAGAAGGCCCGGCGCAGCACGGACACCTTGTGCTCGAAGGCGGCGAGGCCTTCGGCGAGGGAGCGGAGCTCGGCGTCGCTGAGGTGGGTCGCCGCCGCGATGCTGGTGCCGCCGAGGAGGGCATCGAGCTCCGCGCTCAGCTCGGCATCGAGCTCGGCCGGCTCGAGGCGAACGCTGAGCCGCCCGTTGCCCGGGGGCCGCGTGCCATCGGCGAGGATGCCGGGCAGCTCGTCGATCAGGGCGGCGGCATCGCTCGGCACGCCCTGGTCGCGGTGCGCCAGCTCGGCGATGACGATGTCGAGCGGCCCCTGGCCCATACGGCGCAGGTAGGACAGCCCGGTCTCGACGTCGATGCACTCGGCTCGCATCGACCGGATCTGCTCGATCGGTCGACCGGGAAGGTCGTCGAGGTAGTCGGGGTCGAGCAGGCGCTCGTTCTCGGGGATCATCGGCGGGCTCACTGCGACCGGGCGGCTCGATGCCGGCGGATGGGGACGGGGTCCAGCGTAGCCGGGCCACGCCGAAGAGCCCGGCGCCGGCCCGGCGTCAGCCGTCCGCGGACCCGGCCGTGGGACGGGTGAAGTCGATCGCGACCCGTTGCAGCAACACCGCGAGGTGGGCCACTTCGTCGTCGTCCCACCCGTCGAAGGTCAGATCGATGATGTCGTCGATCGTCGCCCGGTACCGACGGTAGGCAGCGGCCCCATGGCGGGTGAGGGTGACGATGCGGGCCCGGCCGTCGTCGGGATCGGCGGACGACGTGACGTAGCCCTGCGCCGTGAGGGTGCGCAGTTCGCGGCTGATCAGGGGCATGGCCGAGTCAGTGACCTCGGCGAGGGCCGAGGCCCGCAGCGGGCCCCGGCTGTTCAGGGCGGCCAGGATCGAGATGCCGGGCCGGGACAGATCGATCCCCGAGCGTTCGGCCCGGAGGCGCGCGGCCTCCCGGCCCCGCCCGATCCGCGAGATGCGGCTGAGCGACTGCTCGATCTCACGCAGGTCGTCGCGACGGGTCACCCGGCCAAGCTAGCCGCTGGGACTGGACAAATGTACTTAATCAAATAAAGTACTTTTCGGACGCACCACACACCCGGCGCCACCGACCAGGCGCCCACGACCGAGGAGGGCTCCGTGCCGACCGCAGGACTGACCGCCAACGACCACTACATCGTCATCTCCGCCGACAGCCACGGCGGCGGGAACATGGAGATGTACCGCGAGTACCTCGACCCCGAGTTCCGCGACGACTTCGACGCCTGGCGGGGCGACTACGCCAACCCGTTCCGCGATCTGCAAAGTGGCAACCGCACCCGCAACTGGGACGGCGAGCAACGCATCACCGAGCAGCAGGGCGACGGCGTGGTGGGCGAGGTCGTCTACCCGAAAACCGTGCCCCCCTTCTTCCCCACGGGCGCCCTGCTGTCCCGTCCGCCCCAGGGCGAGCAGGAGTTCCGCCGCCGCCTCGCCGGCATCCGGGCTCACAACCGCTGGCTGGCCGACTGGTGCGCCGAGGCTCCCGAGCGGCGCGCGGGCGTGGCCCAGGTGTTCCTGAAAGACATGGACGAAGCGGTGAAGGACGTGATCTGGGCCAAGGAACACGGCCTGCGCGGCGGCATCCTCGTGCCCGGCGTGCCCGACGACGCCAAGTGGATCGAGCCGCTCTACTCCCCCACCTACGACAAGCTCTGGGCCGCGTGCCAGGACTACGACGTCGTCGTCAACCAGCACTCGGGCGGCGGCTCGCCCGACTACGGCGATTACCCTGCCGCCGGGCTGCTCTTCCTCACCGAGACCGTCTTCTTCTCCAAGCGGGGCCTCAGCCACCTGCTGCTCGGGGGTGTCTTCGAGCGATTCCCGAAGCTGCGCTACGTGATGGCCGAGCAGGGCTGCTCATGGGTGCCCGAGTTGATGGACCGCCTCGACGCCTATCACGCCCAGATGAAGGCCATCGGCCGGGTCGGCGAGCTCGGCTTCCCCGCCGAGGACATCCTCCCCCTCAAGCCGAGCGAGTACGTCGCCCGCAACTGCTGGTTCGCGGCCAGCTTCACCGGCAAGGCCGAGGCCGCCTCGCGCCACCGCATCGGCGTCGACCGGGTGGTGTGGGCCAGCGACTACCCCCACCACGAGGGCACCTACCCGTTCACGATCGAGTCGCTGCGCTGGGCGTTCGCCGACGTGCCGCCGGAGGAGACGGCCCGCATCCTCGGCGCCAACGCGGCCGACCTGTACGGCTTCGACCTCGACGCGCTGGCGCCGTACGCCGATGCCGACGGGCCCACCGTGGCCGAGGTCGCCGTACCCCTCGACGGCCGGCCCGAGGGCGCGACCAGCCCCTGCTTCTCGCGCTGAGGGCGGATCAGACGAGGCCTGGGCGGCGGCCCACCATCGGCTCTCCGAGCGGCCCGGCTACTCGTCGGGCAGTTCGGGGGCCCAGGGTGCGCCGTTGATGTGGCTGCCGCCGTCGACGAAAAGCGTGTTGCCGGTGAGGTAGCGCGCGTCGTCGCTGGCGAGGAACAGCGCGACTGGCGCGATGTCGGCCTCGGGGTCGCCCAGGCGACCCATCGGGTTCATGGCGTCGGCCATGGCCTCGAGCTCGGGGTGCTCGGCGAACACCCGCCGCGACGCGGCCGACTTGGCGCCCGGGCAGATGGCGTTGGCCACGATGCCGTGAGGTGCCCACTCGCGCGCCGCCGTGCGGGTGAGGGTGCGCAGGGCCTCCTTGGCCGCGTTGTACTCGAGGGTACCGATGTGGGCGTTGACCCCGTTGAGCGAGCAGAGGTTGATGATGTTGCCGCGGCCCTTCTCCTTCATCGTCGGGAACACGGCCTGCATGGCCCAGAACGGCCCGTAGAACCCGATGTTGAAGCCGTGGGCGATATCGGAATCGGTCTTGTGCTCGACCCGGCTGAGCCGCCCGCCTCCCCACGCGTTGTTCACCAGCACGTCGACCGTGCCCCACGACGCCAGGGCCAGCTCGACCATGGCGACGACGTCGGCCTTGTCACCCACATCGGTGCGGATGGCGATGGCGTCGGCGCCGAGTTCGTCGCGGGCCTCCTGCGCCGCGGCGCGGCCCGCGTCCTCGTCGAGCTCGGCGATCACCAACCGGGCCCCTTCGGCGGCGAAGCGCCGCACGATGCCCCGCCCGATGCCGTCGCCGCCACCGGTGACGATGGCGACCCGATCCTGCAATCGGCCCATGGCCGCTACCCCCTAAGGTCGGTGCCCATCACCACACCGGCCACCCGCGTCGCTCGCGGGCGAACCGGCGGATGGCCGGGGCACTCCAATTGTCGTGGTCCTCGCCCCACGCGTCGACGCCGTCGAAGCGCCACTCGGTGAGACAGTTGATCGAGTACAGGTTCGGGTTGAGGAACAGCCCGAGCCGGTTGCGGGTGCGCCCCTCGGCGTGGAGCTCCCGGCCGAGCGCATCGACGGCATCGATCACCACGCGCACCGGATTGCCGTCGGGGTCGCGCTCGGCGACCAACCGCTCGCCGCTCACGAGCTCGGCCCATTCGCCGTCGCGCAACAGGTACCCGTGGATCGAGATGCACCCGGTTCCGAAGTCCATGGTGATCGTGTGGAACCCGTCGAGCTCGGACGCCGTGGCGTAGCTGTACCCGCCGTGGGTCGCGGTCGAGTGGTGGATGTCGGGGCCGAACTGCGAGCGCGGTCCCCAAGAGCGATCGCGGAACCCGAACGCGTCGACCGCGATCTCCTCCCCGTGCAGCACGATGGTGCCCTCCACCCGCCCGGGTTGGTCGAGGTGCGACTCGGCGAGGTGGTGCGGCGGCGCGACACCGGTGAACGTCAGCGCGACATGGATCTCGTCGCCGCCGTCGGGGTCGTCGTAGCCGAGCTCCCAGCGCCGCTGGGGCTCGAGGCAGCGGTAGCGGATGCCGTTGGGCAGCTCGAGGTCGGTCAGGGGCCGATCGGGCATGGGCAGGTGCCAGAAGTGCTTGGCGTAGAGGCAGTTCCAGGTCTGGTCGCCCCGATCGTCCCAGAAGTAGGCGCCGCCCGAAACCACGCCGAGGTTGGGGCGGAAGAAGGGATAGAGCTGGCCCGACAGCCGGCGCTCGGGCACGGTGAACGTGAACCAGCACGTCTCGGTGAAGTACGGGTCGGCGCTGGGCGGTGGGTGGAACTCGTCGTCGGGATGACCGGGCCCGTCGACGGGGGGACCCGGTGTCATCGCGACGCCACCCTCACAGCAGGTAGGTCCACAGCATGAACGCCCACACCGGCCCGACGATCAGCCACGAGTCGAGCCGGCGCAGGGCCGGCACCCGGGCGTCGGCGGAGGGCACCAGGGCCGACCCGGCCAGCGACCCGAGCGGGGTGAGCACGGTGGCGAGGCCGCCGAAGACCCACGCGGAGCTGGTCTCGAACGGGTCGAAGGCGAACGATGCGATGGCGAAGGTGAGCACGAGGGAGGCCGCGATGCCCGCGATCGGACCCTCGACCGGGTTGGAGGCACCGGTGCCCACCAGGTAGTCACCAACCTCGAAGCCCGAGATCAGCACGATCAGGGCGACGAGGGCCGCCGCGCTGGTGCGGTCGAGCAGCACCGCCGACGACCCGGCGATGCCGATGAAGAACCCGGCTCGGATCGTGTAGCCCGCATTGGCCACCACCGTCGCCCGAGGGGACCGGTCGACTGCGCCGGCCGCGAGCGCGGCGACGACGTAGGCGATCGCCGCCGCACCGAGCACACCGATGCCGAACGCCGCGCTGACGGGCAGCAGGAGCGCACCCAGTCCGACGACGGCCTGGTTGGATCGGCACCCCTCCCGGCGCCAGGCCGCCGCGGCCTGTGAGCCGGCGGCACCGGCCACGACGCCGAAGACGACCGCGGTGGCGCCCACGCCGATGGCGGCGGCCGCGACGGCGGCGACGAACCACAACAGCCCGAGGCGCACGCGCGGGCCGTCGAGCTCGTAGCCGCTGACGAAGCGCTCGACCCACGACGTCGACGGGTCGGCATCGCCCCGCGGCGCTCCCTCCGGATCGTCCGGCTTCACGTCGGTGTCGGCTGCCATGTGCTCCCTCGTGGTGTCACCGGTTCAGGCCGCCCCACCGGACACCGGGGGGAGGACGGCGATCTCGTCATCGTCGGCCACCGCCTCGTCGAGCCCGGCCGGCTCGCCGTTGTGCCAGACCCGGCACCGGGCGAGCACGGCGACGAACCCGTCGCCGTATCGCACCCCGGCCGTGTCGAGCACGTCGCCCACGGTTGCACCCGGCACCGTGTCACGCCCGGTGCCGGCCGCTTCCCTGGCCGACGCGAAGAGGCGGAGGATAGCCACCGATCGAGCCTAATGCGACGGTGGGGGAGTGTCACAGGGGGCCGCTAGCGTGGCCCCCTGTGACCCGGATCCTCATGGTGCGCCACGGACAATCGATCTGGAACGCCGAAGGTCGCTGGCAGGGCCAGGCCAACCCTCCGTTGTCCGACCTCGGGCGACGCCAGGCTCTCCTGGCCGCCGACCGTCTCGGCACTGTCGACATCATCATCTCGTCGCCGCTGCAGCGGGCGCTGCACTCGGCCCAGATCCTCAGCGAGGCGCTCGGTGTGGGTCCCGTCGTTGTCGAGGCCGACCTGCAGGAGCGCAACGCCGGCGAGTGGTCCGGGCTCACCCACCCCGAGATCGAGCAGGCCTGGCCCGGGTACCTGGCCGAACGGCGCCGGCCACCGGGCTACGAGCCCGACGAGGTCCTCCTCGAGCGCACCGTGGCCGTACTCGGCCGCATCGAGCAGGCCTACCGCGGTGCCGACGTGCTCGTGTTGTCCCACGGCGGGGTCATCTACACCCTCGAGCGCCATCACGGCGAGCCCTTCGTCCGCATCCCCAACCTCGGGGCGCGCTGGGTGACCCATCACGGCGATCAGCTCACCCTCGGCGATCGGCTCGTACTCGTCGACGACGACGACGTCACCACCCCTGTGCAGATCTGAGCGGTGGCCCCACCCGAGCAACTCCCGTTCGGCACGGCGGGCGGGCCCGACGCCGACGACCTCCCCGTGTCGCCCACCCCGACCCGGCTGCCCATCGAGGTGATCCGGAGCACCAAGCGCCGCCGCACCGTGTCGGCCGCCATCGTCGACGGCGTCATCCGTATCCGCATGCCGGCCCACCTCACCACCGAGGAGGAGGCCGAGTTCGTCCACGATCTGGCGGGCAGGCTCGAGCGGCGCTGGTTCAGCGACCACGTCGACCTCGATGAGCGCGCCACGCGGCTCGCCGCCCGGTACGGCCTGCCCACCCCGTCGTCCATCCGGTGGGTCACCAACCAGAACGCCCGCTGGGGCTCGTGCTCCATCGCGAGCCGCGAGATCCGCATCTCCGACCGACTCGCGGCCTACCCGCCGTGGGTGCTCGACTACGTGCTCGTCCACGAGTTGGCCCACTTGGTGGTGCCCGACCACTCCCCCGCCTTCCGCGCGCTCGTCGACCGCTACCCCCGCGCGGAGCGGGCCCGCGGCT
>Ga0209048_10001876_pt1 | contig 21241 bp, 17 predicted proteins | sample FrelakmetCRP12CR_FD_187146 | JGI IMG/M metagenome (GOLD analysis project Ga0209048, IMG submission 187146) | Freshwater lake sediment microbial communities from the University of Notre Dame, USA, for methane emissions studies - CRP12 CR (SPAdes)... | ecosystem: Environmental > Aquatic >... | reverse complement strand
ATCTCCAGTCGAGGCAGCCGCCGTGCCGCGTTCCGCATGGCGCCGGGTGCACCCGGGCAGCAGCCAGAATGAGGTGAGTCAGCTGCTCGGACCGCCGACCCGCTCGTTCGAGTTGAGCGGCAAGCTCGTCTGGTACTACGTCTATCCGGAGCACGGCGCGGGCTCGGTCTTCTTTGACAGCGCCGGCCACGTCTCGAGCCTGCAGGCGCCGACCAGCTGGTAGCCATCCCCCCCCGGGCGGCGCGCGAGCGCCGTCGGGTCAGGGGAACCCGCGCTGCCCCCGTCGCCGCGGGTCGCGAACGGCGGTCACTGGCGCGCGCCAGGCCCGGCCGCCTCGGTGAAATACGCGAGCGCCCGCTCGGCGACCTCCGCGCCCCATTCCTGGACGAAGTGGCCGGCGTTCGCGAGTTCCAGCGGAGAGCTGCAACCCCGAATCGTCTGGGAGAGCGCGTGCATGACGGCGGGACCCAGCACTGGGTCCTGCATGCCGATGGCCATGAAGCACTGGCCCTGCCACTGCTCGCGCAGGAACCTGGCGGCGCGCTGCGACACCTCCGCCCCTTCCATTTCCGGGGTCACCGGCACTAGGGCCGGAAAGCGCCGTGCGCCGGCGCGGTAGCGTGCATCCGGATAGGGGGCCGCGTACGCGGCAGCCTCCGCCGCCGTGAGCGACGGCACGGAACGCATCATCAGCCGGGCCACGTCAAAGTCCGGGTTCTGCGCGACGAACGCCTCCCAGGCGTCGAAGCCGGGCCCCGGCGAGCGCCCGACGCCGAGACCGGTGTTCATGACGATGAGCCGGTCGATGCGGTCCGGGTACTCCATGGGCAGCGTGAGCCCGAGCAACCCACCCCAGTCCTGCACCACCAGCGTCACGCGCTTGAGGTCCAGTGCCTCGATGAAGCGCATCAGCATCCCGCGGTGGAATCCGAAGGTATAGACGGCGTCCTCCACCGGCTTGTCGGAGCGGCCGAAGCCGAACAGGTCAGGCGCCACGACGCGATGGCCCGCCGCGCTGAACACGGGGATCATCTTGCGGTAGAGGTAGCACCAGGTCGGCTGGCCGTGCAGGCAGAGCACGGTGCGCCCGCCCGCCGCGGTCGTTCGCTCATCCACGTAGTGGACGCGCAGCGCATCGTAGCCCGGCAGTCCATCGATGTAGTGCGGAGCGAACGGAAACCCCGGGAGATCGGCGAAGCGTTCCTCGGGCGTCCGAAGCGCAGCGATCTTCTCAGCCATCTCATGCACTCCCTGGCGCTGCTCCGGGCCGGCGGCGCGGCTGCAGCACCCGCCGATCATACCCGCCTCCGGCGCGGCGAGGCTCGCCGTAGAATGGGCCGCGTGAAGACCCACGACACGCTCTTCGGCAAGATCTGGCGCACTCACACGGTCCGCGATCTCGGCAACGCGGTCTCGCTGCTGGCCATCGACCGGGTCTTCCTGCACGAGCGCACCGGCTCGATCGCACTCAAGAGCCTGGCGCAGTCCGGCAGGCCCCTCGCCGCACCGCGGAGGGTCTTCTGCACCATGGATCACATCGTCGACACGTTTCCGGGCCGTGGCGACGACACACTGATGCCGAGCGGCAAGTCGTTCATCCTCGAGACCCGCGCAGCCGCCCACGAGGCCGGCATCCACCTGTTCGACGTGCGCGACCCGGACCAGGGCATCGTGCACGTCATCTCCCCGGAGCTCGGCATCGTGCTGCCGGGGGCCACGGTGGTCTGCCCGGACAGCCACACCTGCACTCAGGGCGCGATCGGCGCGCTCGCCTGGGGCATCGGTTCCACCGAGGCGGAGCACGCGCTCGCCACCGGCACGCTGCGGGTGACCCGGCCGAAGGCGATGCGCGTGCGCTTCGAAGGCCGGCTGCCCGACGGGGTCACCGCCAAGGACCTGAGCCTCGTGCTGATCGCGCGCCACGGCTCCGCGGGCGGCAATGGCTACGCCATTGAGTACGCCGGCAGCGCGGTGCGTGCGCTCCAGATCGAGGCCCGTCTCACGCTCTGCAACATGGCGACCGAGTTCTCCGCCGTGACGGCGCTCATCGCACCGGACGATGTCATCTTCGACTACCTCGAAGGGCGCCGGTTCGCGCCCAGTGGAGAGGGCTGGGAAAAGGCGGTCGCACAGTGGCGACAGCTGCACTCGGATGAGGACGTGGCCTTCGACCGCGAGATCGTGATCGACACCGGGGAACTCACGCCGATGGTGAGCTGGGGCACGAGCCCGCAGCACGCGGTCGGCATCGGCGGCGTGGTGCCCGCGCTCGCCGAGAGCGGCATCACCCGGGAGGCGTACGAGCGCGCCCTCGCCTACATGGACCTGCGGCCGGGCACGCCGCTCGAGTCGCTGCCGATCGACGCGGCGTTCATCGGCTCGTGCACGAACAGCCGCATTTCGGACCTGCGGCGCGCGGCGCACATCCTCGCCGGCCGGCGCGTGGCGAGCGGCATCCGGGCCATCTGCGTGCCGGGCTCGATGTCGGTCAAGCGGGAGGCGGAGGCGGAGGGCCTCGACCGCATCTTCCGCGCAGCGGGCTTCGAGTGGCGCGAGTCGGGCTGCTCGATGTGCTTCTATGCCGGCGGGGAGAGCTTCGGCGCGCGGCAGCGCGTCATCTCCTCCACCAACCGCAACTTCGAGAGCCGGCAGGGACCGGAGACGCGCACGCACATCGCGAGCCCCGAGACGGTCGCGGCGAGCGCAATTGCCGGCCGCATTGCCGACGTCCGCAAGCTGATCGGGACCTGAGCCTCAGGGCCCGTCGGCGCGGTGGAGGTCCTGGTCGTTCATCGCGAACGGGTCGCCGAGCGGCTCGAGGTGCGTGAACACCGTGATTGGCGGCAGCGCGCGGCGGAAATCGGCCTCGATGCGCTCGAGCGTGTCGTGTCCCTGCTGCACCGTCCACCCCGGCGGGACCAGGACGTGCAGCGACACGAAGCGGTGCGCGCCCGATCGCCGCGTGCGCAGCGCATGGTAGTCGACGCCCGTCGACGCATAGGGCTCGAGCAGTCGCTGCAGGAGGTCGACCTCGTGCTTCGGCAGCGCGGAGTCCATCAGTCCATACACCGACTCGCGGACGATGCGACCGCCGGTCCAGACGATGTAGATGGCCACCACGATCGCGACGATCGGGTCGAGGCGCTGCCAGCCCGTCACCGCCACCGCCCCGACCCCCACCAGCACGCCGCCGGAGGTCCAGACGTCGGTCAGTAGGTGGTGCGCGTTGGCGCTCAAGGTGGCCGAGCGGTGTGTCTTCGCAGCCCTGAGCAGGATCAATGCCACGACAAGGTTGGCGAGCGATGCAACCGCCAGGAAGGCGAGGCCGAGAGCGACGCGCGCGAGGGGCTGCGGATGCAGCAGCCGCGGGATGGCGGCATAGACGATGCTCACGGCGGCGATCAGGATCAGCGCACCCTCGAAGCCCGCCGAGAAGTACTCGGCCTTGCCATGCCCGTACGGGTGGTCCTCGTCCGCCGGGCGGGCCGCCACGGTGAGCATCGACAGCGCCATGATCGCGCCGGCGAGGTTCACCAAGGACTCGAGGGCGTCGGAGAGCAGGCCGACCGAACCGGTGAGGAAATAGGCCACGGACTTGAGCCCCATGGTGCCGATTGCGGCGGCGATGGAGAGCCAGGCGAACTTGGTGAGGTTCGGAAGTTGCACGAAGGCGTGTGCTGGCGGCCGGTCGCATTAGAATACCGGGATGCGGCGCTTCGAGACACTCAAGGCGGTGGCGGCCCCGATGCTGCGGTCCAACGTCGACACCGATGCCATCATTCCCTCGCGGGAGATGCAGAGCGTCTCGAAGAGCGGCTTGGCGGCGGGGCTGTTCGCGGGCTGGCGTTACACGCAGATCGGCGGCCGCGAGCCCGGCCCCGACTTCGTGCTCAATCAACCGGCCTACGCCGGCGCCCAGGTCCTGCTCGCCGGGGAGAACTTCGGCTGCGGCTCGAGCCGCGAGCACGCCGTCTGGGCGCTGCTCGAATTCGGCATCCGCGCCGTGCTCGCGCCCAGCTTCTCGCCGATCTTCTACTCGAACTGCATCCGCAACGGCCTCCTGCCCGTGCGCCTCGCGCCGGAGGATATCGCGGCGATCGCCGCCGAGTTGGTACCCGACCCGCCGCGGCGGCTGATCACCGTGGACCTCGCGACGCAGCGCGTCCGCTCACCCGGCGGCCGGGTCTACGAGTTCGAGATCGAGCCCGAGGCCCGCGAGATGCTGCTCGAGGGGCTCGACGCCATCGACCTCACGCTCACGCACCGCGCGGACATCGCCGCCTTCGAGGCGCGCGACCGGCTGCAGCGCCCCTGGATCTACTTCGAGTGAGCGCCGGCGCGGCATGGCCATGAGCGGCGCGACGAACATCCTCATCAGTGAAGTCGGGCCGCGCGACGGGCTGCAGAGCATCCGCTCGATCATGCCGCTCGAGGCGAAGAAGGCGTGGATCGCGGCTGAGGCGGCCGCGGGCGTGACGGAGATTGAGGTCGGCAGCTTCGTCCCGGCGAAGCTGCTGCCGCAACTCGCCGACACGGCCGAGGTCGGGCGCTACGCGCGGACCCTCCCGGGCCTGACCGTGGCGGCGCTCGTGCCCAACCTTCGCGGCGCGGAGGCGGCCGTGGCGGCCGGGGCGCACAAGATCACGCTGCCCCTGTCGGTGTCGGAGTCGCACAGCCTGAGAAACGTGCGCCGCACCCACGCCCAGATGCTCGAGGAAGCGCGCGGCATCGTCGCGCTGCTGCGCAGCGTGCCGGCCGCCGAGCGACCAAGGCTTGAGGGTGGCCTGTCCACCGCCTTCGGCTGCACGATCGAGGGCGAGGTGCCGGCGGACCGCGTGATCGCGCTCGCCGAGGCACTCATGGCTGCGGGCTGCGACGAGGTGGGCCTCGCCGACACCTCCGGCTACGCCAATCCCGCGCAGGTGAGGAACCTGGTGCGCCGCGTCAAGGCGGCGGTCGGCGACCACGCGCTCGCGGGGCTGCACCTGCACAACACGCGCGGCTTGGGCCTCGCGAACGTCATCGCCGGCCTGGAGGCTGGCATCACCACCTTCGACAGCTCTCTGGGCGGCTTGGGCGGCTGCCCCTTCGCACCCGGAGCGTCGGGCAACATCGTCACCGAGGATCTCGCGTTCATGCTCGAGGCCATGGGCATGCGGACCGGCATCGACTTGCGCAAGCTCCTCATGGTGCGGGAGATCGTTCGCGTTGCGGTTCCGGAGGAGCAGTTGTACGGGTTCACGCCGGACGCCGGCCTGCCGCTGGGCTTCCGGCCCGCCACGGCGGGCGGGGCGAGCGCCGCATGAGCGACCACGGACACCCGGTCGACTCGACGCCGGCCCCCCTGGCAGGGCTGCGTGTCGTGGAGTTCACGCACATGGTGATGGGACCCGCGGTCGGGGCCATCCTGGCCGAGCTCGGCGCCGAGGTCATCAAGGTGGAGCCGCTCGGCGGTGACAGCACGCGACAGCTACTCGGCTCGGGCGCCGGGTACTTCCCGATGTACAACCGCAACAAGAAGAGCGTTTGCATCGATCTGAAGCGCCCGCAGGGGCTCGCCACGGCACGTCGCCTCGCGGTCTCAGTAGACGTCGTGATCGAGAACTTCCGCCTCGGCACCATGGACAAGCTCGGCCTCGGCTACGAGACGCTCGCCGCCGAGAACCCGCGGCTCATCTACTGCTCCGAAAAGGGCTTTCTTTCCGGTCCTTACGAGCACCGCGCCGCGCTCGACGAAGTGACGCAGATGATGGGCGGCCTCGCCTACATGACCGGGCCGCCGGGCCGCCCGCTGCGCGCCGGGACGTCCGTGATCGACGTGACGGGTGGCATGTTCGGCGTGATCGGCATCCTGGCCGCCCTCGAGCAGCGCCATCGCACCGGCCGCGGCCAGAAGGTCGCGAGCGCGCTCTTCGAGACCACCGTCTACCTGGTCGGACAGCACATGGCGCAGCAGGCCGTGACCGGCCGGGCCGCCAAGCCGATGCCGGTGCGGACCTCGGCCTGGGCGATCTACGATGTCTTCGAAACGCGCGACGGCGAGCAGCTCTTCGTCGGCGTCGTCTCCGATTCGCTGTGGGAGAAGTTCTGCGCGGCCTTCGACCTCACGGAGCTCGGCGCCAACCCGCAGCTGAAAACCAACGCGCAGCGGGTGCTCGCGCGCGAGGCCCTGCTGCCGCAGATCCGCGAGCTGTTCAAGCGGTACACCAAGGCGGACCTGGTCGCGAAACTCGAGCGCACCGGCCTGCCCTTCGCACCCATCGGCAGGCCCGAGGAGCTGTTCGACGACCCGCACCTGCTCGCGAGCGGCGGCCTCGGCGCCGTGACGCTCTTGGACGGGACGCCGACGCGCCTGCCCCTGCTGCCCCTCGAACTCGATGGGGAGCGGCCGACCCAGGGCGGCTCGCTGCCCGCGGTCGGCGAGCACACGACACAGGTTCTGCAGAGCCTCGGCCTCGCCGCCGAGGAGGTCGCCCGCCTGCAGGCTGAGCGAATCGTCCAATAGCACGCCCTGTCCGATCCCGAGGAGACAACGCATGAGCGACACGACCGTTCTGGCCACCGGACTGTACTTCGGCGAAGGCCCGCGCTGGCACGCCGGCCGACTGTGGTTCAGCGACTTCTACGACCACGCGGTCAAGTCGGTGGGTGCCGCCGGCGACGTGCGCGTCGAACTGAAGATCGACGACCATCCCTCTGGGCTGGGCTGGCTCCCCGACGGGCGCCTGCTCGTCGTGTCGATGAACCAGCGCCGCGTGCTGCGCCTCGACGCGGACGGCCTCCACATGCACGCGGACTTGACCGGAGTCGCGGCACATCGCGCAAACGACATGGTCGTCGACGGCCAGGGCCGGGCCTACGTCGGCAACTTCGGCTTTCCGCTCGACGACGAGTTGAAGCGCCGCGGGGTCGAGGGCGTGCTCGCGGACCATCCCACGGCGAACCTGGCGCGCGTGGACGCCGACGGCAGCGTGCACCTCGCTGCCGCGGGCCTGCACTTCCCGAACGGTACCGTGATCACGCCCGACGGGCGCACGCTGATCGTCGCCGAAACGCTCGCCCTGCGACTCACCGCCTTCGACATCGCCGCGGACGGTTCGCTGTCGAACCAGCGCGTGTGGGCGCCGGTTGGCATGCGGGCGCCGGACGGCATCTGCCTCGACGCCAACGGTCACGTCTGGATCGCCAACGCCATCGCGCCGGAGTGCGTGCTGTTCGCGCCCGGCGGGGAGATCGTGGCGACGGTCGCGACCGATCAGCCGTGCTTCGCCTGCATGCTGGGGGGCGAGGACGGCCGCACGCTCTTCATGATGACGGCGCCCTCCTCGGTCGCCGACGTCGTCTCGACGGGCCGCCAGGGTCACATCGTGACGGCTCGGGTGCAGGTCCCGCACGCCGGCCGGCCCTGAGCCGGCGCTGCGGTCACTTGGGCGGTGCGGCGGCGGTCGGCGCCGCGTACTTGCAGGCGTAGTCCAGCAACTCACCGAAGACGGTGCCTGCCGGTGCGTCCATCCACTCCAGGTTCTTGTCGGAGTGGCTGGCCTTCTGCACGACCTCGCCGCTGAGATCCGAGCCGGAGTACGCGCGGTTTGCGCTGTAGGCGACCCTCCGCGCCGTGCAGTCGATGCGGTAGTCATTGCTGGCCGACAAGTACGTCTTGCCCTTCTTCGCCGAGGGTTGCTCCGCGGCGAAGTTCTCCTTCGTCTGCACCTTGACGAGGTTGCCGGCGCGGCTCAGCGACGATTTGCTCACGAACATCTCAACCCGATCGGACTTGGCGACGGAGACCCACTCCTCCGCCCACGCCGCCGGGGCGATCGCCAGCGTCGACACGGCGAGGATCATCGCGATTCTGTTTCCGGCATTACGCATCTGCTGATCTCCCGAATTCGGCGGGGTTCCGTGACGCGACCAGGACGGTCGCATGCGTCACTTCGCGAACACGAGGGTCCCCCGCTCCTTCTTGTCCTCCCACGTGAGCGCGAGCTGACCTGCGAGAAACGTGTAGCCGGTCACCTTGTTCATCCGCGTCGTGAACTTGTCCTCAAGGTCCATCGCCTCTGCGGGGCAGGCCATCCTGGTGCTCGCGAGGGGCCCAACGCTGATCTTGCCTGGCGACGTCTCCTTGAGCGGCCCGGTGTAGCGGTTGCAGCCGCCGAAGCCCACGACCTTCCCGTACTGCACGAGCAGGGTCGGCGGCTTGGTCGCCTGGCCGACCGGCCGACCGTCGATGCTCGCGAGCACCCAGTCGGTCGAGGCCAGCAGGTTGACCGACAGGACGCCGACCACGTTGCTCGACTTCTGCTTGAGTGTCCCGCCCTCGAGGGCGAACGTCTTGCGCGACAGCTGCGTCGGGCAGCAGGCGGGCTCCTTGGGTCCCGCCTCGACGACGTCCATGTGGATCTCGCCGCGCTCGACCCACAGGCGCTCGAGCTTCACGCGATCCCCGACGGGCGCGGTCGCGATGCTGACCGCCCTGCCGCCCTTCATGGCGAAAACGCCGAGGTGGACGAACTCGCCGCTGCCCCCCAAATTCGCGCTCATGAGCGCGATCGCCTCGTCGCCAGGGGCGCTGTCGACGTCGGCGACGACGATGGCCTGCGTCCAGAGCGTGAGGGTGGGCCGGGAGGCACCGCCGGGTATTGTCGGCGGACCGGTGTACTGGCCGTCGCTGAGCACCACGGGCTGCTCTAGGACTCCGGTCACGGTCGCCGTCCGCAGCTGCTCCATGGTGGGGGCAGCGGGAGGGGCGGCGGGCGCGGCCGGTGGAGGTGCTTGCTGCGAACACGCCGCGAGTGCGGCGGCGGCCGTGCAGATCGCGCGAGCTGCCCAGCCAGAAAGCGAGGTCCGAGCCATAGGCAACTCCCGTCCGAGGTTGCAGCGCCGGCGGCAAGATTACCGCAGGGTCCGCATCCGCACATCCCGCGATTGCCACGCGGGGGCCGCGCCCCGTGCAATGATCGGGCGTTCACGGAGGAGCGGCCATGCCGAACTCGATCCCGATGCTGGACCTGATGTTCTTCCTGACGGAGAGCCAGGACAACCCGCGGCACGTCGGCGCCGTGCAGATCTTCCGTCGTCCGCGGCGCGGCGGCTCGAAGACGGTCCGCCAGATCGTCGAGGCGTACCGGCGCGCCGAGCCTCAGGCGCCATTCAACCGGATTCCGGTCTTCCCGAAGGCGGGACGTCCCCAATGGCGCGAAGTTGACGAGTTCGACATGCGTCACCACGTGCTGCACCTGGCACTGCCCTCACCCGGGACCGACCAGCAGCTGCACGAGCTGGTGGCAGACCTGCACGCGCCGATGTTCGACAGGCACCGCCCGGGCTGGAAGACTTACGTGATCGAGGGGCTCGCCGGCAACCGCTTCGCGATCTATCACAAGGTGCACCATGCGCTGGTAGACGGCGAATCGGGCATGGCGCTCATGGAGCGGACCCTGTCGACGTCCGCGAGCGACCGGCGCATCCGCCCGACCGTTGCCACGGAGCACAAGCCGCGCGCGGTGTCGACGCCGCCTGCCCTGCAGGCCGCGCTCGAGCGCGAGGTGGCGCGCCTGGCGCGCGGCTCCATGTCGGTCGGCCGCGGCACGTTGCGCCTGCTCGAGGACATGCTCGCCGGCCTGCGCGGCTACTCGCCGGAGCAGGCGCGTGCCTTCACGGCGCCGCTCACGCCGATGAACGATCCGATCCACAACGCCCGCTCGGTCACGCACACCAGTTTCCCGTTCGCGGCCATGAAGGCGGCCGCCCGGGCCCGGCAAGCGACCCTCAATGACGTGGCCCTGGCCATCATCGATGCCGGCGTGAACCGCTACCTGCGCGAGATGGGGCGACCGCCCGAACATCCGCTCGTTGCGGTGTGCCCGGTGTCGCTTCACGGCGAGGGGGAGAAGGAAGCCACGACACGGGCCTCGGCGATCTGGCCGGCGCTCGGCGCGCCGAGCGCAACGATCGGCCGGCGGCTGGCCGCGATCACCGCCAGCACGCGCGCGACCAAGGAGCGGATGAAGAGCCTCGGCACCGAAGCCGCGTATGCCTACGCCGTCGCCACCTTCGCGCTGACCGAGTTGCTCGCCGCCGCGCGGCCAGAGACCCTCGGCATGCGCCCGGGCAACTTGCTCATCTCGAACGTCCGTGGTCCCGCGCACGCGCTGTACCTCAACGGCGCGCGGCTCGAGGCGATGTTCCCGGTCTCTACACTCATCGTCGGGCTTGGCCTCAACATCACTTTCATGTCCTATGACAAGCAGGTGATCATGGGATTTACCGCGAACGGCTCGGCGCTGCCAGAGCTGGAAGGCCTCGCGCGGTACACCCAAGAGGCGTTCGAGGAACTGCTCGCGGACGTCAGGAACAGTAAGAAGAAAAGGAATTAGGCCACCCCGGCCTTCGTCTCCTACCCCGGCGCGCGGACTTTGTCTTGCGCGCGGCGGCGTGCTATTGAGTTCGCGGTCTCCCAGGACGCGCAGAGGTATACGGTGACGGATGCCCCACCGGCCACGGCTCCCGCCCCGGCCCGCGAGCTGAGCCGCTCGCTCGAGTCCCGCCACGTGACGATGATCACCATCGGCGGCGTCATCGGCGCGGGCCTGTTCGTGGGCAGCAGCGCCGCCATCGCCGCGGCCGGGCCGGCGGTCGTGCTCTCCTACCTGCTGGCGGGCGCGCTGGTGTTCATCGTCATGCGCATGCTCGGCGAGATGGCCGTCGCCCACCCCGGCATCCGCTCGTTCACGGAGTTCACGCGACGCGGCCTCGGCGACGGCGCCGGGTTCGTCGCCGGCTGGCTGTACTGGTACTTCTGGATCATCGTCGTGCCGATCGAGGCGATTGCCGGCGCCAAGATATTGCAGCAGTGGATCGCGCTGCCGGTCTGGGAAATCGGGCTGGTGCTGATGGCGGTGATGACCGCCGTGAACCTCCTCTCGGCACGCTCCTATGGCGAGTTCGAGTTCTGGTTCTCCTCGGTCAAAGTCGCCGCCATCATCGCCTTCATCCTGGTGGCGGGCGCGCACGCGCTCGGTCTCGCCTCACCCCAGGGTCCAGCGTTCCACAACCTGGCCGGCCACGGCGGCTTCGCGCCGAAGGGTTGGACCCCCGTGCTCGCAACGGCCACGACCGTGTTCTTCTCGCTGGTCGGCGCAGAGATCACGACGGTGGCGGCCGCAGAGTCGAAGGACCCGACGCGGGCCATCGTGCGCATGGGCACCTCGATCACCTGGCGCATCCTGCTCTTCTACGTCGTCTCCGTACTCCTGATCGTCGCCATCGTGCCGTGGAACGAGGTCGTCCCCGGCGAGTCACCGTTCACCCGCACGCTCGCCTCGCTCGGCTTCGGCTGGGGCAGCACCGCGATGAGCGTCGTGATCCTGACCGCCGTGCTTTCCTGCCTGAACTCGGCAGTCTATGTCTGCTCGCGGGTGCTGCACGCGCTCGCCGACCGCGGCGATGCCCCGCGCTGGCTAGTGGAGGTGAACTCGCGGCGGGTCCCGGCCCGCTCGATCCTGCTCGGCTCGGTGGCGGGCGTCCTCGGCGTGGTCGCGGCAACGGTGTCGCCGGCCGTGGTGTTCGCGTTCCTCGTCAACGCCTCGGGCACGCTCATCCTGTTCATCTACATGATGACCGCCCTGGCCCAGATCCGGCTGCGCCGCAGCCATCCGGAGACCGAGACGCAGGCGGTGAAGGTCTGGGCGTTCCCCTGGCTCAGCTACGCGGCGCTCGCGGCCATGGCGGCGGTGCTCATCGCCATGGTCTCCACGCCGGAGCTCGCCAGCCAGTTCTACGTGAGCGTGCTGGCCGCCATCGTCGCGACGACCGCCTGCCTGCTGTCGCGGCTGTCGCGGCGCGGCGCGGAGCAGCGATGAAGGCCCTCGCGCCCGTGGCGTTGCTCGCCGCGCTCCTCGCCCCGCCGCCGGCGAGGTGCGAGCTCAAGGCCTCAGCGCCCGATGGCTTCACGGTCGAGCATCGCCTGCCGATCTCGGCCCCGGCCGAGGCGGCCTGGCCGGTGCTCTTGCACCCGGAACGCTGGTGGCCAAAGGATCACACCTGGTCCGGCGACCCGCGGCACCTGAGCCTCGACGCCACCGCCGGCGGCTGCTTCTGCGAGCGCTGGCAGGACGCGAGCGTCGAGCATGCGCGTGTGATCAACGTGCGCCCAGGGAAGCTCTTGCGGATGAGCGGCGCGCTCGGACCGCTGCAGGACATGGCGGTCACCGGCGTGCTCTCGGTGCAGTTGGAGGGCGATGTCCGCAGCAGTGTGGCGATCGTCACATATCGCGTCAGCGGCGACTCCTCGCACCGGCTCGAGACTCTTGCGCCGGTGGTCGACCGCGTGATCGGCGAGCAGTTCGGCGGCTTCGCGGCGCTCGCCTCCGGCGGGACACGCTGATCCGGACTGCGGACGGTCAGGCCCTGGGTGGACCGCCGCCCGCCGCGATCCACTGGTCGACCAGCCGCTCGAGCACCGTGAGCGGTACGGCACCGTTGCCGAGCACGACCGCGTGGAAATCCTTCAGGTTGAACCTCGGCCCGAGTGCCGCGCGTGCCTTCTCGCGCAGCTCGAGGATCTTGAGCTGCCCGACCTTGTACGCGCACGCCTGCCCCGGCAGCGCCATGTAGCGCTCGACCTCCGAGGTGACATCGCTCTCTGCGATTCCGGTGGTGGCGACCATATAGGCAATGGCCTGCTCGCGCGTCCAGCCCTTGGCGTGGATGCCCGTGTCGACGACCAGTCGCGCCGCGCGCAGCATCTCCGCCTGCAAGCGGCCGAGGTCACCGAACGGATCGTCCTTGTACATGCCGATCTCGGCCGCAAGCCGCTCGGCATACAGCGCCCAACCCTCGACGTAGGCGGTGTAGATCGGCTGCTGACGGATCAACGGCATGTTCTTCAGGCCCTGCGCCGTCGAGATCTGGAAATGATGCCCGGGGATGCCCTCGTGATAGGACAGGGTCTTCATGCCCCACTGCGGCACCTCGCTCAGGTCGCGCAGGTTGGCGAAGAACCGGCCAGGCCGCGAGCCGTCCATCGCGGCGGACTCGTAGTAGGCGCCCGAGGATCCTTTCTCCGAGGCGACCGGAACCCGCACCACCTGCAGCTTCCCCGGCGGAATCGTCCGGAAGTACTCCGGCATGCGCGCGGCGACCTCGTCGAGGATCTGCTGGTAGCGCGCAAGCGCCTGCTGGCGGCCCGCCTTGTCGTTCTTGAACTGGAACCGCGGATCCTTGCCGAGCGCCATCATGCGCTCGGCCACCGTGCCCTGGAGTAGCCCCTGGCTCCTGAGCAGCGCGTCCATCTGCGCGGTGATGCGCGCGACTTCGCTCAGCCCCAGCTGGTGGATCTGCTCCGGCGTGTAATCGGTGGTCGTGAAGTGCCGCAGCGCCGCCTGATAGTAAGCCGCCCCGTCCGGCAGCCGGCCCACGCCGGCCGGCGTGTTCGCCGCCTTCGCGCGCTCCGCGATCAGCGCGGCCGTCATGCGCTCGTACGCCGGGTACACGCTCGTCGTGAGCGCCTCGATGGCCGCATCGCGCAGGCGGTTGCGCTCGGCCGCATCGATGCCGTCCGCCTTGGCCATGCGCTCCACGAACGAGGTGACGAGCGCGTTGTCGGCCGGCTGCGGCGCGATGGTGTCGTGGATGACGACCAGTGACTTCTCGAGCAGCGACGGCGGCAGCACCACGCCGGCCGCGGACTGTCGGCGCATCTCTACCGTCAGGCCATCGAGCTTGCCGCCCATGGCCTGCAGGCGCCGCACGTAGTTGCGCGCCGTCTTCAGGTTCTTCACGACGTGCTGCGACTGCAGGAAGCTCGGGAGCTCAATCTCCGTTCCGAACATCGGGCTGATCGGGTACAGGCCTTCCGAGGATAGCCAGCCGAAACGTCGGAATGCGGCCTGAGAGCCGTAGAAGTCGAGCAGGATGTCGTAGGTGACCTGCTGCTGGGGCTTGAGGCCGGCCCGGTCGAAATCGCGGACCTCGGCGAGCGCCTTGTCCGCGAAATCGTAGTCGGAGTCGCGCTTAGCGACGCCCACCGGCGCGAGCTTGCCCGAGTGGAGATCGAGGAGGGTGCCGTCGACGACGCCGATGGTCGTGAAGAGCTCCGGATTGCGCATCAGGAAGTAGGCCGCCTGGCGGTTGGCGAGCTGGTTGATCGTGAAGGGGTGGCCCCAGAGGATGCGGTACCCGGCAAAGCCCGCCACCGCGAGCATCACGAGCACGACCCAACCGAGCGCCTTGAGCATTCGCTTCATGGTCTGCATCTCCAGAGTGATCGGGCGCACGCAGCCACGCCCCGCGCCGCCTATTCGCGGTAGTGGCAGCCGCGGCTCTCCTGGTTCTCCCAGGCCGCGAACGTCACGATCAACGCCACCCGCACGGCGTTGCGCAGTCCGATCAGGTCATCGGTCATGGCCGCCGCCCGGTAGAAGCGCTCGGTCTCGACCTCGAGATTGCGCAGGTCGCGGATCGCACGCGCGAGGCGCCGGCTGGTGCGGACCAGCCCGACGTAGTTCCACATGATGTGCTTGATCGAGACCAGGTCCTGCGCGATCAGCGCCAGGTCCGGCGTCAGCGTCCCGGTCGCCTGCCAGGCCGGGATGTCGTCGAATGGCAGCCCTTCGCGCGGCGGCAGGTTGTCGGCGATGTGCCGTGCCGCGCGGTGGCCCCAGACCAGGCCCTCGAGGAGCGAGGTGCTCGCCAGCCGGTTCGCACCGTGCAGCCCGGTGCAGGAGACCTCGCCCACCGCGTAGAGGCGCTGCACCGTGCTGAGGCCGTTATCGTCCACCCAGACACCGCCGCAGGAGTAGTGCGCGGCCGGCACCACCGGCAGCAGGTCCCGCGTGATGTCGATGCCATACTCAAGGCAGCCACGCACCATCTCGGGGAACTCCGCGCGGATGCGCTCGTCCGGGATGTAGGAGCGCAGGTCGAGGTACACGTTCGGCACGCCGCGCCGCAGCATCTCGGCGTGAATGCTGCGCGCGACGAGGTCGCGCGGCGCGAGGTCCTTCCACTTCGCGTCGTAGCGCTCCATGAAGGGCACGCCGCGCTCATCGACGAGCCGCGCCCCTGCGCCGCGCACTGCCTCCGTGATCAGGAAGCACGGCGCGTTGCGGTGATAGAACGCCGTGGGGTGGAACTGCACGTACTCGGTGTTGATGACGCGCGCGCCGGCGCGATAGGCCACCGCCAGGCCGTCGCCGCGCGCCCCTGCCGGATTGGTCGTGCGCAGGAAGATCTGGCCGAGCCCGCCGGTGGCGAGCACGGTGGTGCGCGCGTAGCAGCGCACGATATTACCGGTGCTCTGCTCGAGGACATAGGCCCCGACGCAGGACAGCGGATCGTAGATCGCGCGGCGGTCGCGACCGTGGTGCGCCGGGGTGAGCAGATCAACCGCGGTGTGGCCGGCCAGGAACCGGACGCGAGGATGGCGCTTCAGCTCGGCAATCAGGGCGTTCTCGATGGCGCGCCCGGTGGCGTCAGTGGAGTGGACGATACGCGCCACGGAATGGCCGCCCTCGCGGCCGAGCGCCAGGCGGCCGTCCGGCTTGCGGTCGAAGGGCACCCGCAGCCGGTCGATGAGCAGCGACTGCACGAGCCGCGGCCCGCTGCGGGCGAGGATGTCGACCGCCTCCGGGCGGCAGATGCCCCCGCCGGCGTTGTCGATGTCCCGCGCGAGCAGCTCCGGGGAATCCTCCTCGCCCTTGAAGATGATCCCGCCCTGCGCCCAGTAGGTGTTCGACTCCTCGAGCTGCGCCGCCCGGGTCACGATCACGACGTCGAGCCCCGCCTCGGCCAGCTCGAGCGCCGCCGTGCCGCCGGCGATGCCGCAGCCCAAGACCAGGACGTCGCTTTCGATCGGGTCGCTCAATCGACCCTCGGCCCGACGGCGAGCATGCGTTCCACGGCCCGCAGCGCCCGCACGCGAATGTCCTCGGGCACATCGATCTGCCAGCGCAGGTGGCGCAGCGAGTCGCGGGTCTGCTCGAGCGTGATCTCGGCCATGTGCGGGCAGCGGTGACTGCACAGCCGGAGCATTTCCTTCTCCGGGTGCGCGGCGACGATGTTGTCGCCCATCGAGCACTCCGTGAGCAGCAGGAAGCGCCTGGCCTTCGACTTCTCCACCGCCGCAATCATGGCGGTCGTGCTGCCGGAGAAGTCGGCCTTCGCGACCACTTCCGGGCTGCACTCCGGGTGCGCGAGGATCATGACGTCCGGGAACTGCTTGCGCACGGCGTCGACGTCATCCGTCGTGAACAGCTCGTGCACCTCGCAGCGGCCCTTCCAGGCGATCATCCGATGCTCGACTTCCGTGCTACTCGCCGCGGCGCCCGCCTTCGGCAGCACGGTCGGCACGATCACGTGGCGTCCCGTCTGGCGGGCGACGTTGCGCGCCAGGTACTCGTCCGGCAGGAAGATGACGGTGTCGGACTTGAGCGACTCGACGACCGCGGCCGCGTTGCTCGACGTGCAGCAGATGTCGCACTCGGCCTTCACGTCGGCGTAGGTGTTGATGTAAGTGACTATCGGCACGCCGGGGTAGGCGGCACGCAGCGCCCGCACGTCAGCCGCCGTGATGCTCTCGGCGAGCGAGCAGCCGCCCTTCTCGGTCGGCAGCAGCACGGTCTTGGTCGGATTGAGGATCTTGGCGGTCTCCGCCATGAAGCGGACGCCGCAGAAGACGATCACCGGCTTGTCCGTCTCCGCGGCGCGACGGCTGAGCTCGAGGGAGTCGCCACGGAAGTCCGGAACGGTGTGGAAGAGCGCGGGCTCCATGTAATTGTGGCCGAGGATCACCGCATTGCGCTCGGCCTTGAGGGCGAGCACCTCCGCAGCCACCTCCGCCTTGAGCAGGATTTCGGCGTCCGGCATGACGTCGCCGAGCTTGTGGCGGAGGTCTCGATACAGTTCCTGGGCGTTCACGCGACAGGGCCTCGACTGGCGGAAAAAGTGCGACCGATCGGCAATTCTACGCCATTCCTAGCGGCGGCGGCCGAGCCAGCGCTGCGCGCGCTCCACGTCCCGCAGGTCCCGCAGCGTCTCGACCCCGACCCGCTGCGCCTCTTCGAGGATGAGGAGCAGCAGCTGCGCGTTGGCATAGGCATCCGCGATGGCGTGGTGCCGGCCAATCGGCGGCAGGTCGAAGTGCGCCACCCACTCGTCCAGGGAGTCATTGTTCGTGCCGGGAAACAGGGCCGGTAGGATCGCCGCTAGGTCCATGAAACGGGGCCAGGCGCGGAACCCAAGTACCTCGCGCACCTCGCGGCGGAACACGGTGGCGTCGAACTCGGCGCGGAAGGCGACGATACGCGAGTCGCCGATGAACTCGAGACAGCCGACCAGGGCCTCGACCGGATCGCCGCCGCGCAGCTGCTCCTGGCCGCCGATCTGGTGCACCAGGATGTTGTCGACCTCGCTCGAGCGCTCCTGGCGAAGCAGCGCTTCGTACGCGTCGTCGTGGCGCACCGCGCGGGCGGTGACCGCAACGGCGCCGATCGAGATGATGCGGTCCCGGTACATATTCGGACCGGTCGTCTCGAGATCGAAGGCGACGAGGCGCGCGAGCGCCAGCGGCTGGTCCAGCGCCGGCCGGTCGGCGAACCCGACGCGCACCCGACTGAGCCGCTCGCGAACCGTGGCCGGCAAGGAGCGGCGGGTGCGCCGGGCCCGGAACAGCATCGCGAGCGGCGAGGACATCGCGGGCCGCGCTACTGGCCGACGCTGTGCTCGAGCTGCGACTGCAGCGAGCGCGCCTGTCGGAACGCCTCGCGCAGCATGCGCTGGTCGAGCTCGTTCAGGGCGTAGGGATCGATGCGGTTGACGGCCGTCCGCGCAGGCGCGGGCTCGGGCGCAGCGTCCGTGCCACCCTGGACTGCCCGCTCGGCCTCGATCTCACCGCGCTGGGCGCGCAGTCGCAGCAGCTGCAGGAAGTGGTAGGCGTCCACCGTGGAGGAGACCTCGCGCTCGTCGAGGCCCAAGTGGCGCCCCGCGAGGCGGATGCGCTGCGAGGTGTTGGTCTCGCTGATGCCGAAGGCGAGCGCGAAGGCCCGCGCAGCGTCCACGAAGATGCGTGTGCCGTGCGTCTTCAGATCGATGGTCCCGGCGTGCTCCCCCTCGTCGGTGCGGAACGTGCGGATCCAGCCGAGCGGCGGCTCCGCCTGCAGGGCGTTCGCGACCAGCATGCGCTGGAAGAGGCGGTTCTCCGGGGTGATGCCGTTCAGCCAGGAGCGCAGGCTCGCTGCCAGCGCGGCGTTCCCGGCCAGCGACCGGAAGTCGAAGTAGATGTTGGCCGCCAGCAACGCCTCCGGCGTCGGTTCGCGTATCCAGCCCGCGAACTTCTCGCGCCACTCCACGGTCGTGAGACAGCAGTCCGGGTTGCTCGCCATGATGTTGCCCGGGCACAGCGGGAAGCCGAGATCGGCGAGTGCCTCATTGGCCGCGCGCGCAAATTTCAGTAGCCGCCCGCGCGCCTCCTCCGTGCGGCCGACTCCGTCGAGAAAGACGATCGCGTTGTCCTGGTCGGTGGCCACCGTCTGCTCGCGCCGGCCTTCGCTGCCGACCGACAGCCAGCACCAGTCGATGCCGTCCAGGTCGAACCTCGGCAGCAGCAGCTCGAAGAGCCGGTGCGTGAGGACGTCGTTGAGCGCGGTGATGGTGTGCGTGAGCGGCTCGGCCGCCGCGCCCTGGGCCACGAGGTTGTCGGTGAGCACGCCGATATCGCCCGTCACGCGCTTCAGGCCTGGGACGTCGCGCGCTAGGCGGATCGACTGCGTGACGTTCCGCATCGTCACCCGCTGCAGCGCGAAGAGGTCGCGCTCGGAGACGATCCCGCTCAGCTGCCCGTCGCGGGTGATCATGAGCTGGTGGAATCCCTGCTTCGCCATGAGCGCAAGGCCGTCCTGCGCGCTGGCCAGCTCGTCCAGGGTCTCCGGACGCGCGGTCATCACGGCCGAGACCGGGGTGGCGAGGTCGATCCCGGCCAGGACCACGCGCTCCATGAGGTCGACCAGCGTGAAGATGCCGACCGGCCGGCGCGCATCATCGACGACTGCGATTGTCCTGACCTTCGCCTCGCTCATGGCCTCGAGCACGCTGCGCACCGGCGTGTCCGCCGTGCAGAACACCGGCTCGCGGCGCACCATGGTCTGCAGCGGCTCGAGCAGTGTCTGCTGCTCCGTAGCCCGCTGGCTGAAGTGGTTGCGGATCTGCCCGAGCGACTTCTTCACCAGGCTCGCGAGTGCCCGCGTGCAGAACTCCGCGAAGGGCGGCGACCGTGCACGCAGCTCGTCGAAGTGCTCGCGCGAGAGCTGCAGGCAGAAGACGTCCTCGGTCGCCTCGAACCGGCGCGTGCCGACCGCGCCGGCCGACAGCGCCGCCACCGGGAAGCACTCGCCCGCGCCCCGGACCTCGTCGTCGACCGCGGCCGTGGAACTTCGCACGCGGACGTGGCCGCGCTGGATGATGTGCAGGTGGGTCGCCATGCCGTTGACCGGGTCGACGATCGTCGTGCCGACCGGGAAGTAGGCGAGGTGCACACGCTCCGCCACGAACTCGAGGTCCTTGCGGCTCATGCTCGAGAACGGCAGGTGAGCCTTGAGGAAGCGGACCGTGGACTCGACGATCAGTGGCGGGGTCGACATGGCGCCAAGAATAAACCCTCTCCCGCCTTGCGGCGGGAGAGGGTCGGGATGCGCGCAGCGCGACTCAGTGCGAGGTGGCCTTCGAGGCCAGGATGCCGGTGTTCTGCCGCGCGTAGACCTCTGGCCAGAGCTCCTCGGCGCGCTTGTCGCGGAACAGCAGCGAGCCGAGCAGCACGGCCAGGAAGCCGAGCGGGATCGAGATGATGCCCGGGTTCTTGAGTTCGAACGCCGGCTTCTCGAGGCCCATCAGCGAGGTTTCCTGGCCCTCGACTTTCTTCATATCGTCCTTGGCCTTGGCGACGGACTTGTCGAGCGTCTTGAGATCGAGTTTCGCCTTGTCGACGACGTGGGGGTCGGCCGAGATGAGCTTCGCTTCGAGCGCAGCGCGCTTCGCCGCCTCCCCGTCCAGCACCTTATGCGAAGCAGCCCGCACGGCCTTCGGATAGGTGACGTTCGGCGAGACGAGCGTCAGGCCGACGGCCACGACCGTGCCGACCACCATGCCGAGCACGATGCCCCCCGTGTTGCAGCGCTTCCAATACAGCGTCAGCAGCACGCACGGGAAGTTGGCCGAGGCGGCGACCGCGAAGGCGAGCGCCACCAGGTGCGCGACGTTCTGCCCCTTCGCGGCGATGCCGATGGTGATCGCCATGGCACCGACGATCACGGTGGCGATGCGCGCGGCACGGACCTGCTGCTGCGGCGGGACGGTGTCGCCACCGTGGTACACGCCCACGTAGAGGTCGTGCGCCATGGCCGACGCAGCCGCCAGCACGAGGCCCGCGACGACGGCGACGATGGTGGCGAAGGCCACGGCGGACACAAACGCCAGCATGAAGTTGCCGAGCATCGAGTTGGCGCCGCCGCCCAGGTACTGGGCAAGCAGCGGGCCCGCCATGTTGCCGCCGGCGTCGACCGCGGCGATCGCCGCCGGACCGACGTTCTTCGCAGCGCCGAAGCCGAGGAACAGCGTCAGCACGTAGAAGCCGCCAATGATGGCCATCGCCCACACCACCGACTTGCGCGCCTGCTGGGCGGTCGGCACGGTGAAGAACCGCATCAGGATGTGGGGCAGGCCGGCGGTGCCGAAGACGAGTGCCATGCCGAGCGAGATCTGGTCGATCGGGGCCTTGAAGTACAGGCCCGGCTCGAGGAAGCGCTGCCCGAGCTCGGCGGCGGACATGTTCTTTGCCGGGTCACCGAGGATCGAGGCGACCTTGGCCTGCACCTTGGGGTCGCCGACGACGTCCTGCAGGAACGCCGGCAGGGAGAACCCGTAGGGCGCCCACACCAGCATGACCAGCACCAGCGAGGCGATCACCAGCAGGATGGCCTTGATGATCTGCACCCAGGTCGTGGCGACCATGCCGCCGAAGAGCACGTAGGCCAGCATCAGGATGCCGACCGCGATGACCGAGACCTCATAGTCGATTCCGATCAGCGTCTTCACCAGCACGCCGCCGCCGACCATCTGCGCGGTGAGATAGAAGGTGGACACCGTGATGACCGAGATCGCGCCGACGATGCGCATCGCCTTCGGGTTGTTGCGGTAGGCGAGGATGTCGGAGAGCGTGTAGCGGCCGATGTTGCGGCAGGGCTCGGCG
>Ga0209048_10001875_pt1 | contig 21242 bp, 23 predicted proteins | sample FrelakmetCRP12CR_FD_187146 | JGI IMG/M metagenome (GOLD analysis project Ga0209048, IMG submission 187146) | Freshwater lake sediment microbial communities from the University of Notre Dame, USA, for methane emissions studies - CRP12 CR (SPAdes)... | ecosystem: Environmental > Aquatic >... | reverse complement strand
GCCCCCGCCGGTCGCTGCACCGTCGGGTGGCGCACCGCTCGGACCGGAGGCGGAGCTGGCGCCGGGGGTGTTGACCGTCGGGCCCCGAACGACCGCCCGGCCTGCGCCCGGCGGTGCCACGCCGAGCAGCAGGCCGACGGCTCCGCTGACCAACCGGCGCGCCGGGGGGAGCGTGACGGCATCGACAAGACGGACGACTGACCCCAGCTGACCGAGGCGGGCCACGACTCCGATGACCGAGGAGCTGAGCAGGAGGGCGCTCAGCCACAGGGTGACGAGGCGCGCGAGCGCGACCGCAACGGTCGGTGCGTCCCGGACCTGCGCCCAGGCTCGGAGCGCGCTCAAGCCGCCCTGGACCGGAGGCGTCGCGAGGGCACCGCGACCAGCTGCTTCGAGGAGCGCCATCGAGGCGATGAGAAAGCCGATCCAGGCGCCCAACGTCACCCCACCCTGGAGGCGACGGCCCGCGGTGGGCGCCGGGTGGGCGCTCACGGCGCCTTCACCACCTCCCAGGGGTGCACCTCGGCGCTCGATCCATCCGCCACGCCGACCACGAGGGCGTCACACGACCCGAGGGCCTTCGACCCAAGCGTGAGCGCTCCGGGGATCTGGGCTACCAGCACGGCGCCGATCGGCGCGGTCCCCGTCGGCCACCCTTGGAAGGTCCAGAGCGAACCGACGCGAGGTCGCAGAACAGCCAACGTGGGATGGGACTGGCACAGCCACCGGCCGGCGAGGACCGGGTCCCCGGGACGACCGACCGCGAATCGGGCGGACCCGATCGTCACCTCGCCCCGGTCCACGACCAGTGACCCGCAGGACGAGGGCAGGCGCGGGCCGGCTGACGGGACGCACAGGTGCGGGGCCCCCGGCTCCGGGGCCGGCCTGGGCGCGCCGGGGCTGGACCCTCGCCCCGGGAGCGTCGCGTCCCGGGGCGACGTCCAGGAGGGCGGCAGCCGGGCCACCGCATCCCGGTCGGCGCCCGGTGTGTGGGCGCCGATCGCCGGCCGCCGAACGTGGTGGTGGCCGAGGAGGAGAAGCCCCGCGCCCAGGGCGGACGCGCCGAGCAGTGCGACTCGATGGTGTCCCCGACGGGCGCGGCTGGCCGATCGCGCGGGCGCACCAGAGGCTTGGGCCGGCTGATCGGCGTCCGGGCCGCCGGGGCCGGGCGCGTGTGTCGCCGACCGCCGGGCGGGGTCGGTACGACGATGCGGGACGTCGGACCTCTGGGCGACCTCGCCCGGACGTGCATCCACGTCGAGGGGAACCGCGCCGATCGGCAGATGTGCGCCGGGCGCCCTGCGAATCACCTCCCCGGCCACCTCCCGCGCGGTCATCCGGCCGCCAACTGCGGCGTCGGCACAGCGGTCGAGCGTCCCTGCCGGTCCCGGATCGGATCCCCGTCGAAGGTCCGTCGCCCACCGAAGGCGCCCCCTCGGCCTTCCGCCTTGTCGCCCGTCGAGGGCGCGGCCCACCGGCGTCGGGGCGCACGTCCCGAGGAGGAACCGGATGAGATCGCCCAGCTGCCGGTCATCGGCGCGGGTGGCGGGGTGCGCCGACCATCGGTCTCGCGGCCCGTCGAGGAACCGCGCGTCGGAGAAGTCGACGAGGGTCGGACGGCCGTCCTCGGCAAGCACAACCGCGGCATCGCCCACCCGGCCGTGGGCGATGCCGATGTCGTGGAGGTCGGCGACGGTGGTCGCGAGCACGGCTACCACGCCCGCGACCTCCTCGGGGCTCAGGGTGGACAAACCCAGTGCCACACCGGCTGGGCGTTCGAGAACCACCGTGACCTCGTCGTCGGACTCCGAGACGCTCCGAAGGTCGGGGATCCCGGGGTGCCGGGCCCGGGCCAGCACCTCCGCCTCGCGGCGAAGCGCGACCCCGGCGTCGCCCTTGGCGGACCGGCGCTCCAGGATGGCCCGCGTCGTGGGGTCGACGGTGACGGTGAGGCCCTCGGCGGCCTCCCCGTCCCACGGACGGCGCCCGTCCGGACCTCCCGTCTCCGACATAGCATCAAACTACATGAGAACACCTCCAGGCCGCAAGCGACACCTCACCCGGGTCGAACCCGGACCTCGGCGATCGTGGCCGTTGCCCGTGCGGTCACCACGACCGTCCGGTGGCCGCCCACGGCGGGGCCGAACACGGCGTGCACCGTGCCGCGCACGACCACGGTCACCCGCTGACCGTCGGCGGAGACGGCCGCGCTCGCGTCCGTGACGTCGACGCCCCCGCCCCGGGCCGACGACCGCAGCTCGTCGACAACCGCCTGGGCCCCGCCGGGGTCGATCCGGAGATGTCCGCCCTGGTCGTAGAAGGCCTGGCGGTCCAATGCCTTGGCTGCGGCAGTGTCCGCGGCGCCGGCGGCGAGGTCGGCGAGCTCCCGGTGGCCGAGGTAGGTCACGGCGGCGTCCAGGGCGATCGTGCCGAGGATGAGCAGGACAAGGACGACGGCCGGCATGAGGATGAGGACGCTGCCGCGCTCGACGGGGCGTCGAGGCCCTGCCCACCCCGGGGTTCGTGGCCGGCGGCCGGGCGCACCGGTCATGTCGTCCGTCGACGCCACGTGGTGCCCTAGCGCTCCGCACCGCTGCAGTCGGCGGCGCCACCCGCGGCCGGATCCCCGGGGATCCCGCTGCGGTAGGGGTCGACACGCTCGGTGTGATGAGCCGTGGCGCGGAACCCCGCCGGTCCGGAGGTGAGACCGGGCAGTCGAAAGACCGGAACGGGCACGGTCACCGTGTAGGTGATCACCGCGCAGCGCTCGAACACCGGGTGGTCGGGATGGACGGTGATGTCGGTGCGGGTCCACCCGAGATCGGTGAGCGTCCCCCTGGCCGCTCGGTCCGCCGCGTCCTCCGCGGCGGTCGCATCCCCGGTTCCCGCCTTGGCATAGGCCCGGGCCGCCTCCCGGGCGGCGACGCGAGCGGCCGTCTTCGCATCGATCACACCCCAGGCGTTGCTCACCAGCAGGACCCCGAGCACGAGGATCAGGAACCCGAAGGCGATCGCCTCGAGACCGGCCACCTGCCCTTCCTCGTGGTGTCCCTCGCCGGTCACGGTCCGGTGCGAGGGGCGCTTGCGGAGACGACCGTGCACGTGGCGCCGGCCGGGCACACCGGCCGGTCGACGCGGATTCGCACCGTCCGCTGGAACTGGTTGAGGCCGGGCAGGCTGAGCGGCCGCACGAGGCTGTACCGGGTCCCCCGAAGGTCGAACCGGACGGTCAAGACGACGTCTCGCGGATCGTCGGCCGACGGCAGCAAGGACCACCGGAACGAGGTGACCCGTCCGTAGCCCCCGAGCGCGTACCTGGCCCGCGACTCGGCCGCTCGGACGACCTCTCCGTCGGCGGCCGTGTCGGCCGGTTGGCCGGAGCCTGACACCGCCCCGCGGTAGTCGGCCACCGCGTGGGCAGCGTCGACGGCAGCCGCCGTGACCGCTGACCTGGCGTACAGGTCGAAGGCAACCTGCGTTGCGAACAGCAGCAGGATGAGGACCACGACGAAGCCGCCGAGCGTCGGCACCAGGCCCTGTCCCGCCTCGCCGTGGACCCGGGCCGTCGGCGTTCGAGCCGCTAGGGCGCGGCGCCGGTTCCCCCGACCCCGCCCGTGGCGCCGCCGCCCGAGTCGTTCCCGATGCTCGTCACGTTGTTGTCGACCTTCGACTGCGCCTTGGTCATGGTTCCGCTGAACGCCAGCCACATCGCCGCACCGAGAAAGGCCATCACGAGCACGGCGATAGCGGCGCTGATGACGCCCTCCCCGGCTTCGCTCCGTCGTATCCGGTGCCGGGCGAGGGTCACCGCGTGGCGGACCCACGCGCTGCCTCTGCGAAGCTCGTCTCCGAGCCGTGTGGGGAGGCTCGTCGTCTCCATGTCCGGTCCTTTCGTTGTCGACCCCTTCGTGGGGTGTCGGGTCCGTCGTTGGCGGGTGGTCCAGGCTGGGAGTGCGGGAGAGGGGAGCGGATGACGCCATCACCCCTCACCCGGCGGTGAAGAGGCGCAGCGCCTCGGTGAACGGAATGGCGATCAGGATCACCCCGGGTACGAGCGTGGCCACGGTGACGGGGATCCAGACGGACTGGGACCGCCGTTCCATCGTCTCGACCAACTCCCGCTGGACGTCCCTGCGGATGGCCCTGGCCTCCTGGCTCACCAGGCGTCCAAGGTCGGCTGCCTCGGAGTTGAGGGACAGGACGGGAATGAGCCGGTCGAGCGCGTCGACCCTGGCGAGCGCGGCCCACTCGCGGAGGGCCTCGACCTCCGTCAAGCCCTGACGGATCCGGCTCATGACCCGCCGGAGGTCGGTCGCGCACGCCCCGGTGCCCCGTTGGGCGAGGCGGTTGAGGGCGGCGCTCAGGGAGTAGCCGGCCGACAGCAGCATGGCGAGCTGCTCGGCGACGACGGGCAGCTCCAGGAAGATCCGCCGCTGCCATGCGGCCGACGTGGCCGCCACGTGCTGCTCCAGTACCAGGTAGCCGATCAAGGGAGCGCTCACGATGAGCACCAGTCCGATGACAAGCGGGGGCCGCGACAGGACCTCAACGGCGCCGAAGACGGCCAGGGTGGCCGTTGCCGCACCGAGCTGGCGAACGCGAAAGGCCGTGACGTCGTAGGTCGAGTGCACCCGGTCGAGGCGAACCGACAGCTCCTCGTTGACCCCGAGGAGGCGGCTGATCCGCCCCCCGGTCACCCGTGCGACCGGTCCGATGACCTCGCGAAAGGACTCGACCGACAAGAGCGCGGTCCTGGCGGGGGGAGACGCCTCCGGCGCGTAGGGGCGAAGCCGTTCGACGAGGGGACGACGGTTGAACCACCGGAGCTCGGAGAGCACCAGGGTGGCACCTACCCAGACCGCCAGCCCGGCCGCCACGGCCAGCCTCATCGGAGCCCCTTGGCCTCGTCGGGCATGAACACCCGCTCCTCCTCGGGGAGGCGCATCAGCCGCCCCGACCAGATCCAGCACCCCACGACCATCACGAGGCCGACGGCGACTCCGAGTTGACCGACCGGGGTGTCGTAGGCGTGCCGGCCGGTGCCGATGCTGAGTCCCGCCACGGCCATGCCGAGTGGCACGAGGAGGACGAAGCGGCGGGCGAAGCGCACTCCGGCCTGCCTGGCCCGCGCGTCCTTGCGGCCCTGGAGATCCTGGGTCCGGTCCTCGATCAGCGCTGCGAGGCGGCGATCGAGCCCTGTCCCGCCGACCTCATGGGCGACGAGGAGCGTCTCGCACGTGGCGTCGGCCGTCGGATCGGCGAGTGCGCGCTTCAGCACGGCGACCGTACGACCGAAGTCGGTCGAGATCATCCACTCGCGCTGGGCGTCCGCAAATGCGGGCCGGAGCTCGACCGGGCCCCGCCGACCAACCTCCAGCAGGGCCTGCGGCACGGGGCGGCCGAGTGACCCCGTGAGGAGGCGAATCTCCTCGATCATCCGGGGCCAGGCCTCCTGGGCCTCGCTCAGGCGCCGCTCCCGCCGCGCCCGGTACGACGTGAGCGGGAACGACGCTGCGAAGAGGCCCGCGATCAACGGGGCGAGAACGCCGCCGAACAGGCTGAAGGCGACGGCCGCGCCGATGACGAACAGCACGCCCATGACGGCCACGAACTCCAGCACCCGGACCTCCCCGAATCCGGCTCGGACCAGGCGCTCCTGCGCGTGGCGACGCGCGGCGGCCGGTCGGCCGCTGACGCGGGGTCCGATGCCGACGCCGCTCCATCCGTAGGCGAACGCCGTGAACAGCAGGAACGTCCCATAGGCGACGAGCAGGGCGACGATCAGCGCCATCACGGCGCCGCCTGGATCCGGGGGCACCCGTCACGCTGAGCCGGCACCTCGGCGCCTGTCCGGCGGCTTCGCCATTCTCCCGACAGGGCTGCTCGTGTCTCACATCCCGCTCGTTCCAGCATCCGACCGGCGCGGACGGGGAGGTTCCCCGTCCATTCGAGTGTCCCGTCGGGGTGCGGGCGGGTGAACAGCTCCGTCACGGTGAAGGCCGCGGAGTCGGGCCCGGTCGTGAGCTCCTCCACGCCGATCACTTCGAGCACTCGCGGGACGCCGTCGACTCGGCCGCAGTGAACGACGACGTCGATCGACTCGCTCACCAGTGCGTTGAGGGCCGACGTGGGGAGCTCGTTGGTGGTGTCCGCCAGCTGGCAGATGAACCGCAGGCGCGTGAGGGCCTGCCGCGCCGAGCCGGCGTGGATGGTCGTGAAGCCCTTGACGCCGCTGCTCAGGGTCAGGAGGAGGGGCAGCGCCTCCCGGTCACGGACCTCACCGACGATGGCGATGTCGGGCGCCATGCGCAGGAAACCGGCCACCAGCCGGCGAAGGTCGACCTCCTTGCGGTCCATGCGCGCCGGCCTCGTCTGCATGTGCGCGACGTTGGGCAGCGGGACGTCCGCCTCGAAGACCTCCTCGGCGACGACCACACGAAGGCTCGGGTCGAGCTCCGCGGCGCAACAGGACAGGAGCGTGGTCTTGCCACTCCCCGGCGCCCCGGCGAAGACGATGCTGAGGCGCGCCCCGACGCAGGCCCGGAGGAAGCCCGCGACTTGCGGGCTGAGCATCCCGCGGTCCACGAGCTCGTCGAGATCGCGGTAGGCCACGCCGGTGAACTTCCGGATGTTGACGATGACGTGACCGTCCCGGCCGATGTCGCCGTGGACGATGTGCAGACGCGCTCCGGTGTCGAGCTGGGCGTCCTGCAGCCCCTCGGCGGCGTCGAACCTGCGGTGTGACTGGGAGGCGTCGTCGAGGATCTTCGTCAGCGTCCTCAGCACGTGGTCGTCGTCGTGGAATACCTCATCGTGGTAGCCGCTCACCCCGCGGTGTCTCTTCACGAAGATCAGATCTGGGGCGTTGATCATGATCTCCCACACGTCGTCGTCGGACAGCAGAGGCTCCAAGGGCCCGTAGCCGGCCAGGTTGCGCCAGGCCCGTTCCGCCACTGCCTCGGGATCGGCGAGGTCGTACTCCCGTCGACCGCGCGTGAAGTCATCGGTCCATCGACGGACCTCGTCTTCCACGAGCTGGCGGAGATGGGCGAGGCCGTCGGGCCGACCCATGTCCAGTGCGATCGCCTTCGCCCGTTCCTGGACCGCACGCTCGACCAGTGCCAGCGGTGACGCATCCTCTGTCCGGGTCACGCTGGCCACGGCCGTCAAACCTCGTCCTCTGGTACCCCCGCCGCCCAGCGGCCCACCGAACCTGGGTTCACCGAGACGAGTCGTCGCCCGTGGGCTGTGCCTCCCCCCCGTCCGGACAGCGCTGTCCACGCTCCCAGGAGTGGGTTGACGAGCTGCTCAGGGATGCGGCGTGCGTCCCGGAGGGTCTCGTCCACCCGTCGGTCGGGAAGGAACAGCGGTGTCCCCATGAGCTCTGCAGCCTGAGCGGGAAGGAGCTGTGCGAGCGCGCCGGTGATCTCCGCTCGGGTGCGGGGGTGGCGCGGCGCCCGGTTGACGACGGGAACGATCCGCTCGGCCGGCACGCCGAAGGTCAGAAGCTCGACGATCACCCGGCGCTGGGCGTGGAGGCCCTTCATCCCGGCGGCCCCGACCACGAACGCGACATCGGCCTCCGCACAGGCCGTGCGTGACATGGTGTGACGTTCCTCCACGTCGATCGACCCGCCCTCCTCCTCACCCTCGAGCTCGGGGTCGACGTCCGCGACAACGGCCAGATGGGCACGGCGGAGTCCTTCGAGCGCAGCCTCGAAGGCGCGCGGGCGGATCGTCCCCCACGCCCGGCTGCGGCGCAGCCCGAGCAGCAGCCGGTACCCGCGGGCTGGTACGTCGAAGGTGAGGGAGCGGAGCTGGTTCACGCTGAGGTCGGTCGTCCGGAAGGCGTCGACGACCTCCTGGATGCCCGGCACGACGTCGTGCGCGTCATGCAGCATCGCAAGCTCGGCGTGCAGCCGGAGATCGGCCAAGAGGACCGCGCCCTGGTAGCGGACGTCATCGGCCAGCCCCTGGGCGAGCGCCAACGCGACTGTCGACGCCCCTGTCCCGCCGGGGCCGGTCACGACGGCGAGGGGGCTCCGCCAGCCGGTGGCCTCTCCAGCGGGTCCGATTGCGAACGCCCGATCGACCCGGCTGATCGAGCGGGCGTGTCCGGCGAGGGTGTCGAGCAGCTCCTTGCGGTCGAAGATGCCGCCGAGCACCGCATCGGCGCCGATCGCCGTCCAATCCCTGCCCGTGCGGTGCCCCTCGACGACGATCACCGCGCATCCGACGTCTCGTGCGGCGTCGATCAGGTCGCGATCGAGCGATCCCAGGGCGGCATCGACCAGCAGCGCCGAGAACGGGCGGCCACCGCCCAGCCGGGCGCGAACCTCCTCGGCTGAGAGGCACTTCACGAACTCCGCGGCGATCGAGCCCGTCGTCGACCACAGCGCGACCTCCCGGAACCAGGGTGCCCGAGCGGGTGCGAGGCCGAGCACGACGTAGCGAGCGCCAGGCATCATCGACTCCCGGTTGCGGGTTCGGTCGTGACGGACCCGGACGCGGTGGTCGATGGCGAGCGGTCAACACCGGCCGACGGCGCGTGATAGGCCGGCAACGTCGTGGCTGCCACGCCCGCTGGCTGCTCCGCCGATCGGACGAGCGTCACCTGAGTGGCAATTCCGGCATCGGCGAGCGCCTCGGCCTCGACGCCGTCGCGCACCGAGAACACCACCACCTCCGTGCGCGAGTCGCCGAGAGACCCACCCTGGCCCGCGATGCTGATGACGCGGGCGTGGGCGACCATGAGCGCCGTGTACGACTGGGCGCCGCTGCCGAACGTCCCGAGAACGTCGACGTACTCGCCCGGTTTCAGCGTCCCCCCGACCGCTCGACTGCGGTCGAGGCTCAGCGAGAGCTCGCGGGTTCCCGGCTCCCCACCGCGGCCGACGACCGCACTCGATTCGACGAGCGCCCCCGGATTGATCGGCGCCAGGACGCTCGCTCCGATGAGGGGGGCGGTGGAGCTGAAGAGTTGGCGCCGTAGGTCCGACCCGGGAATGTCGACCGGGACGACGCCCAGGTCCGAGACCCGGAGCCGATCGCCCGGCGCCAGCGGCCGAGCGGCCACGACGTAGAGCTGGCGCGACGTGCGGGTGGCGCCGGTGTACCCGGCGAACGCCACGATGCCAGCGACGGCGATGAGGAGGCCGCCGGTGACGGCCCGGCTTCCGGGGAGCCGGTGCCGCGGCGCGATGGTTCGCTCCGGGTTGTCATCCCGGAGGCCGCCCGGATTGCTGCCCCCACCCGAGCCCTCGGCGCCATATCCGCCCCCGGCCGGGCCTGAGCCGTTCCGGCCCTTCACCACGCCCAGACTGACCATCGACCACCAGGTTGTAGTTGGACGGAGGCGGACCGTCAACAGAAATGACTGAGAGGTAGTCAGACGGCACCAGGAGTGCTATACTGCCCATATGGTTGCGGACGACACAGAGTGGCTCGGTACGCCAGAAGCCGCACAACGCCTCGGAATCACCCAACGCACGCTCTACCGGCTCATCGACGAGGGCCAGGTGCCCGCCTACAAGATGGGGCGCGTGCTGCGGGTGAAGGCGAGCGACCTCGACGTGTTCCTCGAGCAGTCACGCGTGACGCCGGGGAGTCTGAAGCATCTCTATCCCGAGGCCAAGACGGTCAGCAGCGACACCTGACGGAGGGCGACATGGGCGGTGACCGCCGGATCGCCGTCGAGTCGGAGGGTCAGCAGGTCCGCGCCACCCGCCCGAAGCTCGCCGGTGAGGACGGCAGGGTCACCCCACACGGCGGCCGTCACGCGAGGCCGTTCGATCGCAAGTTCCGTGACGATCGCGGCAAGGGTCGTGTCCCGGGCCGTCCGTCGGTCGCCCGCAGGAATGTCGGCGGCGGACCGGTCGTCGTGGGGGAGCCGGCGAACGGTGGCCAGCCCGGCCGTCGGCACATAGGCGACGGGGCCCCTGACCGTGGCGATGGCGATGGCATCTCGGGCCACGAGGGTGATGCGGCCGCTGACCTGATGGCCTGACGCGGTCCAGATGGCGAGAGGCTGCTCTCCTTCGGCCAGGTCGAGGAGAAGCCCCACGAGGGTTGCGTCGGCGCTCGCCGCGTCGCGCAGGTGCCGCTCGCGCACCCTGGCCCGGATCGCGTCCCGAGCACGGCTCTCGGCGACCAGCAGCGTGAGATCGACGTCGAGGCCAGGGTCCGCCGGTCGGTCGCCGAGGCCGCCGTCCCGGTCCCTCGACGCCGACCGGTGGCGGCCCCGACCGTCCGGCTCGGGCTGATCGACCGGCATCGGAGGCTCGGCCGCTTCCATCGACCAGAGCCTACCGGTGCTGGGCCCGGGGGAGCCGGGCCCCGTTCGCCACTACGGTCGAAGTGTGAGAGGGGGAAGTGTGACCGAGTGCCTGTTCTGTCGCATCGTCCGCAAGGAGATCCCTTCGACCGCCGTCTTCTCCTCGACGCGGAGCTACGCATTCCGCGACCTGAATCCACAGGCTCCGACCCATGTCCTCGTGGTCCCGAGGCTCCACATCACCAACGCCGACACCGTGATGGCCGAGCACGCAGACGATCTGGCCGACCTGTTCATCACCGCGCAGGCCGTCGCGCGCGAGGAGGGCCTGGTCGAGGAGGGAAGGGATCCGGCCGCGCAGGGCGGGTACCGTCTCGTCCTCAACGTGGGCGAGATCTCCGGCAACACCGTTCCGCATCTGCATCTCCACGTGCTCGGGGGGCGCCGTCTCCGCTGGCCACCTGGATAGGGGGCCCGAGGGGCAGACGAGCCCGGCCTCACGCTGACTCGCGGCGCAGGCGCAACGCTGCTCGCACGACCTCGCAGTAGTCGGTCGCGCCCGGTTCGACGAGGTCCAGCCTGCCTGCAGGAATCCGGATCCATCCGGCTCGAGCCAGCCACTCCTCCCGCTGGGTGTCATGGGTCCAGTCGCGCGGACCATGGTTGCGACGGCCGTCGTACTCCGGGGCCACCCGCTCCGCCACGTAGGCGAGATCCAGGTATCGAAGCCCCCCTGCCAGGGGATCGGCGACGGGATGCTGGCGCGCCGGTCGGTCGAGCCCGTGCAGCTGAAGCACGCGGCTGAGGCTCATCTCCTTGGGGCTGCCCGGCCGTGGTCCCGGCGCCCACGGCAGCAGCACGGCGTCGATGGTCGCCCGATGTTGGCCCCGTCCCACGCGCTTCCAGGTCCGCCAGACCCGTGTCGACGTCGTGAGGCGCCAGAGCGCGTCGTCGGCCACGCCGTAGAGGGCGTCCGCGCGTACCCGGCCCAGCAGATCGACGATCAGGCGCGCCGGGGCGGTGACGGGGATCGCGCCCAGCCTGCCCCGGTCGACGGCCGTGACCTGCCGGGTCTCGTGAACGATGGCTCCGAGCGACCGCGCGGCGACCGCGGAGGTCCCTCGAGCGACCGTGAGCTCGACGGGCGCCTGCTGGAAGTGAGGGCGTCCGAGGTCCAGCAACCGAGCCGCTGAGCCGTGGGACGCAACGGCCGTCGGACCGGCCGCAAGGCACGCGGCGAGGACGCGCTGCTCGTAGGTTCGCGCCGAGCCCGCGACCCGGTACAGCCCGCGACAGAGCCGCTCCCACAGACCCTCCTCGACGAGATGCTGGACCTGGCGGGTGCTCAACCCCGCCGTGTCGACGGCCTGCTCGAGCGTTATGAGGCCATGTTGCGCGCGTGCCCGGGCTGCGGCGAGGCTCAATGAAGCGGACATGACATGAAACTACATCAACGCTTCGCCCGCACCGCCAGCGCGCCAGTACGAAGCGACCTCCTGGCGTACTTATCACTGGCGCGCCGATCCCGAACGTGGCGCAGAGCGCATGACCGCGGCGGGAAGCGGATGCACGGTGGACCGGCGGTGGCGGCCGGTGGCGGCCGGGGCGGCCGGTGGCGGCCGCCTGGTCCTCAGTGGACGGGGGCGGCGGCGGCCGCCTGGTCATCAGTGGACGGGGGCGGTGGCGGCCGCCTGGTCGTCAGTGGACGGGGGCGGCCGGGGGCGGCCGCCTGGTCATCAGTGGACGGGGGTTCACCGCCCCTCATCGTCGACCGCACCGCGAGCCCGCGGGCACCGGGTACCCTTGGGTCGAACCGCCCGTGGCATCCACCCAGGTCAAGATCCTCGTCCCCGGCAACCACCTCATGGCCGGGCTACTCGGCCAGCGCGACGAGTTCCTCCGTCAGGTCGAGACCGCGTTCGGAGCCGGGGCGAACATCCACGTGCGGGGCAACGAGATCAGCATCGAGGGCGAGGAAGCGGCGCGGGCCGGCCAGCTGTTCGAAGAGCTCGTCTTGCTGCTCGAGCGCGGCCACGCCCTCGACACGGCCAACGTCGGCCGCACCATCGACATGGTGAAGGCCGACGAACGCCCGTCCGAGGTGCTCACGGCTGAGGTCCTCAAGGCGGCGAAGGGCCGGACGGTGCGCCCGAAGACGAGCGGCCAGAAGCGCTATACGGACGCCATCGCCACCAGCACCATCACCTTCGGCATCGGCCCGGCCGGCACAGGCAAGAGCTACCTCGCGGTCGCACTCGCGGTGCAGGCCCTCCAGGCCAAGCAGGTGAGCCGAATCATCCTCACCCGGCCGGCGGTGGAGGCCGGAGAGCGCCTCGGCTTCCTTCCGGGGGACATGATGGCCAAGGTCGACCCCTACCTCCGCCCGCTGTACGACGCCCTCACGGACATGCTCGAGCCCGAGGGGATGGCCCGGCTCCTCGACCGCGGGTTGGTGGAGGTCGCGCCGCTCGCGTTCATGCGGGGCCGGACCCTGAACAACAGCTTCATCATCCTGGACGAGGCGCAGAACACGACGCCCGAGCAGATGAAGATGTTCCTCACCCGCATCGGCTTCGGGTCCAAGGTCGTGATCACCGGCGACGTGACCCAGGTCGACCTGGCCGGCCGCCGGAGCGGGCTGACCGGACTCGAGGAGGTTCTCGAGGGGATCGACGGCATCGCCTTCATCCGCCTGTCGGGGCGCGACGTGGTCCGCCACCGGATCGTCCAGGACATCGTCGACGCCTACGAGCGGTACGGCGAGGGCTGAGCCCGGCCGTGGCGATCCCTCGTGTCGCGCCAGTGCATGCCAGGCACCCGGCCGGTCGCACGCCGACCCCCCGGCAACCCCCCGGCGAGCCACCGCAGCGCCCATCGCAGATCCCATCGTGCATCCATCCGCAGAACCTGAGGAGAGCCGCATCCCATGGCTGTTGAGGTCTTCGTCGCCGACGAGCAGGGCCAGCACCCGGTTGAGCACCTCCGCTGGGTGAAGCTGGCGGAGCAGGTGCTGCACGCCCAGGGTGTCCGGGGGAACGCGGAGCTGTCGATCCTGTTCGTCGGCGAGCAGGCGATGACCGATCTCAACAGCCGATTCAACGGCAAGGACGTCCCCACCGACGTGCTCGCCTTCCCGATCGACGAGGAGCCTTCCGAGGGTGGGCGCAACCCGGACTCCGGGGGGACGGGGCCCGGGTACACGCCCCCCGAGCCCGGCGAGCTGCCGACCTTGCTGGGTGATGTCGTGATCTGCCCGGCGGTCGCGGCCGCCAACGCTCCCGAGCACGCCGGCACCTACGACGACGAGATCGCCCTCCTCCTCGTCCACGGGATCCTCCACCTCGTGGGCATGGACCACCACGAGGAGCAGGAGGCCGAGGCCATGGAGGGGCGCGAGCGGGAGCTGCTTGCACGGTTCCACAAGCCGCCGACGCAAGCGGCGAACGAGTCGGACCAACCTCCGGCTCCGGCGTCATGAACAGCGCCTACGTCGTCTTGTCGGCGGTGGCGATCGCCCTGATCGTCGTGTCCGGATTCCTCGCCATGGCGGAGACCGCGCTGACCCGCATGAACCTGGTCAAGGCCTTGACCATGCAGGACCAGGGCCGCCGCGGCGCCGGCAAGCTCACCCGGCTGATGGAGCACCCGGAGCGGTGGTTGAACCCGCTCCTGTTCGTGCTCCTGCTCTGCAACCTCGTCACGGCGACGTTGATCGGACTGGTGGCCGAGCACGCGTTCGGCCCGTGGGGGGTCGTCGCGTCGACGTTGTTCGAGGTCGTGATCATCTTCGTGTTGGCCGAAGCCATGCCCAAGACGTGGGCGATCCAGCACAGCGAGGATTCAGCGCTGTTCTCGGCCCCGTTCGTGACGGCGCTGGCGGGCTTCAAGCCCATCCGATTGATGGCCCGGGGCCTCATCGGGCTGTCCAACCTCATCCTTCCGGGTGCGGGGCTGAAGCAGGGCCCGTTCGTCTCCGAGGAGGAGCTGCTGGCGATGGCGGATGTCGCCGCCGTGGACGCGGTGATCGAACGGGAGGAGCGGGCGCTGATCCACTCCATCATCGATTTCGGGGACACCGTGGTGCGCGAGGTGAGGATGCCGAGGCCGGACATGGTCGCTGTCGCAGGGCCGGAGACGATCGCCGATGTGCTCGAGCGCGCCATTGCCGAGGGCTACAGCCGGATCCCCGTCTTCGAGAGCGGGATCGACGACATCGTGGGGATCATCTTCACGAAGGACCTGATGCGCGCCGTCGGTGAGGGTCGGGGGGCCGAACCCGTCCGCACCCTGGTCCACCCCGCCCACTTCGTGCCCGAGACCAAGCGGGTCGCCGAGCTCATGCGGGAGATGCAGAGCGAGAAGTTCCACATGGCCATCGTCGTCGACGAGTACGGCGGGACGTCGGGCCTCGTGACCCTGGAGGATCTCATCGAGGAGCTCGTCGGTGAGATCGTCGACGAGTACGACGTGGAGGAACCGCTCATCGAGTGGCTGGCGGGCGGGGACTCGCGGGTCAACGCCCGCATGGCCGTGGACGAGGTCAACGATCTGCTCCACGCCCACCTGCCGGAGAGCGACGACTGGGACTCGATCGGCGGCCTGGTTCTCAACGCCCTCGGCCACGTCCCCACCGAGGGCGAGGCGGTCGACATCGACGCCTGGCGCCTGACGGCGGAGCGCGTGAAGGGACGTCGGATCGGGCAGGTCCGGCTCAGCCGGCGCGAGGGCGCTGCGCGCCGGGACCAGGCGGAGGCGGAGGAGGGCGAGGCCGCGGTGGCGGCGACCCTGCAGAGGTTGGCGGAGTCGCGCACGGAGCGCGTCGCCGCGCCGGCCGAGGAGCCGAGCAACACGGGCGGGCCCGGCCCGGGTTCATCGGCGCGGTCGCCGCGGTGAGATCCGGCTTCGTCACCCTCGTTGGGCGCCCCAACGTGGGCAAGTCCACGCTGCTCAACCGAATGCTCGGGACCAAGGTGACCATCGTCTCGGACAAGCCCCAGACCACGAGGACGCAGGTCCGAGGCGTGCTCAACCGTCCGGGTGCCCAGGTCGTGTTCGTCGACACCCCCGGCATCCACAAGCCGAGGACCCTGCTGGGCGTGCGCCTCAACGACACCGCGGCCGGTGCCATCGGTGACGTGGACCTCGTTGTGCTCGTGCTCGATGCCACGGCGCCTCTCGGGCGCGGTGACCGGTTCGTGGCCTCGAAGGTGCCGCGCAACGCCGTCGTCGTGGTCAACAAGGTGGACGTGGCGAGCCCCGCGGAGGTCCTCCGGCAGCTGGCGCGGGCCAGCGAGCTCGACCTCTCGGAGTACTTCCCCGTGTCGGCGCAGACCGGTGAGGGGGTCGAGGCGCTGACCGAGCACCTCATCGACCGCCTCCCCGAGGGACCCCGGCTCTACCCCGACGACATGGTGACCGACGTTCCCGAGGCCTTCTGGGTGGCCGAGCTCGTCCGGGAGCAGCTCCTGGCCGTGACCCACGACGAGGTGCCCCACAGCGTGGCCGCTCGGGTGACGGAGTGGGAGTGGCCCAGGATCCGCTGTGAGATCCTCGTCGAGCGGGACTCCCAGAAGGGGATCGTCATCGGGAAGGGCGGCCAGGTCCTCAAGCAGGTCGGGATCAACGTCCGAGCGCAGCTCCCGCCCGGAGCCTTCCTCGAGCTGTTCGTCAAGGTCGACAAGGACTGGCAGCGCCGGCCGGCCGCGTTGGACCGGCTCGGGTACTGAGGGTCGGACCCCGCGAGTCGCCCGGGCGCCGGCCGATCCCGCTAAGGTCCGGCGCCATGCGCGTGATCGTCGACTATGACCTGTGCGAGTCGAACGCCCTCTGCATGCGGGAGTGTCCCGAGGTGTTCGAGGTGCGCGACGACGACAACCTCTACATCCTTCAGGAGAACCCGCCTGAGGAGCTCCGGGAGAAGGTCAAGGCAGCCGAGCGGGCCTGCCCCAAGACCGCCATCCACATCGAGGACTAGGGACCGGTCGAGGCGGGCTCTGTGGGAGCCACGACGGGTGCCCGCCGGGAGTGCCCCGGAGGGGCACCGATCCGGGCGCACGGGTGTGGAGCCCCGCCGGGCGCGCTCAGTGGGAACCGGGCGGGCGTCGGTCCGGTACAGGGGACCGGACGAGGCGGCGCCCGCCGACGGGCCGGAGCCGCTCAGGCCGGTGGATGGCGGCGCGGGGTGGCGCGGCCGGCCACGACGCCGGCCATCACCGCCGCCCAGATGGCCAGCTCGGCCCCGGGCAGCAGCCCCCACCAGTGCGGCAGCTCCCAGAGCCATGACGCCCACATCCATCCGACGAACGCGGTGAGGCTGGCCGCGACCGCCCAGCCCTGGTCACGGCGCACGGCGAGCGTGAGCAGGAACACCGCGACGGCGACCACGAACCCGCTCGGCGCGATGAGGATCGTCAGCGCGAGGACCGGCGCCTGCCCCTGCCCCTGACCCTTGAAGCCGAGCCAGACCGGGTAGAGATGCCCCACGGTGGCGGCGAGGCCCGCCCACAGCGCCGCCGACTGCCAGAAGGTGAGGACCTCATCCGCCAAGAAGCCCAGGTCGCTCGCCGGCGGCAGGTCCCCGCGGTGGAACCCCGGTGACGCCATCCGCACGAGCACGAGGGCGCCGGTGGCGAGGGCCACCACCTTGGCCGTGTCCAGCACCGAGCCGACGAGCTCGCCGACGGACGGGAGCGCGGTCGTCGGGTCGGGCACACCCCCGGTCAGCAGCAGGCGGAGGTCGACGGGTTCCCAGCCGCCGCGGTCGCCGCGCCTCCCCTCGAGGCGACGAAGGTCGCGGCGGAGGCTCGAGCGCTGGAGAAGGTGACCGAACGGCACCGACCCGAGCAGGAAGGCCGCGATCCAGCACAGGCAGGTCACCACGGCGGACAGGTGCACGCTGCGGTGCATCCCGAACCGCGCGCTCAGTCGGATCCGGCCGGACTGGCGACGGCGGCGCGGGGCTGGAGCCCAGGGCCGCTGCGATGGCGGTCGACGCGGCGGCCGGGTCCGGGACCGATCGGCGGGTCGGGGTTGGCGACGTCCGCCGCCTCGCCTTGCGGGGCCGGTTCGGGGTCGGGGTCGGCGCCGGCCGACGGCCGGAGGCTCTCGAGGAAGGTGGCGACCTCGGCTCGGTGGCGGGTGCGACGCATGGGCGGCAGCGCCCGGACCAGGTCCCAGCGGTAGGAGGCCGAGGACAGCCGCGGGTCGAGGACGGCGACGACCCCCCGGTCCGACGTCGAGCGGACCAGCCGCCCAACCCCCTGGGCGAGCAGCGTCGCGGCCCGGGGAAGATCCACCGCCCGGAAGGCTCCAGCCCCCGCCCGGTCCCTTCGGGCCTGCTGGAGCGGTTCGTCGGGTCGGGGAAAGGGGATTCGGTCGATGACGACCAGCGACAGCGAGGGGCCAGGCACGTCCACGCCCTGCCAGAAGCCCATCGTCGCGAACAGGCACGACGACTCGTCTGCGCTGAACGCCTCCACCAGCGCTGGCTTCGGGAGCTCCGACTGGGTCAGCACGCGGTAGGGGACCGTCCCCCGGATCGCCTCGGCCGCCGCCTGCACGGCCCGCCAGCTCGTGAACAGCGCCATCGTGCGGCCCCCGGCCCCGCCGATCAGCCAGCGGAGCTCCGCGTGCATGGCCGCCTCGTAGTCCGGCTTGCGGGGGTCGGGCAGGTGGGCGGCGCAGTAGAGCAGCGCCTGGGCCGGGTAGTCGAACGGGCTGCCGACGTCGAGCTCGTCACACGACTCGGCTGGGATGCCCAGGCGAGGGGCGAGCAGCTCCGGGACGGTGGCGCTGGTCAGGACGCTGGTCACGGTGCCCCACAGGTGGGCCGCCAGTCGCTCGCCCACGTCGACCGGCGCCATCCGGAGCACGGGGCTGTGCGACGGGCCCTCGACCCAGGTCACGTCGGTGTCCGCGGGTGACCGCAGCAGGGCCAGGTCGGCCCCGAGATGGCCGGCCGCCTGCAGCACCCGGGCCCGGCGCGGATCATCGTCCGAGGACTGCCGCGCGGCGCTCAAGAGGCGGGAGACGCGTTCGGCGGCGAGGCTGAGCACCGTGTCGACCGTCTCCTGGAGTGGCCGATCGAGGCGCTTGCCCACCCACGGCTCGAGGGCGCCTTCCAGCAGGTCCGCGGCCCCGCCCAGGTCGTCCGCGGCGGCTCTCCGTTCGCCGAGGACCCCCCGGGCGACGGCCGCCAGCGCCCGGAACCGCCCGGCGGTCACCTCCATCCCCAGGCTGGACGCGGCGATGTCCTCGAGCTCATGGGCCTCGTCGAAGACCACCACGTCGTGGTCAGGCAGGACGTGGCCGCCACTGGCCAGGTGCGCGCCGTAGAGGTGGGTGTTGACGACCACGACGGCGGCCTGCTCCGCTCGTCGACGGGCCGCCTCGGCGAAGCATGCGTCGCCGGCGGGGCATCGGAGGGCCCCCGGGCAGTCGGTCGCCGTGGTGCTGAGCTGGGCCCAGACGCGGGGGGCGGGCTCGAAGTCGAGCTCGGCGCGGTCGCCGGTGGGGGAGCTGGCCGCCCAGTCCAGCACCCGCCGGAGCTGACGCGCGGTGTCACCGAGCCCGGCGCCCGCCGAGCCGCCCTCCCCCGAGCCGCGGTCCTCCGCAAACTCGAGGCTGTCCGCCCCCCCCGCCGTCTCCCGTGCCTTCTGGAGACAGAGGTAGTTGGCCCGGCCCTTGAGCACGGCGAAGTCGACCTCCATGCCGAGGTGGGTGGCGAGGAGCGGCAGGTCCTTGGTGGCGAGCTGGTCCTGCAGCGCCTTGGTGGCCGTGGCGACGACGACCTTCTCGCCGGCGAGCAGCGCCGGGACCAGGTAGGCGAGCGACTTGCCCGTGCCGGTCCCGGCCTGGACGACGAGGTGGCGCCGGCCGATGATGGCGGCGCCGACCGCCTCGGCCATGCGGACCTGTCCGGGTCGCGGCTCTCCGCCGCCCGGCAGGGCCGACGTCACCCGCCGGAGGGCGTCCCTCGTCGTCGCAGCGGGGTCGGGCACGGGTCGACGCTACCCGGGCGGGCCACCGGCGACGGTGGTCCCACAACGCGGGCGCACGGCGTCCGCCCGGCCACCCGAGGGCCCGCGGGCGGCGCCTCGACCACGCAGGGCAGCGATTGGGCCCAGTGGGCCACGGCCCGTGGCGAACGCCCGTCGGCCGGGTTAGGATCACCGGCAGACGGCCGACGAGGGCCGTGCCGTGTCGGAGGGGGAACGATGTTCGGTCGAAGGTTCGTTGTCGCGCTGGCCGTCACGCTGGGCCTGGGCGCCGCCGCCTGTCAGCCACTCGCCGTGGGAAGCGGGGGGAGTGGCAGCCCGTGCTATGTGGGCTCCTTCAACCTGTCCAGCCTGAAGCTCCCGTCCTCGATCCCGTCGGAGTTCGGCCCGATCGGCATCACCAAGACCGGCGGGAGCGAGCAGCTGGTCACGACGGCGACCACGTGGCAGCTGACGGCCAGCGGCCTCACCTTCGTCGTGTCCTACAACGGTGCCAACGTCGGCACGGCGGTCGTCGACGCGGCGGCGAGCGGCACCCTGTCCGCCAGCGGCAGCACCCTGACCTTCGGCCTGACGAGCCTGTCCGGCTCGGCCCACTTCGTCGGCACCGTGCCGGGGATCGGCGCAGTCGACACGACGATCCCGCTCGACCGGCTCGGCGTCTCCGAGCTCGTCGGCCTCAGCGGCTCGGCCACGTTCGGCTGTGGCGCCTCGGGCCTGACCCTGACCTTCGGCGGTGGCCAGGGCTCTGACTTCGAGATGGACTTCTAGGGCTCGGCCCCCAGGAAGCGGGCAGCCGCTGGTCCGGCGACCACCCGGTCGCCGGACGCGGCGCCGTCCGGCGCTCAGACCCTGGCGCCGACCTTGTCGGCCGCCCGCGGGCGCGCGGTGGCTCGCCCGCCCGGTGCCGCTGCGAACGCCGCCCGGTAGGCGGCCTGGCGCCGCGACAGCCGCGTGGCCGTGTGGGTGTCGACCCGGCCCGGGTCGAGCTGGGCGTTGACCCCGTCACGGAGCAGCTCGACGGCCTCGGCCCGCAGTTGGGACACCCGTGACTGGGTGACGCCGAGCTCGGCGGCGATGTCGGTGACCGTCCGGTCCTCGAAGAAGTAGGCCCGGATCACGTGTCGAAGCCGCTCGGGGAGCGCGTCGATGGCCCTCGCCACGCAGGCGGCCTGCTCCCGGTTGAGCAACTCGGTCTCCGGATCGCCGGTCTCCGACGTCGCGAGCGCCCCGGCGTCGCCGGCGTCGGGAAGCGACTCCAGGTTGACCATCACCGCCCGGTGCACGTCCCCCGTGAGCCGCTGGAGGGCCGGGACGCTCAGGCCGGCCGCATCGGCGAGCTCGGTCTGGGTCGGCGAGCGCCCCAGGGTGTTGGTGAGGACCTCGGAGATCGAGGCCAGCGCCCGAGCCTTGGTGCGGACCGGTCGGCTGGCCCAGTCGTAGGAGCGCAGCTCGTCGATCACCGCCCCCCGGACCCGGGTGGCGGCGTAGCGCTCGAACGGCACCCCGCGGGCCGGATCGAACTGCCGGGCCGCCATGGCCAGGCCCGCCATGGCGGCCGAGGTCAGGTCGTCGCGTGACACATGGGTGGGGACCCGGGTGAGGACGTGGGCCACGGTCCGGCGGACCACGTCGAGGTGCTCGCGCACGAGCGCGTCCTCGGTGGGGCCGGCGACACCGCCACGAGGGCCGACACCGCCAGACTCCGGGGCGGGGGATACAACTACGGAGAGTGGTGTCGTGCTCACATAGAGATGATCAACGCTGGAGGTGCCCGAGCGTTAGACCCGTTCGTGCCATTTGTGAGGGGAGAACGGGCGGTGGCCCGGTGATCCGTTCCGGCTAGTCACCGTGCCGGACGGTGCTGCGGGGCGCCGGGGCGGGCGCCGGGGCGGGCGCCGGGGCGGGCGCCGGGGCGGGCGCCGGGGCGGGCGCCGGGGCGGGCGCCGGGGCGGGCGCCGGGGCGGGCGCCG
>Ga0209048_10001874_pt1 | contig 21245 bp, 20 predicted proteins | sample FrelakmetCRP12CR_FD_187146 | JGI IMG/M metagenome (GOLD analysis project Ga0209048, IMG submission 187146) | Freshwater lake sediment microbial communities from the University of Notre Dame, USA, for methane emissions studies - CRP12 CR (SPAdes)... | ecosystem: Environmental > Aquatic >... | reverse complement strand
GGGGTTGACTGGCCGATATCGTATGACGATTTGGAGCCGTATTACTCGGAAGTGGAAACCGATCTGCCCGTTTCCGGACCAAAAGATTTTCCCTATGACAAAAGAAGCAAGCCTTATCCGATGCCGGCGCACCGTTTAAGCTGCGTGGATCAGAAATTCAAGCTGGGAGCGGATAAATTAGGCATCAAAGTGTTTCCCTGTCCGCTGGCTCTCATCACCCGGCCGGTGTCCGGCCGTCAGCCCTGCATCAACCGGGGGTTCTGCGAAGAAGGCTGCAAGCCGAAAGCCAAATCCTCCACCTTGGTGAATTATATTCCGCGTGGCATAAAAGCCGGAGGAAAAATCATTGCCAGCGCTATGGCGATAAAAATCAATCATGACGAAACCGGCAAAAAAATAACTTCCGTCACCTATACGAAAGACGGCCGCGAACAAACCATTGAGTGCGAGCTTTTAATAATTTCCGCCTTTAGCATTGAAACTCCGCGCCTGCTATTTATCAGCGCCTCGGAAAAACATCCTCAAGGCCTGGCCAACTCTTCCGGTCTGGTCGGCAAGAATCTGATGTGCCATCTGGACCACGTGGTTTACGCCAGGTTTCAAGAACCTTTAAGGATTTATCATAATCCGCCTACTACCAGCATCACCCAGGATTTTTATGAAACCGATCCAGCGAATGATTACAAGCGGGGTTTTTCCATAGCCCCTTATTCCGGCCGTCCCATCAGTTTCGCTTTAGGCGCCATGGCCGGACGCAAAGATCTCTGGGGAAAAAAATTATCTGAATTTATGGCAGGCTATAATTTCTGGCTGCAGCTCGGCATCATCGGCGAAGTTCTGCCATACGAGCATAATCGCGTGGAGTTGAGCGGAGAAAAAGACCACTACGGCCTGCCCATACCGCGCACTTTTTTCAAACTGGGAGAGAACGAGAAAAAGATTATCCAAGCCGGATACGGAAAAATGGAAGAGATCGTAGAAGCGGCCGGAGCCAAGGAATCTTTCCGCGCCCCGCTTTTCGTCCACTTGATGGGCACGACCAGGATGGGGGACGAGCCGGAGAGGTCCGTAGTAGATAAAAATTTAAAAAGCCATGATCTGGACAATTTATATATCTGCGGCGCGTCGGTTTTTCCGACCAGCGGAGCCGTGAACCCGACATTGACAATCCAGGCTTTAGCTGCTAAGCTGGCGGATTATCTTACATCAAGATAAAGATCTTTCAAATATAAGGAGGCAAGTGATGGAAAAGGCAAAGCCCAGGATAATATTAAGTTGCGACTTAAAGATGCTGGACCTTAGAACTATAAGGGCATTAGAAGAATATTATGAATTAAAGCATATCGGTTGCACTTTGGATGAAAAAGGACTCTTAGAAGCCTCGGTAGGCGCATGGGGGATAATCATCGGCGGGATGGAGAAGATTACGGTGCCGGTGTTAGAAGAATTCCTTAAGATGACTGAAAATCCGATAATCATTTTTTTAGGAATCCAGCACGAAACTTTTTTTTCCGAGGAAGCATTAAGTTTCTGCCAGATCCATAAAATCACTATTCATCATACTGGCGAAGGGGCGGGACAGGTTGCGGAACAGACGTTGAAGATAATTTTGTATGAGCGCCCTCTAGAGGTTTATATGCAAATGGCCTTGAGTCCGTCTTTGCGGCCCCTAAAGGAGATAGCCAAGAGACAGAAGGTGGCGGTAATCGGGGCCGGGCACATCGGCTCTTTGGTAATAAAAGGTCTGGTGGGTAAGGTAAAAAAAGTCCGTTACTATGCGCGAACCCAAAAGGATGAGCTTGATGATCTGGGGGCGATTTTTTACGGCGACCTGGCAGAATGTCTAAAGGGCGTGGATATTGCCACGATCCATTTGCCGTTGGCGTGGAAAACCGCCGGTTTGATCACCTTGGGGATGATAAAGAGCATGAATCCTTCCAGCTTTATCCTGAACGCCGCGCGGCATGGGATAATCAGCCTGGACACGCTCAGTGAAGCTGCACGATTAACCCCCCGGCCGAAAGTACTGGAAGATGCAGACATCTTAGAAATACCCGAAGAGGAGAGGGTGAAAATAACGGAGATGATGGAAAGCGGTTTCCTGCGTCTGACCGGACATACATTTGCCTTGGGAGGCCTGGTATCCTTAGATCGCGGAAGAAGGCTTTTACAGCTGATTGAAGAAAAAAAGCTTTATTAAATCGAATAAAGTTCAAGGAGCGGCATATTTTTACCGCTCTTTTTTTTGCACTGTTTGATTTTATTCTTTTTTATGTTATATATAAAATAGCTATGAAAAAATTTTTAATAGCCTTTTTTTTGTTAGCCTTGCCTTTTATGGGGCAAGCAGCGGATAAAAAAGGGCAGATAATACAAGATATCCCTTTTATAGTCCAGGCTCCTACGGGTAACTGGAAAGATATACGCTTGGAAGACGGCTGCGAGGAGACGACTTCTTTTATGGCGGTTTTGTGGGCCAGAGGGGAACGGGCGACTTCCTCAAAAAAAAATTTGGAAAAACAGCTTTTGGCCATCTCTGATTTTGAACAGAAAAAATATGGAAGCTACCAGGATACCTCCGCTTCTTCTACGGCGAAAAGGATCTTGTCCGGTTATTTTAAATTTAGTAGTTATCAATATAAGGCCGGCGCCGCTAAGAGCGATCTGATCCAGGAACTGGAGAAAGGTGGCATCATCATCGCGCCCATGAACGGGCGCAAACTCGGCAACCCCTATTTTTCCAATGGCGGGCCGGAAGAACATATGGTGCTCATCAAGGGCTATGATTATGACAAGAAAGAATTCATCACCAATGATCCTGGCACCAGAAGAGGGGATAATTATAGATACAACGAAGATGTCTTATATTCGGCTATCCGCGACTATCCGACCGGCGAAAAACATTTGCCCATCATAGGCGAGCGTAAAAACATCATCGTCATACATAAATAAAGTCAATTATAAAATATATGACCATAAAATGGGAAAAGGAATATGAGCTCGGACTGTCTGTGATTGACAGCCAGCATAAGCAATTCATTGAAACTTTATCCCAGCTTTACGACGCTGTATCTAAGATGCAGGCTAAAGAAACGATACAGAAAATTTTTGACGGCCTGGCGGATTATTTGCTTTTTCATTTTAAGAATGAAGAAGAATATTTCAAAGAATTTAATTACCAGGGCGCCGAAGAACACAAAAAGGCCCACCAGGAATTCAGGCAGAAAATAAATGATTTCCAGGCTCGTTCCCTGGCAGGAGATAACGATCTGATATCTCTTGAACTCTTGGATTATCTGGAAGATTGGCTGGTCAAGCACCTGGACGATATGGACAAGAAATACGTGCAGTGTTTTAAAGAGCACGGCCTGAGTTGACCTTTAACCGATATTTGTAATAATCTATCATCATCCCCGTCTATATAATCATAAGGATTAAAATATTTATTAAATTTAAGACTAAAACTATGGAAAAAAGGTTTTTTTATTCAATCTTAGGGATTTTGACTTTCGCCTTCGGCTTCATGGCCTTGGCCGATGCGCCGACGCCGCCAAGCGGCATCACAGCCACTTCTACGACTCCGACTTCAGTCAATCTGTCGTGGGCATCTTCCACCGGAGCAATAAGTTATCAGATTTTCAGGAATAGCACTTCTACTCCTATCGCCACTACAACCAGCCTTTCCTATATTAATACCAACCTTACTCCTAACACCCTGTATAATTATTATTTAACCTCTGTTGACGCTTCCAGCACGGTTTCAGCCCTTTCATCAAGCACCCCGGTTACCACCTTAAGCGATACGACCAAACCCTCAACCCCGCTTAATTTAGTCGCTTTGCCAGCTTCGCTTACCCAGATAAATCTTTCCTGGTCAACCTCTACCGATGATGTGGGAGTTGTCGGATATAAGATTTATGTGAACGGCAGCGGCGTTAACAAAGCCACCTCTACTATTAACAGTTACCAGGACATTGGCCTCACTGCTTCCACTACTTATTCATACCAGGTGAGCGCCATTGACGCGGCTGGTAATGAATCCGGCCTGTCTGCTACCGCTACCGCCTCTACTATCAATGACACCACCAAACCTTCTATGCCGACCAGCCTGGTTGCCACTCCGATATCAAGCACGCAAATAAATCTGTCTTGGACAGCGTCTACTGATAATATAGGAGTTGCCGGATACAAAATTTATGTGAATGGCAACACCGCGAACAAAGCAACCACTACAACCAACTCTTATCAGGACATTGGCCTCACTGCTTCCACTACTTATTCATACCAGGTGAGCGCTATTGATGCGGCTGGCAATGAATCGGATCTTTCCGCCACAGCTACGGCGACTACTTTGGCCGCTGGCACTATCGCTACAGGCACGCCTACTATACGCATCTTGAATGGCGGGAAAAATGGCATTACCCAGATAAATGTGAGATCAAACCAGATTGTCATGGTAATGGTCCAGGGGAATAGCGGTTTCAATGTAAGAAGTATTGATAACAATACAGTTATGCTGGGCGGCGCCAAGCAAATCGGACACATGGGAGCATTCGGATGGTTTATGAACCGCGGCAGAAGATTTAATAGCGTAACTTATAGCTTCCGGGCTTCCGATATGGCAGACCTGAACGCTTCAAGCACTTCAATTCTTTTTACCGCCACTACCAAAAATAGCCAGATCATATCCGCATCATTCCCGGTAATAGTGAAGAGCGCGGACAGATTTTGGAAGCACTGGAGAAAGCCGATGCCAAGAAGCGAAAATGAATCGGAGAATTCACACAACAAGCAGGGTAAAAACCAGGAAAATATAAATAATCAGACTAACAACAACTGGGGTAATTTTAGAAATCATTTGGGACTGTCCGCAACCTCAACTACGCCCGATACATCAGCCACCACGACTGAACATTCAATAAACCGTCCGACATCTACGTCGCAATTTATGGGCGGAATAAGGAACGGACGGGGAAGAAATGGAAGTAGCACTATAAATAATTTTTCAGGAAATTCGGGACATAAAGGTTTTGGCAGAAGGGGCAGATAAATTATAAAAAATTTACTTAAACAAAAAAATTAAAAAATCCTCCCACGGATCCCGGGAGGATTTTTTATTTTGTCATTGCGAGGAGGAGTAAAACGACGACGTGGCAATCTATAATAGGTCATAGTCATGCAGAATATGGAGTATTAAAGATTGCTTCGCTAATCGCTCGCAATGACAGAAATAATTTTTTATTATAGTATATTACCTAATATTAGTCTTAATTAACTTTAATTTTAGCTAGTTATTGACAAAATGTTGTAAATATGCAATAATACAAGGTTATAGATTTAATTTTCTATAATCAATCCGCGTGTTTATAACGCGTTCGCTTTTTGACAATTTAAAAAATTAAAAAATCGAAACAAGAAAAGGAGAATGATTATGAAAAAGATAATGTGTATTACGGTTGTTTTGTTTGCGATGTTAATCAACGTCAACATGGTGCTAGCGTGCGGCGGCAACGACCCCTGCAAAGGGCCGTTCAATGTTAATGCTGAATCTTCTGTGAACGCTTCGGCTGATAAAACAGTTGGAGGTGCTTCCGTGTTCGGTGATAATACATCGGACGTTAAGGCTGAGGGAAAGAAAAGCGTTCGAACGGACGCGTCTGCATCATTGAACTACGGCTTGAAGTCGGATATCGGCACGAACAATGCCGACGTCTCGGCGAATATCCAAGGTTCCGTCAGCGGCAAAACCAAGCAAGATGGCGGGCCAGCTTCCATAAAACTGAAAAGTTATTTGGAAGCAGCTACTAACGCGAGTATCGTCACGGATGGATACAATGGTTTTTCCGGCAGCACTGATGCTTTTGCCAAAGCCAAAGAAAATAAGACGCAAGAGTGTGGCAAAGGTATCTCCGCGGAAGCAAGCACTTCTGCAGCCGGATATATAAAAGGCGAAGCCGGTCCTGGGATGTCCAAGGTAGAAATCGGCGGAAGCTCCAAAGTTTTTGGCGATCAAACCAAAATCGGCGGCAATGGAAGTTTCATTGCCGGCTCAGGCGATCCTAGTATTAACGGAACAGCAAGCGGCTTCGGCGGCTATCAATCCAAAACGGGAAGCGCGGGCAGTTTCACCGGAAGCGGATCGGTCGTGGTGGATGGTAATAATATTACTTCCACGGCGACGTTCCAATCAAAGGGAAAATAACACTAATCGGACGCGAGGATCAAGTTCTCCCGTCCGCCAAAATTTCAGGAGGAAATAATGAAAAAGTCTCTTACCATAATTGCATCAATATTGATTTTGATGCTTTCCGTTGGGACCGCGCTTGCGGATAGCACCTCAGGTTCTACCGCGACGGTGAATTTTAACGGCGGAACCAGCAGTAATGGAGAATTTCCCGCTACCATAATCTTTCCCGGCAGAATGACCGGGAACAATACCTTCGCTCCCCAACCTTTGTTTTTCCTGACCCCGGCTGACGAAACTCTTCCGGGTGAAGTTGCGGGGGATTGGACAATCGCCATCCCCACGGAAAAAGAAAAAATAACCGTGGAGATGCTTAAAGAAGGAAGCGTGAGCGTAAAGACTGCGGTTATGAAAACCGGAATCAAGGCAACAACATTAGCTGTTACCAAAGACAATCAGACCGAACTGGTAAGGCTGAAATATTGGCCGGTTAATACCCAGCCCGTAGCCATCGCCCAGGGAACCTTGGACGATAAAGGCAAGGTAGTTTTTTCAGCCGAGTATAAGGCTTGGCTGAAAGCCTACGAAGAGTCCGGTTCTTTGCATTACATTGTGTTACTTAACAAAGAGCTTGTAAGCCAGGCTGTCACTGACGGCGTTGGCGGGACAATAGGCGGAGGCATCTTAGCCGCCGCTACCAAGGGCTTAGGCATAGCCATAGGCGGCGAACACGGAAGCGCGGAATCATCCACCTTTCGTAAAGCGGCTTTTATGGTCGTAGCCTTTGCAAGTGCAGGCGAAATGCCATCGGCTTATGCAGAGAAACTAAAGTACGAAGAAGAGAAGAACAAGATAGACAAAGAAGAAAAATGGCTGGAACTGGAGGAAAGGAAAGCCAGGCTTGCTGAAAGAAAAAGAAGACTGCAGGAAGCTCTGACGCCCAAAGAAACAGCCAAGCCGGTTCAAACGGTAAAACAAGAAAAAGAAGTAAAGAAAGAAGCAAAGAAAAAGATCGCAAAGCATGTTCCGGTAGGCTCGGGTATCATATCCGCGCCGACGACAACCAAAGTTGAACCTGAAGGGATAATGCTCGCGTCCTTCATTGATGGGGTATTAAGAGGGAACGGATGGATCTTGTTAGTTATCCTGTTGATCATCATTGCGATGATTGCCGCCTATATGAGGAGATCCAGGCTACAATCGCCTGGCCCCTTGATAGCTAAACAGAAGTATAAAACTTCTGATTAAATAAACATCCAAAAAAGCGAAAGGATAGTAGTTCTTTTAAACCAAAACGAGGGAAACCTCGATAAACAAAAAAAGCAGCCTCTTTATCAATCGGAGGCGATCATAAAAATAGGTGGTAACATTTTACCAATCCCGAGGGAGTCGAAATTGACTCCCTTTTAATTTTGCTAAATTTAGATAAAAGTTGCTTATTAGGCCGGTTATGATACAATGTAAGCGGAAGAATAACAGCATTTATCGCTTATTTCCCAAGTTTTATGTACAAAAATTTTTATTTATTTTTCATTTTTATATTTATAATAGTAAGCATGGTTCTGGGCGCGATGTATATAATTGTCCAACAGAATTATCGAATGTCTGCCAACGATCCTCAGATCCAGATGTCGGAAGATGCGGCCAGGGCATTAAACACCGGCGCTGAGCCAGCGTCCTTAGTAAACGGCAATAAAATAGACATAGCCCAAAGCTTGGCGCCTTTCATGGTTATTTATAATTTAGCCGGCAAGCCGGTGGCGTCATCGGGATATCTTAACGGACAGATGCCTAATCTGCCCCCAGGAGTTTTTGAATATGTGAAGAATCACGGGGAGGACAGGATTACCTGGCAGCCTGGAGCGGGAGTAAGGAATGCCGCGGTTATAAATAAATATGACCAGGGATTCGTGATGGCCGGCAGATCCTTAAGAGAAATAGAAAATAGAATTGATAATTTAACCAAACAAGCAGGGTTGGCATGGTTCGGTATTTTGGCAGCTTTAGCGGCGTTAGCTTTCCTTTTCAAGCCCAAAGAAGCAAAATGAACCCAGATGCCTGATTTTATCGTATGATAAGCATAGAATCAGATAACCTGTTTTAGTTTTTTAGCGGTTATGACACCAATAATCCTACATTATTTATTCGCGGGCAGATACATAGCCATTTTCACGGGAGCGTTCATTGAAGGGCCCACGGTAATGACCGCTACCGGATTTCTTTTAAAATTAGGTTACTTCGGTTTTTGGCCGGCCTATCTCTTGCTTATGTGCGGAGATTTATTGGCTGATGTCGCCTGGTATTATCTCGGATATTTCGGCGGAGAAATTTTTATAAGAAAGGCGGGAAGGTTCGTAGGGATTACTTCAGATGCCGTGGAAAAAATAAAAAATATTTTTATTAAATATCAGTCAAGAATATTGTTTTTTTCCAAACTGACCATGGGGTTCGGATTTTCTCTGGCAGTGCTGACTACGGCTGGAGTTTCCAAGGTGCCGTTTAAGAATTTTATGCTGATGAATTTCCTGGGAGAGTTCATCTGGGTGGGCATGATGCTCGCCCTGGGGTATTTCCTGGGAAATATCTATCTCTTGGTTTCAGAAAGCTTGCGTATCGGTTTTATTATTTTTGTAGCTATAATTTTCCTGTCAGCGCTATACGGCTTCACGCGGTTTATGCGCTCTAGAAGTTTTTAAAACTATGATTTCTATCATCATACCTACGCTTAATGAAGAAAGCGTTTTAGCAGAAACCTTGGAGTATCTGAAAAAGTTAACTCTGCCCCACGAAATTATCATTTCCGACGGCAACAGCTCGGACAAGACCGTAGAAATAGCCAAGAAATATACAGACAAGATTTTGGTTCACAAAGAAGATAAAAGGCAGACCATCGCGCATGCTAAAAACTCCGGAGCCGCCCAGGCCGCGGGCGATTATTATGTTTTTATTGATGCCGATATCTTGATAAAGGATATTGATAATTTTTTTCAGGCGCTAATCAATGATTTTGAAAAAGACGAAACTCTGGCCGGGGCGACCGTTTCGCTCCGGGTGATGGAACATCTGGCGACCAGAAGGGATGAATTCTTTTTTGACCTGGTCAACCGGACACACGCTTTGAATAATAATATTTTGAAAATAGGCAGCGCTTCCGGAGAGTTCCAGATGATACGGGCTTCATATTTCAAGCAAGCCGGAGGATATAACGAGCTTTTAGCGGTGGCTGAAGATAATGATATGTTTGCGCGGCTGGCCAAGCTCGGCAAAACCAGGATGTATTACGATATGCAAGTTTTTCATACTGGCAGGAGAGCGCATAATATCGGATGGACCAAGCTTCTATACCAATGGTTTATTAATTATTTCTCTGTCGTTTTATTTAAAAAATCGGCTCATAAGGAGTGGAAGCCGATAAGATAAAATTTATCTCAAATACCGGAGCAAAAATAATTTTTTATTTATAAACTTATGAAGCTAAGCTTTGTCATCCCCGCCTATAATGAAGAGCATTGTTTAGGGCCGTGCCTGAGCTCAATTTTAAAAGACGCTTCAAACACGCACGATGATTTTGAAGTCATTGTAGTTAACAATGCCAGCACCGACAAGACCAAGGAAGTGGCGTTGTCATTCCCGGGCGTGAAAGTGGTTGATGAAAATCGCAAGGGGCTGACCTGGGCGAGACAAGCCGGGTTTTTAGCTTCAACCGGCGATCTCGTTGCCAACGTTGACTCTGACAACCGTTTGCCCAGCGGCTGGACCGCCAGAGTGTTAGATGAATTTTCCAAGAATGAAAAATTAGTCGCCTTGTCCGGGCCGTTAGACTATTACGATCTGCCCAAATTTATGAATGCGCAAGTCAAGCTATGGTATTTTCTCGGATATATCACATATCTTTTCAACCATTTCATCTCTAAAAAGGCCGGGATGATCCAGGGCGGTAATTTTATTTTAAGAAGAACAGCTTTAGAAAAAATCGGCGGGTTTAATACCGGCATAACTTTTTACGGAGAGGATACGGACATCGCCTTAAGGATGCAGAAAACCGGACTCATCAAGTTTACTTTCGGTCTGCCTATCTACAGCTCCGGACGCCGCATAACCTCCGAGGGTTTTTTGACCACAGGCTTCCGTTACGCCATAAATTATTTTTGGGTGCTGCTCTTCAAAAAGCCCCTGCATCAGAAAAACCAGTCAGACGTAAGAAGTAAGAAAATTGACTTGCCGGCGATTCAATAAATTGCTTTAAAACAGCGGATTTGAAACTATTTATAGGGTTAAATCGTATATATAAGCGAAAGGTCGTTTAATATGTTAACTAACTAAAATATTGCAATATATGGAAGATCAAAATACTCAAAAAGAAACTATGGGTTCAGGCGCAAAAAGCCATAAACATTGGTCTTGCTCAGGCCATGGCTGGTGGTTTGTCAAATTTATCATCGGCATCTTGATACTAATGCTAGTCTTTAGCGCTGGCGTAGCTTTAGGAAGACACAAGGGTCAGATGTATGGGAAGGGTTATGGAGAGAATGGTCTAAAGATTACCAGACATCGTGTGGGTTTGTATGGCAACAATCCTATGATGGGCGGAGGCTTTGGAGGCAGAGGGATGATGCAGGGGTGGGGGACAAATGAAGGAACTCAGAGTTTGTCCAGCGTTTTCGGCCCGATAACCAAAATTGACGGAAATAAGATCACTATCACGGACAACGGAGGCAAAGATCAACAGATCGTTTCCCAGTCTAGTACCGTCATTATGGCTGCTACGGGCTTAACCGACTTGAAGTCGCTTCAGACAGGACAGAAAATAAGCGCTTACGGCACTTTGGACAAAGACAATGTTCTGACTGCTCAAACTATCAGGATTGAATAACTGAACGAAAAAATATTTAAAAACAGACTCCTTCACCGGAGCCTGTTTTTTTGTAAGGAGCGTAAAAAAATTTTACTTGACTATCCTATTTTTTTATAGTATGATAATTTGTGACTCTGCTTTTAAGAGATAGGCAGTTTTTTTATTTAACAAGATACCATTGAGTAAAAATTTCATAGCGGGTAATCCGCCAGCTGGCGGACTACGGCAATAAAATTTTTACTCAATACAATATATTTTGGAAAAGATTAAAAACCTTTTCTTAAAAGGTTTTTAAATGTTTTATATGGAGATACGAAATATTGCCATTATCGCCCACGTAGATCATGGCAAGACAACTTTAACCGATGCATTGATGCGCCAGACCGGAATGGCTGAGGAAGGCGTCAGCATGGACTCTAACGCGCTTGAAAAAGAGCGCGGTATTACCATATACTCAAAAAATACCTCGGTTTTTTATAAAGATACGAAAATCAATATCGTGGATACTCCCGGCCACGCCGATTTCGGTTCGGAAGTGGAACGCGTGCTACGGTCAATTGACTGCGTACTTCTGGTGGTGGATGCCCAGGAAGGGCCGATGCCCCAGACTAAATTCGTATTGAAAAAATCTTTAGAACTGGGGTTAAAGCCCATAGTCGTCATCAATAAAATAGACAAGCCGGCGGCCAAGCCGGAAATTGCGCACGAACTGGTTTTAGAATTATTCATGGACCTCGGAGCTAACGATGAGCAGTTGAATTTTGCTACCGTATACGCTATCAGCCGCGAGGGAATTGCCAAAATATATTTATCAGACGATTCAAAAGATTTGACCCCGCTTTTGGATACGATATTAAAACTAGTGCCGGTCGCCCTTTCGGATGTAAACGCCCCCCTACGTGTACAACCTTTCAATCTGGCATATGATAATTTCCTGGGCCGCATGGCCATAGGCAGGATATATGAAGGCACTATAAAAGTCGGACAGAATGTGATCGTAAAAAAGAGCAACGGTGAAAAATCTACAGGCCGCATATCAAAACTACTCACTTTTTACGGCGTACAGCGGAAAGAAGTCAAAGAAGCATTCGCCGGAGATATCGTTATGATCGCCGGATTGCCGGAGGTTTATATCGGAGACACTATCTGCGAAAAAGAGACGGCCGAACTTTTGCCGTCCATTTCTATAGATGAGCCGACGATATCTTTGAATTTTTTAGTAAATAATTCTCCTCTGGCCGGACGCGAGGGAAAATATGTCACCAATAGCCAATTAAGAGAACGCTTGGAGAAAGAATTGGAAGTGAACGTGGGTCTGAAAATAGATTTTTCATCTTCGGATCACTATAAAGTATACGGCCGGGGAGAATTGCACGTGGCCATACTTTTAGAAAATATGCGCCGTGAAGGCTTCGAATTGCAAGTTTCCCAGCCGCAGGTCATTATCAAAGAAGAAGGTGATGTGAAACTGGAACCTTATGAAGAATTGACCATTGATATTCCTAATGATATGTCCGGGACAGTGATTGATAAATTATCCAAACGCAAGGGCATACTGATGGAAATGAAGCCGGAGCACGGGCACACCCGTTTGATTTTTGAAATCCCGACCCGCGGACTTCTGGGCTATCGCGGAGATTTTGTCATTGATACCCGGGGAGAAGGCATCCTTTGCAGCCGCGTAGTAGGCTTCAAACCGTACGTCGGAGAGATTGAAAAGCATGAAGTCGGCTCCATGGTTTCTATGGAAAGCGGCAAGTCGTCAGCATTCGCTTTGTGGAACCTCCAAGAAAGAGGGGTGCTATATATAGACCCGGTCGTTGAAGTTTATGAAGGTATGGTCATCGGCAATGTGGCTAAAGGGAATGAATTAGTGGTCAATCCCATAAAGGGAAAGCAGCTGACCAATATCCGCGCAGCCGGTTCTGACGAGGCGATCAACCTGACTCCTCCTTTGAGATTGACTTTGGAAAGGGGATTAGAAATAATGAAAAATGATGAATATATGGAAGTGACACCAAAGAATGTGCGTTTGAGAAAACAATTCCTTACCGAACAGGACAGGGTAAGATCATTCAGGAATAAAGCATAGGATTAAAAGCGGGTGCTTGAAAAAGCGTTCGCTTTTTGCTATGATGGGGTTATATTTTAAAATCAAACAAAAACTCTAAGGAGGATTGACAAAATTTTTGCTTTATGATAAAGTCAGATGTTCTTTGCAATAAAAATAGGGAGAGAGGATACTTAAACAGCGGTTATTTTTAAGGAGGGTGTTTATGCCAACTAGAAAGACAGGAACAAGCGGGTGCAAAGGCAAGGATGTAAGTGAAAAAGGATTGTACCTTGAGAAGATGTGCCAACAACTCTATGAGTTCGAAGGGTTAGTCCGCACATACGAATTAAGGGCGAGAAAATCAAGACATGACGGATCTCAAATTGCAGCTGATCCGTTGGACAACGCCAGAGATTTAGCGCCTACGCCAGACGCAAGTTTGTACCCGAAGTACCTGAAACTAATCCCGGCATTAAAAGCAAAAATCAAGGCCGTAAAAGAGTGCAAAGATGATAGCTATCGCAAATGTAAATGCGGTGAGCTTATAGAATTCCGCTTGCTTATAGCATCTTTCTTAGCACAGCAATGTCATGCATGTAAAAACGGCGGCAATCCGCATCATTCCAGAGCTCCTATTCCGCAGAAGCACAAGTATGCGCACGTGTAGATTATCCCCCTTGAGAGAGTGGCCCAAACTCATGAGTCTCTCTCATAGAGGATAAGCTTTTTTTCATCCTCTCCTCCCTATCTTGCGGCGGTCCGACGAAATTTGTCGGACCGTCTTTTTTTGCTTAATTTTATAAAAAAAGGTATAATAAAAGCATCAAACCTTACGCCTAAATTAAAAATATGGAACAAACCAACAGGCCCATAAACATCACTATAACCACCGGTACGATCATAAAAATCATCGTACTTTTGCTCGGTATTTATTTTCTTTTTTTAATCAAGGACATCCTGGCTATTTTGTTCATCTCTTTGGTTTTCTCCAGCGCTTTTGACCCTTGGGTGGACTGGATGCAGAATAAAAGAATCCCCAGATCGGTCGGCATCCTCCTTATTTACCTTATAAGCTTCGCTCTCTTCAGCGCGGCGATTTATCTTATCATCCCTCCCATTGCGGAACAGGTGGGCAGCTTATCTAACGAATTTCCTAAGTATATAGATAAGATAACCCCCAGTTTTTATTCACTGAAGAATTTTACCGTAGAGCACGGTTTATTGGATAGCATTAAAAATACCCTGGGAAGCTTGAGCGATAATTTGCAGGGCGCGGCCGGCGGCATATTCTCCACTGTCACGGGAATTTTCGGCGGCATAGTTTCATTTTTCCTGATACTGATCATAACTTTTTATATGGTGGTGGAGGAGAGCGCTATGAAAAAGCTCGTCGCTTCGCTGGCGCCGGAAAAAAATCAGACATACGTCATCGGCCAGGTCAACCGCATCCAGAAAAAAATCGGCATGTGGCTGCGCGGCCAGCTGGTGCTCATGCTTTTTATCGCGGTGATGGATTACATAGGACTTTCTATTCTGGGGGTAAAGTACGCGCTGGTGCTAGCCTTGCTCGCCGGCGTGTCTGAAATCATCCCTTATCTGGGCCCGATCATAGGTTCTATCCCCGGAATCTTCCTGGCCTTCACCCAGTCGCCGATGCTGGCTTTATTCGCGGCTATACTTTATTACATCGTACAGATAGTGGAAAGCAATATCCTGGTGCCGAAAGTGATGGAAAAAGCCGTGGGCCTGCATCCGCTTATTTCTATAAGCGCGCTGCTTATAGGCATACAGATAGGGGGGATAACGGGCGGCATATTATCCATTCCGGTAGCCACTGCCTTGAATGTTTTCGTGAAAGATATTTTTGAGCAAAAACAGCTTGCAGAAAGGTAGGCGGAAAGATAAAGTTATTTTTTTTAAAAAAACAGGCGTCCTAACTTTTCTAAGTTAGAACGCCTTTTTGGTTATTTTTAAAATGATTTTAGTAAGGGAAAAGTATATTTAATATCTTCATATACTTTCCGGTCGTGTCAGCGATTACCTCTTGTGGTAATCTTGGGGCCGGGGGTTTTTCATCCCAGCCGATTGATTTCAGATAATCTCTTACGCCTTGTTTGTCAAAGCTTCTCTGGGTAACCCCCTCTTGATATCCGTCCTTGGGCCAGAACCGCGAGGAGTCGGGCGTAAGCACCTCGTCAATGAGGATTATTTTACCGAGATAAACGCCGAATTCCAGCTTGGTGTCGGCAATGATGATGCCTCTGGCCTCGGCATATGCGCAGGCCTTTTTGTAGATGGCCAGGCTGGCGTTGCGTACTTCCTCTGCCGCTTTTCTCCCGATCATTCCCGAAGCCTTCTCAAAAGAAATATTTTCGTCATGCTCTCCTTGTTTGGCTTTCGTAGAAGGAGTAAATATGGGCTCGGGCAGTCTGGACGCTTCCGTGAGGCCGGGCGGCAATTTTATGCCGCAGACTGATCCGGTCGCCTTGTATTCTTTCAGGCCGGATCCGGTCAAATATCCGCGGACGATGCATTCCACAGTAAGAGGATTGGCTTTTTTCACCAGTACGCTTCTGTACATAAGCTCAGGATATTTTTTGTATGTTTCGGTGAGAAGCGCTTCACTGCCCATCAGATGGTGGCCGATGATATCCTCCATCATTTTGAACCAGTTGATAGAGATGTTGTTCAGTACAATCCCTTTCGCCGGAATGGGGTCGGGGAGTACTACGTCAAATGCTGACAAGCGGTCGGTGGTAACTATCAAGAGGTATTTTCCCAAGTCGTAAATATCACGCACTTTGCCTCGCTTGGGAACGCCTAAGTCCGTGCAATTCGTCTCTATTAACGTTGCCATAATCGTCTCCTTTCGCTCGTACGGCTTTTTTTATTTTGTTTCTTTTTCCAGCAATCTTTTTGCTTCGCTGATCGCTGCGGTGAGGTGTCTGCGACGTGCCGGCCTTTTTGCCGGAATGGTTATTTTCGGCAAAGTCCCTTCTACTGCGAACTTGCAGGCTTCAAGAAAACCCTCCTCGCCGACATAATCGTTATATACCATTTGGTGCCCAGGCACTTGAGTGATGCTCAGAACGGCGGCCCGGGTATTTATTTCTTCGTTATGCCGGAAAGCAACCGCTATGATCACCATACGGTCGTTTTTTAAGCTGTTGCGAAGAAAAGCATCAGCAGTGCCACTTAAATGGTTTGCCATGCCGGCGCCGACGATCAAGCAATCAGTATCCAAAACTGCCAGCCTGCTAAGATTTTCTAGAACCTGGTTGGTGTTCCTATGGATACTACAAGTTATGACTGTGGGACTGTTTCTAATTATTCCGTCCATGGCCTTGTTTTCAAGATACTCCATTCCTGGCAAACATTGCCTCAAATCGCTGTCAGATCCGATCATTACAGCTATTTTTCTTTTCATGACCCCTCCTTTATAGTTTATTCTCAGCTTCACGCTGGGCGATTTTTATTGCGTCTCCTATGTATTTGTGGGGAAATAACAAACACTCTTTAAGTTTTTCATCTTTGGAAATTTTTTTCCAGATCATACTTATCTCTTTGTCGCCATGCTCATTACAATATTTTTCCATCCCGATCCAGAGATTCTGGCCCGAAGTTTCTGCTTTCGGAACAATTTCTTTGTTGATGAAATGGTGAGCATCGGGCAAACTTTCGCACTGCAAAGAAAGATGAAGCACTTCGGCGACCACGAGGTTGGCGATAGAATTAAAGTTCGCATATGCTTTGTTCTCATCAATCTTCAGGCTGTTAATCAGCCTGGTTGCAGTCGTAATCTGTTGGAAAACATAGACTGCGATAGCCGAATAGCTCCGCATGACATTGGACCAGCGCAGGTCGCGTTGCAAGTCGCTTACCAGCGTCATTGGTATCTTCATAAATTCCGCGATGACAGTAGTGTGCATTCCGGCGATATTTTCGGCGGCAATGGGGTTGGCCTTTTTGTGGGACATGGCCGAAGATGAAGAGCTGTGACTTACCAATTCTCCGAATTGGGAGCTTTGCAATATCCGCGCGTCTTCGCCCAGGTTGGCGAGCGCACCTGAAAGCAAGACCAACTCATAATAGAACCTGGCCATACCTTCGGGCGGCGTTATCTGTGTGCTTACTTCAGCAACCGGAAGCCCCAACATTTTCATAAGGACTTTTTCCCCGTCTTTTGATTTAATCAGCACGCGCTGTGAAGCGCTGGTGCCGACTGCTCCGCTGAATTTTCCCGGGATTTCTTCCGCTAAAAGCATCGCTTTCCGCGAAGAGCTGGCGAAACGGTTGTGCAGGTTTGCGAGCCAAAAACCCACGGTCACCGGTAAGGCGGTCTGTAAATGCGTTCTTCCTGCCTGGATCACCTCGGCGTTTTCTTGGATCTTCTTCCGCCATATTTCGCTTAAATTGCGGAGTTCTAGAATGAACATCCATTCAAAAGCTGTCTTCAACTGTAGAGCGTAAGCCGTGTTGATAATATCATAGGATGTGGCGCAAAAATGCAGCCAGCGGTGGAGTCTTATAGGCAAATGTTTGCGCATTAAAGCGAGTAATGCCAGAATGTCATGTTTGGTTTCTTTTTCCAGGCGGTCTTGGTCCGTTGTCTTGATTTCAGACAAAAGAATAAATAATGTGCCCTCCATCAAGTGTTTGGCGTCTTCTTGGGGTATCGCGCCTATTTTGGCGAGCGTTTTCATCCAGAACCACTCCACTATTATGAGCCATCCGGCCCATTGGTCATAGCCGAAGAATGGCTTGAGTTTATCCGGTTGATAACGACCGTCTCCCGGCATCTGCAGATTCCTTCCGCTTTGCTTGGAAATCTGTCTCATCGCGTCTATGGCATATTCTAATTCCAAATTTGTTGTTTTCATGACCCCCTCCTTTTTATATTCGTTTTTTGGATTGAATTTTATTTTGTCAAACAACAAAAGACCAAGCTTTCGCTTGATCCTCCTTAGACTTGATATTACTATATTTTTTATAAAAAATCAAGCATAAGAAGAGGCTTCGTGCATAATGCGCACGAAGCCTGGTTTTTTCAACATTTAGAAGTTCTCTGCTCGGCTATAATAGCCTTTCGTCTTTTTAATGTCAGGTACAACCGCATCCCGATTTTGCCTTGGCGTCCTGTTCGTCCAGCCAGGCCGATATCGCGGCATCATAATTGGATGTGTGATGGAAGACTTTTCGGCAAAGCTCAAAACGATTTGCTATACAAACTCCGCCTGCGTTTTGAATCTCTTGCATTACGCGGGAATAGTCTTGCGGATCAACGACCACGGTTACATCGGAGAAATTTTTAGCTGCAGAACGGAGCATGGCAGGACCGCCGATGTCAATATTCTCAATAGCCTCTTCAAATTTACAACCGGGCTTGGCGACGGTCTTTTCAAACGGATAGAGATTCACGACCACGAGATCTATCGGCTCAATGCCGTGCTCTCCCCACTGTTTCATATGATCCGGGTTGCTGCGTTTGCCGAGGAGGCCGCCGTGCACTTTAGGGTGTAGCGTCTTGACTCTCCCGTCGAGCATTTCAGGAAAACCCGTATACTCTGATACATCCTTGACTGGCACACCAGCATCCCGAAGCGTCTTGGCGGTGCCGCCGGTTGAGAGAATCTCTATGGCCATAGCAGTAAGACCCTTTGCCAATTCTATAACACCTGTTTTGTCTGACACTGAAATCAAAGCTCGTTTTATCATTTTTAGTTCCTCCTTATGTCTTAATAGGTTGATAGGATGGCGGCTCTTTATTTGCTAAATTTATTTTTTTACCTCCCTTCTGCGGTTTGATTGTAAAGGTCGAAAAAGGAGTTTTGACAAAATCAAAGCTCCCCCTTGTGCCGCGGGAGGGACTTGAACCCTCATGGAATTGCTCCCACACGATTTTGAGTCGTGCGTGTCTACCAATTTCACCACCGCGGCTTGTTTGATATTAAAAAATAAAAGGGACAATCCCTTAATTTCAGTTATTAATATAACTCATATTTTCAAAATTGTCAAAGATTCTCATTTAGGTTATAATAAATATTGTAACCCCCCTTTAACCACAAGCCATTCGACGCGGCACGCAAAGGGGGCGAGGGGGATTTATAAAATTGGCATAAAGCTAATAAAAAATCACCCCAACCCTCTTAATTAAAGAGGGTATATAGTTGTATGGGTAAAATAATCTCCATTGTCAACCAGAAAGGAGGAGTGGGAAAAACTACTACGGCGGTCAATCTCGGCTCTTATTTGGCATATCTAGGCAAACATGTTTTGCTCGTGGATATTGACCCTCAAGCCAACGCCACCTCGGGCATAGGCATTGACCACAATAAGCTGGAACACGGGATTTATGAAGCTTTAATCGGCGAAAAGAGCATATATGAAGTGATCAAACGGACTTTGCAGGAAAGATATAAGATTGCGCCAGCGACCATTTCCTTGGCCGGCGCAGGCATAGAACTGGTGAATGCTGAAAATCGGGAATATCGGCTGGCAAAAATTTTGAATGAAATAAAGGATGAATATGATTATATCATCATTGACGGCCCGCCTTCTTTGGGGTTATTGACCGTTAACAGCATTGTGGCGGCTGATGAAGTATTGATTCCGGTACAAAGCGAATATTTTGCGCTGGAAGGATTGGGCCAGCTTTTAAACACTATCAGCTTGGTGCAGAATAACCTGAAGCCGGAATTGGGCATAATGGGCGCGGTTATCACGATGTTTGATTCGCGCAACAAGCTTTCCGGTTCGGTGATGAACGAACTTTATCAGTATTTCCCCAATAAAGTTTTCCGGTCCATCATTCCGCGCAGTGTCAGGCTGGCTGAAGCTCCGAGCTACGGACGCTCGATATTACATTATGATTCAAAATCAAAGGGCGCCAAGGCGTATGAAAGGCTGGCTAGGGAGATAATAGACCTTGAGAATCGTAGAAAGTAACTGTTATTGCGAAGCTGAAGGCTGTGGCAATATCAGGTTAAGCTGTATAAATCTTGTTAAAAGTCTGAAGTCTAATTTCTAAAGTCTAAGTAAAGGCTAAATTATAAAGTATAAGAGATTTTAAAAGTATTTTAGCATTCAAGCTTTATAATTTATTTAGAATTTATAATTTAGAATTTAGAATTTAAAAATTATTTTAATACTATGGCTAACGGTTTAGGCAGGGGATTAAGTTCCCTTATTCCTCAAAAAGTAAATAAGGGCGCGGTAACGCCCAAGGGCGAAGCAGTGGTTTCCGTGCTTTCGGCCGATGATAAAAACAGGGTGCTCCAGGCGGAGGTAGGCAAGATAAAAATGAATCCCATGCAGCCCAGAAAAAGATTCGCTGAGCACGAATTGGAAGAGTTGGTTGAGTCCATCCGCCAGTACGGCATCATCCAACCTTTGATCGTAACCGAAAAGAACGGCCAGTTTGAACTAATCGCCGGAGAGCGCCGCTTGCGTTCGGCAAAGATCCTCAATATGGCGACCGTGCCGGTGATAGTACGCGAAGCGGAAGCGCAGGAAAAATTGGAGCTGGCCCTGATAGAAAATATCCAGAGAGAAGATTTGAATCCGATTGAAACCGCTCTCGCTTTCCGGAAACTGATTGACGAATTCAATTTAAGCCAGGAAGAGCTGGCGGTAAAAGTCAGCAAGTCGCGTCCGGCCGTGGCTAATACTTTGCGGCTTTTGAATTTGCCGGAAGAAATCCAGCTGGCCCTGATAGACGGGCGTATCTCCGAGGGACATGCTAAATTGCTCGTGGGCATTGAGGGGGAGGCCAAGCAGATGTCCTTGTTCAGGAAAATCGTGCATGGCGCTCTGTCAGTGAGCGATACTTCCACCGAAGCCAGGCGGATGGGCGGCACCAAACAGGCCAGGATAAAAATAAACTACGCGGACAAAGACAAGGAATTCGCTTTTCGGGAATTTTTCGGCGCCAAGGTGACCATAAGAAGAAAGGGGAGCGGCGGACAGGTGATTCTGGATTTTTTCAGCGATGAGGAGTTGGAGGCGATGATCAGAAAGGTTAAGAAATAAGTAATTTACTCCCCCTTAGCAAGGGGGAGTGGCCGATAGGCCGAGGGGGTAGACGAGGATGAATACCCAGTTTCCTGCCGTTTATCGACCCCACCGCCCTTCGGGCACCTCCCCTTACTAAGGGG
>Ga0209048_10001873_pt1 | contig 21248 bp, 15 predicted proteins | sample FrelakmetCRP12CR_FD_187146 | JGI IMG/M metagenome (GOLD analysis project Ga0209048, IMG submission 187146) | Freshwater lake sediment microbial communities from the University of Notre Dame, USA, for methane emissions studies - CRP12 CR (SPAdes)... | ecosystem: Environmental > Aquatic >... | reverse complement strand
CATTTGCAGAAGCGGGAACCTGACCGATCAGCGCCGTACCGACCGGTTTGAGGCGATTGGCGACTGCCTCCTCGCTTGATCCAGCACCCAGTTTCAGCCCACCGGTGGTCAATTGGACTATCGCAACCAGGAGCAGAACCGGGACGAGGAACGATGCGACCGCCACGATGACGAGTTGCTGCCAGGTCTTTATTGGAGACGAATGCTCCTCGATGTGAATCTCGTTCATGAACCGTCCTTAGGCCGCTGCATGGAAGACACGCGATTATACGGGCTCAGCACGAGGTCCGACAGAACCCTGCTTGGACGGGAACGCGTGAAAAACGCTATCATTTGGCCCCCAACGCGCCCGTAGCTCAGTTGGATAGAGTACTGCCCTCCGAAGGCAGGGGTCGCACGTTCGAATCGTGTCGGGCGCGCCACAGCTTCCAGGCTTGCAGGAAGAGCAGGCCTCCTTATAGATCGGCGTAGAGCGGCACCTCGCCGCATCAAGTGAGTGGATTCAACCGATCGGACAGGCAACTCCGTCTATCTAACCTCGCGTTGACGGGCGGTGGTGATCGCGTCAGAGTGCGAACGCCGCCGCGATGCAGCACATATCGGTGCAGCACGCATCCGGGATTGGATAGGAGAAGCAAGTGCTGATAGAAGACCACGTCTTTCTGGATAACGCGGGGCACTAACGGCAAATGACCGGCCGCCTGCGGGAAATCCCGTATAACTACACGTCTTACTCGGACCGGGAAATCGTCGTCCGGATCCTCGGGTCGCGCGCCTGGGATCTGCTCGCTGAACTGCGAGACCAGAGGCGCACCGGCCGCTCCGCTCGCATGCTGTATGAGGTGTTGGGCGACATCTGGGCGGTCATTCGCAATCCCTATCTGCAGGATGATCTGCTCGCCAATCGGAAGCGCCTGGATGCGTTGATCGAGGCGATGCGCCACCGTCTGCGCGAAATTCAGGCGCGCCGCCTCAATCCGGATGACAACGTAAGCGCTTTGCTGGAGGCGGCAACGAAGGCAGTCGACGATTTCGCGGCGCAGTTCGAGGAGACCCGTGATTTGCGTCGCCGCACCTTACGGGCCTTGTCTCGAGCGACACGCAAGGACAACATCTGCTTCGATGGATTTGCCCGTGTCTCCCACGTCACCGACGCCACCGATTGGCGCGTCGAATATCCCTTCGTCGTCATCTATCCGGACACCGAAGAGGAAGTCGCGCAGATCGTGCGAACCTGCATCGATCTGCGACTCACCATTATTCCGCGCGGTGGCGGAACCGGTTACACCGGCGGAGCCGTGCCGCTGGATCGTTTCTCGGCAGTCATCAACACCGAAAAGCTGGAGCATCTCGGTAAGATCGAGTACCTGCGCGTTGCCGATGTAGACGAACCGGTCGCCACCATCGAATGCGGCGCCGGCGTTGTCACCAAGCGCGTGATGGAGGCAGCCGAGGGCGTGGGATTGGTGTTCGCGGTCGACCCCACATCTGCTGACGCATCGTGTATCGGTGGCAATATCGCGATGAACGCCGGCGGCAAGAAAGCTGTGCTGTGGGGCACGGCGCTGGACAATCTCATATCCTGGCGGATGGTGGACCCCAACGGCTACTTCCTAGAAGTCACCCGCGTTGGCCACAATCTGGGCAAGATCCACGATGCGGATCTCGCACGCTTCTCGATACAGCGTTTTCGGCGCAACGGTGTCACGCCCTATGGCGTGGCGCAGATGCTGGAGATTCCCGGGGCCAGCTTCCGCAAGCTGGGTCTGGGCAAGGACGTCACGGACAAGTTTTTGTCCGGTCTGCCCGGAATACAAAAAGAGGGATGCGACGGCATCATCACGTCGGCGCGCTTCATCCTGCATCGCATGCCGGCGCATGTGCGTACGGTTTGCCTCGAGTTCTTCGGGCAGGTGCGTGACGCGGTCCCCTCCATCGTAGAAATAAAGAGCTACCTCGACCAGCACCCGAGCGCCACCCTGGCAGGGTTGGAGCATCTGGACGAACGCTACGTGAAAGCCGTCGGCTATGCGACCAAGGCCAAGCGTGGCGTGCGTCCCAAGATGGTGCTGCTGGCCGACATCGTAAGCGACGATGCAGACGCTGCGGGCCATGCATCCTCGCAGGTGGTGCGGATCGCCAACTTGCGCGGGGCGGAAGGCTTCATCGCGGTGAATTCGGAGGCGCGCAAACGCTTCTGGCTGGATCGCGCACGTACGGCTGCGATTGCGAAGCACACAAATGCATTCAAGATCAACGAGGACGTGGTCATCCCGTTGGACCGTCTGGGTGCGTATTCCGACGCGGTCGAGCGGATCAACATCGAGCTGTCCCTCAAGAACAAGATCGAGCTCACGCGCAAACTCGAAGCGTTCTTCATTGGCGAGCTACCGGTCCATCAAGAGGCCGACACGGTTGCGGCACAGGATCTGCTCGGAAGCCGGCCCGAATCCGCGCTGGGGATAATCCGCGACATCAGTTTGCGCTGGCTGTGGCTTCTCGAGCACCTCGATGCGCCATGTTCGGACTACGAGCTGGCGTTTCCCACGGCGGCTGACGCTGCTGTGACGGATAAGTCGGGGTCCGTCTTCCACGCGTTGCAGGACAAACGCCTGTGCGTCTCATGGAAGGCACAGGTGCGCGAGCCGCTGATGCAGCTTTTTGATGGCCGCTCGTTCGACGCCGTGCGAGGTGAACTAGAGGACCTGCACAAACACGCATTGAAAAGCAGGCTGTTCGTGGCGCTGCACATGCATGCCGGCGATGGCAACGTCCACACGAACATACCGGTCAACTCCGACGACTATTCCATGCTGCAGGAGGCGAATCAGGTCGTAGGCCGCATCATGGCGCTGGCCAAATCCCTGGGTGGCGTTATCTCCGGGGAGCACGGCATCGGCATCACCAAGCTGGATTATCTGGAACCCGCACAAGTCGAATCCTTCGCTGCGTACAAAGCGAAGGTCGATCCGGACGGCCGCTTCAACAAGGGCAAGCTCCTATCCGGGGCCAATCTGGACCGTGCATACACCCCCAGTTTCAGTCTGCTCGAGCAGGAAAGCTTGATCCTCGAGCAAAGCGACATCGGTGCGGTCTCGGATTCGATCAAGGACTGTCTGCGTTGCGGCAAGTGCAAGCCTGTTTGCAGCACCCACGTGCCTCGCGCCAACTTGATGTACAGCCCACGCAACAAAATTCTCGCCACCAGTCTGCTGATCGAAGCATTTCTGTATGAAGAACAGACTCGCCGCGGAATTTCCATCCGCCATTTCGATGAATTCAGCGATGTCGCAGATCACTGCACCGTTTGCCACAAGTGCGAGAGCCCATGCCCGGTAGATATCGACTTCGGCGACGTGTCGATCGCCATGCGCAACATGCTGCGCAAGCTGGGCAAGAAGAAGTTCAATGCGGGGACTTCGCTGGCGATGCTATTCCTCAATGCCACCGATCCCCGCACCATTAAACTCGCGCGCAAACTGATGATCGACTGGGGTTACCGCGCCCAGCGCAGCGCGCATCAGCTGGCCAAACGATTCGGGTTGCTCCGAGATCAGCTCAAACAACCGCCGGCCACGCTGGGCAAGCCGCAGGTGAAGGCGCAGATCGTGCACTTCATCAACAAACCGATGCCGGGTGGCCTGCCCAAGAAAACTTCTCGAGCGCTGCTGGACATCGAAGATCGCTCATTCGTACCGGTGATTCGTAACCTCGAGAAAGTGACCGACGACTCGGATTCGGTGTTCTACTTTCCGGGCTGCGGGTCCGAGCGATTGTTCGGGCAAGTCGGTCTGGCGACTCAGGCGATGCTGTATGACGTTGGCGCGATCACGGTTCTGCCGCCGGGGTATCTGTGCTGCGGATATCCGCAAACTGCGGCGGGTGAGGCGGAGCGTGGTCAGAAGATCATTACGGACAACCGCGTGCTGTTCCATCGTGTTGCAAACACGCTCAACTATCTCGATATCAAAACGGTGATCGTGTCGTGCGGGACCTGCCAGGATCAGCTGCAAGGCTACGAGTTCGATAAAATCTTTCCGGGTTGCCGTCTGCTCGACATTCACGAATATCTGCTGGAGAAAGGCGTCCAGCTCGAAGGCGTCGAAGGTGTGCGCTACCTCTATCACGACCCTTGCCACTCGCCAATGAAGACTTACCAGCCGATCAAGGTGGTGAGCGCTCTGATGGGTCAGGAGGTCGCACTCAACGAGCGGTGCTGCGGGGAATCCGGCACGCTGGCGATGACTCGGCCGGACATATCCACCCAGGTGCGCTTCCGCAAGCAAGAGGAGATGGAGAAAGCGGCGCAACTCATCCGCGACCAGGGTCATCAGGGCGAGGTTAAGGTGCTCACGTCCTGCCCTTCGTGTCTGCAAGGCTTGTCGCGCTACGATGGTGACTCGGGTACGACGGCCGACTACATCGTCGTCGAGATGGCGAAGCATCTGCTTGGCCCGAGTTGGATGCGACAGTACGTGGACGGCGCAAACCGGGGAGGCATCGAGCGCGTCCTGCTGTGACTTACCGCGCCGCTTTCTGGCGATTGGAAAGCGGCCACAATCTAACTGCGTTCCGTGATCTGGAGGCTGAATGGGCTGCGAGCTATGTGAAAACGCCGGCGGTGAGATTCTTTGGGAGGACGACTTCTGTCGAGCCGTGTGGGCCTACGAACCGGATCATCCGGGACTGTGTCGCGTCATCTGGGATCGGCACATCAAGGAGATGACCGATCTCAAATCCGCCGAACGCGAGCGATTGATGCGCGTGGTATACGCCTTGGAGCAGGCACTGGTCGATGTAGTGGAACCCGACAAGATCAATGTCGCCAGCTTGGGCAATCGTGTGCCGCATATCCACTGGCACGTCATTCCCCGTTTTCTGGATGACCCCCATTTCCCCAATCCCATTTGGGGCGAAAGGGTTCGCCAGGGCGGGCATCCATTGCCTGACGATTTCTCGATGCGCATGCGCAAGGCGCTGGACGACATCCTAAAGCCGCGAGGGTTGATAGGTCGCTGACTGTGGATCGATGCAGCGACGATCGATCAGTGGGGCCCGGCCGTTTCCTTCGTGTCTTCCCGATCCTCGCTGATCGGCAGGCGGGCGACCCGTGTAACCGGAAACACCGCACTGAAAGTGCTGCCATGTCCGGGTTCGCTCACCACTTCGACATGCCCCTGATGCCGTGACAGGACGTGCTTCACGATAGCCAGGCCCAGGCCAGTACCACCGGTGCTGCGCGAGCGGCTTCGATCTATGCGGTAGAAGCGCTCGGTCAGTCGCGGAATATGATGCGGTTCGATGCCGATCCCGCTGTCCCGGACCGAAAAGACCGGCCGGCCATCGCGCTGCGTCCAGATAATTTCGATCTCTCCCCCGCTCGGTGTATAGCGCACCGCGTTGCTGATCAGATTGCCGAATGCGCTGCGCAGTTCGTCGGAGCTGCCCATCAGGCCTAGCTCGCTCTCTATCTTCAGCATTACCTGATGCTGGCCCCCGGAGAGCGCCTGCGCCTCACGGTAAAGGTCATGGGCGAGTTCTGTCACGTCGACGAATTCTTCGCGCGGGGGATTGTGCGTGCTCTCCAGGCGTGAAAGGGTCAGCAGGTCTTCGACCAGGTGGTTCATGCGGCTCGTCTGCTCCGTCATGAACGCAAGGGAGCGTTTGGTCATCTCCGGATCCGGCTTGGCCATATCCGTGAGCGTTTCCAGGAAACCGTTCAGCACCGTGAGCGGCGTGCGCAATTCATGGGAAACGTTGGCGACGAAGTCGCGGCGGGTCGTTTCGAGGCGCTCCCAGCGCGTGATGTCGCGTGACAGCAGCAGCTTTTCCCGATCGCCATAGGGGACGAGCTGAATGGAGAGGACCAGCTCCGTTTCGCGGCGGGTCAGCCGAAGAACGAGTGGTTCATTGAATCGCCCTGCTTCCACATATTGAACGAATTGAGGGTGGCGAATCAGGTTGGTGATCTGTTGCCCTCGATCACTTTGGTTGTTCAACCCGAAATACTGCTCTGCGCGTGGGTTGCACCACTCGATTCGATCGCCCTCATCCAGAACCACAACCCCTTCGGGGAGGGCTTCACCTGCCTGTTGAAAGCGAGTAAGTGCTGCGGACAGACGCGATTCGATCTGCGTCTGACGTCGCACCATGCGAGCGAGGTTGGCGAATACCTCCTCCCACGCACCGGTGCCCTCGGGCGGTCGGGATGTTGGTGCGCTGACCCAGCGGTACAGGCGGGACAGGTTGGAGAAGTGGTGCAGAAGTAGCGTGACCAGCGACACGCAGTACACCACCAGGGCAACCATCGCTCCAAAGATCGGCCAAAGCAGCAACGCGCCCAACGAGATCAGCACGATCCCCATCAGCGGCCTGCCCCACAGGCTGATCAAGGACGTTCTCCCGAATCTGGTGGCTCGCGCAGACGGCTGTTCGCGTCAACGCAGAGCGGCGCGTCGCATTCTGACGAAGGACGCCCGCCTGGCGTTGCCAGGACGTATCGGTCGCTGCGGCACGGCCGCTTCATCGTCTTGCGGATCCTGTTTTTTAGCAGACGCTACATGGTAACAGCCTGCCAGGAGCACGGTCCGCGCGAGCTGCGTCGGATGGACGGCAATCAGTTGTTGGAGAGCCGATACCCTGCGCCGCGCACCGTCTGGATCAGCCGATCCTGCCTGGAGGGCTCGAGCGCCTTGCGCAGCCGTCGGATGTGGACGTCCACGGTGCGCTCCTCGACGAACACATGGTCGCCCCATACCTGGTCCAGCAACTGCGTGCGCGAGTGGACTCGCTCGGGATGGGTCATGAGAAAGTGCAGCAGGCGGAACTCCGTGGGGCCCAGGTGTACCTGTTCGCCGTCCGCGTTTACGCGATGGGTCGCAGGGTCCAGGCGCAGCGTGCTCACATGCACAAGGTCATCGGTCATCTGTGGTGCGCGTCGGCGCAGCACGGCCTTGACGCGTGCATTCAGTTCGCGCGGCGAGAACGGTTTGGTGATGTAGTCGTCGGCGCCGGTGTCGAGGCCGGTGAGCTTGTCCTGCTCGTCAGCCCGCGCAGTCAGCATGATGATCGGGATAGTCTTGGTGCGCTTGTCGCCGCGCAGGCGTCGTGCCAGCTCGATTCCGGACAATCCTGGAAGCATCCAGTCGAGCAACACCAGATCGGGCAGCGCTTCTTGCACCAGGCGCAAGGCCTGTTCGGCGTTGTCGGCACGCAGCGGCTGGTGTCCAGCCTGTTTCAAATTGTATGCGATGAGTTCCTGGATCGCCGGCTCATCTTCGACTACCAGAACGGTCGCAGCCATAAGCTTCCTTTAGTACGCTTTGATCGGTCATTTAGCCAGCCATCGTATGAAAGCATTGTTACAGTGCGGTGACAACCGGAACCTATATCTCGCGTCCAAGTTCCTGTGCTGGCTCGTTTTGCCCCGATCGGTCCGTGGGTTATCATCGCAGACCAGCGCTTCTCCGGAGTCAGACCACGTGGCAATTTCAGCGACGCCCGCTCCCATCCCTACCGAAATCAAGCTGCACCAAGCCTCGCGGATACTGGAACTGGCTTATGCAGACGGGACCCGGTTTGAGCTGCCTTGCGAGTTTTTGCGCGTTTACTCGCCCTCGGCGGAAGTTCGAGGCCATGGACCGGGTCAGGAAGTTCTGCAGACAGGCAAACGCGACGTCCAGATCGCCGCCATCGAACCGGTGGGCACTTACGCTATCAAGCTTACATTCAGCGACGGTCACGATACCGGGTTGTATTCCTGGGACCATTTGTATGAGATCGGACGCAACCAGGAGGCTCTCTGGAAACGTTACTTGGAGCGGATGCGCGAAGCCGGTGCGAGCCGCGAGGCCGCGAGTGGTGTCCGGAGGCCGATCACCGGCAGCGGCGCCACCTGGAAAAAGCTTTGAAGCCTTCTCGCGGCCGTACCTGTTCTGACTTTGTCCGGCCCAGTTCTGCACTATTTGGGTTCTGCATGTGGGAGTCGGCATGAGCAAGACCACCCATTTTGGCTTCAAGCAGGTTCCAGAGGCGGAGAAAGCACGCCATGTAGCGGGTGTTTTCGATTCCGTAGCGGGCCGCTACGACCTGATGAACGATCTCATGTCGGGCGGCCTCCACAGGCTGTGGAAGCGGCTGGCCGTGGAGCGCAGCGGTGTGCGGCCGGGAGATCGAGTATTGGACGTGGCGGGTGGCACGGGTGACCTCGCACGCTTGCTCGCGCGCCGCGTTGCGCCGCTTGGCGAGGTCGTTCTCACCGACATCAATCGATCGATGTTGCAGGTTGGCCGAGACCGCTTATTGGATGAGGGACTGGTCCTCCCCGTGGCTCAATGCGATGCCGAGGCACTGCCGTTTCCCAGCGCAAGCTTCGATTGCATCACGATCGGCTTCGGTTTGCGCAACGTGACGCGCAAGGAGAAGGCGCTGGCCCAGATGGCGCGCTTGCTCCGTCCTGGCGGTCGGCTGTTGGTTCTGGAGTTCTCTCGCGTCTCCCAGTTGCTCCAGCCTTTGTACGATCTTTACTCGTTCCAGGCACTTCCGCGGCTGGGCAAGCTGATCCTCAACGACGAAGCAAGTTACCGGTACCTGGCGGAATCGATTCGTATGCACCCTGGCCAGGAGGAGTTGAAATCCATGCTGGAAGCAGCTGGGTTCGACAAGGTCGACTACTTGAGCCTGGCGGGTGGCGTGGTTGCGATCCATCGCGGGTTTCGCTACTGAGCGCCGTGACTCTCCCGAGCGGATTTTCGGCCACTATCGGTGCGACGGTTGCAAGGCTGCTCAACCATCTGCTGGATGGACAGCCTTGGTTGCGGGAGCGCCTGATTGCCTTCTCCGGCCGAGGCCTGCGTGTCGAGGTCGATCCCGCTTCGCTAATCCTCACCGTTGGTCCGGATGGTGTATTGGCGACGGCCAACGAAGCCGCTCAACCGGACGCTACAGCGCGACTGTCTGTTCTCACGCTGATGCGACTGGCAAGCGGCGACGACGCTGCGCGCGCAGCGGTCGAACTCAGCGGCGACACCGCTTTCGCCGCTGTGGTAGCGGGGGTGTTGCGCGAATTGCACTGGGACGCCGAAGAGGACCTCAGCAAGCTCATCGGCGATATCGCTGCCCATCGTTTAGTCCAGGCCGGCAGATCGTTCTCAGCCTGGCAGCGCGAGGCGGCGCTCAACTTGGCTCAGGGGGCGGCAGAGTTTTGGACCGAAGAGCAGCCCCTGCTTGCGAGTCAACAGAGCACCGAACAATGGGCGAACGCCGTGGACGAGATGCGCGATGCCGCCGAGCGGCTGGAAAAGCGCATCGAACGCCTGGCGCGGATGATTCCTTCCAGTTAGTCATCCTCCGGCCCACAGTCCCTTCGCGATGCGTTTCTTCCGGTTGTTGTTGATCCTGGCTGTAGCACTGCGCTTCGGTCTCGACGAGTTCCTGCTCGGACACGAGCGCGTGAGGGGTCTGCGCGCTGTGTTCAATGCGATCTTCTTCTGGCGCCGGCTCGACATGCCGCGGGCCGTGCGTCTGCGGATGGCGCTGGAGGCTCTCGGACCTATTTTCGTCAAGTTCGGCCAGGTACTGTCGACCCGGCGCGACGTGCTACCCGCAGACATTGCCGACGAGCTGGCCAAGTTGCAGGATCGCGTTCCACCGTTCGATTCGCAGTTAGTCCGCAAGACTCTGGAGCACGTCTACGGTTGCCGCGTCGAGGAAAAGTTTGCGGCCTTTGACCTCATTGCAGTGGCGAGCGCGTCGGTGGCTCAGGTGCATTTCGCCACCCTGAAAAACGGTACGCAGGCCGCAGTGAAGATTCTTCGCCCCGGCATTGCCGGCGTGATTCGCCATGACATCGCGCTGCTATACAGCGCCGCGCGCCTCATGGAGTGGCTGTGGCGGGAGGGCAGACGCCTCAAGCCGCACGAAGTGGTGGGAGAATTCGAACGGCATCTGCACGACGAGTTGGACCTCATGCTCGAGGCCGCCAATGCCAGCCAGTTGCGCCGAAATTTTTCCGGTTCGACCCTGCTGCGAGTGCCGGAAGTCTATTGGGACGACTGCGCCAGCGAAGTCATGGTGATGGAGCGGATGAGCGGCACTCCCATCAGTCAGGTCGAGACGCTGCGTAGCAAGGGCGTGGATATCCCCCGGTTGGCGCGCGACGGCGTGGAAATCTTCTTCATGCAGGTGTTCCGCGATGGCTTCTTTCATGCGGACATGCATCCGGGCAACATCTTCGTGGATAGCGAAGGGCACTATATCGCGCTCGACTTCGGGATCATGGGCACGCTCACCGATGTCGACAAGAATTATCTGGCGCAGAATTTCCTGGCTTTCTTTCGTCGCGACTATCGCCGCGTGGCGCAAGCCCATCTGGAGGCTGGCTGGGTGCCCAGGGACACTCGGGTGGATGAGTTCGAGACCGCCATCCGCGCAGTATGTGAGCCGGTATTCGCAAAATCGTTGAAAGAGATCTCCTTCGGCAAGGTGTTGCTTCGGCTGTTCCAGACTTCGCGTCGTTTCAATGTCGAGATCCAGCCGCAGCTGGTCTTGTTGCAAAAGACATTGCTCAACATCGAAGGTCTCGGGCGCGATCTCGATCCAGATCTGGACTTGTGGAAAACCGGCAAGCCATACCTGGAGCGTTGGATGTCCGAGCAAATTGGTTTGCGCGCTTTGGTTCGCAATATCAGGGAAGAAGCGCCTCAGTGGGGTGTGCTGCTGCCGCAACTGCCTCGGCTGGTACATCGCGCTCTTGCCGAAAGCGACACGACTGCTTCGCAGCAGCGGCTCGAAGCGGTCTCTGCACGCCAACAGCAGCAGAACCGGTTGCTGATTCTGGCAGTCGTTCTCCTTACCGCCATCGGAATTCTCGAGGTGCTCGTTTTGCTGCGTTAGTTTGCAGCGACCTGCTCACCCCGGTCTATACCGATTAATTAAACTGTCACATTCGTCGTCCAGAATCCGCGCTTAGACACGCCGCGCGAAACGTTCGCGCGCGTAACTCTTCATTCAGAGCGAGGACGACGATGAGAAGTACCAAAAAGCCGAGGCGGGCTTCCGTGCTCGCCACGCGTGGCGGCAGCCTCCTTCTCTGCGCTTCGATGAGTCTCCTGGCGATTCCGGCGCTGGCTCAGCAGAACACCACATTCGACAATCTTTTGGAGAAGCTCAAGGACAAAGGCGTTCTTTCGCAGGACGAATTTGATTCGCTCAAAGCCGCACGCGATGAGGAAACTGCGGCGCAGCGGGAAGCGCGCCGGAAGCAGGCCCTGAAAGAAGCGCAGCAGGCCGAAAAGGACGATAAGGCCAAGGAGGTTGAAGCAAAGCAGACCAAGTTCGTAAGCAGCCCTGGAATGAAGAGCATCCAACTGTTTGGGGACGTTCGGTTGCGCTATGAAACCCGCCAGGCAACGTCCTCGTTCCCGATCGCAGGGGTTCTTCCCAACAGTTTTGATGAGACCCTGGATCGCTGGCGCTATGCCGTGCGTCTTGGCATCCGTGGTGACATCAACGAGGACTGGTTCTATGGCCTGCGACTGGATACTAGTGACAACCCCCGGTCCTCGTGGGTGACGTTCGGAAACGCAAAAGCCGATCCGGCCCAAAGTACCGCGCCGTATGGCAAACAAGGCTCTCAAATAAATGTCGGTCAAGCCTACATGGGGTGGCGCGCGACGCCTTGGCTGACGGTGCAGGCCGGTAGGATGCCCAATCCCGTTTACACCACGCCGATGGTTTGGGATCCAGATATCAACCCCGAGGGCATCGCGGAACGCGTCAACTTCAAAGTCAGCGATAACCTGAATGTGTTTGGCAACTTTGGTCAATATATCTATCAGACATACAACCCCCAGACCGACAGTGTCGCCCACGACGGCTACCAATTCGCCTGGCAGGGAGGGGTGGACTATAAATTTGCCCAGGCCACCTCGGCCAAGATAGCGGTCGGCTTCTACAACTACAGCGGGTTCGGCTCACAGCCTGCTGCGCCGCCCGCAACCGCGAACGTGAGCGGCTTCCGCGGCCCCTTCGCCAACGGTCCGCAGAATACGATCGGTGCCAACGCGTTCAACGATGGCGTGAACAGCCTCAGCTACGTCGAGATTCCTTGGGAGTTCAACTTCCCAGTCGCCAGCGGAGGCATTGTTGGGCGTGCGTTTGGGGATGTTGCCTACAATACCCAGGCTGATCAGCGCGCTGCTCAAGGCAGCTTCAAGTCGCTGGGGAGCCAGGGCCTGGCCTGGCAGGTCGGGGCGTCAGTGGGTACGGCCATCGGCCTCGCGGTTAACCAGGGGAACCCCAAAAGAAACGATTGGGAGGCGCGTGCTTACTGGCAGCAGATCGATCTGAACGCCCTGGATCCAAACCTCATCGACTCCGACTTCTTCGAAGGCCGTACCAACATACAGGGGCTGTTCCTTGCATTTGCCTACAGCCCAGCCGATGCGATCATCACGACCTTCCGTTTCGGGCAAGCTCATCGCTTCAACCAGAGTGGTCCGACCCCGGGCAGCAACGCGGACCTCCCGAATGTTGCTCCGATAACCAGCTACAAGCTGATGCAGTTCGACCTGACCTGGAAGTTCTAGGCACATGGTTTGATGAGGCGCGGCCTGAGCGGTGCTGCACACACACGACGACAGTTTCCGGCGGAGACGTTCGCCGGATTGTCGTTTTAGCAATCAATAGCAACCGCGCAAGCCATTCGCGCCTCGATGGCCGGCTCGGGCTGGGCCGATTCCAAATGCGACATCACAATTCCGTCATTGGGGTGCAATGAGGGAAGGCTAGCGTTTACGCCTCTAACGGGAGGTAATTTGCCATGTCTTTGCTCCAGATCCGGTCCTTGCTATCCATGGGCGCCGCCCATATGGCGCTCTTCGCATTGTTCTCCGCTTCTGCCGGGGCGGCCGAAATCGTCGGTGCAGGCGCCACGTTTCCCGCACCGCTCTATGCAAAGTGGGCCGAAGCCTACAACAAGGCCACCGGCACCAAGGTGAACTACCAGTCGGTCGGTTCCGGGGCGGGCATCAAGCAGATTCAGGCCAAGACAGTGGACTTCGGCGCAACCGACATGCCGTTGAAGCCTGAAGATCTCGCTAAGGACGGGCTCGTCCAGTTCCCGACCGTTATTGGCGGGGTGGTTCCGGTGGTGAACGTGCCTGGGATCAAACCAGGCGACCTCAAGCTGACCGGCCCGCTGCTCGCCGACATCTTCCTCGGCAAGATCAAGAAGTGGAACGATCCCGCCATCGCGAACTTGAACCCTGGTCTCAAATTACCCGACCAAGCCATCGCGACGGTCAACCGTGCAGACGGATCCGGAACAACCTTCATTTTCACCAACTATCTCTCCAAAGTGAGCCCCGAATGGAAATCGCAGGTAGGTGAGGGCACCGCGGTGAAATGGGTCGGTGGTCTTGGTGGCAAGGGCAACGAGGGCGTGTCGGCTTTCGTGCAGCGCATCCCCGGCGCTATCGGCTACGTGGAGTACGCATACGCCAAACAGAACAAGCTGTCCTACGTTCTGATGAAGAATGCCAGCGGGCAATTCGTGGCGCCTAGCGCGGAAGGATTCAAGGCAGCCGCCGCCAGCGCGAGCTGGGGCAATGGCTTTTACGAGATCCTGACGGACCAGCAAGGCAAAGACACCTGGCCGCTCAGCGGCGCGACCTTCATCCTCCTGTACAAGGTGCAGGACAAACCGGAGAACGGCGCGCAGGCGGTCAAATTCTTCGACTGGGCGCTCAAGAACGGCAGCGCCTTGGCAGACCAACTCGACTATGTGCCGCTTCCCCCACCGGTAGTGGCGATGATCGACAAGCAATTCGCTACCATCAAGGACGCATCCGGCAAGGCACTTCCAACCGGCAATTGATTGCCCGGAAACTATAGAAAGGCACGGAACACAGGAAAATCGCAGTGGCGAACAATAACTGCGCTCCAAGGGGGCGCGACTGACCTAGCGGAGCCGCGTCCAGGACTACCCCATGCAATCAGATCCTACGTCAGCTGTCGCCTCAGCGACAGGCACGACGCACGTAGACCAGCGTGCATCGATCGCGCCGCCACCGCAACGGATCGAGCACTCGGCGACTCCCGACCTTCTGTTTTGCTGGCTGACCCGTAGCGTAGCCGCGTTCACCTTCATCCTGCTGGCCGCCATCATCGTTTCGTTGATGGTGGCGTCCTGGCCGTCCATCCGAAAGTTCGGCGCGAGCTTTCTATGGAGCACGAACTGGGATCCGCCCGCGCAGCAGTTCGGGGCGCTGGTTTCGATCTGGGGCACGATTTCGACCTCGCTCATTGCCCTCGCTATCGCGGTGCCTCTGTCCTTCGGCATCGCGATGTTTCTGACTGAGTTGTCGCCGAAGTGGCTGAAGCGCCCTCTCGGCACGATGATCGAGTTGCTCGCGGCGGTGCCAAGCATCGTGTACGGTATGTGGGGGCTGCTCGTCTTCGCACCGATCTTCGGACAATATGTGCAGCCGCTCCTGAGCAACACCTTGGGCAAAGTTCCGCTGCTCGGTGCTCTGTTCTCCGGGCCGCCGCTCGGCATCGGTCTGCTTGCCGCGGGTATCATCCTCGCGTTCATGATCATCCCGTTCATCGCGGCCGTGATGCGGGACGTTTTCGATACGACTCCCCCGATGCTCAAGGAATCCGCTTACGGGGTCGGCGCCACCACGTGGGAGGTGGTTTGGAACATCGTCCTGCCTTATACCAAGGGTGGTGTCGTCGGCGGCATCATGCTCGGTCTGGGGCGCGCGCTCGGAGAGACGATGGCGGTAACGTTCGTCATCGGCAACACCAACGCGTTTCAGGGGCTCTCCCTGATGAATCCGGGTAACAGCATCACGTCGCTGATCGCGAACGAATTCGCGGAAGCCGGTCCCGGACTGCACACCTCGGCACTTCTGGAGCTGGGGCTGATTCTGTTCGTAATCACGTTCTTCGTCCTCGCCTGCGCCAAGATCATGCTGGCTCGCATGGGAAGAGCAGAGGGCAGGAAGTGAGTGCAGTGATTCGCACCTACGATGTCGGATTGCGCAACCGGCGCTCCCTCGTCAACAAGCTCGCCCTTGCCCTTTCTCTCGTTGCGATGGCCATCGGCATCGCCGCCCTTGTCTGGATCCTGTTCGATGTCGTTCGATTGGGGATCAGTGCGCTCTCGCCGACGCTCTTCACCCAGGACACGCCCGCGCCGGGGTCGGCCGGGGGACTGAGAAACGCAATCGTCGGAAGCTTGCTGCTGGTCGGGCTGGCTACGCTGATCGGCACACCCATCGGCGTTCTTGCCGGCATCTACCTGGCGGAATACGGAGCGCGTTCCTGGCTCGCGGATGCGACCCGCTTCGTGAACGACATTCTGCTTTCCGCCCCCTCCATCGTGCTCGGCCTATTCGTCTATGCGGTCTTCGTCACGCGGACCGGAGGGTTTTCGGGCTGGGCTGGCGTAATCGTGCTGGCGCTGCTCATGATCCCAGTCATCGTGCGGACCACAGAGAACATGCTCTTGCTCGTCCCCAACACATTGCGGGAAGCGGCGTACGCGCTCGGTTGCAACAAGTGGAAAGTCATCATGTACATCACGCTGCGTGCAGCACGCTCCGGGGTCATAACGGGCATATTGCTTGCGGTCGCGCGCATCACGGGCGAAACCGCACCGCTACTGTTTACCGCGCTGTCGAACCAATTCTTCAGCGCGAACCTCAATGCGCCGATCGCCAACCTGCCGGTGACGATCTACAAGTTCGCCATGAGTCCGTATGCCGATTGGGTTTCACTCGCATGGGCGGGCGTCTTCCTCATCACCATGGGCGTGTTGGCACTCAACATTCTTGCACGCATTTTCTTCCGAGAGGACCAGCAACGGTGAGCTGATGGAAACGATACCTACGATGGAATTCGAGCGGGTCGGGCAAACGAGGCATGCGACGGAGGAGCCGGAGCTGCGCATAAAGAATTTCAATTTCTACTATGGAAAGTTCCAGGCGATCAAGAATGTCAACATGGACATTCACAGGCGCCGCGTAACCGCCTTCATCGGTCCTTCCGGATGCGGCAAATCCACTCTCCTGCGGGCGATCAACCGGATGTACGACCTTTATCCGGCGCAGCGTGCGGATGGGGAGTTGATGCTGGACGGAAAGAACATTCTGGACCGTGATATCAACCTCACGGACCTGCGTGCGCGGGTCGGAATGGTGTTCCAGAAGCCTACCCCCTTTCCGATGTCCATTTACGACAACGTGGCGTTCGGGGTGAATCTTCACGAGAGGCTTTCCAGATCCGACATGGACGACCGGGTGGAGTGGGCGATCAAAAAGGCGGCGCTGTGGGGAGAGGTCAAAGACAAGCTGCGGCAGAGCGGCATGAGTCTCTCGGGTGGCCAGCAGCAGCGCTTGTGTATCGCGCGGGGCATTGCGGTGAAGCCCCAGATCATCCTGCTGGATGAACCGACCTCGGCGCTGGATCCGATTTCCACCACGCGCATCGAGGAGCTGGTCGCTGACCTGAAGCAAGAGTTCACCATCGCGATCGTGACCCACAACATGCAGCAGGCGGCGCGGGTATCCGACTATACCGCTTTTATGTACCTCGGCGAGCTGGTCGAGTTCGACAGCACCGACAACGTATTCCTCAAGCCGAAGAAGAAGGAAACGGAGGACTACATCACGGGCCGCTTCGGTTGAACGCAAGTGATGTATCGGCGTACACGGCCAGGTAAGAATCAGATCCACCGGAGTGCCTGCCCAACCGCTCGACGCGACTGATGCCGTAGAGCTGTACTCGACCCTTCAAGGAACAGACCATGCCCCACGAGACGATCAGTACCACCACCGAGGCCGAACTAGAGGGCCTCCTGCAACGGCTGCTGGTCATGGGCAAGGTGGTGGAAACGCAGGTTCGAGACGCGGTGCGCGCCTTTACCACCGGCGATACGAATCTGGCGGAGGCGGTCATCCGAAAGGAACGCGAGGTGAACACGCTTGAGTTGCGCCTCGACGGTGAGTGCGTGGAACTGATCGCCTTACGTCAACCTGCCGCCGTCGACCTGCGTCGCGTCCTGATGGCAGCCAAGGTGGTGAACAGCCTGGAGCAGGTGGGCGATCACGCGAAGAAGATCGCCAAGCATACCTTGGCGATCGGCGAGATGAACGTCGTGCACGCTCGTAAACTGACGGAAATCGAGACTCTCGCCGACGATTCGCTCGACGAGCTGCGCGACGCATTGACTGCATACTCCAACCTCGACGCCTCGGCGGCGCAATCGGTAATCGATCGCGAGCAGCTTCTGGAGGAGCGTTATCAGGGCATCGCGAGGCAGGTAATGAGCTTCGCGATGGAAGATCCGCGCCTCATGTCATGGGCACTGCTTGTTTCAGCCGTCGCCAAAGCGGCCGAGCGTGTCGGTCACCAGGCAACTAACATCGCCCAGCACGCAATCTATGCAGCGGAGGCGCGCGACGTCCGCCACAGGTCTCTGGCACAACCCGCGATCGGACCGAATGTTGAGAGTTGAGGTAGTGCGGGTCTCTCGAACATAGCGTGTGTCAGCAGCTATCGCCTGCTGTAATTCGATTTGGCAAGGGTTGCGGCTCGATCCGGACAATGAAATGACAAGGGCCTGCCGCTGACGCTGCGGCAGGCCCCCTGGACTCGCGTGAGTCAGGCGTTGCGCTAGTACGATGTGTCGGTCGGCTGCTGTCTGTCCCAGTAAACCGTAGATACCGCCGGTTCCGACTCCCGCTGCGCGATCAGTTCTTGTTCCCGGGCTGAGACGATCGCTTCAGCTTCGCTCATCGGCAGCTTGCCTGCCTCAGCCGATCTGAGAAGATTTACGGAGTATGCGAAATACCCGTCCATTTTCGGGTCGTTACCGTACATAGCGTGATACTTGGCTCGTAGCAACTCTTGAGCTTCTACCGGCGTGACCTTTCCTGCGTCCCGCTCTGCCAGTACTTGGGTCCGATAAGCGTTCCAGGACTGCGTTGGACGTTCCTGCGTGCTGGTGCAAGCAGCAAGAGTTAGCAGCGTCAGGACAATGAACAAAGTGCGCATAGCTTTCCTCCTTCCTATCGGGCCCTTCACATCTGCCCATTAATATAGACGCAAGATTAATGCAATACAAATACCACATTCTATAGTCCAATAGGACTATCGTCGGTCGTTGCAAATGCTGCATCGCACCTACGTCATCGTGGAAAAGGGGTCGTTACCTGCCGGCTTGCTGGTCTTATGCCGAACGCACGCTCTCGACAAAGTCTTCCTCGAATCGCCGTTTGGGCGGGCCGTTGCGGCGCATCAAGCTGAACACCACCGGGACAAAGAAGAGGGTGGCGACGGTTGCCATCAGTAACCCGCCGATCACCGCCCGCCCGAGCGGGGCATTTTGCTCTCCACCCTCACCCAGGCCACTGGCCATCGGCAACATTCCGACGACCATCGCCAGCGCTGTCATCAGCACCGGGCGCAAGCGGGTCGAGCCCGCTTCCAGCGCTGCCTCGATGGCGTTGCTCCCGGCATAGAGTTGCTCGTTGGCAAAGGAGATCAGCAAAATGCTGTTGGCCGTCGCCACACCAATACTCATGATCGCGCCCATCAGGGAGGGAACGCTGAAAGTAGTCCCGGTGAGGAACAAGATCCAGACAATGCCGCAGAAGGCGCCGGGCAGCGCGGTGATGATGATGAATGGATCGGACCACGACTGAAAGTTGATCACCATGATGAAGTACACCAGTATCACCGCAGCCAGCAGGCCGATGCCCAGACGCCGAAAGGCGGAGTCCATGCTGTCGGCCTGACCGAAAATCTCGATGGTCGTGCCCTTAGGAGCTTTGGGTACGAACTCCTCGACGATCTTGCGCACGTCCTGCGCCACTCCGCCCAGGTCGCGGCCTTGTACGTTGGCAAACACGTCGAACACCGTCTGCACGTCGACGTGGCTGACGATCGCAGGCAGCTCTACACGTTTGATCGTGGCAACGTTACCCAGCGTCTGGGTGGCCGCCTGTCCGCGTCCGGGCAGCGGGATGTTGAGCACCGCCTCGATGCTATCGAGGCTGTTGTGGGGTTGTACCGCTACGACTTGATAGTTGCGCCCCGTCTTCGGGTCGTTCCAGTAAGTGGGGGTGACCACCACGCTGGAACTGGATGAAATCAGGTAGTTCTGCGCGATCTCCTGCTGTGTGAAGCCGAGTTCCGCGGCACGTACTCGATCCACCTCAACGCGCAGCGCCGGCTGGTTCATGATCTGATGTACGTGAACGTCGACAGCGCCGGGTACGTGCCGCATCTTGGCTTCGATCTGTCTGGCCAGTTTGTAGTTTTCCTTGTCTGGGCCGATGACGCGCACATCGATCGGCGCGGGCAGGCCGAAGTTCAGGATCTGGTTCACCATATCGCCGGGCTGGAAGTAGAACGACAGCGCGGGGAAGCGCTGGGGCAGCTGCTCGCGCATCCGTCGCAGATATTCGGCAGTGCGCACCTTGTGCTCCGGCTTGAGCGCAACTAGGATCTCGCCGTCTGCCACGGATACCGTGACGTTGTCGGTGTAGGGCAAGTTGCTCGATGGTGGAATTCCGATGTTATCGATTACGACCTCGAGGTCTTCGGGAGAGATGATCTTGCGGATTTCGTCTTCGACCCGGGTAAACCAGACGCCAGTTTCTTCGATGCGGGTACCGATCGGCGTATTCACGTGCAACCGGATCTGGCCGGCATCAACCACGGGAAAGAAATCCTGGCCCACGTACGGCACGATGAAAGCGGTGCTCCCTACAGCCAGGAAGAACAAGACGAATACCGCACCTCGTCGACGCAATGCCCAGGCGAGTGCCACCAGGTAACCTCTGCGCAGGGCATCGAAGGCATGCTCCACGCCCAAATGGATCTGTGCCATCGCACTGCCAAATGGAGCGAGAAGCCTGCGCCCGACGCCGAGCAGACCGACCCCGCCGTGGGCCGCCTCCACGTGTGTGTCGTGCAGCATGTAGCGAATCATCACCGGCACTAGCGAACGTCCGAGGAAGTAGGAGGCGACGATTGCGAATACCACTGCGACAGCCATTGGAGTGAACAGATACTTGGCCGCGCCTTCCAGGCCCAGCACCGGCAGAAACACGATGCAGATGCATAGCATCGCGACGAACGCGGGGACGACGATTTGCTGGGAGCCATCCAGGATGGCAGCCTTGAGCGATTTCCCCATGGTCAGGTGGCGGTGGGTGTTCTCGATAGTTACTGTAGCGTCGTCGACCAATATTCCGACCGCCAGCGCCAGCCCGCCCAGAGTCATGAGATTGAGCGTGTAGCCGAACAGCGAAAGCAGAATGACCGATGTCAGAATCGCCAACGGGATCACGGTCACGACGATCAACGTGCTGCGCCAGCTGCCGAGGAACAGCAGAATCAGCAGGCCGGTCAAACCTGCCGCCAGAATCCCTTCCGTCAAGACCGTGTTCATAGCGTTGACCACGAACACCGATTGATCGAACAGGACCGAAATCTTCAGATCTTCCGGCAGGACGATCCTGGACAGTCGTTTCTTGGCCTGATCGATAATGTCGAGAGTCGATGCGCTGCCGCTCTTGAGGACGGTCAGGAGCGCCGACTTGCGACCGTCGTGGCGTACCAAGTTGGTCTGCTCGTTATAACCGTCGCGTACGTCAGCCACGTCGCGAATCAAGACCATCTGGCCGTGCGTCTGTTTGATCGGCATGTCGCCGATGAGATCGATCTTGTCCGGGCTATTGTTGATCGACAGGATGTATTCGCGGTCGCCAATCTGGGTCGACCCGGTAGGCAGGTTTACGTTTTGCCGTACCAGTGCCTGGTTCAGTTCGTTCGGCGTAACCCCTTTTGCCTGCATTCGCACGGGGTCCACATCGATCATGATCAGACGCGGGCGCCCTCCGTACGGCAGGGGTAATACGGCTCCCTGCACCGGCGCCAATTCCTGGCGGACCAGGAACTGCCCGTAGTCGTACAGCTGAGCTTCGGACATGCGGTCGCTGCCCAGCGAAATCTGCATGATTGGTACGCTCGAAGCGTCGTACTGGACGATTTGCGGCGGCGTCTGGCCCGGCAGCATGCGCCGGATGATGGTTTGCGAGATCGCAGTGATCTGCGACACCGCCTGGTCGATTCGCACGTTGGGGTGGAAGTAGACGCGAATGACGTCCTTTCCATAGACGGTCGTGGACTCTATGCGTTTGACGTCGCCCACCGCCGAGCCGATCGTGTAC
>Ga0209048_10001872_pt1 | contig 21250 bp, 17 predicted proteins | sample FrelakmetCRP12CR_FD_187146 | JGI IMG/M metagenome (GOLD analysis project Ga0209048, IMG submission 187146) | Freshwater lake sediment microbial communities from the University of Notre Dame, USA, for methane emissions studies - CRP12 CR (SPAdes)... | ecosystem: Environmental > Aquatic >... | reverse complement strand
GTCAGCACCGACCATGACCCGTTGTTTCGCTTCCACCGCTGGCGCGCCAACCTGCGCGTCCTCGAGATCGAGGAGGTCAAGTCGGTCCCCTACGAGCCGGTCTCGCATCCGTTCGTTGAGCGTCTGATCGGCACGATCCGGCGCGAGTACCTGGACCGCGTCTTCTTCTGGAACGCGGCCGATCTGGAGCGAAAGCTGGGGGCGTTCCGGGATTATTACAACGGCCATCGCGTGCATCGCGCGCTCGCGGGCCTCACGCCAGCGCAGCGCGCCGGCGCGCTCCGTCCCGCTCCCGCTGCGCTCGATCACTACGGTTGGCAGCGGCACTGCCGGGGTCTGTTCGATCTCCCGATCGCTGCCTGACTATGAATTCGCCACCGACAGGATCGCCGAGCGACCATCAAGCAAGACGCCATTGAGAAGCGAGTCAAGGAGGAGATTCAGGCTGTCTTCGCCAAGCAGGCAGGCGTCGAACGCGTGTACTTCCCAGATCGCAGCAATCAGGTCCCCGATAGGCCGGTCATCACTATCGTAGTCCTGGCTCCGGAGCGAGGTGCCCTCGACGCCGATACGGGGCGGTTTCTCGATCAGGTGACGCGGGAATATGGCAACTCGGGACGCACTTACAAAAGCGCCTTGATCTGGGCCGTGGCCGACTCGGCGGGCCCACTCCACGAGGAAGCACGGAAGCTCCTCGCGTGGGAAGACATCGAAGCCGGAGAGGCAGATAGGCTCGACGAGATTCAGCGACAGCAGCTAATCCAAAGTCGCAAGAAGTCCGAGCGAGACCTTCGGGAGGCCGTCTGGCGCAGCTATAAGAACATCGCACTGCTCGGCCGCGACAACAAGATCCGAACGGTGGACCTCGGACTGGTTCACTCCAGCGCGGCGGAGAGCATGGCCGGGCTGATCCTTACCCGGCTCCGACAGGACGACGAGGCGGTCGAGGCTGTGAATCCGAACTTCCTGATTCGCAACTGGCCGCCCGCGCTGACCGAATGGGGCACCCGGGCCTTGCGGGATACGTTCTTTGCTTCACCCCTATTCCCGCGGCTACTGGTCGCCGACAAGCTCAAGGAGACCATTGCTCGCGGCGTCAGCAGTGGCCAGCTGGCGTACGTGGGCCGAAGGAAGGCCAACGGCAAGTACGATCCGTTCTTCTTTGAAGAGCCGCTGGACGTCAGTGACACCGAGTTCAGCGACGATATGTTCGTCCTGACCGCGGCGGAGGCCCGAAAGCAGGTCGAACCGCCGGTGTTAACGCGCATCGAGGTCCGCCCGGATGGCGCTCAGGTAGTACCTGGAAAGTCATTGTCATTCGGTGCCCACGGCGTCGACCAGCACGGGCGTGAACTGCCGCTCCAAGAGGTGAACTGGACAGCCACCGGCGGGCAGGTCGATTCGCGTGGCATGTACAGGGCGGCGGAAACCCCTGGCGAGTACGTTGTCACGGTAGCCTGTGGCACGGCTTCGGGCTCGGCCCGTGTGTGGGTTGGGGCGAAGCAGCCCGACGACACCAAGGTCGGCCCCGGCGCTGCGGCCCACGGGCAGATCCGCTGGTCCGGCAACGTCCCCGCCCAGAAGTGGATGCAGTTCTACACAAAGGTTCTCGCCCGCTTCGCGAATGACGGCGGATTGTCCGTCCGGGTCGACGTCTCGATAAGCCCAGAGAGTGGCGTTTCCCGACAGCAAGCGGACGAAGTGCGGGCCGCGTTGCGCGAATTGGGCCTCGAGTCGAATTTGGACTCTGGCGAGTCCGGAGGATCCCATTCATAGCGTCATGCTGTTCTGCATTTGCTCCCCGCCCGGGAACCCATGCAGCCATCAATTCGTGTGGAAGGAAACCGCGGCGCAACTCTGTCGAGTTTGGAAATATCGGGGACTTGGCGAGCGGACAGCCGGCCCTTTGCTGCCGCCTACACAGCGCCTACACGGCCTGCATCACGAAATGCGGGCGGAAATTACAAGTGTATAACTGGATGAAAAACAATGATAAATTGGTGGCCAGGGACGGAATCGAACCATCGACACGCGGATTTTCAGTCCGCTGCTCTACCAACTGAGCTACCTGGCCACGGTAGGTCAACACCGGGGACGGGCGCCCCCTGAGGAGCGCGGATTAGACCCGAGAGGCCCTCGTAACGTCAAGATTTCAGCGCAGCTGGCTGTCCTTGCTGCCGCGGCGATTGTACGGGCTCGCCGCCCGCTGCTCCCGGTCGGCCTCCGCCTGACAGACGACGCAGAGCCGCACGCCGGGCACCGCCTCGCGCCGGGCCACTGGGATCTCCTCGCCGCACTCCTCGCAGTTAGCCAGGCTTAGCCCGCTCGGCAGCTGCGCGCGCGCACGGCTCACCGCATCTTCGATACTGTGATCGATCTGCTGTTGAACGGCACCGTCGCTCGCCCATCCGCCCGCCATCGCCGCCTTCCTCTCAACCCACGTTGAAGAACCGCAGTTCCCCGAACTGCTCGGCCGCCGGCTCGGGTGCCTCCGACAGCGGCTCTCCCAGCCTCTCCGCCCATGCGCAGGCCTCAGCAAGGCAGTCCGCGTAATGGTGCGAACGCTCGGCCAGCGGCAGCGCCGTCAAATCGCATCCGCGGGACTCGAGCGCCGCCTCGACGGAGAACTCCTCGTGCACGTCGCGGTAATCGCGGTGGGACCACAGGCCCGTGCCGGGATCGAACGCATAAAGCGTCAGGAAACGGTGCCCGTACGCGGCAATGAACTCGACCGCATCGATGACGAACCCGGCCTCCGCATCGTCCATCGAGTAGTGGAAGCCGACCCGGCACCAGCCCGGCTTGATGCCCTGAAAACCCCTACGCACCCAGTCGCGGTAGAGCTCGGAGGTCGGCTGATCGATGCCGAGCAGTCGGTGACCGTATGGGCCGGCGCAGGAGCAGCCGGCTCGGGACTGAATGCCGAACAGGTCGTTCAGCAGCACTGTGACGAACTTCGGGTGCAGATAGCGACTGCGCGGGTCCCGAAGGTTGAACGAGACGATGCCGATGCGGCGTGCGGGATCGGGATTGCCGAGCAGCTCGATGTGCTCGTTTGCCTGCCAGCGCGCGAGCGCCCGTCGCAGCAGTTCCTGCTCGCGCGCCTCGATGCGCGCCGTGCCGATCCGGCGCTTGAGTTCGATCGCGAGCGCCGCCTTCATGGTCTGCAAAACTCCGGGCGTGCCGGCCTTCTCGCGCTCCTCGATGTCCTGAATGAAGTCCTGGTCGACCGGGCTCACGTAGTCGACGGTGCCGCCCCCGCCCACGCTCGGGGGCAGGTCACGCTGGTAGAGGCGTTCGTTGAAGACGAGCACGCCGCTCGAGCCTGGGCCGCCGAGGAACTTGTGCGGCGAAAGAAAGAGGGCGTCCAGCGACGGGTCACCGCCGTCGGCGCCCGGGGCGGGGTTCATGTCGATCTCGACATAGGGAGCGCTGGCCGCGAAGTCGAAGCAGGCATACGCGCCGTGTGCGTGCAGCAGCCGCGCAATCTCATGCACGGGCGAGCGCATGCCCGTGACGTTCGAGGCGGCTGAGAACGAACCGATGCGCAGCCGGCCGAGATAGACGGGGTCCTTGAGCAACCGCTCGAGGTGCGCGAGGTCGACGCCGCCATCGTCGGCGAGGTTCACCTCGACGACCGTCGCGAGCCCCTGCCGCCACGTCACCTCGTTCGAGTGGTGCTCGTAGGGACCAACAAACACGACCGGCTGGTGCGACTGCTGGTAGGCGCGGAACTCCTCGAACCGCTCCTCGCCGAAGAACGCCCGCAGTTCCTCGCCCACGGCCTTGCGCGTCGCCGGCGGCAGCGCCACGCCCACAATCTGCTGCAGCTTGTCGATCGCCCCGGTCGCGCCCGTGCCGCAGGCGACGATGCGTCCGCGCGGGCCGGCGTTCACGGAGTCCTTGATCGTGCGCTCCGCCGCGTGCAGCAGCCGGCTCATGCTCCGCCCAGTGAGGTCGTCCTCGGTGTGCGTGTTGGCGTAGATCCGCTGCAGGCTCTGCAGGTAGCGCTCGAGGAAGACCAGGCAGCGGCCCGAGGCAGTGTAGTCGCAGTAGACCATCAGGCGCCGGCCGAACGGCGTGTCGAAGGCCGAGTCGATGCCGACGATCTGCGAGCGCAGGAATTCGAAGCTCCACTGGGTCATCGTCCGATTGTAAGGCCCGGCCCCCGCCGTGCCTCGGCTTCCGTCTAACCGACTGTTGCAACTAGTGTTTTTCGCCCTTCACCTGCCAACTCTGCGTATTCCCCCAGGCCCGTCCCGGCCGAAGAATGAAGGCGTTCGCCGGTAGTTAAGGGAGCGCGCTCATGACGCACAAGCAGGTTCTGTTCCGCTCGGCCGCACGGGAGAAGATCCTGCGCGGCACGACCCAGCTCGCCGAGGCCGTGCGTATCACCTTGGGCCCTAAGTCCAAGTCCGTGCTCATCCAGAAGAAGTGGGGCGCGCCGGTCGTGTGCAACGACGGCGTGGCCATCGCCAAGGAGTTTGAGCTCAAGGACGCGGAGGAGAACCTCGGCGCGCAGATGCTACGGCAGGCGGCCGAGAAGACCGGTGACTCGGTCGGCGACGGCACGAGCACCTCGACGATCCTAGCCCACGCGATTTTCGCCGACGGCGTGCGCAACGTCACTGCGGGCGCGAGCGCGATCGACATCAAGCGCGGCCTCGACCGTGCCCTCGAGACGACGGTCGCCGCGCTCAAGGCGATGTCGCGCAAGGTGAGCACCCGCAAGGAGAAGGCGCAGGTGGCGACGATCGCCGCGCACAACGACCCGCAGATCGGCGAGCTCGTCGCGGAGGCGATGGAGAAGGTCGGCGGCGAAGGCGTCATCACCGTCGAGGAATCGAAGACCACCGAGACCGTGCTCGAGGTCGTAGAGGGAATGCAGTTCGACCGCGGCTATACCTCGCCCTACTTCGTGACCGACGCCGAGAAGATGGAGGCGGTGCTCGAGGAGCCCTATGTGCTGCTCACCGACCGCAAGGTGAACCTGCTCAAGGACCTCATCCCGGTCCTCGAGCAGGCGGCGAAGGCCGGCCGGCCGCTGCTGCTGATCGCAGAGGACTTCGAGGGCGAGGCGCTCGCCACGCTCATCGTCAACCACATGCGCGGCATCCTGAAGAACGTGGCGGTCAAGGCGCCGGGTTTCGGCGACCGCCGCAAGGCGATGCTCACGGACATTGCGGTGCTGACCGGCGGTCAGCTGGTCTCCGAGGAACTCGGATCGCGGCTCGAGGACGTGCAGCTCGCCACGCTGGGCCGCGCGAAGAGGGTCGTCGTCGACAAGGACACGACCACCCTCATCGGCGGCGCCGGCGATCGCAAGGCGATCGAGGGGCGAATGGCGCAGATCCGTCGCGAGATCGACAAGGCGACCAGCGACTACGATCGCGAGAAACTCGAGGAGCGTCTCGCCAAGCTGTCGGGCGGGGTCGCAGTCATTCGCGTGGGCGCGCCCTCCGAGTCGGAGATGAAGGCCAAGAAGGACGCCCTCGACGACGCCATCAGCGCGACGAAAGCCGCGGTGGCGGAAGGCATCGTGCCGGGCGGCGGCCTGGCTCTGATCCGTTGTGTCGATGCCGTCGGCAAGCTCGAGGCGAGCTGTGAAGGCGATGAGCGCACCGGCGTGCAGTGCCTGAAGCGCGCGCTCGAGGCGCCGGCCCGGCAGATTGCCGAGAACTCGGCCGTGGATGGCGGCGTGGTCGTGAGCCGGATGCTCGCCTCCACCGGCAACATTGGCTTCGACGCGGCCCGCAAGGAGTACGTGGACCTCAACGAGGCAGGCATCGTCGACCCGACCAAGGTCGTGCGCATCGCCCTCGAGAACGCGGTCTCCGTGGCCAGTGTGCTGCTGCTCACCGAGGCGACCATGACCGACCTGCCGGAGAAGGAGAGGCCGGGCCTGGCTGAAGCGCCGGAGATGTGACAGGCCCCGGACGTCGCCCGCTCGGACGCCAATTCGCCCGGGCGGGCGGGTGCAGATGCAGTGAGGGTTTTCCGACAGCACCCGCGGGCGGCCCGCGGGGCTAAGATCGAACCGCGAGCGACCTGATCAACCATCCCACGGGAGCACGGCCATGTTGCAGCACCAGAAGATTCCGCAGGTGGGCGCACAGGATCCCGAACTCCCCAACTCCCCCGTCGCCGAAGAGGAAGATGAGGACACGGACGTTGTGCGTCAGCAGATGCCCGGCGAGCCGGTGTGCCTGTTCAACGGCGTGACGTACAAGCACGGCGAGTACGTGGCCAGCGGCTCGGAGCTCCTGAAGTGCAGCTACGGCGTCTGGGTAGAATCAGGTTCGACGGACGCACGCAATCCCTGAGCCGCGCGGCCCGGGTTCCCGGGCCGCCTGCCCTGGCGTAATCTGCCCACCCGGCGTGCCGCCTGTCACGTCGAAGGGAGTGCGTGCGCATGGACATCGAGGGTCGTCGACTCAGCACCAACATCGAGGACCTCCGCGGCGGGCGCACGATGCGCACGGGCGCCGGGCTCAGCCTGGGCGGCCTGCTGTTCCTCGGCGTCCTGACGCTCCTCGGCATCAACCCACTGCCCTTCCTCGGCCTGGCCATCGAGCAGCCTGGGTCGCAGACCCAGCCGTCCGACCAACCCTACCAGGAGAGTGCGTCGGAGGCGAAGCTGCGGCAGCTGACCGCGGTCGTACTTGCCGACACCGAGGACGCGTGGTCGTCGATCCTGCCGAAGTACGGGGTCCGCTACGTACCGCCGACACTCGTGCTGTTCACGGGCGCCGTCGCCTCCGGTTGCGGCACGGCGGAGTCCGCGATGGGACCGTTCTACTGCCCACTCGACCGCAAGGTGTACCTGGACCTCTCGTTCTACGACGAGCTGTCGAAACGCTTCGGAGCCCCGGGGGATTTCGCGGAAGCGTACGTGGTCGCCCACGAGGTCGGCCATCACGTGCAGAACCTGCTCGGCACGTCTCAGAAGGTACACGACGCCCAGCAGCGCGCGAGCCGCAGGGATGCCAACGCGCTCTCGGTGATGCTCGAGTTGCAGGCCGACTGCTACGCGGGCGTGTGGGCACGAAATGCCGCGCAGTCGAGGCAGTTGCTGCAAGCCGGCGACATCGAGGAAGGCCTGAACGCGGCAAGCGCCATCGGTGACGACCGCCTGCAGAAGCAGGCGCAGGGCTACATCGTGCCCGACACCTTCACGCACGGCAGCTCACAGCAGCGCGTGACATGGTTCAAGCGCGGCATCGAGCAGGGCACCCTCGAGGCCTGCGACACCTTCAACACGCCGCGGCCATAGCCAGATCGCGGCCCTTCGTCCCCGCCTGCCTCGCCGACACCGGCACGGCTACGGCGAGCCGGTCACATCTCCATCTTGCCGGCGTAGCCGGTGAGTTCGAGATAACCGCGGCCGACCGGCCGTCCATCCTCCGTGCGAAGCATCACCGGCCCTTCCCAGTAGATCGTGCCGGTGCTGGCGCGCGAATCGAGCTCGGCGTCCGGCATCCACGGCTCGACGCGGTAGGTCGCGGTGCCGATGCGCACGCGCCACTCGATGGGGTATTCGGCGCCGGTGCGCGGCGAGCGCCAGGTGCGAACTGGCCGCCACTCCACCTCGGCCGGCCCATAACTCTGTGCCCGGCCGTCGGGAGCGCGTTGCGTCGCCGCGGCCCAGCGCGCCCCGCCCTGGCGGTCCCGCATGCGAAACGCCATCAGGGCGCCGCCGCCGTCGAGATTGATGCCCATCCAGTCCCAGCCCTGCGCCTGCGCGTCCACGTAGTCGCTCGACCACTCGTGGTCGAACCATGCCTGCCCGGTGACGTTCCGTCGCCGACCGTCGGTCACGATCTCGCCGCTGACGGCGAGCTGCGGCAGGCTGTAGTAGTAGCTCGCCGCGCGCGCATCCGGGCCTTTGCGACTGAACCCGCCCTCGCCCTGCAGCATCGGTGGCTGCGCCGCCCGCAGGTCGAGCGCCAGCATGAAGCTCCCGCCGGCCACGACCGCACGATAGCAACCGGGCGAGACCTCCCTGAGCGACCAGTCCTCGAGCTTCACGTCGACGAGGTTCTCGCGGGCGTAGGCGAGCCCGAATCCCGCGCGCGCGGAGCGCTCGGCGTGGCGCAGGCGGCCGAGCTGCGGTTCGGCGAGCGCCGCGTGGGCGAACACGACCTGCGTCGGCGCAAAGCGGCTCGGGTTTCCCTCCTCGAGCCCGGTCCGCACGCGAAAGAACGTCACCTGGAAGCCCTGCCGGCGCTGCCCTTCGTCCTGCACCCAGCCGGTCACGTACCACCATTCGAGGCGATAGTCCGGATGGCTGCCCTCGTCCCGCGGAAACTGCAGCGGAACCCCGGGAACCACCGGCGGATACGCCACCTCCGCCCGCGCAGCGCCGCACAGGAAGCAGGCGAGCAGCAGGGTCGCGGCGGCCGCCTTCACCAGTCCTCCTTCACGGCGCGGACCACGTCGCCGCCCATGGCCTGGCGGCCGCTCACCGTCGCCGTCAGCGCGGCCGCCCCGATCAGGACGACGCTCAGGATGCCGAGCAGCGTCCACGGCACGTGCACATCCATCGTCCAGTGGAAGGACTGGCGGTTCACGACATAGACGAGGATCAGGCTCACCGTCGCGCCCACGATCAGGCCGGCGGCGACGCCGAGGCTGCCGAGCGCAGCGCCCTCGAAGGCGAGCATGCGGCGGATCTCCGCGCGCGTGACGCCGAGGTGGCGCAGCATGCCGAACTCGCCCCGCCGTGCGAGCACCTGGGAGCTCGTGCTCGCGCTGATGCCGAACAGCCCGATCAGCACCGCCACGGCTTCGAGCAGGTAGGTCACCGCGAAGGTGCGGTCGAACACGCCGAGGGTGTTCTGCCGGATCTCGCGCGGCACGGCGATGTCGTAGTCTCCGGCGCGTCCGAGAAGCGTGCGGATGCGGTCGCTCAGCGCGTCCGCGTCCACGCCGTCGGCAAGCCAGAGCGCCGCACTCGTCGCGCGCTCGTCGCCCGTGTACTGGATATATCGGTCACGCGGAAGCACGATGACGCCGCCGGGCCGCTCGTAATCGCGCCAGATGCCGCGCACGCTCGCGCGCACGGCGTGCCCGCCGAGCGGCAGGTCGAACTCCGTGCCGACGTCGAGCCCACGCAGATCGAGTAGCGCCTCCGACACCCACACCGGCACCGTTCCGACCGGGGCGGCGCGGTTCGCCATCCTGCCGAGCGGCAACACGCGCCCGGCCGACCCCTCATCCACCGGCCGCGCCACGACCAGCACCGGCGGGCCGCCGCCGGGCAGGCTCACCTCCTGGCGGCGCATGAAGTCCACGCGCACGACCCCCTCGAGCGAGGCAAGCGCGCGCTGGTCGTCGCGGTCGAGGTAGGAGGACTGCCCGGCGAGGCCGGCCCGGACGTAGAGGTCCGCCGGCAGCACCCGCTGCAGCCAGTCTTCGAGCGACAGGCGGAAGGAGAAGACCATGATCGCCATCGCCACCATCAGGCTGAAGCTGACGAGGACGGCGGCAATGCTGACCGTCGAGCGCCTCGCCGTGCCGCGCAGCTGTGCGACCGCGACCTGCCGCCACGCGGGACCCTCCTGCGGCAGTCGCGCCAGGAACAGCGTGGCGAGGCTCGGCGTGATGAAGACAGCGGCGAGCAGCAGGCTCGCGATCGCCGCATACCCGGGCAGGGCGATGCCGTCGAGCGGCGGCAGGGCGAGCGCGGCGACGCCGGCGAGCGCGAGCGCGAGCGCAGCCAACTCGTGTCGACGCGCCGCCACGGGGGCCTCGTCGCCCGCCCGAAGTGCCGCAGCCGCAGGCACGGCCGCCGCTTCGCGCGCCGGGCCGAGCGTCGCCAGGACGGCCGCCAAGACCCCGAGCACGAAGAACACCGCGCACTCGAGCGGGCGCACCTCGAGCTGCGCCGCGAGGCCGCGGAAGTACCCCGCACCCAGGTCTGCGCCAAAGGTCGCGAGACCCGCTCGCGCGACCACGATGCCGAGGCCGATACCGAGCGCGGCTCCCGCCGCGCCCACGAGCGCCCCGGACAGCAGCGAGGCGGCAAGCTGCTCGCGCACGGTCATGCCCATCGCATGCAGCAGCGCGATCTCGCGACGGCGCCGCGCCACGGCCAGTGACTGCGTCGCGTAGACCAGGAAGCCGCCGGTGAACAGCGCAACGAGCGCGAGTGCGGTCAGGTTGGATCGATAGGCGCGCGTCAGGCGAACGGCGTCGTCGCTGGCCTCGCCCGGCGTCCGCACCGTGGCACCCGGCGGCAGCAGGGCCGCGACCTGCCGCCGCACCGCCGCGGCATCGGCCCCCGGCGCGAGCCTCAGGTCGATCCGGTCGAGCGTGCCCAGGCGCTGCAGTCGCCACTGTGCCGTGGCGATGTCGAGCATCCCGACCGGCTGGCGGTATTCGCCAGGCGGCAGCAGGCCCGCCACCCTGAGGTGCACCGCCTGCAGCGCCACCTGCACCACGAGGTCGTCGCCGACAGCCAGACCGAACATCTGCGCCGCCGCCGGACTCAGCCACACGGCATTCGAGGCCAGCAGTCCGGCGCCACCGGTCGCGCGGGCGCCCGCGATCGCGAGCGCAGGCTGCATGTGGGCCGCGCGGAACGGATCGATGCCGAGGAGCTTGAGCGGGCGGTCGCGCCCGGGCAGGCGCGCCTGGACCTCCACGACGGGGCTCGCCGCCGCAACGCCCTCCAGCTGCGCGAGCCTGGGAAACAGGCTTTCGTCGAAGCCCGCGCCGCCACCCTCGACGGTGAGATCGGCCATCCCGAAGAGCGAGCGCGACGCGCTCTCAACCTCGTCGGCCGCGACGCGGTTGATCAGGTACACCGAGAAGCCGAGAGCGACACCGAGTGCGATAGCGAGCACGGCAAGCAGTGTCCGCCCCGGTGCCTGGCGCAGCGGCCCGAAAGTCGCCGCCTCGAGCAGGGCAACCCGAGCCGCCGCGGTCACCGCCGTTCCTGCAGGCCCGTGCGGGTCAGCTCGTAGATGCGATCAGTGGTGGCGGCGGCGGCGGCCGAGTGGGTGACGAGAATGGCGGCCGCCCGGTCGCGCTTCACCTGGGAGCGCAACACCTCAAGGACCATTGCGGCGTTGTCCGGGTCGAGGTTGCCGGTCGGCTCGTCCGCGAGCACCAGCGCCGGGCGGTGCGCGAGCGCACGCGCCACCGCGACCCGCTGCATCTCGCCGCCCGAGAGCTCGCGCGGCAAGCTCGCGGCCCGCCCCTCGAGCCCGACCGCCGCCAGCAGCTCCCGCACGCGCTCGGCCGCCACCGCACCCGCCGTGCCGTTCAGCGCGAGCGGCAGCGCGACGTTGCGCGCGATGCTGAGGTGTGGCAGCAGGTGAAACGCCTGGAAAACGAAGCCCATGCGCGAACGGCGCAGGAGCGTGCGGCGGTTCTCGTCCATCGCGGCGAGATCGCGGCCCTCCAGTCGCAACTCGCCCGAGTCCGGCGTGTCGAGACCGGCGATGAGGTTGAGGAGGGTGGACTTGCCGACGCCGGACTCGCCCACGATCGCGACGTACTCGCCGGCCGCGAGGCTGAGTGAGATGCCGTCGAGCACCCGGCGGCCCGCGGGGCCACCGAACGCCTTGGTCAGGTCGCGGATCTGGAGCATGCCGAGGCTAATCGTAGGCGCCCGGTGCCCCGGATTCACGTGGTTGGCACCTTCGCCGCTAGGTACTCGACGCATTTGTCGAGGCTGGCCAGACGTGAATACTCCGCCTCCGGCACGTCAACGCCCAGGTCACCGTGCAGTGCGATCGCAAAATTCAGCGTATCCATGGAATCGAAGTCGAACTGATCGCGAAAATCGACCGCGGCGATCACGCCGGCGGGATCGACGTCGGGTGCGATTTCCGTGACGAGCGCCAGGACCCGCCGGGCGAGTTCGTCGCGAGTCATGTAGCGCCCGTCCAGACCGGAGACTGCGGCTCCGACACCAGGCTCGCGATGCGCCCGAGGAACCGCGCCCCGAGCCGGCCGTCCGTCACGCGATGGTCGGCCCCGAGCGACAGGGTGCACAGCTGGCGCGGCACGACCTTCCCGTCCACGACCCAGGGCCTGACGAGCACGGCCCCCGCACCGACGATCGCGACCTGCGGCGGCTGAATGATCGGAAAGACTTCCTCCACCGGCGAATCGCCCAAGCTCGTCAGGATGATAGTCGGTGCGGCCAGCTCACTCGCGCGCAGCCGGCCGGCGCGGGCCCGGGTCACGAGGTCGCGGAATTCGTTCATCAGCACCGGCAGCGGCTTGGAGGCCGTCTCGAGGATGGCGGGGGCGACGAGCCCGCCGCCGCGAATGGCAACCGCGACGCCAACATGCACCGCGTTCGAGGCTTCGTAGCGGCCATCGCGGTAAAAGCCGCTGAACCCCGCCTCTGCTCTGCACGCGAGCGCCACCGCCTTGACGAGCAGCGCGGCGAAGATGAGCCGCTCGGTGACCGGCACGCTGGCGTTGTGCGCGGCGAGCCACTCCATTGCGGGCGTCACGTCGGCCTTCAGCGACAGGTAGTAGTGCGGAATCTCGCGCTTCGAGCGCGACATCGCCGCCGCGATGGCCTCGCGCATGGAACTCCGGTCCCCCTCGCCCGCGGTGGCGGACGGGGGCCGAGGCGAAGGTCCCGCCTTCTCGACATCCTCGAGCGTGATCGCGCCGTCGGCTCCCGTGCCCCGCAACGCGCCGATGTCGATACCGAGCGCCTCGGCCCGAACCCGCGCCGCCGGCGAGATGCGCGGGCGGCGATCTGGCGCGGGGCGGGACGCCGCGCCCTCTCCCCCGGCCTGCGCCGCCGGCGCCGGAGTGGCCGCAGGCCGCTCGGCCGGACCCCCACCCGCCGGCGCCGCCGCGGACGCCGGGCGATCGGTCTCGAGCCGCGCGAGCACGGTCCCCACCGGCACCGTCGCGCCCGGCTGGACGATGAGTTCGCTGATTACCCCGTCCTCGAAAATCTCGACGTCGATCGCGCCCTTGTCGGTCTCGACGACGGCCACGACGTCGCCGCGCTTCACGCGGCTGCCGGGCGCCACGTTCCACTGCACGAGCGTGCCCGACTCCATGTCGGCGCCGAGCGCGGGCATGCGGTAATCAGTGCGCATGGCCGAGCAGTTCCTTCACCGCGGCGACGATGCGCGCCGGGTTCGGCAACGCCGCGTCCTCCAGGTGCTTTGGATACGGCAGCGGCACTTCCGCCGTGCACACGCGCGCGATCGGCGCGTCGAGATCGTAGAAGCCCTGCTCCACGATCCGCATGGCCACCTCGGCAGAGATGCCCCCGCTGCGCCAGCCTTCGTCGACGATGACGGCGCGCCGCGTGCGTCGGACCGACTCGAGGATGGTCGCATCGTCCAACGGCCGCAGGCTGCGCAGGTCGACGATCTCGCAGTCGATGCCCGCTGCGGCGAGTTCATCCGCCGCCGTGACGCACCGCCAGAGACTCGCCCCGTAGGTGATGAGGCTCACGTCACGGCCGCGACGACGGATGCTCGCGGTCGAGAGGTCCGCCTGCGCCGCGGCCGCGGTCAGCTCGCCTTCCATGTTGTAGAGCGAGGACGGCTCGAAGATCAGCACCGGATCGGGGCAGGCGAGTGCGGGCTTCAGCATGCCGGCGGCGTCATCAATCGTTGCCGGCACGACCACCCGCAGCCCGGGCACGTGCGCGTACCAGACTTCGAGGCTGTGCGAATGCTGCGCGGCGAGCTGCCGCCCTGCGCCGGTGGCCATGCGGATCACCACCGGCACCGGAAACTGTCCGCCGGACATGTGACAGATCGTCGCCGCGGTGTTCACTATCTGGTCCGCGGCGAGCAGGCTGAAGTTGACCGTCATGATCTCGACGATGGGGCGCAGGCCACCGATGGCCGCGCCGATGCCCGCGCCAACGAACGCCGACTCCGACAGCGGCGTATCGCGGATCCGCTCCTCGCCGAATTCCGCGAGCAGACCCTTGCTCACCGCGAAGCAGCCGCCGTAGCGACCGACGTCCTCGCCCATCAGGAACGTGCGCGGATCCGCCAGCAGCGCCTCGCGGATTGCCTGCTTCACGGCTTCGCGGTAGGTGATGCGCGCCATGGCCGATCCTTTGCTCACGAAGTGTGTGCCTCCGCGTAGACGTGCCGCGCCAGATCCTCGACCGGCTCCCATTCCGAACGCTCGGCGAATGCGGCCGCCTCGACGACCTCGGCCGCGGCCGCCTGCAGCAGACGCTGATAATCCTCCTCGGTCATGAGCCCCGCGGCCTTCAGACGCGTCGTGAGCAGGATGATCGGGCCGCGCGCCTGCCAGCGCTCAACCTCCGCCTTGTCGCGGTACAGCTGCGCATCGAACATCGAGTGTGCCCGGAAACGATACGTGCGCAGCTCGAGGAAGACCGGCCCCTGGCCGGCCCGCACCGACGCCACCGCCGAGCGCGCCGCGGCCTCGACGGCGAACACATCCATGCCGTCAACGACCTCGGAGCGCAGTCCGTACCCCGCCGCCTTGGCATGGATGTCGGTCACCGACTCCGAGCGTTCGAGGGCCGTTCCCATCGCATAGCCGTTGTTCTCGCAGAGGAACAGCACCGGCAGGGCCCACAGCGCCGCCAGGTTCAGCGACTCGTGAAACTCGCCCTCGGCCACGGCGCCCTCGCCGAAGAAGCAGGCGACGACACCGGACCGCTTCTGCAGCTTTTCGGCAAGCGCAAGACCCGCTGCGAGCGGCAGGCCGCCGCCAACGATGGCATTGCCGCCATAGAACCGAGTCGCCGCGTCAAACACGTGCATCGAGCCACCGCGCCCGCCGCTGCAGCCGGTGCGCTTGCCGTAGAGCTCCGCCATCAGCGGACCCATCGCGATGCCGCGTGCGAGCGCATGGCCGTGCTCGCGGTACGTCGAGACGATCGCATCCTGCGGACCGAGGCACGGCATGACGCCGACCGCGACGGCTTCCTCGCCGTCGTAGAGGTGCATGAAGCCGCGAATGGATCCCGCGCTGTAGAGTTCCGCACAGCGCGCCTCGAACTCGCGAATGCGCAGCATCTGCAGCAGCCGTTCGAGGCCTTGCTCGCGCGTGAGGCCCGGAGGCAGCTCCGTCATGCCGCACCCTCCAGCGTGGAGAGGTCGCCCTCGGGGAGGCCGAGCTCCCGGGCGCGCAACAGACGGCGCATGATCTTGCCGCTGCGCGTGCGCGGCAGCTGATCGGCGAAGGCGATCTCGCGCGGCGCGACCGCCACGCCGAGCAGGCGCCGGGCGTGCGCGAGGATGTCCTTGCGCAGCGCCTCGCTCGCCACCTGTCCCGCCTTCAGCTCCACGAACGCCTTGACGACGGCGCCGGCGACCGGGTCCGGCACGCCGATGACGCCGGCCTGAGAGACGGCCGGGTGCATCATCAGCGTGCTCTCGACCTCGAACGGGCTAATCAAGTGGCCCGCGGCCTTGATGACGTCATCGGCTCGTCCGACGAACCAGAAGTACCCGTCCGCGTCGCGCCGCGCGAGGTCGCCGGTCAGATACCAGCCGCCGCGGAAGCACTTGCGATACCGCTCCTCCTCGTTGAGGTAGGCCCGGAACATCGATGGCCAGCCGGGCTTGAGCGCAAGTTCGCCAACTTCATCGGGGGAGTTGAGGACGTCGACGTCCTCCTCGCGCGCGCGCACGATCGCCGCCTCCACCCCCGGCACCGGCCGGCCCATCGAGCCCGGCCGGATCTCGCACGCAGGGTAGTTCGCAATCATGATGGCGCCGGTCTCGGTCTGCCACCAGGTGTCGTGGAACGGCCGGCCGAATGCCTCGATGCCCCAGACTACGGCTTCTGGGTTGAGCGGCTCGCCGACGCTCACGAGGTGGCGCAGCGACGGATAGGCGTGCGCCCGGGCGAGCTCGGTCCCGGCCTTCATCAGCATGCGGATCGCGGTGGGCGCCGTGTACCAGACGGTGACCCCCTGCGTCTCGAGGATCTCGTACCAGCGCGGCGCGTCGAACTCCTCGCGATCGACGATCATTCCGACGCCGCACGCCAGCGGTGCGATCACACCATAGGAAATGCCCGTCACCCAGCCCGGGTCGGCCGTGCACCAGTAGACGTCGCCCGGCTGCAGGTCGAGCACCCAGCGCGCCGTCGCCACGTGCGCGGTGACGGCCGCGTGCACGTGCACGACACCCTTCGGCTTGCCGGTCGTGCCGCTCGTGAAGTGCAGTAGCGCCGGCTCCTCAGGAGCCGTGGCAACGGTCGCGAAATCGGTCGGCGCGCTGAGCATCAGCGCCGCGAGATCCTGCGTCCCCGCCGGCAGTTCGCCGGCGCCCGGCGTGCGGGTGACGAGCACGTGCGCGAGGTCCGGAAGTTCGGCGCGGATGGATGCAACCTTGCGGCGGTAGAAGAGGTCCGTGGTGACCAGCACCCGGACGGAGCCGAGCGCAAGTCGCGCCTTGAGCGGCTCGGGCCCGAAGGCGGAGAACAGCGGGCAGTACACCCCGCCCGCCTCGAGCGTGCCGAGCGCCGCGGCATACAGCGCGGGGACTCGCCCCAGCAGCGTCGCCACCCGCTCGCCCCGCCTCACCCCGAGGCCCGCGAGCACATTGGCGAAACGATGAGCTTCGGCAGCCAGCTGCGCGTAACTGAGATCCTGGGGCGCCCCATCGGCCGCGGCGAGGAACCGGATGGCCCGGCGGCCGGCCGCTGGGCCGCCGGCGTGACGGTCGAGGGCCTCGTGCGCGATGTTGAGCGCGCCGCCCGGCAGCCCGTCGAGGAGCCGTCGTGCCTCGGCCCAGGCGTCCGTGCGGCGCGCCGCCTCGTAGTCCGCGAGGAGGGGCGGGCGTCGCCACGAAGCGGATGACTTCGGGATCGCAGACCACGACATCGCGTTGCCGACCTCCGTGCAGCTCGAATGTAGAGCCACACGGCACGGAATTCATGCGGGGTTTCCCCGACCGCGGAAAATCGGCGCAGCCGGCACGTGCCGACCGCCCTCGCCCACCGCGCGGGCGACCTTTCTCGCGCCGGCGCCGGAGAGCCCAGAACTGTCCTCTCCCGCGTCCGCGGGAGAGGACTGCGGTGAGGGCGTCTATTTCTTCCGGGCCCGCTTCGCGACCTTGCGCACCCGGACCGGCTTGACCGGCCTGGCCGCCGCCTTCTTTCTGGCCGGAGCCTTCGGCTTCGACGCCTTCGGCTTCGGCGCGGCCTTGGCCTTGGCCGCGCCGGCCGAACCCTTGAGCGCCTTGGCAATGGCCGAACCCAGCTCCGCCGGCGAACGCACGGTCGTCACGCGTGCCGCCTCGAGTGCGGCGAACTTGTCCGCCGCCGTGCCCTTGCCGCCCGAGATCACCGCGCCGGCGTGACCCATGCGCTTGCCCGGGGGCGCCGTCACGCCCGCGATGTAGGCCACGACCGGCTTCGTGACGTGCTTGCGGATGAACGCCGCGGCCGCCTCCTCGTCGGCGCCACCGATCTCCCCGACCATGAGGATGCCCTCGGTCTGGGGGTCCTTCTCGAACAGATCGAGCACGTCGATGAAGTTCATGCCGCGCACCGGGTCGCCGCCGATGCCGACGCAGGTGCTCTGGCCGAGCCGGTTGTTGGTGGTCTGGAACACCGCTTCGTAGGTCAGCGTGCCCGAGCGGGAGACAATGCCGATCCTGCCCTTCTTGTGGATGAACCCCGGCATGATGCCTATCTTGCATTCGCCGGGCGTGATGACGCCGGGGCAGTTCGGCCCGACGAGGCGCGACTTCGAGCCGTTGAGCGCCGCCTTCACCTTCACCATGTCGTTCACCGGGATGCCCTCGGTGATGCAGACGATGAGTTCGATGTCGGCATCGGCCGCCTCAATGATAGCGTCCGCGGCATAGGCCGCCGGGACGTAGATCATCGTCGCGTTGGCGTCGGTCTTCGCGACCGCATCACGCACGGTGTCGAACACCGGGAGGCCGAGGTGCTTCTCGCCGCCGCGGCCCGGGGTCACGCCGCCGACCAGCTTCGTGCCGTAGTCGAGACAGGCCTGCGAGTGAAACGTGCCCTGCTTGCCGGTGAAACCCTGGCAGATGACGCGCGTGTTCTTGTTGAGGAGGATGCTCATGGTTACTTCCTGGCAGCGGCCACGACTTTCTTCGCGGCATCGGTGAGGTCGGCGGCGGCGATCAGGTCGAGCCCGCTCTCGGCCAGGAGCTTGCGGCCCTGCGGCGCGTTCGTGCCCTCGATGCGGACGACGACCGGCAGGTGCAGCCCCAGGTCGCGCGCGGCGCCGATCACGCCCTCGGCGATCATGTCGCAGCGGACGATGCCGCCGAAGATGTTGACGAGGATCGCCTTGACCTTGCGGTTCTCGAGAATCAGCTTGAACGCGGTCGTGACGCGCTCGCGGGTGGCGCCGCCGCCCACGTCGAGGAAGTTGGCGGGTGAGCCGCCGTGCAGCTTGATCAGGTCCATGGTGGCCATGGCGAGGCCGGCGCCGTTCACCATGCAGGCGATGTCGCCGTCGAGGGAAACGTAGTTGAGTTCCGCCTCGCTCGCGTGGCGCTCGACCGGGTCTTCCTGCGAAGTGTCGCGCCAGTCGAGCAGTTCCTTCTGCCGGAAGAGTGCGTTGTCCTCGATGTTGATCTTGGCATCGAGCGCCACCACGTGGCCGTCGTCCGTCACGATCAGCGGGTTCACCTCGACCAGGCTCGCATCGCACTCGATATAGAGCTTGTACAGGCCGCGCGCGACCGCCTCGAACTCGGCGACCTGCCCGCCCTTGAGACCCAGGCCGAAGGCGAGCGCACGGCAGTGCGAGCCCTGCAGCCCGGTGGCGGGGTGGATCTCGACGCGGATGATCTTCTCCGGCGTCTTGGCCGCGACCTCCTCGATGTCCATGCCGCCCGCCGCCGAGGCCACGAAGGCGATGCGGCCGGTGTCGCGGTTGAGGAGCAGGCTCAGGTACAGCTCGCGCTCGATCTTGGAGCCAGACTCCACGTAGACCTGGTTGATCGGCAGGCCCTCGGGGCCCGTCTGCTTGGTCGTGAGGCGCTGGCCGAGCATGCCGGCCGCAGCCTTCTGCACGTCGTCGACGGTCTTCACGACCTTGACGCCGCCGGCTTTGCCGCGGCCGCCCGCGTGCACCTGTGCCTTGACGACCCAGACACCGCCGCCCAGGCGGCGGGCCGCGTCGGCGGCTTCTGCCGGCGTGGAAGCGACGTGACCGGTCGGGACGGGGATCCCGTAGCGGGCGAAGAGCTGCTTGGATTGGTATTCGTGTAGGTTCATGGGGCCGGGGCCAGAGAGGGTGGAGGGGGAATTGCGAAGTTTATGCCCTTCGAAGCCCCCTCGGCACCCCTCCGCAGCCAAGAGAGCGGCCGCGCCCTCGCCTGGGTCCCGTCATACCCGCCACGCGTCGAAGCCCGCCCCCCCGGCCGCCCCCTCGGCAAAGGCCGGGCAGCGCGGGAGGGTCTGCTACATTTCCCGCCCATGGCGCGAGCAATGCAATCCGGCATGACCCCGGCCGGCGGGACCCAGGCCGACCTGCCGTGGCGGGTTATCGGCCTGCTCAACCTCTTCCGGCTCATCGTGCCGATGGTGCTGCTGCTGGTGTTCTTCTTCGACGCGCCGACGCGCAGCGTCGGCACGCACCGCCCCGGCCTCTTCCTCGGCGTCTGCGCCGCCTACTTCGTCTTCGCCATCGTCAGCATCCGGACCATCCAGCGCCGCTGGCCCTCAGCCGAGTGGCAGGCCCTGCTGCAACTGACGGCGGACACGGTCGCTGTCGTGATACTGCTGCACGCGAGCGGCGGGGTCTCCAGCGGCCTCGGCACGCTGCTGATCCTGCCGGCGGGGGCCACTGCGGCCGTGGTACCGCCGCGGTTCGCACTCGGCGCCACGGCCCTTATCGCGCTGGCGCTGCTCGGGGAGACAGCGCTCGCCGCGCTGGCTGGCTTCGGCACCAGCGCCGACTTCCTCATCGCGGGCGTTACCGGCGCAAGCCTCTTCGCGATGACGCTGTTGGTGATCCCCTTCGCCAACCGACTCCGCGAGAGCGAGGCGCTCGCGCTGCAGCGCGGGGTCGACCTCGCGAACCTGAACGAGCTGAACGAGTTCATCGTGCAGCACCTGCGCGAGAGCATCGTCGTCGTGGACGAGTCCGGCCGCATCCGGCTGATCAACGAGACGGCGGCACGGCTGCTCAGGGGCGGCCGGGTCGCGAGCGGGACGCCGCTCGGCGAGGTGTCCCCCCGCCTGCTGTACCTCCTCGAGAACTGGCGGCACCAGCCGTCCGACCGGCGTGACACACCCGGCGAGGTCGTGAGCGTCGACGGCGGCGCCGTGATCCGGCCACATTTCATTTCGCTGTCCGGCTCCGGCAGCGGCCCGGTGCTGGTGTTCCTCGAGGACACCAGCGCGATCGCCGAGCGGGCCCAACAGACCAAGCTCGCCGCACTCGGCCGCCTGAGCGCGAGCATCGCGCACGAGATCCGCAACCCGGTCGGCGCGATGAGTCACGCCGGCCAGCTCCTGCGCGAGTCGCCCGGGCTGACGCCGGGCGACCGCCACCTGACCGACATCATCGAGAAGAACGCCGTCCGGGTGAGCGAGATCATCGAGTCCGTGCTGCAGCTCTCCCGACGCGACACGACGCGGCAAGAGCGACTCGACCTTCCTGGATGGCTCAATGCGTTCGTCACTGAATTCGTCAAGACGCTGCAGCTGGACTCCTCGACGTTCCTCACACGGGCGGACGAGGACTCAGGCGCGCTCCAGGTCCGCTTCGACCCGACCCACCTGCAGCGGGTGCTCTGGAACCTTTGCGACAACGCGCTCAGACACGGCGCGGCGCCCCGAACCGGTCGCATCGAGCTGCGCATGGGGCGCATCCACTCGACCGGCCGCCCGTTCCTCGAGGTTGCCGATCGCGGCTCCGGCATCGAAGTCGCGAATGCCGACCGGATATTCGAGCCGTTCTTCACCGGCGGGGCGGGTGGGACCGGGCTCGGGCTGTTCATCTCCCGTGAGCTGTGCCAGACGAACGGTGCGCTGCTTCTCTACGAGCCCCGTGACGGCGGTGGTAGCATCTTCCGCATCATCTTTGCCGACCCCCAGCGCTGGGAGTGATAACGGACCGCATGCGCAAACCTCGCGCCCTCGTCGTGGATGACGAACCGGACATCCGGGACCTGCTCGGCATCACGCTCGGCCGGATGGACATCGAGGTGGACACGGCCGGCGACTACGCCTCCGCCGTGAGACATCTGACGGGCGGCAACCATGACCTCGTGCTCACGGACATGCGCCTGCCGGACGGCGACGGCCTCGACCTCGTGGGTTG
>Ga0209048_10001871_pt1 | contig 21259 bp, 16 predicted proteins | sample FrelakmetCRP12CR_FD_187146 | JGI IMG/M metagenome (GOLD analysis project Ga0209048, IMG submission 187146) | Freshwater lake sediment microbial communities from the University of Notre Dame, USA, for methane emissions studies - CRP12 CR (SPAdes)... | ecosystem: Environmental > Aquatic >... | reverse complement strand
TTCGGCGCGCATGCGGTCATCGTCCCGAAGGATCGCGCGGTGGGCGTGAATGCGACCGTCGCGAAGGCGGCGAGCGGCGCTGCCGACACCGTGCCCGTGATCACCGTCACAAACCTCGCCCGCGCGCTGCGCGACCTCAAGTCCCGCGGCGTGTGGATTCTCGGCGCGGACGCCGGAGGCGAAAGCCTGTTCGACGCCGACATTACCGGACCGGTCGCGTGGGTATTGGGCGCGGAGGGCAGCGGACTCCGGCAGCTCACGCGCGAATTGTGCGACCGCATCGTGGGCATTCCGCTGGCCGGCGCGGTCGAAAGTCTCAACGTCTCCGTGGCGGCGGGAATCTGTCTTTACGCATCGCGACGCGCGCGCCGCTAGGACGGGCATAATGTCGGCCCGACATTTCTGCCCGTAAAAGGAAGCCCCGATGTTCCGCGAGAAATACCTCGATTACGCCGAGCTCACCGCCACGATTGCCGCCTGGTCGAAGCAACACCCGGATTTTGTGCGCGTCACTTCCATCGGCAAGAGCAGCGAAGGCCGGGACATCCCGCTCGTGATCATCGGTCGCAACCAGGACGAGGCGCGTCCTGCGGTCTGGATCGACGGCAACATGCATGCGTCCGAGGTGTGCGGCTCGAGCGTCGCGCTCGCGATCGCCGAAGACATCATCGCGCTCCATCGGGGCGGTGGCGACGTGGGCGGCAAGCCGTTTCCGGCGCACATGGCGGACGCAATCAAGGACGCGCTTTTCTACGTCGTCCCGCGGATCTCGCCCGACGGCGCCGAGGAGGTCCTCAAAAAAGCCCGCTTCGTCCGCTCGAGCCCGGTCAACGACCGCGTCAACAAGGACCACGCGTACTGGGAGAGCGTCGACGTCGACGGCGACGGCATGGCGGGCTACATGCGGATGCGGGACCCGGACGGCGAGCTGGTGGAGCTTCGAGGCGACGACGGCAAGCCGCTCGACCCACCGGTGATGGGCGCGCGCATGCCCGAGGATCCGGGACCTTACTTCAAGCTCTACCCCGAGGGTCGCATCGTCAATTTCGATGGCCGGCGCATCCCCAACCCCTATTTCCTATCCGACAACCCCAACGACTTCAACCGCAATTTTCCGCACATGTGGGCGTCCGAGTCGCAGCAGGAAGGCGCCGGACATTACCCGGGCAGCCGGCCCGAGACGCGAGCGATCCTGGATTTCGCGACGGCGCACCCTAACATCTTCGCGTGGCTCAACCTGCACACGTTCGGCGGCGTGCTCATCCGGCCGCTCGGCGACAAGCCCGACAGCAAGATGAACCAGGGCGACCTCGCGATCTTCGACCAGGTCGAAGCTTGGATGACGGAGCACACGGGCTACGCCACGGTGAGCGGCTTCCACGAGTTCCTCTACGAGCCCGACAAGCCGATCTACGGCGACCTTTCCGATTACGCGTACCACCAGCGCGGCGCGCTCGCCTATGTCATCGAGCTGTGGGACCTCTTTCACCAGCTCGGCATCGAACGCAAGAAGCCGTTCGTCGAGCACTATTTCAAGTTCGGGCGCAAGGACATCGTCGCCCTCGCGAATTTCGACCGCGAGCACAACAAGGGCCGTGTGTTCGGGCGCTGGAAGAAGGTGCAGCATCCGCAGCTGGGCGAGGTCGAGGTGAACGGCTTCGATCCACGCGTCGGCATCTGGAACCCCCCCTACGAACGGCTCGCCGAAACATGCGCCGCGCAGAGCGCCGCGTTCCTGCGCGTGGCGGCGCTGGTGCCGCGCGTGAGCATCGAGGTCGTCAAGCGCGAAGCGGCGGGCGGACATACGCGCATCGAACTGCGCGTCGGCAACCGTGGTTATCTTGGCACGTACGGCCTGCCCTCGGCGGCGAAACTCCCGCACTCCGAGCCGCTACGCCTGACGGCGCGCGGTGACGGCGTCGAGCTCGTTGCGCCGGCAGAGGCGGTTGTCGACATCGGCCATCTCGACGGCTGGGGCGCGGGACTCTACGGCGGTCCGAGCATCTTCATGCCGTGGACGCGCGGCAGCGGGCACGAGCGGCACGTGACGCTTGTCGCCAAGGGCAAGGGCACGCTCACCGTGAAGGTGGGGAGCTGCCGCGTCGGCTACAAATCCGTGAAGGTGGAGGTCGGCTCATGAGCGAAAACCACGACAATCCTCTGCTGCAACCGTGGAACACGCCATTCGGCCTGCCGCCATTCGACGCGATCCGTCCCGAGCATTTCGCTCCGGCGTTCGAGCACGCCATGCGCGCGCACCGCGCCGAGATCGACGCCATTGCGGGGAATACTGCCCCGCCGACGTTCGACAACACGCTCGCCACGCTCGACCGCTGCGGCCGCGAGCTCCGGCGCATCGAGCAGGTCTTCTTCAACCTCGCGGCGAGCGAAACGTCGCCGGCACTGCAGGCGGTCGAGCGCGAGATGTCGCCGCGGCTCGCCGCGCATCACAGCGCAATCCACCTCGACGCCCGGGTATTCGCCCGCATCGACGCGGTGACGGAGGGCCGGGGAGCGCTCGGGTTGACACCGGAACAGTCGCGGCTCATCGAGCGCGTGCATCTCGATTTCGTGCGCGCCGGTGCGCGCCTCTCTCCCGTCGCCAAGACGAGATATGCCGCGATCGAGGAACGCCTGGCTGCGCTCACGACGCAATTCAGCCAGAACGTCCTCGCCGACGAGGCGAAGTTTCGGCTCGTACTGAAGGACGAGGGCGATCTCGCAGGTCTGCCGCTGGATCTGCGCGCGGCCGCGCGCGAGGCGGCGCACGAGCGCGGCGAGGAGGGCGGCTGGATGATCACGCTGTCGCGCTCGCTCATCGCACCCTTCCTCGTATTCTCGGATCGGCGTGATCTCCGCGAGCTGGCGTGGACCGCCTGGGTCCGGCGCGGCGAGCACGAGGGCGAGCACGACAACCGGCCGGTCGCGCGCGAGATCCTTGCGCTGCGCAACGAGCAGGCGCGGCTGCATGGGTACGGGAATTACGCGGACTACGCGCTCGTCGACCGGATGGCCGGCACGCCGGAGGCCGTCGCGCGCCTCTTCGAGCAGATCTGGGAGCCGGCGAAGGCCCGGGCCGCGGAGGAGCGCGACGCGCTCGTCGCAATGGCGCGCGCGCGCGGTGCGACGCACGCGATCGAGCCCTGGGACTGGCGCTACTACGCCGAGAAGGTGCGCAAGGCGCGCTACCGCCTCGACGACGCCGAGGTCAAGGCATACTTTCCCCTCGAGCGGATGCTCGCCGCCGCGTTCGACACGGCGCAGCGGCTGTTCGGCATCACGTTTGCCGAGCGTAAGGATCTCCACGCCTATCACCCCGATGTCCGCGTGTTCGAAGTTCACGGGGGCGATGGCCGGTTGATCGGAATCTTCCTGAGCGACAACTATGCGCGAGCGACCAAGCGCGGCGGCGCATGGATGAGCGCCTACCGCTGGCAGTCGCGCGGTGACGGCGAAACGCTGCCGATCGTCGTCAACAACAACAATTTCGCCAAGGCCCCCGCCGGCGAGCCGACGCTCCTTTCGGCCGACGACGTGCGCACGCTGTTCCACGAATTCGGCCATGGCCTGCACGGGCTGCTGTCGAACGTGACCTACGAGCGATTGTCCGGCACGCACGTGCTGCGCGATTTCGTCGAGCTGCCGTCGCAGATCTTCGAGCACTGGGGGATCGAGCCCGCGGTGCTGAAGCGCCATGCGCTGCACTACGCGACCAACGCTCCGATCCCCGACGCGCTGATCGAGCGGCTGAACGAAGCGCGTCGCTTCAACAAGGGCATCGACACCGTCGAGTACACCGCCTGCGCGCTGGTGGACATGGCGCTGCACGCGCGGCCGGATGCAGATGGCGTGGATATCAGCGAATTCGAGCGCACCGAGCTCGAGCGCATCGGCATGCCGCGCGACATCGTGCTCCGTCACCGGTTGCCGCACTTTGGCCACCTGTTCTCGGGCTCGAGCTATGCGGCGGGTTACTACGTCTATCAGTGGGCCGAGGTGCTCGACGCCGACGGATTCGACGCGTTCGTCGAGGCCGGCGACCCGTTCGATCCCGAGGTTGCGGGGCGACTGCTGCGCTATGTGTACTCATCGGGCGGCACGTTGCCGCCGGCCGAGGCCTACCGGGCCTTCCGCGGTCGCGATCCGTCCGTCGGACCCTTGCTCGCCAAGATCGGACTGGCCGACACCCGGCAGCCGGCCTGACGAAGACGGGCGGGGCTACTTGCCCCAGCGCAACGCCACCGGCTGCAATTCGCCCGCCAGTTCCAGCAACCCCGCGCGCGTGGCGGGATGCAGCGCATCCAGCGGATGGCGCACGGCGTCGCTCTTGATCACGCCGCCCGCGGCCATCACGGTCTTGGTCGCGCGCAGTCCGCACTGCCGGTTTTCGTAGTTGATCAGCGGGAGGATGCGCGCGTAGGCCGCGGCGGCATCGCTGCGCCGCCCAGAGCGGAAATGTTCCAGCACCGGCTTGATGAGATCGGGAAGCAAGGCGCTCGGCATGGTCCCCGTCGCGCCGGCGTCGAGGTCGGCCATCAGCGTGATCGACTCCTCGCCGTCGAAGGGTCCGGCAATCGCGTCGCCGCCCGCTTCGATCAGGCTGCGCAGCTTGGTCGCGGTACCGGGCATCTCGATCTTGAAATAACGCACCGACGGGACCTCACGCGCGAGGCGGATCAGAAACGGCACCGACAGGTTGACGCCGCTCAACGGCGCATCCTGCACCATGATCGGAATGGGCGCCGCGTCGGCGACTCGGGCAAAATGTTGCAGGATGCCGTTCTCGTCGGCGCGCAGACCCGTGCCGTGGTAGGGCGGCATGAGCATCAGCATGGCAGCGCCTGCCGAAGCCGCGGCGCGCGCGCGGTCGGCGGCGATGCGTGTGCTGAAATGGCTGCAGGTGACGATGACGGGGACGCGGCCGGCGACGTGCGACAGGCACAGGTCGGTGAGCGTGGCGCGCTCGTCGTCGGTGAGCAGGAATTGCTCCGAGTAGTTGGCAAGCACGCAGATGCCGTCGACCCCCTGGTCGATCATGCAATCGAGCACGCGCCGCTGGCCGTCGAGGTCGACGTCGCCGGTCGCGGTGAAGGGCGTGGGCGCAATGGGATAGATGCCGATGTACGGCGTCGAGCGGAGGGCGGTCATCGGTCACTCCTCTGTATCGTCGCCCGGCGAGGTCGGGTGGGCGTGCTCGCCGGGTCGGTGACGCTGAATGAAAACCCCGCGGGCCGACATGGCGCGCGGGGTTTCCGGGTTCGGCGGCAGCGCTCGCTATTCCTTGATGTCGACCCCATAGAACGTGTGCCGGCCGAAGGGCGAGAGCTTGTAGTCGATCACTTCCTTGCGCACCGGCTTCAATTGCACCGCATGCGCCATCGTCAGCCACGGCGCCTGCTCCTTGAAGATCACCTGCGCCTTCATGTAGAGGTCGGCGCGCTGCTTCTGGTCGGACAACGTCTTCGCTTTCTGCACGAGGTCCTCGAACGGCTGGTAGCACCACTTGGAGACGTTGCTGCCGTTCGACTTGGCGGCGTCGCATCCCAGCAGCGTGTTGAGGAAGTTGTCCGGGTCGCCGTTGTCGCCGGTCCAACCCAGCATGCCCATCTGGTGCTCGCCGTTCTGCATCCGCTTGCGGTATTCGCCCCACTCGAAGCTCTTGATCTCCGCCGTCACGCCGATTTTCGCGAGATCGGCCTGCATCAGCTCGGCGATGCGGCGCGCGTTCGGGTTGTAGGGCCGCTGGACGGGCATCGCCCACAGGTCCGTCGTGAACCCGTTCGGATAGCCTGCCTCGGCGAGCAGTTTCTTCGCCGCCGCCGGATCGTACGGATCGTCCTTGATCGCATTGTTGTACGACCATTGCGTCGGCGGGATCGGATTCTTGGCGACGACACCCGCCGACAGGTAGACGGCGTCGATGATCGCCTGCTTGTTGATCGCCATGTTCACGGCCTTGCGCACGCGCACGTCGTCGAACGGTTTCTTGGTGACGTTGTAGGCGAGGTAGCCGACGTTCAATCCGGGCTGCTCCAGCACGACCACGTTCGGATCCTTGCGGATCGCATCGAGGTCGGCCGGATTCGGATACGGCATCACGTGGCACTCGCCCTTCTGCAGCTTGGCCCAGCGCACCGACGCGTCCGGCGTGATCGAGAACACGAGGTCGTCGATCTTCGCCTTCCCGCCCCAGAATTGCGGGAACGCCTTGTAGCGGATGACCGCATCCTTCTGATACTGCACCAGATAGAAGGGCCCGGTGCCGATCGGTTCCTGATCGATCTTCTCGGGCGTCCCGGCTTTCATCATCGCGTCGGCGTACTCCTTCGACTGCACGCCCGCATATTCCATCGCGAGGTCCGACAGGAACGGCGCTTCGGGCTTCTCGAGCGTGATGCGCACCGTGTAGTCGTCGACCTTCTCCACCGACTTCAGCAGCTTGGGCAGTCCCATGTCGTTGAAATACGAGTGGTTCGAGCTCGTCACCTTGAAGTAAGGATTGGTTTCCTTCCACTGCCGCTCGATCGAGAAGATCATGTCGTCGGCGTTGAAGTCCCGGGTCGGCTTCCATGCGCGGTGGTTGTGCCACTTCACCCCCTTGCGCAGATGGAAGGTGTACACCTTTCCGTCAGGCGAGATGTCCCAGCTCTCGGCCAGCCCCGGGACGACGGCGGTGCCGCCGCGCTCGAAGTCGACGATGCGGCTGTAGATCTGGCTGTTGGCATCGAACGAGGTGCCCGTCGTGTTGACCGCCGGATAGAAGTTTTCCGGGCTGCCCTCGGAACAGAACACCAGCGTCTTGGCCGCGACGCCGGTCGCCGCGAGAAGGGCAGGCAGCGCCAACGCAATCATCAGTGCGCGCGGCACGCCGGGAAACCGGCGCGCGCCAGTCGATAGTCTCGTCATTCGGGTCACTCCTGTCAGTGGGGCGGCGGGGATGGCGGCGCGGAATCTCCGGCCTCCGGGCGCCCCTGTTCGAGAAAACGCTCCCCAAGGTGACATGATACCTGCCGGCCGTCGAGCGGGCGCAGCATCGGACGCTCCGTCCGGCAGCGGTCGATCACGTGGGGACAGCGGGTCGAGAAGACGCATCCGGCCGGCGGATTGAGCGGGGAGGGAAGATCGCCCTTGAGCAGGATCCGCTCCGGTCGATCCTTCGGGTCGATGCCGGGTGTCGACGCCAGCAGCGCCCGCGTGTAAGGGTGCAGCGGACGCGAGAAGATCCGCTCCTTGCTGCCCTGTTCCATGGCGAGCCCGAGGTACATGACCAGCACCTCGTGCGCGATGTGCCGGACCACGCCGAGGTCGTGCGAGATGAACAGGTAGGCGAGGCCGAGCTCGCCCTGCAGGTCGGCGAGGAGGTTCAGCACCTGCGCCTGCACGGAGACGTCGAGCGCGGAAACCGGCTCGTCGGCGACGACCAGCGCCGGATTCAGCATCAGCGCCCGCGCAATCGCGATGCGCTGGCGCTGGCCGCCGGAGAACATGTGCGGATAGCGGACGTAATGCTCGGGGCGCAAACCGACCCTGGCGAGCATCGCTTTGGCGCGCTCGGCGCGCGCGGCAGGCTCGAGCCCGGTGTTGATTTCGAGCGGCGCTTCCAGGATTGCGCCGACTTTCTTGCGCGGATTGAGCGATCCATAGGGATTCTGGAACACCATCTGCACGGTCTTGCGCAGCTCGTGCTGCTGCGTGCCCGCCGCCTTGACCGCGTCGATGGCGCCCAGGCGCAGCTCGCCGGACGTCGGCTTTTCGATCAACGCCACGATGCGCGCGAGCGTCGACTTGCCGCAGCCGGATTCGCCGACGACGGCAAGCGTGCGCCCCGCCTCGATCGAAAACGAGATGCCGCCGACCGCGTGGAGCTGCGCTGCGTCGCGGAACGGACCGCGGCGGATCCGGTAGACCTGCGTGAGGTCCCGCGCTGAAGCAACCGAAGCGTTCACCGCTCGACCTCGACGGCAAGCCCGTCCCGCGCGATCGCCGCATCGCGCTTCGGGTCATCGAGCGGAAAATGGCAGCGAACTTTGCCATCGCTCCAGGCGCGCAGCTCGGGTCGCGTCTGGCAGGCGTGCTTTGTCGCATAGCGGCAGCGCGGCGCGAACAGGCATCCCGCCGGCCGGTCGTAGAGTCCCGGCACCATGCCGGGGATGGTGGCGAGGCGTCGCTCGCCGGCGCTGCGCTCCGGCATCGCGGCCAGCAATGCCGCGGTATAGGGGTGCTGAGGTGCCTTGAACAGCGCCTGCGCGCGCTGCTCCTCGACGATCTGGCCGGCGTACATGACGGCGACGCGCCGGGCCATTTCCGCGACGACGCCCATGTTGTGCGTAACCAGGATCAGCGCCATGCCGCGCTCGTGCTGCAGTGCGCGCAGCAGGTCGAGGATCTGCGCCTGGATCGTGACGTCGAGCGCGGTCGTCGGCTCGTCGGCGATAAGAAGGCGCGGGTTGCACGCGATGGCCATCGCGATCATCACGCGCTGGTTCATGCCGCCCGAGAGCTGGTGCGGGAAGTCGCCGAGCCGGCTCGACGCGGCCGGGATGCCGACCTGCTCCAGCAATTCGGTGGCGCGACGGAGCGCCGCCTTGCGATCGAGCTTGAGGTGCAGGCGCAGCGTTTCGCAAAGCTGGAAGCCGATCGTGAAGCATGGATTGAGGCTCGTCGTCGGATCCTGGAAGATCATCGCCACGTCTTTGCCGACGAGCGTGCGGCGCTCGCCGTCGGAAAGCGTCTGCAGGTCGCGCCCGGCGAACTGCAACCGCCGCGCGCGCACGCGGCCGGGATAGGCGACGAGCCCCATGACCGCCAGCATCGTCACGCTCTTGCCCGATCCCGACTCGCCGACGATGCCGAGCACTTCGCCTTCGTCCACCGCGAGGCTCACGCCCTCGACGGCGTGCATGACGGCACCCTGCGAGGGGAATTCGACGTGCAGGTCTTCGATTTCGAGGAGCGCCACTTCGGCGTCACTTTCCGGGAATGAACTTGACGAGCTCCGACGTCTCGTTGGTTGTGCTGCTCCCGGATTCCCGGCTGGTGGTCTTGGTGTCGAGCGTTTCCTTGGCCATCCATTTCACGTCGGGGCAATACCAGCGAGTCCAGGTGCGATTTTCCTTGTAGGCCTTGTTCGTCAGCGAGGCCTCCGCTTCGACCCGGTAGCACTGGAAGGTCCCGGCAGGCACGGTAAGGGACTCGAACGCGACGACCTTCGCTTTGCCCTCTTCAGCGGTGCCGGGATTGGCGAACTTGCGCGAAAAGGTCCACGTGTCTCCCACTTTGAGCGGGTATTTCGCCAGCACGCGCACGTAGTCCGGCTTGCCTTCCGGCATGAAGTTCATCACGCCATCGTAGTCGGCGACGTTGCCATTGCCGAGGCGCACTTTGAGCTGGTCCGCGGACGGCATCTCGACGATTTCGCGTGACCACGTGGTCGTCTTGCCGTCCGCCGTCGCCTGATTGAACACCCATTTGTCGCCGACGCTGATTTTCGGCTTTTCCGCCGCCGGCTGCGCCTGCGCAGCGAGGGACAATCCGGCCGCCGATACCACGACAACGCCAATTCTCGCCCATGCTTTCATAGTCCTCTCCGTTGTTGGTTGAAGGACGACTGCATTATCGCTTGAGCTTCGGGTCGAGCGCGTCGCGCAGCCCGTCGCCCAGGAGATTGAAGGCAAGCACCGTCACGAGGATCATGATTCCCGGAAACGTCACGACCCACCACGCGCGCAGCACGAACTCGCGCGCATCCGCCAGCATCGTTCCCCATTCGGACGCTGGGGGTTGCGCGCCGAGGCCGAGAAACCCGAGGGCCGCGGCGTCGAGGATGGCCACCGAAACGCCGAGCGAGGCTTGGACGATCAGCGGCGCCGCGCAGTTGGGCAGCACCTCGTTGAACATCAGGCGCAATCGCCCGGCGCCATTGGCGCGCGCGGCAGTGACGTAATCCTTGGCCGTCTCCGAGATCACCGCGGCGCGGGTGATGCGCACGTAATGCGGCAACACGACGACCGCCACCGCGAGCATGGCGTTCATGATGCCCGGCCCCAGGATCGCGACGATCACGATGGCGAGCAGCAGGCTCGGCAGCGTCAGGATGATGTCCATCAGCCGCATGATCGCGATCTCGGTGACGCCGCGGGCGAAGCCCGCAACGAGCCCGAGCGTGATGCCGACCACGATCGAAAGGGCGACGACGGCCATGCCGATCAGCAGCGACAGGCGCGCGCCGTAGATGAGGCGCGAGACGATGTCGCGCCCGATCGCATCGGTGCCGAGGAGATGGGCGGTGGACCCGCCTTCCTGCCAGAACGGAGGCCTCAGGAATGCTTCGTTGTTCGTGAGATCCGGCGAATAGGGCGCCAGGAAATTGGCGAACGCCGCCATCGACAGCACCGCGATGACGACCACCAGCCCGGCGACCGCGCCGTGATTGCTGCTGAAATAACCCCAGAATTCGCGCAGCGGCCCCGGCGGAGCGGGGACCGCGCCGACCGCAGCAACGGATTCGGTTGTCGTCATTTCGTCCGCCTGATGCGTGGGTTGATGACGCCATACGCGACGTCGACCAGCAGGTTCACCATCATGACGACGAGGCCGAGCATCAGCAGACCGCCCTGCAGGACCGGGTAGTCGCGGCGGTTGATCGCCTCGATCAGCCACTTGCCGACACCCGGCCACGAGAAGATCGTCTCCGTCAGGATCGCGCCGGTGAACAGCACGCCCACCTGCAGGCCGATCACCGTGACGACCGGGATCAGCGCGTTGCGAAAGGCGTGGAGCGCCACGATGCGCAGTTGCGACAGGCCCTTGGCCCGGGCGGTGCGAATGTAATCCTCGCCCAGGACCTCCAGCATCGCCGAACGCGTCATCCGCGCGATGATCGCGAGCGGATTGGTCCCGAGCACGATCGTCGGCAGGATCAGGTGCGACACCGCGGACTTGAACGCGCCCGGTTCTCCGGAAAGCAGGGCGTCGATGGTGAGAAAGCCGGTCACGGGCTCGAGGTAGTACTTGACCGCGATGCGACCGGAGACCGGCGTCCATCCGAGTTGCACGGAGAACAGCAGGATCAGCAGGAGTCCCCACCAGAAGATCGGCATCGAGTAACCGGTCAGCGACACGCCCATCACGCCGTGGTCGAACAGCGAGTTGCGGCGAACTGCCGCGATCATGCCCGCGGGGATGCCGAGCGCCAGCGCGAAGATGATCGCGCACAGGGCGAGCTCGATCGTGGCCGGGAACAGCGCCGCGAATTCGCGCAGCACGGGCTCCTGCGTGATCATCGACTTGCCGAGGTCGCCGTGCAGCACGCGGCCGATGTAGATGCCGTACTGGACGATCACCGGCCGGTCGAGCCCGTATTCCTTCAGCAGCGATTCGTGCCGCGCGGCATCGATGCCGCGCTCGCCGGCCATGGTTTCGATCGGGTCGCCGGGCACGAGCCGGATCAGGAAGAACGCGAGCAGCGTCATCCCGAGAAACGTCGGAATGATGAGACTGATCCGGGTCAGCAGGAAGCGCAGCATGGCGGGCGGGATATTGAACCACATCCGCGCGCCGGCGGAGGGCGATTGCGCCGCGATAGGCGATAGCCGCTCCGGAACGCATTGACGCTCGGGGGCGGTTTCGGCATGATCGTCGAGTCCGGACCTGCCCCGGCGCGTGACCGGCGGGCCGGTCGACACAACGCCCAGTGTCCGCCTTCATCCTTCGCCGCATCCTGCAATCGATCGCCGTGATGGCGGTCGTGGCGTTCATTGCGTTCGGCCTCTTCAACTTCACCGGCGATCCCGTCGTCTTCATGGTGGGGCAGGACGCGACGACTGCGGAGAAGGAGAAGCTGCGGAGCGAGCTCGGGCTGGACCATCCTTTCCCGGTGCAGTTCGCGCACTTCGTCGACAACGCGGTGCACGGCGATTTCGGGCGGTCGCTGCGCCAGGGTCGCCCGGTGTCGACGCTGCTGAAGGAGCGGCTGCCGGCAACACTCGAGCTTTCCGTCGGCGCGGCGCTGCTGGCGCTCGTCGTGGGCATCCCTCTCGGCGTTTATACCGCGTTGCGCCGCGACACGTGGCTTTCGCACCTGCTGCTCGCCGCATCGCTCGTCGGCGTAAGCCTGCCGACATTCCTCATCGGGATCCTGCTGATCCTCGTGTTCGCGGTGATTCTCGGCTGGCTGCCGTCGTTCGGGCGCGGCGAGACGGTTGCCATCGGCTGGTGGACGACCGGCCTCCTGACAAAGAGCGGGCTGAAGGCGCTGATCCTTCCGGTCATCACGCTGTCGCTGTTCCAGATGACGCTGATCATGCGGATCGTGCGCTCGGAGATGCTCGAAGTGCTGCGCACCGACTACATCAAGTTCGCGCGGGCACGCGGACTGACCGACCGGGCCATTCATTTCGGCCACGCGCTCAAGAACACGCTGGTGCCGGTCATCACGATCACGGGCCTTCAGCTCGGCGCGATCATCGCGTTCGCGATCATCACCGAGACCGTGTTCCAGTGGCCGGGCATGGGTCTGCTGTTCATCCAGGCCGTCAATTTCGCGGACATCCCGGTGATGGCGGCGTACCTGTGCTTCATTGCCCTCGTGTTCGTGCTGCTCAATCTCATCGTCGACCTCATGTACTATGCCGTCGACCCGCGGCTGCGCATCGAACGCAGCGCCGCGCATTGAAGGAGAACATGAATCCCGTCCAGCACATCCAGGCGTGGCTTGCGGACTTCACCGCGGTGCGCCGCGATCTGCACATGCACCCGGAGCTCGGCTTCGAGGAGCATCGCACCGCCAAGGTCGTCTGCGAGCGTCTCGCCGCACTCGGGATCGAGTTTCATGCGGGCGTCGGCCGCACCGGCGTGGTCGCCGTCGTGCCCGGCCGGAGCATTGCGAGCGGGCGTTCCGTCGGATTGCGCGCCGACATGGACGCGCTGCCGATGCAGGAAGAGAACTCGTTCGCGCACAAGTCGCGCTACGACGGCCGCATGCACGGCTGCGGCCACGACGGCCACACGACGATGCTGCTGGCCGCCGCGCGCTACCTGCACGAGACGCGCGCGTTCGACGGTACCGCCTATCTCATCTTCCAGCCCGGCGAGGAAGGCTATGCGGGGGCGAAGGAGATGATCGCCGACGGGCTGTTCGAGCGCTTTCCCGCGGAACAGGTCTACGCGCTCCACAACTGGCCGGGACTCGCGGCTGGACGCATCGGCATCACGCCGGGGCCGGCGATGGCCGCCGCCGACCGCCTCGAGATCATCATCGACGGCAAGGGCGGGCATGGCGCGCATCCGCATGCCGCGATCGACCCGGTCCTGGTCGCCGCGCACATCATCACGGCGGCGCAGTCGATCGTGAGCCGCAACGTGAGCCCGATCGACACCGCCGTCGTCAGCATCTGCGCGATGCAGGCGGGCAACCCCGGCGCGATGAGCGTGATTCCGTCGCATGCGAAGCTCGTCGGAACGGTGCGGACGTTCCGGCCCGCCACGCAGGACATGATCGAGCGCCGGTTGAACGAGCTCATTCCGACGATCGCGGCCGCATTCGGCGCGCGGGCCACACTCAAGTACGAGCGTGTCTATCCCGCGACCATCAATCACGATCGCGAGTCCGCGTTCGCGGCGGACGTCGCCGAAGCGCTGGTCGGCAAGGACAACGTCGTGCGCAATCTCGATCCATCCATGGGATCCGAGGACTTCTCGTTCATGCTGCAGGCGAAGCCCGGTGCGTTCGCCCGCCTCGGGCAGGGCGGCGCGGAGGGCGGCTGCTTCCTGCACAACAGCACCTACGACTTCAACGACGAGGTGATTCCGCTCGGCGCCGGTTACCTCGCATCGCTGGCGGAGAAAGCGATGCCGTTGGCACCTCAAAAGGCGCGATGAACGATTCGACTCCCGCAATCGTCGACTTCGCACCGCCCTCGTTCGGTGATCGGCTGGCGGGCGCATGGAACAGCGACGTCGCCTGGAGTTTTCGCCACAGCCCCGTCGCCATCGTTTCGGCCATCGTGCTGGCGATCTGCCTTTTCGCCGCGCTGTTCGCGCCGTGGGTGGCGCCGCACAACCCGTTCGACCTCCGGACGCTCAACCTGTCCGACGCATTCACGCCGCCGGCGTGGGAGGCCGGGGGCAACTCGACGTATCTGCTCGGCACCGACAACCAGGGCCGCGACCTGCTGTCGACGATCATGTTCGGCGCGCGCATCTCGCTGGTGCTCGGCGCCGTGTCGGTGGTGCTCGCGGTGGTGATCGGGGTATCGCTGGGCTTGCTCGCGGGTTTCGCCGGCGGCAAGCTCGACGCGTTCATCATGCGCATCGCCGACGTGCAGCTTTCCTTTCCGGCCATCTTGATTGCGCTGCTGATCAACGGTGTCGCGCGGGCGGTGCTGCCGCGCGGCATGCACGACGACGTCGCGGTGTTCGTGCTGATCACCGCGATCGCGCTGGCCAACTGGGTGCAGTACGCGCGCACGGTGCGCGGCTCGACGATGGTCGAGAAGAGCAAGGAGTACGTGCAGGCGGCGCGCGTCGTGGGGGTGTCGCCGCTGGGGATCATGCGGCGGCACCTGCTGCCCAACGTGCTTGGGCCGGTGCTGGTGCTGGCGACGATCAACGTCGCGACCGCCATCATCACCGAGGCGACGCTTTCGTTTCTCGGGGTCGGCATGCCGCCGACGAAACCGTCGCTCGGCACGCTGATCAACGTCGGGCAGGAATTCCTGCTGTCGGGCGAATGGTGGATCACGATCTTCCCCGGCGCCGCGCTGGTGATCATGGTGCTCGCCATCAATCTGCTCGGCGACTGGCTGCGCGATGCGCTCAATCCGAAATTGCGCTGAGGAAAGGATGGAATCGCACGTTTTTTTTCTGGGGGCCAACCAAGAGGAGAAACGTCATGCGCAAGGCACTGCTGCTCGCGGCCCCCCTCGCCCTGGTGGGTTGCCAGACCTGGGGTCCGACCTGGAGCGAAGTCACGGGGCAACGCTGGAACTTCACGATCCTGAACCGCGGGCCCGCCGGAATTTCGCGGATCGACCAGGTCTCGACGTATCCGCCGATGCCCTACAAGATGGAACCGGGCGCGCGCACGATCGGCGTTCAGGGTTTGCCGTGGGCCGGTTTCCCGAACGGCGACATCAAGGAATTTCCGCTCGCGGCGGAGCCTTGCAAGCGGTATTACATCAACGCGCAGCACAGGAATCCGGTCGAGCCGGATTGGTGGCCGGTGATCGACTATGTCGAGGAGATCGCCGGTTGCAAGGTCGTGACCGCGGCCAAGTAGCGCGCCGCGCGCAGCCGTGAGCGCTGCGTCGACGGAACCGCTGCTGGAGGTCGACGACCTTCGCGTCGAGTTTCCGTTGCGGCACGGCACGCTGCGCGCGGTGAACGGCATTTCGTTCGCGATCGCGCCCGGCGAAGTGCTGGGCGTGGTGGGCGAGTCGGGCGCGGGAAAGTCGCTGACCGGCGCCGCGGTGATCGGGCTCATCGATCCGCCGGGGCGCATCGCCGGCGGCGAGATCCGGCTCGCCGGGCGGCGCATCGATAACCTGGCGTACGAGGCGATGCGCAAGATCCGCGGCCGCGAGATCGGCGCGGTCTTCCAGGATCCGCTCACCTCGCTCAATCCGCTCTACACGATCGGCCGCCAGCTCACCGAGACGATCCGCACCCATCTGCCGCTGTCGGCCGCGGAAGCGCTCGCGCGCGCGATCGGCCTCCTCGAGGAAGTCGGGATCCCGGCAGCGGCGCGGCGCATCGATCACTACCCGCATCAATTCTCGGGCGGGATGCGCCAGCGTGTCGTCATCGCGCTCGCGCTTGCGGCCAAGCCGCGGCTCATCATCGCCGACGAGCCGACCACCGCGCTCGACGTCTCGATTCAGGCGCAAATCATCCAGCTCCTCAAGCGGCTTTGCCGGGACCATGGCACCGCGGTCATGCTGGTCACCCACGACATGGGCGTGATCGCGGAGACCGCGGACCGCGTCGCGGTCATGTATGCCGGCCGCATCGTCGAGATCGGGCCGGTCGACGAAGTGATTCATCGTCCGGCGCATCCGTACACGGTGGGCCTGATGGGGTCGATCCCGTCGATCGTCGACGAGCGCGCCCGGCTTGCCCAGATCGACGGCACCATGCCGCGACTCGATGCGGTGCCCGACGGGTGTGCGTTTCACCCGCGCTGCCCGCGCGCCATCGACCGCTGCCGGCACGATCTGCCGGTACTGGCGAGCGTCGGAGCGACGCAGGCGGCGTGCTGGCGCCCGATCGTCACGGAGCGGGAACGCATCGATGCCTGAGGCGCTGCTCACGCTGACCGACGTCGCGCGCACGTTCGACGTGTCGCCGGCGTGGCTCGATCGCGTTCTGGAGCGCAAGCCGCGCGCGCTGCTGAAAGCGGTCGACGGCGTGACGCTTTCCATCGCCAAAGGGGAGACGCTCGGCCTCGTGGGGGAATCGGGCTGCGGCAAGTCCACGGTGGCGCGGCTGATCGTCGGCCTGTACGCGCCGACGCGGGGGACGATCGCCTTCGACGGCACGGTGCTCGCGGGCGCCGGCGCGGCGGCCGCCGGCGGGCCGGCGCAGCGCGTGGCGCGGCGCGGCATGCAAATGATCTTCCAGGACCCGTACGCGAGCCTCAATCCGCGGTGGCGGGTCGCCGACATCGTGGCCGAGCCGATCCGCGCGCAGAACCCCGAGACGCCCAGGGCCGAGCAGACGGAGCGCGTCGCCGCACTGCTGGCGCAGGTGGGTCTCGCGGCCGTGGACGGCGTCAAGTATCCGCACCAGTTCTCGGGCGGCCAGCGGCAGCGCATTTCGATCGCACGTGCGCTGTCGACACAGCCGCGGTTCCTCGTGTGCGACGAGCCGACGTCCGCACTCGACGTCTCGGTGCAGGCGCAGGTGCTGAACCTGATGCGCGACCTGCAGCGCAGGATGGGACTGACTTACCTCTTCATCTCGCACAATCTCGCCGTCGTCCATCACATCGCCGACCGGGTCGGCGTCATGTATCTGGGCCGCATCGTTGAGCTGGCGCCGACGCGGCGCCTGTTCACCCTTCCGCAGCACCCGTACACGCGGATGCTGCTCGCCGCGGTTCCCGATCTCGCGATGACCGGTGCCTCGCGCACCGCCGTCGCCGGCGAAGTCCCCAATCCGCTCGATCCCCCGTCCGGCTGCGCGTTTCACCCGCGCTGCCCGTTCGCGAACGAGCGCTGCCGCCGGGAGCGTCCAGAGTTGCGACCGGCGCCGGTGGCGGGCGAGGTCGCGTGCCATGCGGTCGAGGAGGGGCGGATCGACGCGGTCGAATTGCACGCGGCGAAGGCCGGCGCAGCAACCGGCGACGTGGGCCCGAACAGGGGTCAGGAAACGCGCGCGGATCGGCTATAATTCGGCCTTTCGCGGATGCTGCGCAAGCGTGCCGGCCAAGGCGCGCCCGCCCCGCGCGAGGCGAGCGACCCGGAACTGACCCGGGGCGTTCGGAGTGTCCGCCAGTCGTCCGCCATCAGGTTTCAATTGCGCCTCACCCAGATCAAGCTCGCCGGGTTCAAGTCGTTCGTGGACCCCACCACGATCGGCACGCCGGGGCAGCTCGTCGGCATCGTCGGACCCAATGGCTGCGGCAAGTCGAACGTCATCGACGCCGTGCGCTGGGTGCTGGGCGAGTCGAAGGCCTCCGCGCTGCGCGGCGAGTCGATGCAGGACGTCATTTTCAACGGCGCCGGCGAGCGCAAGCCCGTCGGCCGCGCGTCGGTCGAGCTGATCTTCGACAACAGCGCCGGTCGCATCGGCGGCCAGTGGGGCCAGTACGCCGAGCTGTCGATCAAGCGCGTGCTGACGCGCGACGGCGACAGCACGTACTACATCAACAACATCCCGGTTCGCCGCCGCGACATCCACGACCTCTTCCTCGGCACGGGACTCGGCCCGCGGGCCTACGCGATCATCGAGCAGGGCATGATCTCGCGCGTGATCGAGGCGAAGCCCGAGGAGCTCCGCATCTTCCTCGAGGAAGCCGCGGGCGTCTCGAAATACAAGGAGCGGCGCAAGGAGACCGAGGGTCGGCTCGCCGACACCCGCGACAATCTATCGCGCGTCGAGGACATCCGCATCGAGCTCGGCAGCCAGCTCGAGAAGCTCGATGCCCAGGCGCGCATCGCGACCGAGTACCGCGAGCACGAGATGCGGCTGAAGCACGTGCACCAGCTCCTCTGGTTCTCGAAGCAGCAGGATGCCGCCTCGGCCCGCGACCGCCACGCCACCGCGATCGCCAACCTTTCGGTCGCCTTCGAGAGCCTGCAGGCCGACGTGCGCGCGGCGGAAGCAAGGCAGGAGGCGCTGCGCGCCGATCATTACGCCGCCGGCGACGCGCTGCACGACAAGCAGGGCGGCTACTACGCGGCGAACGCGGAGGTCACGCGACTCGAGCAGCAGCTCGCGTTCGCGCGTGAATCCGAATCGCGCATTTCGCAGCAGGCGGCGCAGTTGACCGAGCAACTGGGCGGGCTCGCGGGCCAGGAAGCGGCGTTATCCGGCGACCGCACGGCCGGCGAGGCCGCGCTCGAGCAGGCGCTCTCGGCCCGGGAGACCGCGGCCGCCGGTGAGCAAGAAGCAATGGCTGCATTCCCGGCGCTGGACGAAGCGGTGCAAAAGGCGGCCGCCGTCGCGACGGAACTGCAGGAGCGAATCGCCCAGGGCGAACAAGCGATCCGCGTCATCGAAACGCGGCGCGAGAGCCACGCGCACGCGCTTGGGCAGCTTGCGCAACGGCGCGAGCGGCTCGACGACGAGCAGAAGGGCCTCGCCGCGCCGGTCACCACGCAGCTCGCGGAGGTCGAGGAACAGCTGCGAGTGGAATCGGAGGAGCAAAAGGCCAAGGAGGGCAGCCTCAACGCGCTGCGCGAGACCGTCCAGGACCTGCAGGAACGGCAGCGCGCGGCCAGCGACGCCGCGCAGCAGTCGGGGCGCCGCCTCGCGGATCTGGATGCGCGCTCGCAGGCGCTCGCGGCGCTGCAGGCGAGGATCGGGCAGGGCAAGGACACGACCAAATGGCAGGAGGAGCGCGGCCTCGCGAAGGCGCCGCGCCTGTGGCAGGGGCTCGACATCGAACCGGGCTGGGAGGACGCGCTCGAAGCGGTGCTGCGCGAACGGCTCGATGCGGTCGAGCTCGCGCACCTCGACGCGGTCAATGCCTGGTTCGAGGGCAGCAACGCCGGCGGTCCGCCGGGCCGGATCGCCGTGTTCTCGCCGGATGGCGACAAGGTTCCGGAAACCGCGCACGGCGATGCGCTGGTGGCGAAGATTCGCTCGGTCCGCGGCGGACTCGGCCGGCTCCTCGCCGACTGGCTGCGCGGCGTGCGCTGCCGCGCAAGCATCGCCGATGCGTTGCACGAGCGGGGCGCGCTCGGTGTCGGCGAAGCCTTTGTCACGCCGCAAGGACATCTCGTTACCGCGCAGGCGGTCAACTTCTTCGCCCCGGACAGCGAATTGCACGGCGTGCTGGCGCGGCAGCGCGAGCTGGCCGAGCTCGCGACCTTGATCGTCGGCGCGCGCGCGGCTGCCGCCGCCGCCGGTGAAGCACTGGCCGCGATCGACGCCGAAATGGCGCGCTCGCAGGACGCCTGGCACGCGGAGAGTCTGGCGTTTGCCTCGCAACAGCGGCGCTGCCACGACCTCGAGCTGGAACTCCTGCAACTGCGGCAGGCCGCCGAGGCCGCGGCCAAGCGGCGCGCGCAGATCGCGGAGGAGCTGTCGGAGATCGGCGCGGAGGAAGCCACCGAACAGGAGCGCGCGCGGGCGCTGGCGACGGAGCTCGCCGACGCGCAATCGTCGTTGCACGAGGAAGCGGCGAAACGCGACGCGGCGCGGCACGCGCGCAACGAAGCGGAAGTGGCGCAGGCGCGCGGGCGCGAGCGCGTCCGGCTCGCCGAGCGTACGGCGCAGGAAGCAGCGTTCGCCGAGCGCAGCTGCCGCGACCGCCTGGCCGAGCTCGAGCGGCGACGCGAAGCACTCGCGGCGCAGGTCATTCAACAGCAAACCCTTCTCGCCCAGCTGACGTCCGAGCGCGCGGCCATCGACTGGACGCCGGTCGAGGAGGCGCTGCAGCGGCAACTCGCCGCGCGCGGAGAGGCCGAGCAGTCGCTGGCCGCCGCACGCGACCGGCAGGAAGCGCTCGGGGCAGAGCTGCGCGCGGCGGACGAAGCGCGGCTCACGGCCGTGCAGAAACTGGACCCGGCGCGCGCGAAGATCGAAGAGATGCGCCTCAAGGAGCAGGCGGCGGCGCTCGCGGAAGAGCAATTCGCGCTGCAGCTCACCGAATCGAACACCGATGTCACTGGACTCGCCGACGCGCTGAAGGCGTTCGGCAACAAGTCCGCGCTCCCGGGCGAGATCGAGCGGCTGCAGGCGGCGATCGCCGAGCTCGGGGCCGTCAACCTCGCGGCGCTCGACGAGCTCGAGATCGCGCGCGAGCGCAAGCAGTACCTCGATGCGCAGTCGGCCGACCTCACCGAGGCGATGGCCACGCTCGAAAGCGCGATCAAGCAGATCGACCGCGAATCGCGGCAGCTGCTGCAGCAGACCTTCGAGGCCGTCAACGAGAATTTCGCCAAGCTCTTCCCGGCGCTGTTCGGCGGCGGCCAGGCCCGGCTCGTCCTCACCGGCGAGGAAATCCTCGACTCCGGCGTGCAGGTCGTCGCGCAGCCGCCGGGCAAGCGCAATACGTCGATCCACCTCCTGTCCGGCGGCGAAAAGGCGCTCACAGCGATTTCGCTCGTGTTCGCGCTGTTCCAGCTGAATCCGGCGCCGTTCTGCCTGCTGGACGAAGTCGACGCGCCCCTCGACGATCCCAACACCGGCCGCTTCTGCCGGATGGTGACGGCGATGGCGGCCGAGACGCAGTTCGTGTTCATCTCCCACAACAAGATCACCATGGAGATGGCGGGGCAGCTGATCGGAATCACGATGTCGGAGCCGGGCGTCTCGCGGGTCGTCGCCGTCGACATCGCCGAGGCGATCGAGCTGGCCGGGACCGGGGTGGCAGCGGCCTGAGCTAGGGCCTGTTCACACTATGGGCACATACGCGTTGCAGGGCCGAAAACGCTCAACGCAAGGCGCGCAGGCGAAGGCGGGTCGAGAACCCGGCGAGACTGCGCAACGCAGTGATGGGCGTTTTCGGCCTCAGTTGACAAAACTGCGCGAAGGGAACGGGCATCCTGGGGCGCCACTCTGCGTTGCCCTCCTCGCGAAGACACCCGGTCTT
>Ga0209048_10001870_pt1 | contig 21279 bp, 19 predicted proteins | sample FrelakmetCRP12CR_FD_187146 | JGI IMG/M metagenome (GOLD analysis project Ga0209048, IMG submission 187146) | Freshwater lake sediment microbial communities from the University of Notre Dame, USA, for methane emissions studies - CRP12 CR (SPAdes)... | ecosystem: Environmental > Aquatic >... | reverse complement strand
CGCGGACATGGGCGCCGACGTACTGCTGGTGGACCGTGCCAGCGACTCCGGACTCGGACTGGAGCGCGAGCGCTGGTACGACGTCATGCTGCGCGGCCGCCGCTCGGTCACGCTCGACCTGAAATCACCCACCGGTGTTGCCGCCGCGCTGGAACTGGCGCGCAAGGCCAACGTCGTGCTGGAAGGTTTTCGGCCGGGGGTGCTGGAGCGCCTGGGACTCGGTCCCGATGTGCTGCTCGCCGCCAATCCGCGACTCGTCGTCGGCCGCATGACCGGCTGGGGGCAGGAGGGTCCTCTCGCGCCGCGCGCAGGGCACGACCTCAACTACATCGCGATGTCGGGAATCCTGCACGCGATCGGCCGCGCCGACGGCGCGCCGGTGCCGCCGCTCAACCTGGTCGGCGACTTCGGCGGTGGCGGCATGCTGCTCGCGTTCGGCATCGCCTGCGCGCTCATCGAAGCACAGCGCTCCGGGCGCGGGCAGGTCGTCGATGCCGCGATGGTCGAGGGCGCTTCGTTGCTCGCGACGATGTTCTGGGGGATGCGCGCGGGCGGCAAGTGGAGCGACACGCGCGGGGCGAACATCCTTGACTCCGGCGCGCCGTGGTACGACGTCTACGCAACGGCGGACCGCAAGTACGTGGCCATCGCTGCCATCGAGCCCAAGTTCTATGCGGAACTGCTGGATCGGCTGGGGCTCGCGGACGCGGCGCTGCCACCGCAGAACGACCGCGGCCGGTGGCCGGAACTGCGCCATCGTTTCGCCCAGGTCTTCGCCACCCGAAGCCGCGCCGACTGGTGCGCCGTCTTCGCAGGCTCGGACGCGTGCTTCTCGCCGGTATTGACGTTCGACGAGGCGCGCGCGCATCCGCACAACGTCGCGCGGCGCAGTTACGTGACACTGGGGGGCGTCGACCAGCCCGCGCCCGCGCCGCGCTTTTCCCGGACGCCGGGCACCGCGAACGCCGCACCGCCCGAGCGCGGGGCCGGTGGCGCGCAGGCGCTGGCGGACTGGGGGTTCACGCGAACCGAAATCGAACGCCTGCGCGCGGACGGTGCAGGATTCGCGTGATGTCGTGCAGACAATCGGCCGGGAGTGCGGTAGAAATATCGCTACGCCCACGCCGATGGCACCGATGACCACAGCGCCCAAGCAGTACAAGTACTACGACCTCGTGATGGCGGCGTTCGTCACCGTCTACATCTGCTCGAACCTGATCGGCCCGGCCAAGGCCGCCACGCTGTTCGGCTTCACGTTCGGTGCGGGCGTGCTGTTCTTCCCCATTTCCTACATCTTCGGCGATATCTTGACCGAGGTCTACGGCTATGCGCGGGCGCGCAAGGTCGTGTGGGCTGGCTTCGGTGCGATGGCCTTCGCCTCGTTCATGGCCTGGGTGGTCGTGAGCCTCCCGCCCGCAAAGGACTGGCCGAATCAGACGGTGTACGAGACCGTTTTCGGCCAGACGCCGCGCATCGTCATGGCGTCGCTGATCGCCTATTTCTGCGGCGAGTTCGCAAACTCCTATACGTTGGCCAAGATGAAGATCCTGACCGACGGCCGCTGGCTGTGGACGCGCACGATCGGCTCGACGATCGTCGGCGAGGCCGTCGACTCGCTGCTGTTCTATCCGATCGCGTTCTTCGGCATCTTCAGCAACGAACTGCTGCTGACCGTGATGGTCACCAACTACTTCCTGAAGACCGGCTGGGAAATCCTGATGACGCCGGTCACGTACAAGGTCGTCGCGTTCCTGAAGCGCAAGGAAAACGAGGACTACTACGACCGCGACACCAATTTCACGCCGTTCTCGCTCAAGACCTGACCGGCATGCGCTGGCGCGGCGCGACCGGCGCCATCAGCCCATCCGCGAACCGGGCCGGTAGAAGAGGTAGACGGCGAAGCCCAGCGTGTCGCGCCCCCAGCGCAGGTAGGCGTCGCGCCAGCGCCGGCTGCGCTCGAGCATGGCGGGCACGTCCGGGTCTTGCGGCTGCTCGCGGACATAGCGCTCGATCGCACGACAGTACTTCCATTCATAATCGTCCCACTCGTCCGGCGATGCGGTCGTGGCATGCATCGGGATGAGGCCAGCGTCGATGCCGGCCTGGACGTTGCCGCGATGGTCGAGGTATTGGGCGTCCTGCCTCCCCAGCAGCGCCAGGTATTCCGAGTGCGGCTTTTGCCGCCAGTAGCCTTCGCCGATCATGATGTAGCCGCCCGAACGGGTCCATTGCCTCAGCTGCGCGCACTTGCCGGCCATCCCCCCTTTGATGCCGCCGGCACCCAGCATGACGGTAACGTGGAAGTTTTCCGGATCGGCGCGGTAGTCGGCGATGTCGGCGTCATCGAGATGCAGCTTGCCCAGGGCCCCGGTCCACTCGGCACGTTCCCGCGCGGCGTCGAGCATCATCGACGAGCGGTCGACCGCGACCACCGTGGAGCCGAAGCGCTCGATGATCCGCAGCGCAAGCTCGGCTCGCCCGCAGCCCAGGTCGAGCACCCGCGAGGTCTCGTCGAGCGGCAGCAAGTCGAGCAGGCGCTCGATCTTGGCCGCCTCGATGGGGTTGCAATAGTCGTGGTCCCGGTGAGCGATTGCGCTGAATTTGTGCGGATTCATGGACGAACTCCAAGCGTAGCCCCATCGTGCCACGGGGCGACACGCAAGAGTAGTGCCATACCCGGCAGGGCGAGCAGCGTGCAAAGCAGAAAAAAGTTGAGCCACCCGGTTTCGGCCACGATCCAGCCGGTCGACGCATTGACGACGGTCCGGGGAACCGCCGCGAGGCTGGTGAACAGGGCGAACTGGGTGGCGGTGTAGCGCGGGTCCGTCGCGCGGGCAATGAACGCGACGAAGGCGGCGGTCCCGAGCCCGACGCCCAGCGCCTCGAAGGCGATGACGAAGGCCAGCAGCAGCCGGTCGGGCTGGTGCACCCACGCAAGCAGCGCGAAACCGAGAATCGAAAACAACTGCACCGCACCGAACAGCCACAACCCGCGGTTGATGCCGATCTTCACCATCCACAGTCCGCCCAGCATCCCGCCGACCACGCTCGCCCACAACCCGGCGTTCTTGGCGATGATTCCGATGTCGGTCCTGCTGAAGCCCATGTCGAGGTAGAACGGCGTGGCCAGCGCCGTGGCCATGCTGTCGCCCAGCTTGTAGAGAAAGATGAACAGCAGCACGAACAGCGCGTTGCGCCACCCGGAGCGGGCGATGAACTCGCGAAACGGCTCGACGACGGCTTCGCGCAGTGTTGCCGGCGTCCCCTGCGCCAAGTCCGGCTCTGCTGCCAGCAGCGTCATGGCGATGCCGGGCAGCATGAACAGCGCAGTGATCACGAACACCGACGACCACGGCAGGAGGTCGGAGAGGATCAGCGCCAGCGATCCGGGGATGAGACTCGATATCCGGTACGCGTTGACGTATACGGCATTGCCGAGCCCCAGTTCCGCGTCCGGAAGGATCTCCCGGCGGAACGCGTCGAGCACGATGTCCTGGCTCGCCGAGAAGAAAGCCACGGCGGCGGAGAGGTACGCGATCGCCCAGAGGTCGAGCTTCGGATGCAGCAGTCCGAAGGCCGGGATCGAGACGAGAAGCAGGATCTGCGTGGCCAGCATCCAGCCGCGGCGGCGGCCCAGCACCGGCAGACCGAATCGGTCCATCAGCGGCGACCACAGGAACTTCCACGTGTACGGGAGCTGGATCAGCGCGAACAGGCCGATCGCCTTCAGGTCCACTCCCTCGGAGCGCAGCCACGCCGGCAGCAGATTGATGAGCAGGTAGAGCGGCAGCCCCGCGGAAAAGCCGATGAAGACGCAGATCAGCATCCGCCGGTTGAAGAGCGCCGCGCGCCACGTCTCCTTGAACGGAACCGGGGATGGCGTGGCGGCGTCGCTCACGCGCGGCGGAACCGGTAAATCGCGAGTTCGCCGCGCAGGTTGGGCAGCGCCGACACGCGATGCCCGCCGGCCAGCACCACGCGATTTTCGACCGCGTAGCGGCGCTCGGCCAGAAATGCGTCGAAATCCGCCACCGTGCACAGGTGGATGTTCGGCGTGTCATACCACTGGTAGGGGAGCTTGTCGGACACGGGCATGCGGCCCTTGAGAATCTGCCAGCGGTGCGACCAGTGGCCGAAATTCGGAAACGTGATGATCGCCTCGCGTCCCACGCGCAGCATTTCCAGCACGATTTCCTCGGTATGGCGCATCGCCTGCAGTGTTTGCGAGAGGATCACGCAGTCGAACGACGCGTCGTCAAAGCCGGCCAGTCCCTGCTCCAGATTGCTCTGCAGCACATTGATGCCGTTGCGGACGCTCGCAAACACGCCCGTGTCGTCGATCTCGATGCCGTAGCCACGGACATCGCGCTCGCGCTTCAAGTAAGCGAGCAGGCCACCGTCACCGCAGCCTAAGTCGAGCACGCGCGCACCCTTGTCCATCCAGCTCGCCATCGTGGCGTAGTCGGCGCGTTGCGTCTCGCTTTCGCGCTCCTCGATCCGCCGTTTCACTTCGCTGCCAAAACGAAAGGTCGAATAGCTCTTGGTATCCGGAGCGATGCGCTGGAAATAGGCGCCGATGAGCGCGTGGTACTGCGGGTTGTCGAGCAGGAAGGCGTCGTGACCGTGCGGCGCCTCGATCTCGGCGTAGGAAACATCGCGCCGGTGGTCGACCAGGGCCTTGACGATTTCGCGCGAGCGCGAAGGCGAGAACCGCCAGTCGGTGGTGAACGACACGACGAGAAACGCGCACCGCGCCGGTTCCAGCGCGCGCGCGAGATCGCCCCCCGTGGCGTGGGCCGGGTCGAAATAGTCGAGCGCCTTGGTGATCCGCAGGTAAGTGTTCGCGTCGAAATATTCGGCAAACTTCTCTCCCTGGTGCCGCAGGTAGGATTCGATCTCGAACTCGGGGGCGAAGGAGAACTTGAGCCCATCGCGCAGCGAGCGTCCGAATTTCTCCTCCATCTGCTCGTCGGACAGGTACGTGATGTGCCCGATCATCCGCGCCAGGCGCAGCCCCCGGCGCGGCTTGGTGCCGTGCGCGTCGAAGTGCCCTTCGTGGAAATCGGGATCGCTCAGGATCGACTGGCGCGCCACTTCGTTGAAGGCGATGTTCTGCGCGGACAGGTTGGGCGCGGCGGCGATCACCAGCGCGTGGCGGATCCGTTCGGGGTAGCGGATCGCCCATGCCAGCGCCTGCATTCCGCCCAGGCTGCCGCCCATTACCGCTGCGAATTGAGCGATGCCGAGGTGATCGGCCAGGCGCGCCTGGGCGTCGACCCAGTCCTCGACCGTGACCAGCGGGAAATCCGCACCCCACGGCCGCCCGGTGGCGAAGTTTCGCGACAGCGGGCCGGTCGAGCCAAAACAGCTGCCGAGATTGTTGACGCCGATGACGAAATAGACACTGGTGTCGAGCGGCTTGCCGGGGCCGATCATGTTGTCCCACCAGCCGACATTTTCGGAATCGTCGGCGTAGTAGCCGGCAACGTGATGCGATGCGTTCAGCGCATGGCAGACCAGCACCGCGTTCGAGCGGTCCTCGTTCAACTGGCCATAGGTCTCGTAGGCGAGTTCGTAGGCGTCGAGCGTCTGCCCGCAGGCCAGCGGCAGCGGCCGGTCGAAATAGACGGTGCGGGATTCGACGGGACCCACCGATTGGCGGGCGTTCGGTGTGGGGCGGCGTGGGGTGGGCGTCATGGCGGAGGAGGAAGGCTGGGCCGACGGGCTTCCGGATTACCGGGAAGGAGTCCGGAAACCAAACGAGGGCTGCGGGAATTCAAAGCACGACGACATGACTTTTCTCCGCACCGATGACCGCGTCCTGCGCAACCGACGCGTCCAGCGTGACGAACCGGCCGCGATGCCGGACGGCGAGTGCGAGCAGATAGGCCTCGGTGACCTGGCGCGGGCCGTGGATTCGCGCGGAATCCGCCACGTCCGCGTCGAGCAGGCTCACGTCGTCCGCCCAGAACTCGTGGTAGCCGCTGGCACCCGCCTCTGCCAGGCGTTCCATGACGGCGCGCACCGGCAACGCGTTGGGGTAGCCGGGGTGCGACATGATCCGTACGCATCCGTTTTCGGTGATCGGACAGGAAGCCCAGCCGTCGCCCGCATGATCTTCGAGCCACTGCGTTGCCCGCGAGTGCAGGGAATGATCGGCGTCCAGCAGCGCAATCAGCACGTTCACGTCCAGCAGCGCGCGCACGGTCAGGCGTCGTCCTCGCGCAGTTTGTCGATCAACTCGTTGGTCACGATCCCGCCGCGCTTGGGAAACGGACGAAAGCCGTAGCGCGTCTTTGGCGGCCGGGCATGCGCTGGCTGCGGTGGCGCCGTCAACGCGCTGCGCGCGAGTTCCGAAATGACCTCGCCCGCGGTTCGCTTTTCCCGGCGCGCGCGCTCCTTGGCAGCCTGCAATACGTCGTCGGCGATGTCCAGCGTGGTGCGCATACATCAGATGCTAATGCATCACGCATCTCGACGTCAACAGATCGGCGCAAAGCGCTCACCGCCCGTCGCATATAATGACAATGTACTATGCCAATGGGATAATTGGCGTACAGTCGATGGTCCCTGCAGCGAACAGCGCCACGCGGTCCCGCCCCGCCATCCGGAGAATATGCATGACACGTCTGCGGCCCCTTTCCCTGGTCTTGATCGCGTCGGCGGCGGTGACATGGGCGTTGCCGGCCTTGGCGACGGGCAACTGCGCGAACGGCACTACGCTCTACAACAAGACCAACGCGTCGAACCCGATCGCCTGTTCGAACAGCAATTGCCATGGTTCCGGCGTCAACAAGAACAACATCCAGAATGCAGCAGCCAACGCGGGGCTCATCGATCAGGCGCTCGACGGTCCGCCCGGTGATCCGGCCATGCGGGGGATCCGTTCGGCACTGGGGCTGACGGCGTCGGACTTAGACGACCTTGCGGCGTGGATCTTCTATGCGCCGGCCTGTCCGGCCACCGCGCCTACCCTTCAGGCCGCGCCGGCGCCCGTGGTCTTCGGCACAGTCGCGCCGGGATCAACAAGTGCACCGATCGTCGTGGGAATCGCCAATGCAGGCTCGGCCAGCGCCACCGGCATCGGATTCTCCAACAGCAATGGCGGTGAATTCGCCGTCAGCGCAAACACGTGTGCCGGTGCGACGGTCGCGGTTGGCGCCGCGTGCAGTTTCAGCGTCGCATTCAGGCCAGCGGCGGCGGGGAGCCGCAACGCCACGCTGAGCCTGACCTACAACGGCAAGACGCTGCTGCTGGCGGCGAGCGGAACCGGAACGACCGGAACATCGAGGGAGACCGTCACCGTGGTCGAGTATCACAACGCCGATTTCGATCACTACTTCATCACGCCGGTGGAGGCGGAAATTGCGCTGCTGGATGCGCGCGCCGCGCCCTTCCAGGCGTGGTCGCGGACGGGGCTTTCCTTCAACGCCTACGTGAGCGCCACCGCGCCGGCCGCGTCGGTCGCCATATGCCGGTTCTTCAACGCGTCGTTTGCGCCGAAGAGCTCGCATTTCTACGCGCCGCATGGTCTGGGGTGTGAGGCGACCATCGCCGGCTTCCCCGACTGGAAGCTGGAAGACGACAGGCTCTTCAACGCGATGCTGCCGGATGTCAATGGCGCCTGCCCAGCCGGAACCATCCCGGTCTACCGCCTGTACAACTCCGGCATGGGCGGCGCGCCGAATCATCGCTTCGTGACCAGTCTGGCCGAACGGGAAAACATGATCAGCCAGGGCTTCGTTGCCGAAGGGAGCGGCATCGGCGTGGGCATGTGCGTGCCCCCGTAGCGGGCGGACCGCTGCCGTCGGAAGTGACTGCACGGCACGAAAATCGTCCACCGCGTTCCATTCGCCGTCGCCACGCGCATTTTATGCTATTGTCATAAATTGCTGGTATAGTGCATGGCGAATTCGGCTGGCGGTGCGGGATTGCCCGTCCACTGTGTCGATATATCCCAGCGCAGTCCTGTGGAGACAGCCATGACACTTGCAAACACCCTGCGCAACATGCTCGTCGCCGGCCTGGCACTCGCGCCCGCGCTTCCGGCCCTTGCCACCGGCAACTGCGCCAATGGTCAATCCCTGTATGCGGCCCCTGTCAGCGGCTTGAGCTGCGCTTCGTCGTCGTGCCACAAGGCCAATCCGGCACAAGGCACCAACAAGATCCTGAACGGCGCCAATAATCCGACCAGGATCGCCACAGCGATCAACAGCACCATCCCGGAAATGGCGATCTTCAAAGGCAAGTTCTCCGCCAGCGACCTGGATGATCTCGCCACCTGGATCGCCGCTGCGCCGACCTGCCCGGCAGGTGGCAATGCGGTGATTTCCGTCGCGCCCACTTCCTATACGTTCGCGGCCGCCCAGTACGTCGGATCGACCAGCGCTGCGACCACCATCACCGTCTCCAACACCGGAACGGCCGCCGCGACCAGCTTGAACGTCGCCAACAGCAACGCCGCCGAGTTTCCGACGACCAGCACCTGCGCCGCGACGCTTGCCAATGGCACGTCCTGTACGATCAGCGCGGCTTTCGCGCCAGCGGCTGCGGGGAGTCGCAGCGCGACGCTCACGGTCAACAGCAGCGCAGGCGCCCAGTCAGTGGCGTTGGCAGGTACCGGCAGTGTCGTTGCCCCAGGCGCGCTGAGCGTGCCGGCGTCGTATGCGTTTGCGGCCCAGACCGTTGGCAGTGCAAGCGCCCCGCAGGCATTCACGTTGACCAACACCGGCGGAAGCGCCGTGACGATTTCGTCGCTGGCCGGAAGCAACGCAGCGGAATTCCCGATCAGCGGTTCCACCTGCGCCGGAAGCATCGGCGCAGGCGCGGGCTGCAGTTTCAACGTGTCCTTTGCACCCTCGGCGACCGGCGCGCGCTCGACCACGATCACGGTCACCAGTTCCGGTGTCGGCAGTCCGCAAACGATCGCGGTGAGCGGAACCGGCACCGCGGTCGCCACGCCAGGCGTGCTGAGCATGCCCGCCGCCTATGCATTCGGTACGCAAACCGTCGGCATCGCCAGTGCGCCGCACGCGTTTACGCTCAGCAACACCGGCGGCACCGCGGTGACAGTGACCGCGGTCAGCAGCGACAACACTGCCGAATTTGCGATCACCAGCTCGAGCTGCATCGGCAGCGTCGCGCCGGGGGCGAGCTGCAGTTTCAGCGTCACATTTACCACGTCTGCCGCGGGCGCCCGATCGGCGACCGTCGGAATCGCCAGCACCGGCACCGGCAGCCCGCAATCGATCGCGCTGACGGGTTCCGGAACCAGCGTCCCGACCCCCGGCGCACTCGCGGTTCCGGCAACGTACGTGTTTGCCAGTCAGGCCGTCGGCGTGGCCAGCGCTCCGCAGACGTTGACGGTGACCAACACCGGCGGATCCATGGTCGGAATCTCGAGCGTCGGCAGCAGCAATACACCGGAATTTGCGATCAGCGCATCCACCTGCATCGGCAGCATAGTCGGCGGCGGCAGCTGTTCATTCGCCGTGACGTTCACGCCGTCGGCGGCTGGTGCGCGGTCGGCCACGATTACCATCATCAGCGACGGCGTCGGCAGCCCGCAGTCCGTTTCCATCTCCGGCAACGGTACGTCGTCGACGCCGCCAGGGCCGTCCGCGACCGTCGACGTAGTCGAGTATTACCACGCCGGTTTCGATCATTACTTCATCACGACGGGGACGCTCGAAGTCACGACGCTCGACACCGGTGCACTCAGTGGTTGGGTGCGTACCGGCTATCAATTCAAGGCGTACGCGCTCGGTGCCCCGGCGTCCGCCACGGTATGCCGCTTCTTCAGCGCGTCGTTCGCTCCGAAGAGTTCGCATTTCTACACCGACCGGCCCTATGAATGCGCGCTGGCCAAGACCTATCCGGCCTGGACGTTCGAAGGCGAGGTATTCAACATTCCGAGTGCCGGTCCGGAGGGCACCTGCGCCACCGGAACGGTGCCCGTCTATCGGCTCTACAACAACGGCCAGGGTGGCGCGCCGAACCACCGCTACGTGGCGATGGCTGCGGTCCGCGATCAGATGCTGGCCAGCGGCTGGATACTGGAAGGCAGCGGGCCCGGGCTCGCCTTCATGTGCGCGCCGCAATAGTCGGACCCTCGTCGGCCGCCTGCAGGCACAACTTGAGGGCAGGCGCCCGGCGCGGTCATTTCCCCCGGGCGGCGGTTCCGTGAATTGCCCCGTCGGCCGCGATGGCGACGAACTCGACCTGTTGCCGGCGCAGGAAAGCCAGCGACTTGTTCCCGAGCAGCATACCGATGGTGGAGCAACTCCCGGCCACCACGCACAACGGAGCAACCACGCTGATCGATTGCCATGCGGTCACCGGCATGCCGGTGCGCGGGTCGAGGATGTGGCAGTACCGCTTCCCGTCGATGACGAAAAAACGCTCGTAGTCACCGCTGGTGGCGATCGCGCCGCTCACGATTTCGACGTACGCGATTGCCTTTCCTTGGTGTCGTGGATGCGTGATCCCGACCCGCCACGGCGCCCCGCTTTCCTGCGGCCCCAGCGCGCGCACGTCGCCGGCCAGGTCCACCAGCCCGTGCCGGACGCCGGCTTCCAGGCAGATCGTCGCTGCGCGGTCGGCGGCGTACTCCTTGCCGATGCCGCCGAAGTCGATTTCCATGCCGCCTAGCGGCAGCCGAATGGCCTTCGGACTCCACTCCACCGATGCCCAGTTCACCAGCGCGACGGTCTCGGCGAGAGCGGCCGGGTCGGGCAATTGCGGCGGCCTGCGCCTGAAATCCCACACCCGGCGCAACACGCCCGAGGTGACGTCGAACAGGCCGCCACTCAAGCGGTGGCACTGATCGGCATAGTTGAGCAGCGCGGACGTCTCGGGATCGAGCGCGACCGGTTCCAGACCGGCGGCGCGATTGATGCGCGTCGTGACGCTGTCATCGCGGTATCGGGAGTACTTGGCCTCGATGCGCTGGACGTCGGCAATGGCGAGATCCGCCGCGCGGCGCGCGCTCGCCTCGTCGGCGGCCGCGAGCTGCAGCTCGTTCTCCGCGGCCATGGCGCGAAAGGTGAAGCGGAACAGGGGCATCGCTGAAATTGGGTATCGGGCCCGAACGATTCTGGGGCCGGCGGCATCGCGCCGCAACCGGAGGACGCCTAGAACGTCTTGCTGAAGCCGACCTCGAACCAGCGCGCGGAAAAGTCGAGTATGTCCGGGCTGCCGGTGCCGCCCAGATACCAATCCGGGCGCTGCTGGTAATACTGGAACTTGGCGTAGGCGCTCCAGCCCTTTTCGAACACCTTGGCGATCGTGAGGCCGAAGGTAGCGGCGCCCCACGTGGCCAGTCGCGTGTCGGCCGTGTAGTTCTGGCCGTCGACGTAACCGGTCGGGAAGGGGGGATTGTAGTAGAACGAAGCCCCATGCTGCGCGATGTAGCGCACGTTGGGCGCGATGCTCCATCCCTGCGGCAGGCCCTGCACCCAGGCCACTTCGAACATGTTCGAATGGTCGCCGAATGAATTGAACAGCAGCCGGTAGGAAAGCTGCAGCACGCCGTCCTGCGCAGTGAATGCCTGGTTGTACCGGGTCAGCCACGCCCATGTGCGCCGTTCACTGGGGCGCTGATCGAGGGACTTGTAGGGATCGGAGTAGTAGCCGTGCCCGTTGTAATAGGTGAGGTTGGACTGCACGATCGCTTCGGCGTTGAGCACCTGCGTGATGCCGACCATGAACTCCAGCGAATGGCGGTGCTCGTTGACCGCCACCCCGTTGACGGAGTTGATCGTGTCATAGGCGCCGCCCACGCCGAAGGCGAACGTCGTGTTGTTGTCCGGCGTCGAAAAGCGCACGTCGACCGAGGCCGCACGCGACAGATAATCCTGTTCCGACGAAACGGCGCCGCCCACGCCGACGGCCCAACGTCCGAACCATTTCGTGACCTTGAGGTCGCCCGCGGTGCGGTAGTCGCCGATGGAGGCGCCGGACAGCGCGTTGTAGAAGTACGGCGAGGCGCCGGTCACGGCGTCGTAGACGAGCGAACCCTGCAGCGCCAGCGAATCGGAAACCGGAACCAGCATGAAGATCGTCGGCGACTGCACGGACATGCGGGATGCGCCGGGCTGCCAGTCGCGGTAGTTGTAATACGCCAGGGAGAAAACGCCCTCGGTGGGAGCGGACTCGGCCAGCGCGATCGAGGGCAGCACGCCGGGCAATGCGATGGCGGCAGCAAACAGCGCATGCGCCTGGAATGCGCGACCCCGCGATGTGCGGGCGCGCGCGCGGCGCTTCTTAATTGCAGCCACAGCCACCGCCGCCGACACCGTATCCGCCCGTCGAGCCTTCCTTGCTCGCGTAGGTGTGCTCGCGCAGTCTTGCCTGGAGGGGGTCGGGGTCGAATTGCATCGCTGGCTTGGCAAGCTCGCCTTTTTCCCAGGGTTGCGGCGGACTGAACGACGCACAGCCTGCGCATCCCAGGGCGACGGCCATCGACAGCAACAGGAGGCGCATCGGTCGTTTCTCCGTGAGTCCTGGTTATCGGGCGCCGACCAGCGTCTTGATCCGGCCCTCGAGCTCCGCCACGTTCTCGTCGCGGAAGCCCGACTCGATCACGGCCACGTTGCCTTTGGCGTCGACCACGAAGGATGTCGGCATGGCCTTGACGTTCCAGGCGGACGGCGTGGTCCCGGCTGGATCGTAGACAACCGTGAACTGCGCGGGCGTCGACTGCAGGAAGCGTTCGGCGTCAGGGCGTTTCTTGTCCACGTTCACGGCGACGACCGTAAAGCCGGACGGGCCGTACTTCTTCTGCATTTCGGCCATCCACGGAAACGACTTGCGACAGGGTCCGCACCACGACGCCCAGAAATCGACGTACACGACCTTGCCGCGCAGCGCGTCGAGCGCCACCGTTTCGCCGCCGGCCGTGGGCAGAGCGAGCGCGGGCGCCGGGGCGCCGACGTCGGCCGCGCTCGCGAAAGTTGCGGCCAGGCCGATCGGAACCACGCAAACGAGTAGAAGAGCTGCCCCAGGGATTTTCATGACAATGGCATTGTGCACAAAAGGCCGGGGGAACGCCAGCCTTCTCGAACCGGGCGCCACGGCACCGCCTAAAGTGCGTTCAACCGCTCCAGGATCGCGAGGACCTTCAGCGGGTCGTCGGCGCGGCGGATCCGGTCGACATGCGGCTTGACCGAAGCGACCTCGGACGTCAGCACGCGCTGCTTCACCGTCAGCACATGGGCAGGATGCATCGAGTAGTTGCGCAGACCGAGACCCAGCAGCAGTCGCGTCATCTCCACCTCTCCGGCCATTTCCCCGCACACCGCGATGGGAACTCCGGCCTTGTCGGCAGTCCCTATCGCGAGCGCCAGCAGGCGCAGAACGGCCGGATGCAGGGGGTCGTACAGATGGGATACCGCCTCGTCCGAACGATCGACCGCCAGCGTGTACTGGATGAGGTCGTTGGTGCCTATCGACAGGAAATCGAGTTTCGCGCAGAACGAGCCCATCGCCAGTACGGCGGCAGGGATTTCGATCATGCCGCCGACCTCGACGCGCGCATCGAAAGGCACGTTCTGTTCACGCAGCGACTCCTTGGCCTGCTCGATCAGGAGCAGCGTCTGGTCGATCTCCCCGGACGACGCGAGCATGGGAACCAGGATGCGGACGCGCCCGTAGTGCGATGCGCGCAGGATCGCGCGGAGCTGCGTGAGGAAGAGGCGAGGCTCGGCTAAGCAGAAGCGGATGGCACGCAGGCCGAGCGCGGGATTGGGCGCGACGCGCGACAGTCCGTCCAGCCCTTCCTTGTGCTTGTCCGCGCCCAGATCGAAGGTGCGAATGGTCACCGGCAGACCTTTCATGCCGGCGGCCACCGTGCGGTAGGCTTCGAACTGTTCGTCCTCGGTGGGAAGGCCTTCGCGATTGAGGAACAGGAATTCCGAGCGGAAGAGCCCGATGCCCGTTGCACCGCTTTCCAGGGCCTGTTCCAGATCTTCGGGCAACTCGATGTTGGCGTGCAGTTCGATGAGCACGCCGTCGATCGTTTCGGCGGGCTTGGTGCGCAGCCGCTTCAGCTTCTGCCGCTCGAGCTCGAGCTCGCTTTGCTTCAAGCGGTATTCGGCAAGCACGGCGCGGTCGGGATTGATGATGACTACGCCGTTCTGTCCGTCCACGATCAGCATCTCGCTGTCGCGGATCAGCTGCCGCGCGTTGTGGGTCGCCACCACCGCAGGCACGTTGAGGCTGCGCGCGACGATGGCCGTATGCGACGTCACGCCACCCAGGTCGGTGAGGAACGCGCCGTAGCGATGCTGCTTGAACTGGATCACGTCCGCGGGCGAGAGGTCGTGGGCGACCAGGATCGTCTGCTCCTCGGCCACCGGCGCGGGCAGTGCGCCCGGCTTGCCCAGCAGGCGCTTCAACACCCGCTCGCCGACCTGCACGATGTCCGCCTTGCGTTCGCGCAGGTAAGGGTCCTCGATCTGCTCGAACTGCTCGACCAGCACTCCCATTTGTTGTGTGAGCGCCCACTCCGCGTTACAGCGTTGCTCGAGAATGATCTTGCGGGGAACTTCGGAGAGTGTCGGATCGTTCAGGATCATCCAGTGGACGTCGAGGAAGGCGCCGAACTCGCCCGGCACGTCGCCACTGGTCATGGCCGTATGCAGGCCCTCGAGTTCTTTCTGGACCTCCTTGATCGCAAAGTTGAAGCGCGCGATCTCGGCCTCGATTTTCGCGGACGGAATCTGATAATGCGCGACCTCGAGCGTCGCGTGCGAGACCAGTTGTGCGCGTCCAATCGCGATGCCGGACGAGACGCCGACACCCTGCAGCGCGAAGCTGACCATCAGCGCGGCCCCCGGCCGGCGGCGGCGCCCGTCGCTAGGATCGCTCGCCGAAGCCGTCGTGGAACAGTGCGGCGATCTCGCGCATCGCGGCCACCTCGTCCGGCCCGTCGGTCTCGAGCCTGACCGTGGTGCCGACCGAGGCGGTCAGCAGCATGACGGCGACGATGTTGCGCGCACTGGCGCGCCGTCCCTTGACCACGAGGGACACCTTGCAATGAAAGCGGGAGGAAATATTGACGATCTTGGCGCACGCACGGGCGTGCAAGCCGAGTCGGTTGGTAATGGCCAGGTCGCGCGTCTGCATGGCATACCTCCGGCGTTTGGTGAAAATGCAAAGCCCCGCCGCACTGCGACTGGAGATCCATATTGGTCGGCGGATTCGTCCGATGGTTCCGCAAACTTTTTTCCAATCGTGTCTGCCGTTGCCGCCGGAAGAATCTCCGGGCACCGGACACTTGATGGGTAACGGGTGTAACCGCTTACTGTCCCTCGCCGAAATAATCGCCGATCAAGGCCACGATGGCGTCCATCGCCACGGTTTCGTCCGGCCCGTCGACCTCGACGACGACCCTGGCCCCCTTGCCCGCCGCCAGCATCATCACACCCATGATGCTCTTGGCGTTGACCTTGCGGCCATTGCGCGACATCTGCACATCGCTCTGATACTTCGCCGCGAGTTGCGTCAGCTTCGCCGAGGCCCGCGCGTGCAGCCCCAGCTTGTTGATGATCTCAACCTCGCGCTGCTGCATAGACCGGGTCGACCTCGATGCGCACCACGCCGTCGCAGCCGCCGGAGATCGCCTTCCTGATCATCATGTCCATGCCCTTCGCGCGATAGGTGAAGGCGCGCACGAGCATCGGCAGGTTGACGCCCGCCACGACTTCCACACGGCCGGCCACCAGCAGCTTGGTCGCGAGATTGCACGGTGTGGCGCCATAGATGTCGGAAAAAATCAGCACGCCATCACCGGTGTCGAGTCTGGCCACGGTTTCCCTCGCGGCCGGCAAAAGGTGGAAAGGATCGTCGCTGGACGAAACCGACAATGTCTCGAACTGCGGCGGGCGCGCTCCCAGCACGTGCGTGACAGCCTTGACCAGACTGTCCGGCAGCGTGTCGTGCGCGATGATGAGAATGCCGATCATGAGGCTGTCCGATGACGGGCATGTGAAGCCCGCAACCGTCCCAAAATGGTAGCACGATGCCTGCGGCGAGCTACACCGGGAAACATGTCCCGTTTCCACCTGCCACGGAACGGGGAATTCGGAATTGGGGACCTTCTACCGGCAGGCACGTTCCAGCGCGTCGGCGAACATTCCCGCCACGTCGAAGCCCGACTGCTGAGCGATCTCGACAAAGCAGGTCGGGGACGTGACGTTGACCTCGGTGAGACTGCGGCCGATCACGTCGAGGCCGACGATGAGCAGGCCTTCCGCCCACAGCTTCGGCCCCAATGCCGAGGCGATTTCCCGCTCGCGGGCCGTGATCGGCCGGGCTTCGCCGCGCCCGCCGGCCGCCAGGTTGCCGCGCGTCTCTCCCGCCTTGGGGATGCGGGCGAGCGAAAAGGGCACCACCTCGCCGGCGATGACCAGGATGCGCTTGTCGCCGTCGGCGATCTCCGGAAGGAAGCGCTGCACCATGACGGTCTGGCGGCCCAGATGGGACACGGTCTCGACGATCACGTTGCGGTTGGGATCGGCCTTGCGGATGCGGAAGATCGACGACCCGCCCATGCCGTCCAACGGCTTGATGATGACGTCCTCGTGCTCGTCGATGAACGCGTCGATCAGCGCCGCGTCGCGCGTCACGCGCGTGGGCGCGATGAACCCGGCGTACTTCGTGATCGCCATCTTCTCGTTGTTGTCGCGGATCGCCCGCGGGCGGTTGAAGACCCGCGCGCCCTCGCGCTCCGCACTTTCGAGCAGGTACGTCGAGTACACGTATTCCATGTCGAATGGCGGATCCTTGCGCATGATCACTGCGGCGAAGTCCTTGAGCGGCCGCGTCTGCGGCGCGCCCGCCTGATACCAGTCATCGTCATCGGCCGCCAGGGTCAGCGCGCACGCGGCCCCGCGGGTCACGCCGGCATCCCAGAAGATATCCGCCTGCCCAAGCGCGAAGACGCGATGCCCGCGCCGGTCGAGCGCGCGCATCATCGCGATGCTCGAGTCCTTGTAAGCCTTGAGCTCGGGCAGGGGATCGAGGATGAAGGCGACGTCCATGGCAATCGGCGAAGGCTTGGCGGGCGAGCATCGTAACGCATTGCGGGCGGGCGCGGCACGGTCATTCCGCAGCCGCGCGGCCCCGTGCCCGACGGCATGGAAACGAATCAGCGCGCGAGCAGCGCCAGGAACGCGCGAATATCGACGGCGCCCGCCTTCGCGGCGGCGCTCTCGATCCGCCGGTAGCGCCGAACGACTTCGATGCCGACCGGCGTCAGGGCGGTCCCTCCGCCGCGCCGACCGCCGGCCTCGGCTTCGACCACAGGTGACTTGAAGCACCGGTTCATCGTGTCCACGAGCAGCCAGGCACGGCGATAGGACATGCCGAGTTCCCGGGCCGCCGCGGTGATCGACCCGGTCCTGGCGATCGCGACCAGCAGGTCAATCTTGCCAGGGCCGACGGCGATGTCGTCGCCCCGCGTGATGCGGAGGCGAAACTTCACTTCAGTTTCTTTCGGCATTCCTGACGGCGTCAGCGCCGCGGCGGCAACGCTTTGCGCGCGAGATTCGGCCGGGGACCGACGTTGGGCTTCAACACGCGCGACTTCCGCGCGAGCTGCAACGCGGTCGCCAATGCCTGCTCGAGCTGCCGGTCGTGCTTCGCTGCGGCGTCCTGCGGCGCGTTATCGACCTCGATTTCCGGATCCGTGCCGTAGTTTTCGACGCCCCAGCCGACGTCGCCGAACCAGAACGAGAACTCCGGCTGCGTCGTCTCGCTGCCGTCCACCAGCAAATGCCGCGGCCAGATTCCAATCACTCCGCCCCAGGTGCGCGTGCCGACGAGCTTGCCGATGCCCATCAATTTGAAGCAGTGCGAAAAGATGTCGCCATCCGAGCCGGCATGCTCGTTGGTCAGCGCGACCAGCGGGCCGGCGGGCGAATCGCTCGGATAGGGTTCAGGCTGCCCCCAGCGCATGATGTTGTAGCCGATGCGCTTGCGCGCGACCTTCTCGAGCAGCAGCTGCGACACGTGCCCGCCGCGGTTGTAGCGGACGTCGACGATCAGCGCGTCGCGGTCGCACTCCGCGCCGAAGTAGCGATGAAACTCGGCGAAGCCCGCAGACATCATGTCCGGCAAGTGCAGGTAACCGACGCGCCCGCCGGAATTGGCGTGCACCCAGCTGCGGTTGCGCTCGACCCATTCGCGATAGCGCGCCGGGGCCTCGTCGGCCAATGTCGTCACCAGGACCGTGCGCGAGGCCTTGGCTGATCTGCCGCCCCTGGCCGACGCCAGCGTGAGCTCCACCTTGGTGCCGGCCTGGTGCACGAGCATCGCCTGCGGCGGCCGGTCGCGGGCGACCGGCAGGCCGTTGACCGATACGATCCGCTCGCCGACCCTGGCCTGCACGCCGATCGCATTGAGCGGCGAATCCGCCGCCGCGTCCCACGCGTCGCCCTCGACGATGCGCGCGATCTCGTAGCCCGCCCCGCCGTCCACGGTGCGCAGGTCCGCTGCGAGGTGGCCGAGCGCGATCTGCGGCGGACGGCGATGGTCGCCGCCCATTTCATAGGCGTGGGAAGTGCCGAGTTCACCCTGCATTTCCCAGATAAGATCCGAGAGTTCGCCGCGGGTCGCCACCCGCGCGAGCAGCGGCTCGTACCGGCGATAGATCGCTTCCCAATCGGTGCCTGACATGTTCGCCACCCAGAACTGGTCGCGTTGCAGCCGCCAGACCTCGCGCAGCATCTGCCGCCACTCGAGGCGGGGCTCGACCGACGGGCGGATTCGCGAGAGGTCGATCCAGCCGGTCTTGCGCGATGGCTCGTCCGATGGCGGTGCCTCCTTGCCTTCGACTCGGGCATTGGCGCGGATGGCGCGCAGGCGCTTGCCGTCGCGCACGACCAGCGTCGCGTGGTCGGCGGCGAGGACGAAACTGTCCGCGCGCTCCTGCAGCGGTTCACTGCGCAACGTGGCAAAGTCGAACAGCTCCAGGCGGCCGGGCGATTCCTTGTGTCCACCGCGACCGTGCGCGCCCGGAATGGGGAACACCGTCCACAGGACCTTGCCCACTGTGCCGGCGATCTGGCCAAAGCGGCCTTCGGCCACGGGGAATGCCGCGACCCGGCGTACGATCCCGTCCAGGTCGATGCGGACTGCACGCGAGCGCGCTTCCGGCTGGTCGCCCTTTCTCCTGTCGTCGGTGGGTTTGAGACCCTTGGGCTCGGGATCGAACGGCGGCCGCTGGTCGTTCTGCAACGCGATCAGATACGGACGCGCGGCGCGCGGGAAGCTCAGTTCGAATTGCACACTGTCGTAGACCGGGTCGAACGTGCGCACCGACAGGAAGTACAGGTACTTTCCTTCCGGGTCGAACGCCGGCGAATAGTCGCGGAACTCGGGTTGCGTGACCAGCGTGCCGGACTTCTTCGCGACGTCGTGCAGCTTGATCGCGCAATGCCGGGAATCGGTCCAGAACGAATAGGCGAGCCACGCCCCGTCAGGCGACCAGGCGAGGTCCTCGCTGCGTCCGGCATCGCTGCGGTCGACGACCGATATCTTCCTGGTGGACAGATCACCCAGCAACACTTCGTTGCGATGGTTGGTGATCGCAATCCGCTGCCCGGACGGCGCTGCGCGCAATGCCTGCACGCGTCCGATGTCCCACGGCAGCGTCGTCGCCTTGCCATCGCTCATCATCACGATGCGCTCCTCGCCCGACTCGTCGCTGACGGCGACCAGCGTCTTGCCGTCGGCCAGCCATTGCCCGTGGCGATACCGGACGCCGTCGGCGGCTCCATGCTGATGTACGGCACCCTCCCACATCGCCATCGTGAAGAGCTTGCCGCGCGCGTCCAGCGCCAGGCTGTGGCCGGCCGGATGCACGTTGAATCCTGCGAGATGATCCGCGGCCGTGACGAACTTCCGGGACGCCTGCGTGCGGTGTGAGGGCACGTCGATCTCGACGCGCACCGTGCGGTTCGCCGCCGGATCGAACAACCAGATGTCGGCGCCGCACTGGTAGACGATGCGCGTGCCGTCCGTCTGCGCATTGCGCGCGTAATAGATGTCGTGGTCGGTGTGGCGACGCTGGTCCGAGCCGTCGGGCCGGCAGGAATAGAGGTTGCCTACACCCTCGGCGTCCGAAAGGAAATAGACGCGCTTGCCGATCCACATCGGGCTCGTGATGTTGCCCTGGAGCTTCGTCATGCGGCGAAAGTTTCCGCCACCGGACGCGTCGATCCAGAGGTGTCCTGCGGTGCCGCCGCGATAGCGCTTCCAGCGCGCGGGGTCGGCGGTGTTGCGGCCGATGACCTTCGCCTTGCCGGGTCCGTAAGCCAGGTGATTGACCTGTCCCAGAGGCAGCATTTCCGGCAGGCCGCCGGCAACGGAGAGCGTGAAGGCGCGATAGTTGCGGAAGAACGGCTGCCCGTGCGTGGTGACGAACAGGATGCGGCCGTCCGGCGTCCAGCCGCGCACGAGGACGTCCGGACCCAGCCACGTCATGCGCCGCGCGGGTCCGCCCTCCGCCGGCATCAAATAGACTTCCGGATTCTGCTCGTCGCGACCGACGTAGGCGATCCACTTGCCGTCCGGCGAGAGCACCGGCGTTGCCGGCTCTCCCAATCCCGCGGTCAGGCGGCGCGCCGTCCCGCCGGCTGCATTCACACGCCACAGATCGTCGTCGCACACAAAGACGATGGCCTCACCCTGAAGCGAAGGTTGCCGCAGATAGCCTGATTGGGTCATGAGTTGAAATCCTCGAAATGCGGTCCGGTCACGCCTTGGGGTCGCGCTGGCCGGTACCGATGGACCCGAGATGATAGTCCTTTCGATTTCCGGCAGCACACCACCCGTCGCACCGGCAACATTGGGCCGAATGGCCGATGCGCCCCGCCGCAGCCAACACTAGCGCGGACCGGAGGAGGGAGCTAGGCTAAAATTCGCCATCGCTCGGCGCTCCTGCCGACCGGTACGAATTGCGGCGTGCGAGGAGGGCGGGATGAATATGGTCGTTCGCGGGTGGCCCGCACGAAACCACCGCCCTATTTGCGCATTGTTGCGCCGGAAAGGATGACCACGACCGGCCGCGTGCTGGTGACCGGCGCGAGCGGGTTCGTCGGCTCGGCGGTGGCTCGCGCGCTGATCGACGCCGGATATCCGGTCAGGGCACTCGTGCGCAGTTCGAGTCCGCAGGCCAATCTCGCGGCGCTGGACGTCGAGGTCGTCGCGGGCGACATGCGCGATGCGGATTCGGTGGCGCGCGCGATGCGCGGCGTGCGCCACGTCATGCAAGAT
>Ga0209048_10001869_pt1 | contig 21283 bp, 21 predicted proteins | sample FrelakmetCRP12CR_FD_187146 | JGI IMG/M metagenome (GOLD analysis project Ga0209048, IMG submission 187146) | Freshwater lake sediment microbial communities from the University of Notre Dame, USA, for methane emissions studies - CRP12 CR (SPAdes)... | ecosystem: Environmental > Aquatic >... | reverse complement strand
CCTGGCCCTGGCCCCCACCATCGGGTCCGTCCGCGCGCGGCGCGGGTCGGCGCCGCCGGGTGCCCGTCGGGGCCGGACCGGCCAGGCCCTGGCCGAGCTCGACGAGGCCAAGCGGGCCAAGCTGGCCGCCGCCGACGTGACGTGGGACCGGATCGTGGCCGTCGAGCCGCTGGGCGACGAGCCCGTCTACGACGCCACCGTCGAGGGCACCCACAACTTCGTCGCCAACGGCGTCAGCGTCCACAACTCACTCGAGCAGGACGCCGACGTGGTGATGTTCATCTACCGCGACGAGGTCTACAACCCGGAGTCCAATGACAAGGGTGCGGCCGAGATCATCCTGGCGAAGCACCGCAACGGCCCCACCGGGACGACCAAGCTGGTCTTCCAGGACCGCTACACCCGTTTCGACAATGCCGCCCGCGGGATCTGAGCTCGAGGGGTCCGTCGAGGGCTTCACGGCGGCGGGCGGAACGGCTGGTGCACCGCGGCGCCGTCATCGTCCCCGGCGACACGGCGACACGGCGACACGGCGACACGGCGACAGCGAGGCCGGCCCGCCCACGATCAGCCGCGTCGACGAGCCCGCTCCCGCTCCGCGGCGGGCAGGTCGTCGACCTCGAGCAGGAGGGGCAGCAGCTCGTGCTCGGTCGTCAGGGCGCGGAAGGCCACACCGATGGACACGTCGTGGTCCGGTCGATGATCGATCGCGACGGGGTCCCCGGCCCGGATGCCGCCCGGCTCGATGACCCGCAGGTACGCGCCGGGGGCGGCCCGCCGGGTGAAGGTCGTGATCCAGCCGTGGACGCCGAGCCACGCGGCGAAGGTCCGGCAGGGAATCCGGGGCACCGTGACCTGCAGCACCACCTCGTCCCCAATGCGCCACCGCTCGCCGATGAGCGCTCCCGTCACGTCCACTCCGACCGTCGTGAGGTTCTCACCGAAGGCACCGGACGGCAGCTCCCGCCCGACGTCGGCCTCCCACGCATCGAGATCCTCCCTCGCGTAGGCGTAGACGGCCTGATCGTCGCCCCCGTGATGGCGGCGGTCCCCGATCGCGTCACCGGCGACGCCGCTGCCGCCAACCCCCCGGGGGCCCGGCGCCCGCACCTCCACCGGCCCGTCCACGGGTCGCTTGTCGATCCCGGTCGGTCGGTTCCGGGCACCGACGGGTCGCAGGGCGCCGACATTGACGGACAGCACGGACGGCACGGACAGCACGGACGGACCGTATGAGGCCGCCCGCCCGTCTGCAACCTCCACCGGCCGGCCCTCAGCGGAGCCGGGCCTCGAGCCGGACCCTGGCCGCAGGCCACTCGTCACGGGTCATCGAGAAGAAGGCCGAGTCGCGCACGGTGCCGTCGGCCCCGGGCCGGTCGGCCCGCCGGATGCCCTCGAACGTCGCACCCAGGCGCTCGATGGCACGCCAGGACCGCTCGTTGCGGCGGTCGGTGCGCCATCGCACGACGTGAACCTCCCACACCTCGAAGGCGTGTCGGAGCATGAGGTACTTGGCTTCGGTGTTCACCCCGGTGCGCTGGGCGCTGGCCGCCAGCCACGTGTGCCCGATCTCGGTGACGTCGGGGCGCCCGGCCCGCTGGCCCGGGTGCCCGGGCGGCCAGCACCACGGCTCCAGCTCCGAGAACCGGGTCGTTCCGACAACCCGGTCCTCGTCCAGCCACCGGGTCGCGAAGGGGAGGGCCTCGCCCGCGACGCGGTCGGCCACCGCGTCGGCGACGTAGGCGCGCATCGCCGACGTGCTGCCGGGCACCGGGCTGAAGCCATAGGTCTCCCGGGATTGGGCCGCGGCGGCGACCAGATGGGGGACGTGTGCCGCGGCCAGAGGCTCGAGCCTGACACGCCGCCCCTCGAGAACGAGGTCTTCCTCCATGGGCGCCGTGCTCAGTCCGTCCAGGTCCAGTCCCGGACCTCGGGGAGGTCCTCGAGGTGCTCCCGAACGTAGGCGTGGTGCTCGGCGAGCTTGCGCCGGCACAGGTCCTCGATGTCGAGCGCCGCGAACGGGATCCGCCTGGCGCGGCGGAGGGCCTCGAGGACGAGGTGATAACGGCTCATCCGGTTGAGCACCACCATGTCGAACGGCGTGGTGGTGGTTCCCTGCTCGCTGAATCCCCGGATGTGGAACCGGTCCTGGTTCGGCTGCCCGTGCAGGATCTGGTGAAGGGCGCGGGCGTACCCGTGCCACGCCATGATCACGTGGACGTCGGTTGTGAACAGCGCGGCGAAGGCCTCTTCGGTGAGGCCGTGGGGGTGGTCGTTGGCGGGGAAGAGCTTCATCGGGTCGACGAGGTTCACGACCCGGACACCGAGCTCGGGCGCGTGCCGCCGAAGCAGCCAGGCGGCGGCCAGCGTCTCCTGGGTCGGCACGTCTCCGACGCAGGCGAGGACGACGTCGGGCTTGTCGTCGGCGCGGTCGCTCGCCTCGGTGCCCGCCCAGTCCCAGATGGACGCGCCCCGGGCGCAGTGCGCAGCCGCCTCCTCGGCGCCCAGGTACTGCAGCTCGGGTTGCTTGTCGATGACGATGAGGTTCACGTAGTTCCGGCTGCGCAGGCAGTGGTCGGCCATCGAGAGCAGGCAGTTGGCGTCGGGCGGCAGGTAGATCCGCACGATCTCGCCCCGCATCGACATCATGGTGTCGAGCAGCCCCGGGCCCTGGTGGCTGAACCCGTTGTGGTCGTTGCGCCAGCAGGTCGACGTCAGGAGGATGTTCAGGGACGACACCGGCGCCCGCCAGGCGAGCTCCCCCGCCGCCTCCAGCCACTTCGTGTGCTGCACCACCATCGACGCCGAGACCATGGCGAACGCCTCGTAGGTGGCGAACAGGCCGTGGCGACCGGTGAGCAGGTAGCCCTCGAGCCACCCCTCACAGTTGTGCTCCGAGAGCACCTCCATGACCCGGCCGTCCGGCGTGACGTGGTCGTCGGCGGGCAGGGCATCGACCAGGCAGCGGTTCTCGACCTCGAACACCGCGCCGAGCCGGTTGGAGTTGGTCTCGTCGGGGCAGAAGAGCCGGAAGTTCCGATGCTCCCGGTTGCGCGCGAAGGTGTCGCGCAGCATGGCGCCCAGCACGGCGGTCGACTCCGCCTTGACGACGCCCGGCGTCGCGACGTCGAGCGCGTAGTCCCGCCAGGCGGGCAGGTCGAGATCCAGGCGGAGGCGACCGCCGTTCGCGTAGGGGGACGCCCCCATGCGTCTGTCCCCCTCCGGCGCGAGGGCGGCGAGGGTGGGGACGAGCCGGCCGGCGGTGTCGAACAGCTCGTCGGGACGGTAGCTGCGCATCCAGGCTTCCAGCTGGGCGAGGTGGGCCGGGTTCTGGCGGACGTTGTCGACCGGCACCTGATGGGCGCGGAACGTGCCCTCGATCCGCTGGCCGTCCACCTCCTTCGGGCCCGTCCACCCCTTCGGCGTTCGAAGGACGATGGCCGGCCACATGGGCCGGACCCAGGGGACACCCGACCTCGCGTCGGTCTGGATCGCCCGGATCCGGTCCCACGAGTCGTCGAGCGCCACGGCGAACTCGGCGTGGACCCGGGTGGGATCGTCGCCCGCAACCTCGCGGACCTCGTAGCCGTGCGCCTCGAGGAGACGCCGAACGTCGCCGTCCGGCGCTCGCCCGAGCACCGTCGGCCCGCTGATCTTGTACTCGTTCAGGTGGAGGACGGGCAGGACGGCGCCGTCTCGGGCCGGGTTGAGGAACCGGACACCCTTCCACGACCCCTCGAGCGGTCCGGTCTCGGCCTCGCCGTCGCCGACGACGGCCACGACCAGCAGGTCGGGGTGGTCGAACGCGGCCCCGAAGGCGTGTACCAGCGCATACCCGAGCTCGCCACCCTCGTGGATCGATCCCGGCGTGGGGACGCTGACATGGCTCGGGATGCCGCCCGGGGTGGAGAACTGGCGCACCAGCCGAAGCAGGCCGGCTTCGTCCCGGCTGACCTGGGGGTAGATCTCGGAGTAGGTCCCCTCGAGGTAGGTGTTGGCGACGAGCGCCGGGCCGCCGTGGCCCGGCCCCGCGATGTAAAGCACGTCGGCGCCGGTGCGGCGGATGAGCCGGTTGAGGTGGACGTAGACCAGGTTGAGCCCGGGCGAGGTGCCCCAGTGGCCGAGCAGTCGCGGCTTGATGTGCTCCGCACGGAGGGGCTCGCGCAGAAGCGGGTTGGCCCTGAGGTAGATCTGGGCGACGGTGAGGTAGTTGGCCGCGTTCCAGTACGTGCGGAGGGCGTCGAGCTCGTCGGCGGTGGGGGCTGCGGGCACGAGGGCACCTCCGGGTCGCGATCAGTCCAGCAGGACTCCACCAGCGACTCAAGCGGTCGCGGCCGGCGTCCCGTCCCAGGGCTCCGGGTCGTCGCCCGTATCGGGCCGTGGCGGCGGCCGCCTTCCTGACGGCCCGGTCGAACAGTGGGTAGATTCTCGGCGGTGTTCGCGGGTGCCTCGAAACCGGGTGCGCCTGGCCCGTCGCCCGGTGGCGGGCCCGGGGTCAGCGGCGCCGTGGCCGGGTACCGCGCGACAGAGGCGGAGGCCGTCCTCGCCGCCCGCAGCGAGGAGCTGACCGACCGGTTGAGCGAGGTCCGAGCCCTGCAGGCCGATCTGGCGCTCAAGGAGGCGTGGGCCGCCCACCTGCAGGGGGAGCTCGACCGGGCGCAGGCCGAGATCGAGCGTCTGCTGTCGGTTCAGGCCCGGGCGGTCGAGCTCGAGGCCGAGCTCCGGGCGACCCGCGCCCGGGCGTCCTACCGGCTCGTCGACCGGGTCGGGCGGTGGCTCGATGCCATCCCCGGCGCCCCTCGGGTCCGTCGCTGGGCATCGCATCGAACGGCCCGTGGCTGAGGAGCCCGGCCGGGACGGTCCGACCGCTGAGGAGCGCCAGCCCGGGTCGGGCCACCCGCCGGGGGCCGGGTCGCCGGCCGCGCCGGACCGTGGGGTCGTCACGCTCCCCGCCCCCCGCGATCCGGCGGCCTCGGTGGTCATGCTGGCGTGGCGTTCCCCGCTGGTGGTGGCGTCACTCCGGGCGGTAGCCGCGGCCGGCGCGGGCCACCCGTTCGAGGTGGTCGTGGTCCTCAACGGCGCCGCCCCCGAGATCATCGACCTCGTCACCGGGTCCGTCGTGGGCGCCCGCATCGTGTCGTCACCGGTGAACCTGGGCTTCTCGGGCGGCTGTTACCGGGGGGCCCGCGCCGCGCGAGGGGGCCATCTCGTGTTCCTCAACGACGACACCGAGGTCCAGGCCGGCTGGCTGGACGCCCTGCTCGACACCGTCGAGGGGGACGGGTCGATCGGCGCCGTCGGAAGCCGGCTCCTCTTCGACGACGGCACCATCCAGGAGGCCGGCGCCGTCCTGCTGCGGGATGCGAGCACGATGACGGTCGGCCGTGGCGAGCCCGATGTGGCCGGGACCTATCTGGAGCGTCGGGACGTCGACTACTGCTCAGCAGCAGCGCTCCTCGTGCGCCGCTCGGCCTGGGAGGCGGTCGGGGGGTTCGACGACCGCTACTTCCCGGCGTACTACGAGGACGTGGATCTGTGCCTGTCCATCCGCGAGGCCGGCCTCCGCGTGGTCTACGAGCCGCGGTCCCGGGTCGTGCACCACGAGTCGGCCACGCTCGACTCGGCGTACAAGACGTTCGTGCACGGCCGCATGCGTGACCGGTTCCGGGAGAAGTGGGCCGGCCATCTCGGTCTCTACGTCGAGGGGGACCCGTGGTCGCCGGCGACGGTCGAGCGGGCGGTGCGTCGCGCCGCCGGGACCACCGGCTGAGCCGTGGGCTCCACCCGCCGGTCTGCCCGGGCGGCCTCCTGGTCGATCTCCCGGATCACCGCCGTCATCGTCGGGGTGGCCGCGCTGGCGGCCGTGGGAGCGACGGCGCCCGCGGCCGGGAGCACGCCGGCCGCGTCGCGGTCGGCGTCCCCCAGGCCAACCGGTCGACCCGGCGGTGCCCGCGCCTCGACGGGGGGGGTGCGGTCCGCGGCGGGCAGCGCCGTGGTGCGGTCGGCCGGCGCCGGTCCCCCCACGCCGACGTTTCCGGGGCTGCCGGGCTACTGGCTCGTCGCCAGCGACGGGGGCGTCTTCAGCTTCGGAAGTGCCCCGTTCGCGGGGAGCACCGGGGGGCTCCGCCTCGCCCGCCCCGTCGCAAGCCTCCTTCCCCGACCGACCGGGCGGGGGTACTGGCTGGCCGCCGCCGACGGCGGGGTGTTCGCCTTCGGCGACGCGCCGTTCCTCGGCAGCGCCGCCTCGCGTCCCCCGGCCTCGGCTCCGGTGGTGGCGATCGTCGGGACGCCCACCGGCGGCGGGTACTGGCTCGTCGCCGCCGACGGCGCGGTGTACACGTTCGGCGATGCCACCTACTGGGGTCGTGCCGATCCCCGGGTTCTCCATGCGCCGGTCGTCGGCGCCGCGGCGTCACCGAGCGGGCTCGGGTACTGGCTCGTCGCGGCCGACGGCGCCGTCTACCCCGAAGGCGATGCGGGGGCCTTCGGTGACGCGTCGGGTCTCCCGCTGGCCCAGCCGGTCGTGGGCATGGCCGCCTCCCCGACCGGGCGCGGGTACTGGCTGGTCGCGACCGACGGTGGGATCTTCACGTACGGCGACGCCGCGTTCCTCGGCAGTACCGGCGCCATCCGTCTGAACCGGCCCGTCGTCGGCCTGGCGCCCACCACGAGCGGGGCCGGCTACTGGCTGTTCGCGGCCGACGGCGGGGTCTTCGCCTTCGGCGACGCCCCGTTCCTCGGCAGCACCGGCGGACTCCGCCTGGTGCGCCCGGTCGTTGGTGCCCGGGTTCCCGTCGCGGCCCACGGCACCGGCGTGGCGACCTTCTACTACCCGTGGTACGCCCGGGCCGACCGGGACGGCGCCTGGCGACACTGGGACCAGGGCGGCCACACGCCGCCGGACGACATCGGGTCGGACTACTACCCGCTCCGCGGCGCGTACTCGAGCACCGACCCGGCGGTCGTGGGCTCGCAGATGGGCGACCTGGCCGCCAGCGGCATCGACGAGGCGGTCGTGTCCTGGTGGGGCCGGGGATCGTTCGAGGACGGGGCGCTCCCCGGCGTGCTGGCCGCCGCCCGCGCCCGCGGGGTCTCGGTCGGCGTCCACCTCGAGCCGTACCCGGGCCGGACGGCTGCCACCGTCGGCGCCGACCTCGCGTACCTCCAGGGGCTGGGCGTCGACGACGTCTGGGTGTACGAGGCGACCAGCATGGCGGCCGACGCGCTCGCCGCCGTCAACGACGCCTTCCCGGCGGTGCGCACGATGGCCGAGACCGGTGACCGCGTGGCCGTGAGGAACGGGACCTTCGCCCGGTGGGCCGCCGGCGCCCACTTCCGCGGCGTCTACCTCTACGACGCCGTGCACTACGAGGGGGCCGACCTGGTGGCCTTCTGCGGCACGGCACGCTCCGTCGGGTTGGTGTGCGCGCCCGTCGCCGCGCCCGGGTTCCTCTCCGTGCGGGCCGGTCCCGTTCCCGTCAGGCGGTCCCGCGAGGACGGCGCGACCTACGACCGGCGGTGGATGGGCGTCCTGGGGAGCCGCCCGGACCTCGTCGCCATCACGTCCTACAACGAGTGGCACGAGGGCAGCCAGATCGAGCCGGCCGTCCCGAAGTGCCTGGACCCGACCTTCTGCTACCTGACCTACGACGGGGCCTACGGCACGACGGGGATCGCTGCGTCGTACGCCTACCTGAACCGCACCTGGTTCTGGACGGCGCTCCTGCGGGCGGGGAACCGACGGTGAGCGGCCCTACCGCCAGTGGGCCCGGAGCCAGTCGATGATGAAGTCGAGGGCCTCGCGTCGACGGCCGGGGAGGTAGTGCTCGGCGCCGGGCACCTCGACGTAGGTCTTGTCGGACGCCCCGCTCGCCTCGTAGATGGCCCGCGCCTGGTGGAGGCGGATCTCGGTGTCGGCCGTCGGATGGATCACCAGCGTCGGGACCGTGACCCGCCCGACGGTGTCGGCGACCTCGGCCCGCGACGACAGGCCCGACCACGTCGACAGCCACCCCCGCGCCGTCATGACCCGGCCCAGCCCGGCATAGCCGTAGTTGGAGACCAGGGGGTCGGGGAAGGCGAAGACGGTCCCCATCGGCCGGTCGTCGGGGTCGATGGTGAGGTCGAGGTAGGCCGGGTCGGCCAGCGTTCGGTAGGTCACGAGGTAGCGCCCGAGACCGGCACGACGGCGCAGCCGGTTCCAGTCCCGGCCGCCGGGCGCCGCGGCCTGCGCCTCCCTGGCCGCATCCGCCCGGTCGTCGAGGGCGCCTCGGGCGGTGGCGTCGATGCGGGCCACCCGCGCCTCCTGGGCCCGTCGGTAGCGGGCCAGCCAGGTCCGGTCGTACGTGCACGGCTCGGGCCAGGGCCGCCAGCCGTTGTCCGGGTTGTACATGTCGAGCCCGGGGTCGACGCTGAAGGGGTCGAGCTCGTCGGTGACCGATGGATCGATCACCTGGAGCATGAAGCGGCCCTCGCCCGGATGGGCGGCCAGCGCCACGAACCCGTCCCCGAGCTCGCGGCCCTCGTCCGCTGCCGTGGCGTGCGCCAGGGCCATGAGCGAACCGCCGCCCGAGTTACCCAGAAGGACCACGTTCTCGGCCCCGCGCCGCCTCGCCTCGGCCACCATCGCCTCCACGTCGCGGACGGCGTGTTCGTGGATGCAGTCGACGTCGTTGTTGACGTAGCGCGTGCCGAACCCGAGCGCGCCGTATCCGGCGGCGGCCAGCAGGGGGCACGCGTAGTGGACGCTGAAGTCGCCACGGGGGTGGCTGAGCACCACCGCCGTCCGCCATGGGGTGCCGGCCGGCGGCGTCCAGAGGATGCCGCGGCTGACCGACCCGTCCTCGCTCAGCGCCACGACCGGCTCGCGGCCCAGGTTCACGCCGGGGTCGTCCCCCGACTCCGGCCAGAACCCGACGTAGGCCGGCCGCCGGTGGCCCAGCTCGACCGGACCGACCGGTTGGGCGGCCCGGTCCGAGGCGTTCACGCCGGGGTCGTCGTGAGGGGCTCGTGGACGATCGCCCGGGGTGGGGTTTCCCACTCCACCTCGGTCGCGAGCACGTTCTCCGACGCCCATCGGGTCTCCTCGGGCGTGAAGTCCCGGGTCGTGCAGCAGAACTCGACCATGATCCCGTTGGGATCCGTGGCGTAGATGGAGGTGCAGAACCCGTGATCGATCTCGACGACGGTCAGGCCGTGCTCCTGCCACCGACGGCGGTTGGCGGCGAGGACCTCGAGCGTCGGCGCGTCGAAGGCGAGGTGGTTGACCCAGACCGGGAGCCCAAGGCTCTTGTTGAGGTCGGTGGGGAAGTCGTCGATGCCGTCGACGTGGAGCTCCCAGAAGGCCATCAGGCCGCCGCCGCCCGTGTCGTAGAAGACGTGCTTGGACCATCCGCCCTCGGGCGTGGGCCCGGCCACGACCTTGACCAGCCTGAATCCCATCGCCTCGGTGTAGAAGCGATGGGTGGCGGGCAGGTCCCTCGTGGCCAGCGCCACATGGTGGAACGCCATCCCGTGTCCCCTCCCCCTCGTTGACGACCGTGTCAGCCCATGCTCGCGCCGATCGAGGCCGGTCGCTATCGGTGCGAGGCGGCCGCGCCGTGCTGGCCCGCCCCTGGCTGTCGGCCCTCCTCGGACTGGTCGGCGGGGTTGCCGTCTCGGTGGGCCTCGGCCTCGCCGGCCTCCTCCCGTCCTCGTCGGTCCGGCCGGCACCGGTCCCGTCGGCGGCGGACGCGTTCCTGTCGCGGTGGCGGGCACACCTCGAGGCGAGCTGGTCGGTGCAGGAGGTCGAGGAGCGCACGACCGGTGCCGGCGCTCGGCTCCGGGTCGCCGTCCACGAGGCCCAGCGCCCACCGGACTCGGTCCGCCTCGGGCTGGGCTCGGTCGACGGGCGGCGGGGCTCGACCGTCATCGCCTGCGCGACGGCGGCCGGCGGCGACCAGCCCGCGTGCCGGAGCGCGCCGGCCCCCGGTGGATGGCAGGAGACCGTCGACCGGCAGATGGCAGGCCTCCGTCGGGACCTCACCGGACCCGAACCGGTGTACGTCGTCCAGGCCGACGGGACCGACTGCTTCCGGTTCGTGGTCCGGGACCCGACCGCCGCGTTGCCGGTCACCTTCGGTCGCGGTGCCCGCTACTGCCTGGACCCTGTCACCGCGGCCCTGCTGCTGAGCCGCGTCGAGCGGGCCGGGGCCGTGGACACCATCACCGCCATCGAGCACCACGCCCCGGCGACCGACGCCGACCTGGCGTTCCCCTCGGGGCTCTCGGCACCTCCGCTGAGCTGAATCGCCGCCCCGGCCCGGTCGTCCGTCGGCCCCGCCCCGCCCCGGCCCGGTCGTCCGTCGGTCCGGCCCCGTGTCGGCCCCGGCCCGGCCCGGTCGGGCGTACCGGCGACAGGGCAACACGAGAGAAGCGGTGGGGGCCGGGTTCGAAGGACGGCCGAGCGGGAGTGGCCGTACCTTCGGGCTGGAGGGTCCCCCGGCCCCCGACCGCTTCGCTCGTTGCGTTGCTGAGCGGCGCAGAGGGTGTGCGCCACGATGGATGTCGTCCTCACGTAGCGTGAACTTGAGCCCGATGTGCGCGCGTTCCGTGACGGCAGCCCGGTGGTGCCTCCGGCGATGGAATGGGCGCGGACGCCACTCGACCTACGATGACCCGGTGGTCGTCGCCGGCTCCCAGCTGTTCCTCGGCAACGACCTGCTCGCCTACCTGGTGCTGGCCCTGGGGGGTGCCCTCTTCGTGGGCAGCGGACTGGCGCTCGTCCGACCGCCCGAGGCGCCCAACGCGGGCGACCTGCGACGGGCACCCCTGGGTCGCACCATCGTGATGATGGTGCTCGGCGGGCTGGCGGCGATCTGGGCCCTGGCCAGCCTGCTGAGCCGCTGACCCCTCCCGGGAACCGGGGAGCCGAAGGTCGGGCGCCGACTCGGCGTGGGGACCGTGGTCAGGCGGTTCGTCCACCCGGGTCTACGATCCGGGTGGCAACTCCGCCATCGGACCCAATGGGGGGTACGAACAGCGATGACCGACACCGCCGCCCCGGGCACGGCCAAGCGCGACGTCGAGCGGCTCGGCGAGGTGGTCATCCGCTTCGCAGGTGACTCGGGTGACGGGATGCAGCTCACGGGGGACCGCTTCACCAGCGTGAGCGCCGTGTTCGGCAACGACCTCGCCACGCTTCCGGACTACCCGGCCGAGATCCGAGCCCCGGCGGGGACGGTGGCGGGCGTGTCCGCCTTCCAGATCCACATCTCCGATCACGACATCGTGACCCCAGGGGACAACCCGACCGTCCTCGTGGCCATGAACCCGGCCGCGCTCAGGGCCAACATCGGCGACCTTCCCAAGGGGGGGACCGTCATCCTCAACGGTGATGCGTTCGACGAGCGGGCCTACGCCAAGGCGGGCCTCAGCGCCGACCCCCGCACCGACGGCATGCTCGACGGCTACCACGTTCACGAGGTCCCGATGACCTCCCTCACCCTCAAGGCGTGTGAGGGGACGGGGGCCAAGCCCCGGGACGCGGAGCGGTCCAAGAACTTCTTCGCCCTCGGCCTCGTGACCTGGATGTACACGCGACCGGTCGAGCCCACCATCGAGTGGATCGAGAAGCGGTTCGGCAACCGGCCCGTCGTGGCCGAGGCCAACCGGCGCTCGTTCCTCGCCGGGTACAACTTCGGCGAGACGACGGAGCTGTTCGACCACGCCTATGAGGTCCACCCAGCCCCGTTGCCGTCGGGCACCTACACCAACATCAGTGGCAACACCGCCATGGCCTGGGGGATCGTGGCGGCCGGCCAGGTCGCCCACCTCCCCGTCTTCCTCGGCAGCTACCCGATCACCCCGGCGTCGGACATCCTGCACGAGCTCTCGAAGCACAAGAACTTCGGCGTTCGCACCGTGCAGGCCGAGGACGAGATCGCCGGCATCGGCTCGGCCCTGGGCGCCGCTTTCGCCGGCCAGCTCGCCTTCACGACGACGAGCGGCCCCGGCATCGACCTCAAGTCCGAGACGATCGGCCTGGCCGTGAGCCTCGAGTTGCCGCTGGTCATCATCGACATCCAGCGGGGCGGCCCTTCGACGGGCCTGCCGACCAAGACCGAGCAGGCCGACCTGCTCCACGCCATGTACGGGCGCCACGGCGAGTGCCCCGTGCCGATCGTCGCGGCCCGGACGTCGTCGCACTGCTTCGAGGTGGTCATCGAGGCCGCCCGGATCGCGTTGACCTACCGGACGCCGGTCTTCGTCCTGTCCGACGGCTACCTGGCCAACGGGGCCGAGCCGTGGCGGCTGCCCGACGTCGACAGCCTCCCGGACCTCTCGGGGGCGGCGACCTTCGCGACCGAGCCCAACCACGAACCTCCCGACGGTCCGGCCGAGTTCTGGCCCTACGTCCGCGACCCCGAGACCCTCGCGCGGCCGTGGGCCATTCCCGGCACGCCGGGCCTCGAGCACCGCATCGGTGGGCTCGAGAAGAGCGACGGGTCGGGGAACATCAGCTACGACCCCGCAAACCACGAGCACATGGTCCGTCTTCGCGCCGAGAAGGTCGCGCGCATCGCCCGGACCATCCCGCCGACGGACGTCGACGATCCGTGGAGTGGAGAGGCGGATGTCCTCGTCGTGGGGTGGGGCTCCACGTGGGGGCCCATCCGGGCGGCATCCGCCGAGCTCCGCTCCAAGGGCCGCAAGGTGGCAACCGCCCACCTCGTGCACCTCAACCCCTTCCCACCGGACCTCGGCGCCGTGCTCCGGCGCTACCCGCGGATCCTGGTCCCCGAGATGAACCTCGGGCAGCTGTCCCGCCTTCTGCGGGCTGAGTACCTCGTCGACGCCAAGTCCCACACGAAGGTCCAGGGTCTGCCGTTCACCGCCGGTGAGCTCGAGGAAGCGATCCTGACGATCCTCGAGTTGCCCGCCCCCGCGCCGCCCGCCTAGCCGTCGGACCGCCGGACCGCCCGTCGCCTCACCCCCCTGTCGCTACCAACCTGCACCGACCGATTCCGCCGTCCGCTGCCTGATCGCCAGCCAGGCCCCCGTTCCGCTCCCGGAGTGACCCGATGACCGATACCGCCGTCCCCCTCACCACCAAGAAGGACTGGTCGACCGACCAGGAGGTCCGCTGGTGCCCGGGTTGCGGGGACTACTCGATCCTCACGGCCGTCCAGATGCTGCTCCCGGAGCTCAACGTCCGCAGGGAGGACACCGTCTTCGTGTCCGGCATCGGGTGCAGCTCCCGGTTTCCGTACTACATGAACACCTACGGGATCCACTCGATCCACGGCCGCGCGCCGGCCATCGCGACCGGGATCGCGGTGGCGCGGCCCGATCTCGATGTGTGGGTGATCACCGGCGATGGCGACGGCCTGTCGATCGGTGGGAACCACCTGATCCATGCCCTACGCCGCAACGTGAACCTGACGATCCTGCTGTTCAACAACCAGATCTACGGCCTGACCAAAGGCCAATACTCGCCCACCTCGGAGATCGGCAAGGTCACGAAGTCCACCCCGGTGGGTTCCGTGGACCAGCCCTTCAACCCGATCAGCCTGGCACTCGGAGCGGAGGCGACCTTCGTCGGTCGGACCCACGACCTCGATCGCAAGCACATGATGGAGACCATTCGGCGGGCGCACGAGCATCGGGGCGCGGCCTTCGTGGAGATCTACCAGAACTGCAACGTCTTCAACGACGGCGCGTTCGAGGAGATCACCGGCAAGGAGGTCCGGGCCGACATGCTCATCCCCCTCGTCCACGGCGAGGCGATCCGGTTCGGTGCGTCGGGTGAGAAGGGCGTGGTCATGGGGTCCGACGGCCGCCTCCGGATCGCGCCCGTCGACGAGGTCGGCGAGGACGCCCTCCTGGTGCACGACGAGACGCGCGAGTCGGCCGGCCTGGCCTTCCAACTCAGCCACCTCGCCACCGGTCCGCATGAGCCCACGCCCATCGGCGTGTTCCGTGCGGTCGGCCGGCCGACCTACGACGAGCTTGTGCAGGGCCAGCTCATCGCCGCCCGGGAACGGCAGGGACCCGGCGATCTCGCTGCCCTGCTCGCATCGGGAGGCACCTGGCAGGTCTGATCCGGCGGACCGGCCCGACCGCCCGACCGCCGCAGCGCCGCCCCGCCAGACCCGCCGATCGACGGTCGCGCTAGCGGTCCGTCCCGCCTTGTTGCGCCGCTCTTCATGGCCGTCAGCCGCCGCTTCGCGCGGGCGACGGCGTCGAATCCGGTGTTCGGCGTGGGAGCGCGCGCGACTTTGTGGCTGTGATCGACAAAGTCGCGCGCGCCCCCCCCGGTCAGGGCCCGGTCATTGCCGGTTCGGCCCCGGTTCGGCCCCGGTTCGGCCCCGGTTCGGCCCCGGTTCGGCCCCCCGGTTCGGCCCCGGTTCGGCCCCGGTCAGGCTCCGGTCAGGCTCGGCTCGGCTCCCCCGGGTCGGCGCCGGGGTCAGGCCCGGCCCGGCTCCCCCGGGTCGGCGCCCGGGTCAGGCCCGGTCGTCGTCGCCCCATGCCGTCCCGCCCCGGCCGCGAACCGTGCGGCCCCCTCCAGGGTTTCCCCGCTGGCGATGGTCGTCAGCCCGTGTCGCACCTCGTTGACCAGGGCCTGCGGCTCGCCCAGATCCCACTGCTCGATGGCCGAGAGGCGGTCGTGGCGAAGGCAGGTCTGGGGGAGAGCGGCCAACTCCGCCCCGAGGGCCACGGCCGATTGCAGGGCGGTACCCGGCGGGACCAGTCGGTTGACCAGGCCCATGGTCAGCGCTTCGTCCCCGCCGACGCCCCGCCCCGTGAGGATGAGGTCCATCGCGTGGGAGTGACCGACAAGGCGCGGGAGGCGCACCGTGCCGAGGTCGACCAGGGGCACCCCGAAGCGCCGGCAGTAGACGCCGAGCACCGCGTCGCTTGCCGCTACCCGCAGGTCGCACCACAGCGCGAGCTCGAGCCCGCCGGCGACGGCATGGCCCTCGACGGCGGCGATGACCGGCTTCGACAGCCGCATTCGGGATGGGCCCATCGGTCCGTCGCCCGTCTCGGTGACCCGGTTCCCCCGCCCCTCGTCCAACGCTTTGAGGTCGGCGCCTGCGCAGAAGGTGCCGCCTGCGCCGGCGAGCACCGCGACCGCCGCCTCCCGGTCGGCGTCGAAGGCCTGGAACGCCGCCACCAGGGCGGCGGCGGTTGGTCGGTCGACGGCGTTGCGGCGCTCGGGGCGATCGATCGTGACGACACGGACCGGGCCGTGGTCGGCGACGGTGACGGGCATGGCAGCCAGCTTGGCGCGGCGCTCCGGGTCGTGCCGACCCGGGCGACCCGACCCGGGCGACCCGACCCGGGCGACCCGACCCGGGCGACCCGACCCGGGCGACCCGACCCGGGACGGGCCGGGGGACACGACGACGGGATGACGCCGACGCTCGGGGGCTCCGCGGGGTCAGCGCTTGCGCGCGAGCGTCAGTCCGTCGCTGATGGGCAGCATCACCAACTCGACCCGTGAGTCTGCGGCGGCGTGGATGTTGAAGTCCCGGATGGCGACGGTGTCCTGGGTGGTGTCGGAGTTGTCGACAACCCGGCCACCCCACAAGACGTTGTCGACTAGCAGCATCCCGCCCGGGCGGAGCCGGGGGACCAGCTCCTCCCAGTAGGTTCGGTAGCCCGGCTTGTCGGCGTCGATGAAGGCCAGGTCGAGATGCGGCTCGGCGGGGAGGGAGCGGAGGGTGTCGGCCGCCGGCCCGATCCGGAGGTCGATGCGGTCCTCCACCCGCGCCTCGGCCCAGTACCTCCGGGCCACCGACGTCCATTCCTCGCTGACGTCACAGCAGACGAGCCTCCCGCCCGGAGGCAGCCCGAGGGCGATGGACAGCGACGACAGCCCGGTGAACGTCCCCACCTCCACGGCCGAGCGGACGCCCAAGGCGCGGGTGAGGATGGTCAGGAACACGCACTGCTCGGGTGCGACCTGCATCCCGGAGACGGCACCGAGCCGGGCCGTCTCGCTGATGAGGCGCTGCCGGACGTCGTCGATGGTGCTGCTGTGGTCGAGCACGTACCGGTGGACGGCGCCGCCGAGGACGAACGACTTGGGATCGGGCACCTCGGCGACGGTACTCGCGGTGCCGGGCGTTGGCCGACGACGGCCCGGTTGACACCCCGTCCGGCGACCGGTGAATCTGATCCGGCCATGCCGACCCCTCTCGCGCCCGGCTCGATCTCCCTGCGCGTCTACCCCCTTGATCTGCCGCCGGCCGAGGTGGTGGCGAACCTCCGTGAGCAGGCCCGGCTCGCCGAGGCCGCCGGGTTCGACGGGTGCATGACGAGCGAGCACCACGGAGGGTTCCCGAACTACCTCCCCAACGCGCTCCTGGCCGCCAGCTGGCTGCTCGAGGCCACCGAGCGCACCTGGGCTGCGCCCTGCCCGCTGGTGCTCCCACTGCGGGCGACCAGCCAGATCGTGGAGGACGTGGCCTGGACCCACCACCGCTTCCCGGGACGGCTGGGCGTCGGCGTGTGCGCGGGGGCCCTCCCCGTCGACTTCGAACTGGCTGGGGTCCCGTTCGAGGAGATGTTCCCCCGCTACCGGGCGGCCCTCCCCGAGCTCACCGCTGCCCTCGCCGGCCGGGCGTCGGGGCCCCTCGCTGCCGAGCCGGGGGTCGTCGGACTCCCGGCCGGTGCCGTCCCCGTCGTGGCGGCGGTCCAGGCGCCTCGGACCTCGGCCCGAGCGGCCGGGCTGGGCATGGGCGTGCTCTATGACTCGCTCCAGACGATCGGGCGGACCCGCGTGCTGTCCGACGCCTACCGTGAGGCGGGTGGCACCGGTCCGTGCATCCTCATCCGCCGCCTGTGGGTCGGGCCGCCGCCCGCCGAGAACATGGACAGCCAGATGACCCGCTACCGGGGCTACGCGCCCGCCCGGGCCATGGCCCACTGGGGTGAGGACGATGCCCTGATCGCCGGCATGGACGGGGCCGAGGTCGCCGAGCGGCTCCACGCCGCCATGGTCGCCGGCGGCTGTGACGCCGTGAACGTCCGGGTCTTCCTCGCCGGCCTGTCACCGGCCCAGATCACCGAGCAGGTCGTCCGCCACGGCGAGGAGACGGTTCCCCGCCTGCGCCAGCTCCTCGCCGCGTGACGACTCGTTGAGGGGGAACGTGGCATGACCGGACTCGACCTCGGCGTCCCACCGACGGCCCCCGACCGTCCCGACGTGCTCGTGGGCCCACGGGCCGTCCTGGTCGTCGGCACGCCCAACGAGCTCACGTCCTCGCTCACCGGGGCCTTCACCACGGCGGGGGCCGCGGTGGCGATGGCCAGCCCGGGCTTCACCTCCCTCGAGGAGGTCGAGGCGTGCTTCGGCGACGCCGCCGCCACCCTCGGGTCGGCCGGTCCGCCCGACATCGTCGTCTACGGCCACGTGGATGAGGCGGCGCTGGAGCCGGCGCCACTCGTCGAGCTGAGCGACGCCAGCTGGGACCGCCTGTGCGAAGCGGCCATCCGGGCCGCGCTGTGGACGGCCCAGGCCGCCTACCCGTGGCTGCGGGGGAGGGACGGGCGCCTTGTCTTCATCTGCCCGGCGGTGTCCCTCGAGGGCGCGGCGGGGCTCGTGCCCTACGCCACGGCCGTGGAGGCGCAACGGCTGCTGGCCAAGTCCGCCGCCAGGCGCTGGGGCCGCGACGGCATCACCGTCAATGTCGTGGCGCCGGCGCTGGCCGCGTTGGCTCCCGGGCTGGCGGGCACCGACGCCGGGCGGACCGGACCGGCCATCCCGGAGGGCCGGGCGTCGCTGGCCGGTGCCGCCGCCGCCGCCGTGTGGCTCGCCAGCCGCTCGGCGACGACGATCACCGGGACCACCATCGGGGCTGACGGCGGGGCGGTGATGGCCCCGTGAGCGGCCAGCCGCTCGATGGACGGGTCGCGGTGGTCACGGGCGCGGGCGCCGGGATCGGGCGGGGCGTCGCCCTCGCCTTTGCTGCTGCCGGGGCGGCCGTGGTGGTCGCCGCCCACCACGTCGAGACCGGCGACGCCGTCGCCGCCGAGATCACGGCGCGTGGCGGCCAGGCGGTGTGCGTGGTGTGCGACGTGAGCAGCCGTGACGAGGTCGCCGCCGCCGTGGCCGCCGCCGTGGAGCGCTTCGGCGGCCTCGACGCCGTGGTCCACAACGCGGTGAGCAACCGGTCCAACGAGCCCGTTGATCTCGAGTCCGCGCCCGCGGACCTCTGGGAGGAGCATGCCGCGGTGTCGGTGCGGCCCCTGCTCTACGGCGCGCTGGCCGCCCACCGCCACCTGGTCCGCCGTCAGGGCTCGCTCCTGGTGATGACCTCGCCGGCCGGGATCCAGGGCAGCGACCGGCTGCCGTTCTACGCGATGGTGAAAGGGGCCCAGCGCGGGTTCGTGAAGAGCCTGGCCCGGGAGTGGGGGCCCGACGGCGTCCGAGTCAACGGGCTGGCGCCGCTGGCCGTCACCCGCGCCCTCGAGGCGGCCTTCCGGCACGACCCCGGAATGCATGACCGGCTCGCCGCCGTCATCCCGGCCGGGCGCTTCGGGGACCCCGAGGCGGACATCGGCCCTCCGGCGGTGTTCCTCTGCAGCGACGGCGCCCGCTACATCACCGGGCAGACCCTCATCGTGAGCGGCGGCCGCTTCACGGCCCTGTAGCCGGCGCGGGGGTCTCGAGGATCAGCATCGGAACGTCGGCCAGCGACCGGAACACGGTGGCGCCGGCGGCGGCGAGCCGCCCGGCCTCGACCAGGTCGGCGTAGCCGAGGACGCGCATCCCGGCGGCGACGCCCGCCTCGACGCCCGCAGGGCTGTCCTCGACGACGACGCAGCGGCCGGGCGCGACGCCCAGGCGCCCGGCCGCGTGGAGGAACAGGTCGGGGAACGGCTTGCCCCGCTCGACCTCGGTCGCACTGAAGATCCTGGCGTCGAATCGGCCGAGCATCCCGGTGCGACCCAGGGTCCGCCGAAGCTTGTCGAACGGACCGCTCGAGGCGACGCACGTCCCGACGCCTGCTGCGGCCAGCGCGTCCAACGCCTCGGTCGCCCCGGGGACGGGTTGAAGCTGGCGGTCGAAGGCCTCGTAGATCCGCCGGTAGTACGTCGGGACGAAGTCGGGCGGGAGGTTCCGCCCGAGGCGTTCCTCGATCAGGGCCACGCACGACGGCATGGATCGGCCCAGATACCGGTTCACCGAGTCCTCAAGGGTGGTCGGGAGGCCCGCCGCGGTGAGCAGCTCGGCGAGGACGGCGTTGGCGAGCCGCTCGCTGTCGACGAGGACGCCGTCGCAGTCGAAGATGACGAGCTCGCACCGGCGGGGCAGCGGTCGCGTCACGACCGCGTCGGTGCGACCTCGTCGAGGAAGGCTCGGACATAGGGTGGCCACTGGCGGACCGCGTCGAGCGACTCGGCGACGAAGAGCTGGGAGCCGGCGAGCGCCCCATGGATCTCCTCGGCCGTCGACACGGGGTGGCTGGGGTCCCCGTCCCAGGCCAGGATCAGCGCGGGGACCTCGAGAGCCCGCAGGGCGTCGAGGGCCGGCAGGTCCGATGCAGCCGCGCCCCGGAGGGCGAGCGTCAGCCCGTCGGGATCCATGGTGGCCAGCCATGCCAGCTGGCCTTCCCGGAGCTCGGGCTCGCCGGCCAGCAGCGCCGGTGCGGGCTGCAGCCGAGAGGCCTGGACGAAGGCCTCAACCCCGTGCTGCTCGACCAGATCGGCGCCCAACCGGTACAGGTCGGCCTGCGCGGCCCGGGTCGCCCACGCGGTTGGGGGCGCGGCGAGGAGAAGGGCGGTGACGCGCTCGGGCGCGCTCAGCGCCGCCCACAGGGAGGTCGCGCACCCCATCGACACGCCGCCTGCCGCGAACCGCGGGGCGTCCACCGCGTCGGCGACCGCCAGGAGGTCACGGGCCAGCTCGGGCCAGCGGTGGTCGACGTCGGTTCCGCCCACCGCCGAGCGCCCGTGGCTGCGGGCGTCGTAGCGGATGACCCGGATGCCCGGCAGGGCTCCCGGTGCCAGCCAGGCGAACAGGCCGCTCGCGTCCTCGGCGGCGGCGCACGACGTCAGCCCGTGGCCCCAGACGAGGGTCGGTCCGTCGCCCTCGACCGCAACGGACAGCTCGACACCCCGCACGGTCGTCATCCGCTCGACGCTACTCACGAACCGGGCCTCAGGCCCAGGTCACCCGACGAGGCCCCCGGCGGCCGGGATTGCGGAGGTCGGAGGAGATGCCGACCCTCAAGGCTGCACCCCGACCAGGTGGTCCCGTACCCGGGCCAGGGCGTCCGTGAGGGCGTCGAGCTGCTCGGCCGTGAGGACGTCGACGAACGTGGCCCGGACGGTCGCCACGTGGCCGGGCGCGGCACGGCGGAGGGCAGCCTTGCCCTCCTCGGTCAGCGCCGCCAGCAGACCGCGGGCATCGGAGGGGCATCGCTCCCGCCGGACCAGCCCGACCTTCGCCAGCTGATCGATCTGGTAGGAGAGGCGGCTCTTCGGCGTGACCAGCCGGTGGGCGAGGTCGCCCATCCGCAGGCGCTGCTCGGGTGCCTCCGACAGGCGGGCGAGGATCTCGTACTCGGCGTGGGTGAGACCGGCGGCCGTCCGCAACTGGTGGTCGACCGCCCGCCCGACGAGCTGGCTCGCCTCCAGGAAGGTGACCCAGGCCCGCAGCTGATCGGGGGTGAGCCACCTCGTCTGCGTCACGGGGTGGATCCTATCGCTTGTTCAATCCTGAAATAACGGCTGCGTTCCAGGTGTTGTCACCGTCGAACCGGATCGAGGAGGCAGCCGTGCAGGTCAAGGAGTTGGGCCACATCGTGCTCTATGTCCGTGACGTCGAGCGATCGGCTGCCTTCTATCGGGACGTCCTCGGCTGGCGCCAGATCGTGCCCGAGGAGGGGACGGAGGGTCGGGCGGGGATGGCCGCCTTCTCAGCCGGCCGTACCCATCACGAGCTGCTCCTCATCGAGGTGGGTGCTGACGCGGTCCCCGTGCCGGAGGGCCGGCGCGTCGGCATGTACCACTTCGGCCTGAAGGTGGGGGACTCCGACGACGAGCTGCGCGAGGCGCTGGCCCGGCTCCGCGCCGCCGAGGTCCCGCTGCTCGGAGCGTCCGATCACCACGTGACCCACTCCCTCTACGTCGCCGACCCCGACGGCAACGAGGTCGAGCTGTACGTCGACGTGCAGGGGGTGGACTGGCAGTCCGACCCGACGCGCTTCGCCGCTCCCACCCGGCCGCTGCGGCTGTAGCGAACCGCGCCCCCCGGCGCCCCGCGCCCCCCGGCGCCCCGCGCCCCCCG
>Ga0209048_10001868_pt1 | contig 21288 bp, 21 predicted proteins | sample FrelakmetCRP12CR_FD_187146 | JGI IMG/M metagenome (GOLD analysis project Ga0209048, IMG submission 187146) | Freshwater lake sediment microbial communities from the University of Notre Dame, USA, for methane emissions studies - CRP12 CR (SPAdes)... | ecosystem: Environmental > Aquatic >... | reverse complement strand
GTCCAACTTCTCGGTTTTCGTGCCGGACAGCGCGACAGAGGCCCCCTGGGCGTGCAAGGCGCGGGCGATGGCCCCGCCGATGCCGCCGGTCGGTACGCCGGAATGGGACAAGTGGTATCGGGATATGAAGCCGGAGCCGAAAGGCAAAGTGCCTCACGCCCAGTGGGAACAGGAACGGGCGCGGGCCGAGCAGTACGGAATGCGGCGCGAGGACATGAATTGGAAGATGGACGAACGAGCGAGAGCCGATAAGGTTCATGCGGAAGAATTCGCACAGCTCTTCAAAGACCTCGATATTGAGACCGCCGCAGATGCGTTGTCCGAGTTGATGCCCGAGAGGCAGGCCGAAATTATCAACTCCATCGGGACCGAGAAGGCCGCGGATATCCTCGAAGAGATGCAGCCTGACGAAGCTGCCGACGTGCTGAGCGACCTGCCAACCGAAAGGGCAAAGGAAATCCTTGAGGCGATTGACAGGGAAGAGGCGGAAGACATACAGGAACTCTTGAGCCATGAAGAGGATACAGCGGGCGGTCTTATGACCAATATCTTCATCGCCTATCCTCCTGCGATTACCGTTGGCGAAGCAATAGAGAGATTCAAGAAAGATGCTGAAGAAATAGAATCAGTCTATTATATTTATATCATCGATGAAAATGAAAGATTGATTGGTGTCACCTCTCTCAGGGACATTCTCCTTGCTGATTCACAGTCCCTGCTTTCGGAGGTTATGGAGACAAAGCTGAAGTTCGTTGCCCCGGAAACGGATGATATGGTCGTAGCCGAGATCATCTCGAAATATAACCTCGTCGCTCTTCCTGTTGTCGATGCTGACAATATCCTTCTGGGCATAGTTAGCGTCGATGACGTCATTGATATCATCCTTCCGCCCTCGGCAAAGCGGGGCAGAAGAAAGGTATGAAGCGGTGGAGGAATTTCCTGCTCTTTTTGACCGTGATGGGGCCCGGTATCATCACCGCCAATATCGACAACGATGCAAGCGGAATTACCACTTATTCGGTGGCTGGTGCACGCTTTGGCTACGAACTGCTCTGGACGCTCATTCCGACTACAATTGCGCTTGTCGTCATCCAAGAGATGGTGGGAAGGATGGGCGTAATCACGGGAAAGGGCCTTGCCGATCTCATTCGCGAGAATTACGGTGTGAAGGCTGCATTTTATATGATGCTTGGCCTCTTCATCGCGAATTTTGGCAACACAGTGGCAGATTTCGCTGGATGGGCTGCAAGTATGGAAATCCTCGGCATGAGCAAGTATATTATGGTGCCAATCGGTGCCCTGGCGATCTGGATGCTTGTTGCCAAAGGCAGCTATCGGTTTGTCGAGAAGGTGCTGCTTCTGGCCTGTCTTATTTTTATCGGGTACATCATCTCGGGCATCATGGCAAAGCCTGATTGGGGGGCGGTTGCCAGGAGTACCTTTCTACCGCATGTCACGTGGGATGCAGAATACATCTATTTGAGCATCGGCATCATCGGCACCACGATCACACCATGGATGCAGTTCTATCTGCAGTCGTCGATTGCCGAAAAGGGCATAAAAAAAGAGGACTACAAGGCGTCGCGGCTCGATGTAATTATCGGCTGCTCCATTACGGATATTATCAGTTTTTTTATTATCGTAACCTGTGCGACAAGCCTTTTCCCGAACGGCATCAGGGTCAACGAGGCCTCGGAAGCCGCCCTGGCCCTCAGACCGTTTGCGGGAGACTACGCGTATCTGCTCTTCGCGGTCTCGCTCGCGAATGCCGCTATACTGGGCGCGATCATTGTGCCACTTGCAACTGCCTATTATATTTGCGAAGCGATGGGCTGGGAGGCGGGCATAAATAAATCATTCAAGGAAGCCCCGCAGTTCATGGGAATCTATACGATGATGATCATCGCTGGCGCTGTTGTTGTGCTTATCCCAAATGCCCCGCTCGTCTTTCTCATGGTGCTCTCGGCGGTTGTTAACGGCCTGTTGCTGCCTTTTGTGCTCGTTTTTTTGATTCTCCTCATTAACAAGCCGAAGATCATGGGAGAGTACGTGAACACCAAGAGCTATAATGCTATTTCCTGGGCAACAGTCGTCGTGGTTGCCATGCTTACCGTGCTTTTTGTATTAGCGACGGTTTTCCCGATTGCATAAAGGAGGCACTGATGGTCAAGACCATTGAATGGAAGGACAACAAGGTGTTGATGCTCGACCAGAGCAGGCTCCCTCATGAAGTCATCTATGTAGAATGCCACGATTATCATAAAATTGCCGAAGGGATCAAGAAACTCTGGATCAGGGGAGCCCCGGCCATCGGGATTGCGGCGGCCATGGCAATAGCTCTCGGAGCTCAGGATATCAAGGCCCATAACTTCGACGAGTTTGTGGAAGGGCTCCAGCCGATCTTTGACACGCTGCTCGGCACGCGGCCGACGGCTGTGAATATCCAGTGGGCCGTCGCCAGGATTAAAAGATACCTTCAGGAACATAACCGCGAGTCGGTCGATACGCTCAAGCAGATGCTCATCGACGAGTCAGATCGCATACTCAGGGAAGATATCGCGGTTAACAGAGCAATAGGACAGTGGGGAGCGGAATTTGTCAAAGATGGTGATACTATATTGACCCACTGCAATGCCGGCAGCCTTGCCACAGGCGGCTACGGCACTGCAACGGCCCCGATGCTGGTTGCGAAGGAACAGGGTAAGCGCATCCATGTGATCGCTGACGAGACGAGGCCTGTGATGCAGGGCTCGCGGCTTACTTCATGGGAGCTTATGCAATCCGGCATATCTGTAACGCTTATTACCGATAGCACGGCGGGGGCGTTGATGAAGAGGGGCATGATAGATCTTGCTATCGTCGGCACCGACCGGACGACGAGAAACGGCGATGTCGCCAACAAGATCGGCACCTATACCGTTGCGGTCATGTGTCGGGAACACGGGATCCCCTTTTATGTCGCCGCCCCGCTGAGCAGCATCGATTTCGATATGTCTTGCGGCGACCTCATCCCCATCGAAGAGAGAGGTGCCGAAGAAGTCCGGTGCATCCAGGGCCTTAGAGTTGCTCCTGAGGGAGTAAATGTTATAAACTTAGCATTCGATGTGACCCCGGCAAAGTATGTTTCCGCCTTTTTTACTGAAAAGGGGGCATTTAAACCGGGAGACCTGAAAAAGCTGTTGCGGGAGGGTATCGATCTCGATTCGATTCGATTACACCATACATGAAGGCTGAGGAGATTTTCAGGCATTACGCCCCAGAACTGAAGTCCGTGGAGAAGGAACTTCTCTCGATTTTCGACAGTTACGCCACCGTTATTCCCCTCATCGGCAAGCATATCATCGACAGCGGCGGAAAGAGGGTGCGGCCGCTCTTTCTCCTCATGAGTGCCGAATTGTGCGGCTATCACGGAAAAGAAAGGGCGCACCTGGGCGCGATCATCGAGGCGATTCACACTGCATCGCTTCTGCACGACGACGTGATCGATGGCGCCGAGACGCGGCGCGGTAAGGCAGCAGCCCATAGGGTCTGGGGAAATCAGGTCGTGGTTCTTGTGGGGGATTTTCTCTACTCAAACGCGCTGAGGCTTGCCGTTGCACAGAAAAGCCAGAAGATCATGGAGACACTTTCCGAGGCGACGACACGCATGACCGAGGGTGAGTTGCTCCAACTAAATAAAACGGGCGATCCCGAAATCACGATGGATGAATACTTTAAGATCATCTCCGCCAAGACGGGCATTCTTATTTCTGCGGCCTGCAGGATTGGCGCTATTCTTGCCGGCCAGTCCGAAGAACGAGAACAAGCCCTTTCGCAATTTGGCCTTAGGACGGGCATAGCCTTTCAGCTTGCCGACGATATTCTCGATTATGTGGCCCGACAAAAGGATTTGGGCAAGAAGCTCGGCAAGGACCTCGAAGAGGGCAAGATCACGATGCCGCTGATCCAACTTCTTAAAGTTGCCTCTGCATCCGAGAAGAAGGAAGTCATCAGCATAATTCAGGAGACTGTTGGGACCGGGGGTAGGAAAGGCGTCTCGTCGGTGAAGACGAAGGCGAACCTGGAGAAGATCACACTGCTTTTTACCCGCTACAATGCCATCGAGGAATCTTTCAATCTCGCGCGGCGCCTTGTCGAAGAGGCAAAGGCAGATCTGAATGCTTTTGCCGATTCAGGGGATAAAGAGGCAATTCTCGCCATGGCTGACTATACACTCCAAAGGAAGAAATAATATGCATGCGTATGTTGAACTTGCAAAAAAGGCTGTCGAGCATTACATAAGAAACAGAAAGGTCCTCGCCGTGCCCGCCGAGATTCCTCCGGAGATGCAGCGAAGGGCCGGCGTTTTCATCTGCCTGAAATCTCATGGAAGCCTGAGGGGGTGCATCGGTACTTTCCACCCCAGCAGTAACAATCTCTACGAAGAGATTGTACGGAATTCCATCTCCGCCTCGAGCGAAGACCCGCGTTTCTCCCTTGTCCGGCCTGATGAACTCGATGATATAACGTATACCGTTGATGTCCTCTCAGAGCCGGAAAAGATTGATGATCTTTCTAAGCTCGATCCAAAGAAATATGGAGTCATCGTTGCAAAGGGGCATAGAAGAGGATTGCTCCTGCCGGACCTCGAAGGGGTTGATACCATAGAGGAACAACTCAGGATTACAAAAATGAAGGCGGGCATTATGCCCGAAGATAAAGATGTCGAGGTTTACAGATTCACTGTTGACCGTTACGTTTAGGCGTCAGCTGCTTCTTCTGAAAGTGCCGCTTTTGCCGCCGCTCTTCTCCACAAGCATGATCTCTCCGATGACCATTTCTTTATCCACTGCCTTGCACATGTCGTAGATCGTCAGAGCCGCCACAGCCGTCCCGGTAAGAGCCTCCATCTCGACGCCGGTCTGGCCGGTTACTTTCACAGTCGATTTTATATCAACCTTGTTCTTCGCATCGTCAATTGCGAAATCTATGGCAGCCGACGTTATGCTCAGCGGATGGCACATTGGAATAAGCTCCGATGTCTTCTTGGCGGCCATGATGCCGGCGACTCTCGCAACCCCCAGGACATCGCCCTTTTGCACCTTGCCATGTTTTATAAGCTGCAGGGTATCGGCCTTCATGGATATCGAACCGGTCGCTACGGCTTCCCTGACCGTTGCTCCCTTTCCGCTTACGTCCACCATGCAGGCCTTACCTTCATCGTCGAAATGGGTGAGTTTCAAAGTGGCCTCCTGCTTGAGGTTAATAATTAAGCTTCAAACGCTCTCGATTTTCAACTGCTTGATGATCTTCCAAAGCGTCACCCTGCTTATGCCTAAATGTCGCGCTGCCACAGTCCGGTTGCCGTTGAATCTTCTGAGGGCTAGGATAATGTGTTCCCTGTCTCGGTAGTGCTTCGTCGGCACAACAGGCTTGAAATCCGTCTCATTGTTAAGCATATGTTCCGGAAGATCGGCCAGATCAATAGTGTCGCCTTTACACGTGATAGCTGCATATTCGAGGGTGTTGATGAGCTGTCGCACGTTGCCCGGCCAGCGAAAAGACTCGAAGGCCTCCATTGCAGCGGGGCTCAGATGCTGTATCTGCTTCCTGTTGACCATATTGATCCGGTCGAGAAAGTGGGATACGAGCACCGGAAGGTCCTCAAGCCTTTCCCTGAGCGGAGGGGTCGAAATGGGAATGACGTTTATCCGGTAAAAGAGGTCCTCCCGGAAGGCGCCTGTTTTCATGAGGCTGGAAAGGTCCTGATTGGTTGCGGTTATCAGCCGTGCATTGACAGCGACCGTCCGGTGGTCACCCACCTTTTCGAGTTCTTTTTCCTGGATGACCCGCAGCAGCTTGACCTGCATTGCCGGCGGCATATCACCAATCTCGTCAAGGAAGATACTGCCGCTACTGGCGACCTCGAACCTCCCGGGCCGGTCTTTAACGGCGCCGGTGAACGCGCCCCTGACATGGCCGAAGAGCTCGCTCTCGAGAAGGGATTCGTTGAGGGCCGCGCAGTTGACCTTTACAAAGGGGCCTTTGCTCCTTCTGCTCAGTTTGTGAATAGCTTCGGCAACCAGTTCCTTTCCCGTGCCGCTCTCGCCTGAGATAATCACAGGCGCTTCACTTGACGAAGCATTCTGTATTTGCTCATAAAGGCGGTGCATGGAATGGCTCGTACCGAGAAGACCCATAAAGCCGTATTCCTGCTTCAATTCGTCCTTGAGCCTTTCGATCTCAAGGTCTTTCATGTCGAGCGATGTCACATTGGTCATCACCTCGACAGCCCCGATGACGTCGCCGTCGCTGTTTTTCAGCAGCACGGCACTCTTCAGCAGATGGATCTCCCGTCCATCCTTAGCACGGAGATGACATCGAGTTCCGCTCATCGAGCCTTTTTCGAAAAGCATGCATTTTTTCTGGTTTTCGCTGTCCTTCACGTGGGTGCAGGTATTGCCGTCGATCATGGCGCATTGTTTTCCGATGACATCCTCATGCCGGTAGCCAGTGATCTCCTCTGCGGCGCGGTTGAAGAAAAGAATAGTGCTCTTTTTGTCGATCACCATGAGGCCGTCCGACATCGTTTCGAGGACGCTTTTCAGGAATTCCGGGTTGGCAAGTAATGTTTCCATATCGTTAATTGGAAATGAATAATTAACAAATGTTAACACAACGGTTAACCTCTTTACTAGCAGAATAATATGCAGCAGTTAATAACCAGCTGAAATTAAAATGATTCACAGTATTAGGCATATCAACTTTTATGCCAAGGCATGAGGCAGGTGATGAGAAAAAATGGAGCGCGCCAATCGACAAGATCCCCAGGGACAAAGAAATAGCCGTGACCTTCAAGCACAAGGATGGTGAGCTGCATGCAGAAAGTATTTCGGTCAAACCGCCGGCAAGGATATCGCCCGAAAAGCTGGTCAATGTGGAACAGGTGGCAGAGCATGTCGACAAGGATGATGCCGTGATTATCGATTCGAGACCTGCGATGCGCTTTCTTGAAGGATCGATACCGGGGGCCATCAACATCTATGATGCCGAGTTCGACAGGCATGTCGACAAACTGCCGAAGGATAAGAACAAACTCCTCATTTTCTATTGTGCAGGAGTCACCTGAAGGCTCAGCCCTTCCTCGGCCAGTAAGGCTGAGAAACTCGGTTATAAAAATGTGAAGATCTTTCATGAAGGAATGCCAGCCTGGAAAAAAGCCGGGAAGCTCACCATTCAGTGTGCGCCATGCCTGCTTTCCCGGCTAAAATTCGATATCCCAACGATCGTGGGAGATCTCAGGCCGACGGAGGAGGCGGAAAAGGCCCATGTTCCGGGAGCCGTATCCATCCCTATCGCCGAGGTAAGTCGCGCCTATGACCGCTTCCCTAAAGATAAGAGGGCGCCCATGGTGCTCTGCACCAATGACACCGCATCGGCAATTCAGGCCTTCGAAGTTATCAGCATTTGGGGAGGTTTTACGAACATAGCAGTCCTCCAAGGGGGGTTACCCGAGTGGCAGAAGGTCGGCGGGAAGGTCGAGACCGGCCGCATGCCAACTAAGATTATTTATGAACCGAAATCGAGACCCGGGGAGATTTTGGTGGAGGAATTTAAAACGATTGTCGAGGCGAAACCCGCGGACAAGTTCATCCTCGACGTGCGTGACAGTGAAGAAGCCGAAAGCGGCATGCTTATCGGGGCCAAGAATATAGCTGCTCAGGACGTTGTGAGGCGCCTTTCTGAGATACCGAAAGATAAGGAAATTGTCATTCACTGCACGACGGGTGTCAGGGCCGAGCTTGCATATCTATCGCTGAAAGATGCCGGCTACAAGGTACGCTTTCTGAATGCGATCATTAAGGTGGATCCGAACGGCAGATACGAGATTTCGAAGGAATAAAAGTCAAAACAAGGACAACACGCCCCCTTTGCCAAGAGGGGGCACGGGGTCGTGTTAATTCCGGGGCGACCAGCCGGGGCTGGCCGCCCTGAATCCTTTTGGTGTCAAGCGCTGCACCCCTTCACCATTGGCCCTCATAACAAAGATCCCCGTCGATCCGTCGCGCGTCGACGTAAAGGCGATATACCTGCCGTCAGGCGAGAAGCAGGGGTCTTCGTTATTGCCCGAATTCGTTAATTGAGTCACTCCGCTCCCGTCGGCTTTCATGGTGAAAATCTGGTTCTTGCCTCCGATCATGCTGGCGTAAACGATTTTGTCGCCCACGGGTGACCATGCCGGAGAAGTATTATAATTGCCTTCGAAACTAAGCCTCCGCACACCGAATCCCTCGTTGTCGGCAATATATATCTGGGGGCCTCCCGAACGGTTGGATACGAAAATAATGGAGGATCCATCAGGAGAGACCGACGGCGACACGTCGATCCATGGAGAGGCGATAATCTTGCGGCTCGGCATCCCGGCGATGTCACTTAGGGATATCCCGGAGTATCCATCCCGCGCGGTGGAGAAAGCGAACCTTCGACCATCCGGGAAAAAATTCCCGACAATACTGGTCCCTGAAACCGGCAACGTCCGCCATTCCCTCATCGAGCTCATGTCGAGGACATAGATGCCCCATCTACGGTCTTTTTCAGCCGAGTAGAGGAGTTTCAGTCCGTCGGATGACCATCGCGGCGCAAGGATGATGCCGCCTTTAATGCCGATGGGATACATGCGGTGTCCGTCCCAGTCCATCATGTACAATTGATGTGTGCCGGAAGTAATGCCAACAAAGGCGATCTTTGTTTTGAAGATGCCCTGCTGCCCCGTGAGTATTTTATAGATGTCATTGGCGATGGTATGAGCGAGAAGCCTCACTACATCAGGCTTGGCAGAATATTCTTTTTTCAGCACTTCGCGGCCCTCGATGACATCGTACGCCGATATTGTCAGGTTGAGGGATTGCGCGACTGATGATGTTGCAACCCCTTTAACAACCATTGCAACGCCGAGGCCTTTCCAGCTCGTGGGACTGAACAGCTGATCGGGCCGTTCAATCTGTGCAGCTTCGACAAGGCAATCGAAAAGCCCGGTAAAGTTCATGTCTGCCGTAACAATATCCGAAACTTCCTTTGCGCCGACGAAGGGTTGTATTGCGATGGGAAGTCTCTGAATTCCCGCTGCAGTGATATCGATGAAAATTTTTTCTGCGTCGGCAGATTGCCAAGATAACGCAATAATCAAAATACTAATGCAAAACAGGACGATCTTTCTGCGCATAGCTTAGATACCTTTCATGGAGTAAATGTGATTTCAATATCCGTCTCAGTGGAGGGAGGCGGCACAGGTGCACAATAAGTTATCGCCCTCAGTATGGCCTTGTCGAAAATTATATTACCCGATTTTTTTACGAACTTATCAATAGTGACACTTCCATTTCTCGCAACGTGAATGTCTATGACACCAACAAGGTCTTTGTCGATTGCCTCCGGCAATACCCAGCACTTGCTTAGCTTATTCATAACTATATTTCCATAATTACCGCCACTTGTCGGAGCATTATTCATTGTTGCTCGTGCATCGGTTGCGACTGCCCCAGATTTGGATATTTTTATAGCCTTTCGCAGGTTCGCCAAAGTCTCAATTTTCTTCTTCGCCTCAAGCGCGGCAATCTGGTCATTGACCCGGCTTTTTTCCTTAGGGGTCACCTTCTCGTTCTTTTCAATAGTGTGTACGCTCTTCTCTTCAGGAGGTGCGGTCACAGCGACGCTTTTCTGGGCGGGAGCCGGGGAGGAGCTGTTTGATTTTGTGTCGACAAGGTCGACAACGAAGGGAGCTGCCTTATAGTGTTTGCCTGGATACATGACATAGATAAAGATGGCGATTACAAACAGGGAATGCAAACAGAGGGAAAAAACAACGGAACTATATATCTGATCTCTCCTCATTTAAGGGAAATCTTAGGTTCTGTGACCATCCCGAGTTTCTCTATCCCCGCCTCCTTTATGTCTCCCATGATCTCGACTACCGTCCCGTAGGGGACATCCTTGTCCGCTCTGAGGAATACGTTGGGATTCAGCTTGCTGATTGCGGTGAGTTTGCTTATCATGTTCGCTTTCGATATAGGCTGATCATTCAGAAAAAGCGTCCCGCCTTGTTTGACAATAATCGAAATCCGTTCTTCGGGGGGCAGGTCTTTTCCCTTGGCTTTGGGAAGATTGACATCAATCCCCTGCTGCATCAGGGGAGCCGTGACCATAAAAATGATGAGTAACACCAGCATGACATCAACGAGCGGGGTCACATTGATCTCTGATAAGGCGGTCCTTTGGCGGTTGTTCTTCATAGTCAGCTGAGGATATAATCGACGAGTTCCTCGGAATAGTCCTCCATGGAGATGATCATTCGATTTACACGACTCAGGTAATAATTGTAGGCGATGACGGCAGGGATGGCCGCTGCCAGACCCATCGCAGTCGTAACAAGGGCCTCGGCGATGCCTGGCGCGACGACAGCGAGCGACGCCGATCCCGTAGTCCCTATGCCGGTGAAGGCGTTCATAATCCCCCACACCGTTCCGAAAAGGCCGATGAAGGGAGTGGTTGAACCTGTTGTCGCAAGGAAATGAAGATATCGTTCAAGCCGGGCCGATTCCAGGGCGCTGTATCGCTTGAGCATCCTTCTCAACTCCTGCTTGTCGGAATAGGTCTTCTCAGAGTATACCGACTTGAATAGCCGGGCAAGAGGGCTCAGTTCGAATTTCTTGGAAGAGGTGAAGAGGTCCCTCGCATTTTTTGTCACATTGAAAATTTTCATGAAAGTAGCACTCTCATCGTCGGCTTTTGCAAAGAGCCGCCATTTATAGAAGATGATCGTCCATGAAGTTATGGAGAATAGCAAAAGAATGATCAGTACGCCTTTGACGACGTATCCTGCCTGTAATACCATTTGCAGCGCTGATTGTTCCATCGGACCTCCTTATAAAGAATAACTCTATCCAAAAAAAAGGCGAAAAGTCAAATCCAGCAGTGGGTTAAGGCTGCCAAGTGCCGTAACGAGGATATGGTGCGCCAAGCATATCGGCTAATTCCGGAACTTCGGTGCAGACGATCCAATCGATTGGGTCAGCATCAATGGTGAAAATCGTTGCTACCGGATAATTATTTGCCTGTCTGGCAGATCTCCTTTTGGATTGCAGATGGGACAGGGCTTGCGGATTGCGTTGTAGCCATTTTTACATTTATTGCAGGGGCGCACCCCTATAAAAGATGTGCCGTCGCAATACGCACATTTCTCGGTGCTGTCATACCAGTAATTATGCTTGCATATAGAACATTTGATCATAGATCACACCGGCTAGTAGCCTACCTAACCCTATCATATCATAAACGACGAGACATGAGAATACAATTAAAATATTATTAAGATTTCTTCATTCTTTTATGATGACGTCAGCTGTCTGTGCAGAGGTCTTTTTTAAAAAGAGATCAAATTGTCCAACAGCAGCAAATCGTTCTGCCAGCGCGGTCGAAGCCTGCATCATTGATTTTTGAAATCCCTCTCGGTTATTCTGAAACATGGCTTTTTCCAGGATAATCAGGTCCTTTAAGGATAAAAATATCTTCATCATCGGCGACATAATCCTTGACCGGTATATCTTCGGGAAGGTCAGTAGAATCTCTCCTGAGGCCCCTGTTCCGGTCGTCGATGTGGCACGGGAATCTTTCCTTCTGGGCGGCGCTGCAAACGTAGCGAATAACATCATTGCACTCGGGGGGAAGGTTACTGTTGCGGGGGTCATCGGAAAGGACCGGGCAGCAGAGGTCGTAAAGGGGCTGATGACCGATGGCGACATCAACACCGATGCAATCATTGAGGACAATCGACCCACAACCGTAAAGGCGAGGGTAATTGCCCACAATCAGCAGATCGTGAGATTCGACCGCGAAGACCGAAGAAAGCTGGAAGGCAAGACTCTCCTTTCTTTTCTTGCGAATATCAGGGAAATGCTTCCATTGTATGACGCGGTGATCATCTCGGACTATAAGAAGGGCGTTGTCTCGGCAGCCCTCGTCAAGGAAGTTGTCAAATACGCAAAACAGAAGAAGACTTTTGTTGCTGTCGACCCCAAGGTCGGACACTTCCACCTCTATAAAAACGTTTCGCTGATAACCCCCAATATGATGGAAGCATCTGAGGGCTCGGGTGTTCAGATCAACGACGGAAAAAGCCTGCTCAAGGCGGGCAGGACTCTGCTGTCCAGGCTTTCATGCATGTCAGTCCTTATTACCAGGGGAGAGCAAGGCATGAGCCTTTTTGAGCGGGACTCCAAGGGCGTCGGAGTCATCCATATTCCAACGGTCGCAAAGAAGGTATTTGACGTTACCGGCGCCGGCGACACCGTGATTGCGACCTTTACCCTCGCATATGCCGCGGGGGCGTCTCTGCAGGACGCTGCAACGATAGCTAATCACGCCGCGGGCATTGTCGTCGGTGAAGTCGGTACTGCGGTGGCTACTGCCGAAACATTGCTCCAATCTCTGATGTCACGTACGTAATAGGTAGCATGCCCAAAGCGATTGCCTTGTATTCAGGCGGACTCGACAGCACTCTCTCAGTCCTTGTCATGAAAAGACTTGGGGTGGAAGTTACGGCTGTTCAGTTTGACACTGATTTCGGATGTTCCGTTTCCGGGCGTTCCGGAGGCAAGCCAGCATATCCGATCCCTGAATTGGTCAGTTTTTCCGTCGAAACGCACTATATCGGTGACAAGTTCATAGAGCTTGTAAAGAACCCGAAGTTCGGCCACGGGAAGAACATGAACCCCTGCATCGACTGCAAGGCACTGATGCTCAAGGAGGCGAAGAAGCTCATGCAACAGAGGGGCGCCGATTTTATCATAACGGGTGAGGTGCTGTGGCAGCGGCCGATGAGCCAGAGGAGGGACACTCTTCCGAAGATCGACAGAGAGGCCGGTGTGGTGGGCCTCGTAGTGAGGCCCTTGAGCGCGAAGGTGCTGAAACCGACCATTCCCGAGGAGAAGGGTCTTATCGACCGGAAGAAGCTTTATGGTATGTCGGGTCGGTCACGAAAGCCCCAGATGGCCCTCGCAAAGGAGCTCGGATTGACTGAGTATCCCCAACCTGCCGGCGGCTGTCTGCTTACCGATCCGATTTTTTCTTGCCGTCTCAGGGAATTGCTCGCGTGGAATTCTTCACCCTCGATGAGAGAAGTGCAACTCCTGAGAGTGGGAAGGCACTTCAGGACTGCGGATGGATTCAAGATAATCGTCGGGAGGGATGAGCGGGACAATGAGAACATTCAGAAGATTGCCCAACGGGACGATTATCTTCTGCAGGTGGCCGGCGATTACGGAAGTCCATTGGTGATTGCTGAACCGGGCATTTCGCATGAAGGACTGAACCTGGCTGCGGCGCTCTGCGCAAGGTACTCTGCTGCAAGGAAGCTCCCGGTTGTGACGGTCAATATTTTACAAAATAGTACCCCTTCTTTAGTTGAATCAGCACCGGCTGAAGACGCCGACATCAGACGTTTCAGAATCCACCCGCCGCAATAAAGAGCTTCTGACATCATACTGCCAGTGGCAACACCCCAAGCGGAAAGAAAATAGGGACAGCGGTCCCTATTTATTATGTGGTTAACTTTGGGAGTTCGCGCCTGAGTAATTGACGGATCACTCAGCCGAAATGCAACTTGCATCCTCAGGAATCGATGCACACGCACTGAACTCCTCATTCTAACGCTGCTCATGGTCTGCATTTTGCTCAGGCGTATAATTTGTGGACTTCCGGTCGAAACGAACAAAAGCAATCGTGGGTTCAGCCCTGATCTTTTACCCATAGCAACGGCAGAGTGCGGTGAAATACCTGAGGATTGTGATTCTCAGTACTTCCCGCCGGTGAGGGTGGCCTTTATGGCCCCGACCTTTACCTTGGTTTCGAGCAGTAACGGCAGACGCTTCGCATCATCAGTGATCCAGATGAGGATGTCGCCCTTACGGCTGAAGATTCCTTCGCTCAGCAATATTGGCCTGATAAGAATGGTCTTAAAGGTGCCGAGCGGCGTCTCGATTTCTTCTTTTCTTACGATTTGCACCTCGGCCTTATAGAGCTTTTTATTGTCGAAGATATCGACATAAATCGATTTGCCGACCGCAAGCGGCAGATATCTTACATAATAAAAGCATGAGAGCGCATCCATGGTTGTTTCATTGATGTCGAAAACCCGCTGCTCTTTATCCAAGTAGTTGAAATACAGAGCCTTCTTTTCCTTGAAATCGAAATAGACTTCTTTGTCCTTCTTATGTCTGCCCTCGGAAGTTTTGAGCTTGTAGCTGTATGGTTTGACCGGCAGTATCTTATGCGTTTCTTTTAATAACGAGCTCACTGCAAGGTCTTCGACCCTGTAGAAAATAGAAACGAAGTCGGACGATACGGCGCGGGATACGAATTGAATATAAGGGCCGTTCTCCAGGACCTCAAGCGATGCCGTCCCCGCTTTTATGCCGGACCATGTAAGGTCGTACTCAAGCCTTTCGGGGAGGGTATACGCAGCGGCTGTGGATGCCAACAATAGATTAATAAGGACAATGGCAGCAAAAAAATAAGGTCTCGCAGCGGTCAAGTGTTCTCCTGCATGGTCTCTGTTCTTTCTGGTATAGTAATATGATGCTGGTAATTCCTGCAATAGACCTCAAAGAAGGGCGCTGCGTCAGACTGCTCCAGGGCAGGGAAAAAGATGCAACGGTCTATTCCGATGATCCAGCAGCAACGGCCATGAAATGGGAGTCGATGGGGGCAAAGCTGCTCCATGTCGTCGATCTCGACGGTGCCTTCACAGGAAGCCAGAAGAACCTTGAAAGCGTCATCCAAATAAGAAAGGCAATCAATATTGACATCGAGGTTGGCGGGGGCATCCGGGATCTCGCCCGTATAGATCAATTGCTCTCCGGGGGCATTAACAGAGTCATCCTTGGGACGGTAGCCGTTGAAAACCCGCAACTGGTGAAAGATGCCTGCACCAAATATCCCGGCAGTGTGTTAGTAGGAATCGATGCAAAGAATGGCGTCGTCGCCGTAAAAGGGTGGGTCGAAGTCACCGCGGTCAAGGCCAGAGACCTTGCAATCAGGATGCAGGATTATGGTTGTGCCGGAATAATCTACACCGATATTGCAAAGGACGGCATGCTTTCGGGGCCGAATATCGAAGCGGTCAGAGATATGGTTAACAGTCTGAATATATCGGTCATAGCATCTGGCGGGATTTCGTCTCTCCAAGACATCAGGAATCTTGCAGAGATTAAAGGGCTCTGGGGCGCCATCACCGGCAAAGCTATCTATTCGCAAGCGCTCGATCTCAGAGAGGCGATTAGATTTTCGGAGGGCAGGTGTTAGCAAAAAGAATAATCCCGTGTCTTGATGTCAAGGATGGCAGGGTGGTAAAAGGCGTCAGTTTCCTTAATCTCCGGGATGCGGGCGACCCTGTTGATAACGCTCTTTATTATGATAAAGAGGGCGCAGACGAGCTTGTTTTCCTCGATATAACCGCATCGCACGAAAAAAGAAAGATCATACTCGATGTTGTTGAGAAGACCGCAAATGATGTATTCATGCCACTTACCGTGGGGGGCGGGATTCGTGTGCTCGACGATATCAGAAACCTCCTCAACGCCGGATGTGACAAAGTTTCGATCAATACGGCCGCGGTCCAGGACCCTTTTTTCATAAGCCGCGCTGCCGAACGGTTCGGCACTCAGTGCATCGTGGTGGCGATAGATGCGAAGCGGGTTGCCGAAGGCATGAGCGAAGCATCGGGACAAGGATGGTTTTCCAATCCGGCTCTGAAGGACGTTGTTCTCTCACTTCCCGCTCACGGGCTTACCTGGGCGCTTTCCACTCATGGTGGCCGGAAGATGAAACTCATAGACGCCATTAAATGGGCAAGGAAGATGGAAGAGCTTGGTGCCGGAGAAATCCTGCTCACGAGTATGGATAAAGACGGCACAAAAGAGGGCTATGATCTTCAACTCACGCGCACCGTCTCTGAGGCCGTATCAATCCCCGTCATCGCATCCGGCGGTGCGGGGAACCTCGAACATCTCTACTCAGGTTTTGCAGAGGGTAAGGCCGATGCCGTGCTTGCCGCCTCGATCTTCCACTACCGTCAATACTCCATCCGCCAAGCCAAAGAATATTTGAGACAGAGGAACGTTCCGGTAAGGCTATAGTCAGCCGCGAAGCCCTGTTGCATCTATGTGAACTTTCGCATGCACCCTCCTTGCTTTGATCAGACCGTAAAAAATGATAGTTATTAAGAAAGTCGAACAGGCATTACGCAGGAACATGCCTCATGGCAGTCAGATGAAGTATCTTGACATGAATCATATAAAGTATTATGATATGAATTAGAGAGGTTGCAGAGGAGATAACATGACGGCAGCGGCAAAAGATTACTACAAGATCCTGGGTGTCGGCAAAGAAGCGACCCAGGAAGATCTTAAAAAAGCTTATCGGAAGCTGGCGAGAAAGTATCACCCGGACCTGAATCCGAACGATAAGGCAGCCGAAGAAAAATTCAAGGAGATCAGCGAGGCCTATGCCGTTCTCGGTGATGACAAGAAGCGCGCCGAATACGACAAGGGCGGCACTTTTAATTTCGAAGGCTTCGAGGGTTTCAAGGGCTTCGATTTTGGTGGCGGTGCCGGCAACTTTACCGATATCTTTGGCGATATCCTTGGAGGCCGTTTCACGCACGAGTCTATGTCTTCCAGAGGCCAGGATCTGATCATGGGCCTTGATCTGTCTCTCGAAGAGGCATTTACCGGGACAACTTTGAACATACCGATATCGAGATCAGTCCTCTGCGATGCATGCGGGGGAAAGGGGGCTGAGTCCTTCGAGACGTGTGCTAAATGCCATGGGACGGGCAAGGCCGAGACTGCAAGGGGATTCTTCAGGAATGCCCAAGCCTGCAACGATTGCGGCGGGACCGGAAGAAAGTCTGTCTCTCTCTGCAGGAAATGCGGTGGCAGAAGCAATATAGTCGCTGATGAGACTCTTAAGGTAAAAATCCCCGCAGGCGCTGACGACGGCTCTATAATCCGGTTGAAAGGCAAGGGCAATGCAGGCAAAGGGGGCGGCCCTTCCGGCGACCTGCTCCTTGAGATCAGTATCAAGCCCCATCCAGTTTTCCAGAAGAAAGACCATGACATCCATGTCCAGATACCGGTGACCTTCGGTGAGGCGGCACTCGGCACAAAAATAGAGGTCCCGACCCTTGACGGCTCCGCAATGATGAAGCTGCCGCCCGGCACGCAGGGAGGACAGCGGTTCAAGCTGAGCGGCAAGGGCTATATCTCAAGGTCTGGCAGGCGGGGCGATGAATACGCCGAGATCAGGATAATGGTACCTAAGGATATTCCCGATAAGGCAAAAGAGGCCATCAAGGCCATAGAAGCATTATACCCTGATCATCCGAGAAAACACTCGGGAGAGAAATAGCCATGGTAAGAAGAAGACAAGACACCGACAGGCCACTCTATCTGATAAGCGTAGTGTCGAAGATGCTCGAAGTACATCCCCAGACATTGCGGATGTATGAACGTGAAGGGTTTGTCGCTCCCCGCAGGATCAACCGTCAGCGTCTCTATTCGGAGAAGGACGTGGAACGTCTGAACCTCGTTATAGAGCTCACCAAGGACCTCGGCGTTAACAAGGCCGGCGTCGATATCATTCTAAGGATGCGAAGCCGTCTTGAGCTGATGCACAGGGAAATAAGCGACCTGATGGGTCTGCTCGACGAAGATATAAGGAAAGAGTTTGAGAGAAGGTTAAAGTCTATGTTTAGCGAAGAATAACTAAGGAGGACCATCTGTTATGAGATTAGATAGATTGACGGTAAAAAGTCAGGAGGCCCTGCAGGAGGCCCAGACCCTCGCTCAGAAGAAGGGCAATCAGCAGCTCGATGTGGAACATCTTCTTTTGGCGATCCTTCAGGATGAGGAAGGCATCGGTCTGCAGATATTCAACAGGATCGGCGCTGACATTGAGGCGTTGAAGGCGGACCTGGATAAGGAGATCGATAAATTCCCCAAAGTCACAGGCGCCACGCCGCTGGGACAACTCTATATTGCACAGAGACTCAAGGATGTGCTGGAGAAGTCGTTCGAAGAGGCCCAGCATTTGACGGACGATTTTATAAGTGTAGAGCATATCCTGATTGCAATTTTTAGTGACAGCGGACCTGCAACGCATCTGCTCAACCAGCATGGAGCGACGCGTGCCAATGTCTTGTCCGCCATGCAGGAGATTCGCGGAGTCCACAGGGTCACTGATCCGAACCCTGAAGAGAAATATCAGGCCTTGAAGAAGTATGGGAAAGATCTTACCGAGCTGGCCAAGAAAGGAAAGCTCGATCCGGTCATCGGCCGTGATGAAGAAATCAGGCGTGTCATACAGGTGCTCTCGCGGAGGACAAAGAACAATCCGGTGCTGATAGGCGATCCCGGAGTCGGCAAAACCGCGATTGTTGAAGGACTCGCCCAGAGGATCGTTGGTGGAGACGTTCCGGAAACCTTGCGTGATAAGCGTTTGGTGACGATAGATATCGGAGGCCTCGTAGCGGGATCGAAGTACCGCGGCGAATTCGAAGAGCGGCTCAAGGCTGTGCTGAAAGAGATCGAGCAGGCAGAAGGCAGGGTCATAACCTTCATCGACGAACTTCATACGCTGGTCGGTGCAGGCGCGGCCGAGGGGTCTGTCGATGCCTCCAACATGCTTAAGCCCGCGCTTGCAAGGGGCGAGCTCAGATGCATCGGGGCTACGACGGTAAATGAATACCGGAAATATATCGAGAAAGACCCGGCGCTGGAAAGAAGGTTCCAGCCGGTGATGGTCGGAGAGCCGTCGGTCGAGGACACGATATCCATTCTGCGCGGACTGAAGGAGAAATACGAAATTCATCACGGCGTAAAGATCAAGGATTCTGCATTGATCGCGGCAGCAGTTTTGTCGAATCGATATATCACCGACAGGTTTCTGCCGGACAAGGCCATTGACCTGATTGATGAAGCGGCAGCGCGTCTCAGGATGGAGATCGACAGCATGCCGGTCGAGCTCGATGAACTTGAAAGAAAGCTGCGGCAAATTGAGATCGAAAAACAGGCATTGCTTAAGGACGATTCACAGGACGCAAAAGACAAACTCGACAAACTCGCGAAAGAGGCGGCCGAACTTCAATCACGCCGGGATGTTCTGAGGGCGCAATGGCTGGCAGAAAAAGAGGTCATCCAGAAGATGAGGGAGATTAAGGAGCAGATCGACCAGACAAAGATCGAATCCGAAAGGGCCGAACGGGAAGGTGATCTTGCTAAGGCAGCCGAGTTGAAATACGGCAAGCTGCTCGAATTACAGCGTTCGCTTGAGGCTGAAAATACGCGTCTTAAAACAACCCAGGAGAAGCGCCGGATGCTTAAGGAAGAGGTGGATGACGAGGACATCGCAGAGGTCGTCTCTAAGTGGAGCGGAGTTCCCGTGACACGGATGCTCGAAGGCGAAGTCCAAAAGCTGATCCATATGGAAGACCGACTGAGGCAGCGCGTCGTGGGGCAGGATGAAGCCCTTGCCGCTGTGGCGAATGCCGTCAGGAGGGGGAGATCCGGCCTCCAGGACCCCAACAGGCCGATAGGTTCCTTTCTTTTCCTGGGACCGACAGGAGTAGGGAAGACGGAGCTTGCAAAGGCGCTTGCGGAATTTCTCTTCGACGATGAGACTGCGATGACCCGAATCGATATGTCAGAATACCAGGAGCGTCACACCGTATCTCGTCTCATCGGGGCACCTCCGGGTTACGTCGGCTATGAAGAGGGAGGGCAGCTTACCGAAGCGGTCAGGAGGCGGCCCTATGCGGTAGTCCTCTTTGACGAAATCGAAAAGGCCCATCCCGAGGTCTTCAACACTTTGCTGCAGCTGCTGGACGACGGACGGCTGACTGACGGGCACGGACGAACGGTCGATTTCCGCAACACGGTGGTGATTATGACTTCCAATATCGGCAGTATCCATATCCAGGAGATACTCCAAGAGTGCACGAAAAGGCCCGCTGCTTACTGGGGGGCCAACAGTCACGAGGAGTTGAGGGATAAGGTGATGGAGGATCTCAAGGCCTCTTTCAAGCCTGAATTTCTGAATCGGATCGACGAAATAGTCATCTTCAATGCCCTGAACACGGCATTGCTCAAGCAGATTGTCGACATCCAGGTTGAGCGTATGAAAAAGTTTCTCCACGAAAAGAAGATAGACATCATTCTTACCGAAGAAGCGAAAGCTCATGTGGCAAAGACCGGATTCGATCCCGTCTATGGTGCGAGACCCCTCAAGAGGGCTATTCAGAACGAGATACTGAACCCTCTTGCGATGAAGCTCCTTGAACGCGCATTTTCGGAGGGTGATGTGATTGAGGTGGATTATGCTGACAATAAGATGGTATTCATGAAAGTGGATGTTGCGGAATTCGTTTCATAGGGCCGTCGGTCCTTAAAAGAGACAGCAATGAACTCTGAGGAGGGAAAGGTATGGCAATTGACAAGTGGAGTCCTTTGAAAGAGCTTGAGGACATGAGAAGAGACATGGATAGGCTCTTCGATGAATTCACGAAGCCGGCACGGAGAAGGAGGATTTGGCCGAAATCCGAAGGCCTTGTGATCCCCAGCATCGATCTGTATGACAGAAAAACCGAAATTGTCGCAAAGATTGAGCTGCCGGGTGTGCGCAGGGAAGACATCGATCTTACCATTACCAAAGATACGCTGACTCTAAAAGGTGAAATCAAAAAGGACGACGATGTTCAGGAAGAGGATTATTATCTCTCCGAGAGGATGATCGGAAGTTTTTCCCGCACCATAGCACTGCCCTTCGAGGTCGAAAGCGAAAAGGCTCAGGCAACGATGAACAACGGGCTTCTCGAGATTGTAATCCCCAAACGGGAAGAGGCTCGACCCAAAGAGGTTAAGATTGAGGTCAAATAAGACATCGCTGCGCGACGAAGCCTAGAGCAACGGCCTCCGGGGCTTCGTCGTTCGTTGACAAGTGGCTAGCCTTTTTGAGATAATAACAGGCTTCCTGGGTAGCTCAGCTGGCAGAGCGGGTGGCTGTTAACCACTTGGTCGGGGGTTCGAATCCCTCCCCAGGAGTCTTTCTATTATCAACTGCTATTAAGTTGCGCTAGGCCCCTGGTGCATCTTCCTGCAATGCCTCGGCTATGCCGCGCTCAACTACCGGAAAAGTCTCCGAGTACCAGGCATCTCCAAAATGATTGGACAGTATATTCAATGTTCTCGGGTCATCGGT
>Ga0209048_10001867_pt1 | contig 21295 bp, 21 predicted proteins | sample FrelakmetCRP12CR_FD_187146 | JGI IMG/M metagenome (GOLD analysis project Ga0209048, IMG submission 187146) | Freshwater lake sediment microbial communities from the University of Notre Dame, USA, for methane emissions studies - CRP12 CR (SPAdes)... | ecosystem: Environmental > Aquatic >... | reverse complement strand
GGGATTGTAGTTTTAAGAGCGCCAGACAAGAAAAAAAATCGAAAGATTATACTAATAATATATTATGTGTAGAGCTAATTACGAAAACCGTTTAAATAGCTTCATTCAATCATCTAAGGGATATATGAATGATTTACCAAAATTTTACATAACCCGATCTTAAGATTTTTGTAAAATTTCGAAAACCCAACAAATAATGAAGCCTGGATAAAGATTATTTAGCCAAATAAATTACTATGAGACGCTTTTCAAATCTTAATAATTTTTTTAAGTATAAAGTAATATTATGAATGACCCATTTTGCGAGTAATAGATACAATCTTCAATGAATCTATCATCAACCTTGAGATTGCCGCATTCCTTTCTTATCTCAGCTAATGTCTGGAAGCCGTTTTTTATGGCGGCGTCAATCTGCTCAACTTCGCTGCGTATTACATGATAAGGGAATTTTTTTAAGATTGTAGTGATAAACGAAGAATTATAGCCCTTCTTTTTGTCCTTACTTTTGTATAGTCTTAATTCCTGTGCTATTTTAATAGAATCTGTTTGCTTTGTATTATCATAATACCTCCTTACAGCTTCAAAAAGAACAAGAGGGTAAACACCGATAAATTCATCATAGAAAAATTTTTTTGTTTCATTTTTGTCAAGACTTTTTACTGTGAATTCCTCTTTGATCTTCTCAGGCACGTCACCGAATACTAAGATATCTGGTGGATTTTCTAAGAAGGGTCTAGCTCGGTGAATTGCTTGATATTTCTCGCTTTCAGACTGATTGTAATCAAATTCATAGACAGGATAATACAAATTCAAATCTAGATCGCCTGATAAAGACTGAAAATGAGCTATTATGGCTAATACTATATCATAATCATTTTTAAAGATTATGGGGTTGGGCTTTTTCTCATCCAAACCATCCTCAGGTATTCGTATCATACTATAATGTGGGAAAGTTTTGATATCTCCAGTAACTTTATCTAATGGAAAAAATTTCCCTTTAATTTTCTTATATGATAGGCGATATAGTTTATTTCCTCCTATTTCAGTGAGGCATAAATCATTGTAACCATCAGCAATGCCTGTTGAGCTTTCTTGAGGTGTGCCTATAATCAGTAAAACATCAACATCTTTTATTTTGTTAGAACCTCTCAGATTGTAAAAATATTCTGTAGGACATAAATCTATGAATTCCGATTCTAGATTTTTGTAAGTAATAACACCTACCTTTGGATGTTTTCTTTTAAGTTTTTTTATGAATTCTCTAAGCTCTCGGACAGTTTCTTGCCCATTCACTGCTAATACGTCAGAATCTCTACCGAAAAAAAATGCTCCTTTATAATAAAAATTTTCTTTATCCATCCTGTAAATCATCAGTCCTTTTTCTTTTAGTTCACTTTCATAAATATTTAATTTAACATCTTTTAATGGCATCAAAACTTTTTTTAAAAGGATTTCTCGGGAAATCTGTTCCTCTTCGTGTTCATATTTAGCAATCATGCCCCGCAATTCTTTAATGTCAAATGTCGCATCTAACAACACAATAGGGACTCCTTGTCTAGCCAAATCCAATATATGGTAAAATACTGGTTCCGGATAAGAATTTTTATTAGGATATATGGTTCTATAATAAAGGCTCTTTAGTACTTGGAAAGGGTTTAATCTAGCTATAATTTCCGCATCAACAAGTTTATTATCTTTTAATGCTTTTTCCATAGCTACCTTTTGAGAAATAAGTAATTCACTTCCGTTAAATCCTAAATATGCATCGAAATAATGGAAATCCCAATCTAATGCATGTATATAAGATTGCATTAGAGCATCGTTAGGCCGATATTTATTTATAACTTCAATAGATTCGATCTGTTCATTTTTATCAAATGTAACTTCGTCGGATTTTCGCATCGATTCATCAACGACAAGTAAGTCAAACTTAAATTGATTCTTTTTACCTTTGCGTTGATTATAAACTTTATTTGTTGGGAGATAGTGATAGGGAGCTACTGCTTTCTGGGTTTTGAATTGTGTCCAATATTCACAAGTTTTTTTATTACAACTTTGCATCTTACAAATAGTGGAAATTGGTACCCCTATATCACTTAGTTTTCCAGTCTTAGCTATTTTTTCGCATTTAATAGAGAATCCAGACCAATGTTTAACTCCAGTTCTTGCATAAGCTTCAATAAGCAATCTATGTGAGCCTGTAACAATAAGGAAGTTATCACGATTTTTTAGATCCTCATTGACAACATATGTTTTACCAACAGCAGGCTGTACACCAAGCAAATGAATTCCTGGTTCATCAAAATCTATGTTTTTTAATTTTCTTCTTACCAAAGACAATTTATCGCCCAGAGATAATCGTGTTACATCAATTTTTGTATTATTTTTTACTTTTACTGTCATTTTTAGCTCTCAAATGTATGTTAAGTACGGCTAATGGCTCTTTATATCCGATATCCATCTTTTCAATGTTAAAATCCGTTATGTCATATGCATCTTGGAGAACAGCAGCTACATAAATAGCTTTACTAGTGTTATTTCCCCTGGCTTCAATTTTAAACTCCTCAAACTCGTTGTGATAATATATGAGAGATATGTGCCTGATTTTTTTGTTCCTATGTTTAATTGTTTTAACGTCATATGATCACGGAATAAGGATTTCAACAAAATCAGCTTCTGATATTTAAATCTTTCGATAACTATATATATGTGTTTATGTTAATATAAAGGTTTCGGTCGTGAGTTGATTTTTGTCAATTTTGACTAGGAAAGATAAAATTGATTAACTCTTCCACCCCTCACAAATCAATAAAAAAAATTGCCATCGTCCTTCTTTTACCGATCTTTTGGTCATCAATTTCAAATGTAAATGATTATTCATCGATATTATTAATTATACATACATTAGTATGATAAGATGAATAGATAAGCAAAAAATTAAAATTATACTTCGTAATATAACGTTTAACGAAGTTTATTCAATATACAAAAAAAGATTTTTATAGTATAGAAAACTTAATTATAATTTGATTAATGTACAATAAATCGCATAGTATATATATACCAAAAGTGTGGGATGAAGAGTTAAATGTCAGCTAGTAAGGAAAATAAAAAGATGCAGCAGATAACTATCAAGTTGAAGGTTGATGACTTGAATCGTTTAAGGGAATATGCAGATACCAAGGGAGGTAACCCTGTAACTCACTACATCAGGGAAGCTGTATCTGAATACCTGGAAAATCATTTTAAAGAATGAATATTTACAAGTAATTAAAGGTTAATTTTATTTTTTCAATAAATTACCTATTTCCCTACAACAATGACATGCTGGATAGTATGGAATTAACTTTAAAGCTCTAAGAAGACCTTACATTGATATGGTCCCTTATTTGATTGTTGGTAGTTGAAAATTATTAAAATAGTCATCTTTTCTTAATTTCTTCAAACTAATTATTTCAAAGCATAATCTCTCTTTTTTTAGTTCTTCGTCAAAACAAGTAATATCTAGACTCATAAAAACCGAATACTTTCCAGAAGGGAGAATGCAGGAAACTTATAGTAACCTTTAAACATAATAACATTAAAAGAAATATTTTATATTTAGCAAAATATAAGCAAAAAAAATCTATAGACCTTATGGAGTCTAAATGGGATAAAAAGAAATGAAGAAATTAAATGGAAATTTCCAAGAGCATTTAACATCTTTTCGTTCAAATTAAATTTTGATTAATTATTGAAAGAATTGCAATAGTTCCTTTATGATCTGAAATTTTGAGGGATAAAAATGGCAGAAGAAAAAGAAAAAATGAGTAAAAAAATGGAAGATGTTAAAAAAGAAGCTTCAAAGAAAGAAGAGGAGATTAAGGATAAAATAGAAAAAGGAATAGAAAAAGAAAGAGAAAAAGTGGAAGTTGCTAAATATGCAACTACATTCAAAAAAGGAGACCTTAAAGAGGAAAAAAACGGCTTTAAAGAAATAAAATTTATAGAACCAACGCGTTTCACATATATGACTGCTATAATAGCTGCCATAATTGGAACCTTATTCGCTGGATTAATAAACGCCATGATTTCAGTTGGAACATTAACAGGATTTCTACCTAAAGCAGCACTGATATTTGGCAGCCTAGGTCTATCAGTGAGTATCATTTCCCCCATCGTATTATTCTTTGTTTTTATAACGCTCTCATTCATCACAGCACTTATCTACAATTTAATGGTACAAAGACTTGGCGGTGTGAAATTAGGACTCGAAGGAGATCAAGTGACTTCATTACCAGTTGTGCCGTTTGCGCTGATCTTGTCAGCAGTAGCAGCATTTTGGGCGTTCATAATAGGAATCTTACTAACTGGAGTGATAATACCACTGACAACTATTGTATATAAATTTATTCCACTCGTATCACAATATGTAGCATCAGTAGTTAACTCCGCAACAGCTATTTTAAGTATGAGTAATGCTACAAGCTTGTCAGTCAACGCAACTAACATAAGCGCTGCAAATCTTCCGAGCGGCTCAGCTGTAGTAACCGGAGGTGTAGTTTTAGTGTTGATGTTAGTCATTGGACTTCCAATAGCTGTCTTTATACTTGGATTCATTGGGAGTGCACTTGCAGCAATATTCTACAATTACATTATACCAAAAGTTGGCGGAGTTAGGTTATTACTTGCACCTGCAGGCACTGAACACGAACACGAAATAACATCTATACCTGTTGTAGCAGCATCATTGGCTATTGCAATGGTCGCACTTATATTCGGAATTATACTCGGAATTATAGGATTCATAGGTATGGCAACAGCAGGAAATGCAGTGTTGGGAGTTGAATTACTCATATATGATATACTCTTATACTTCATAGGAACTTTCATTATGGTTGCAGTTATAACCATAATCTACAACTTCCTTGCACCAATAATTCGCGGAGTTCAGTTAGGACTGGAATAAATGCCTTAAAAACCCTTTATTTTTTTTATTTTTTTGTTAAATCCTTTAACCTAAAACCATCAAAAATTATCTTTTAAGTCTAAAATATTTTCCCGAACATTATAATAGTTTGGCTTGAATTTCCTTCTTTATCTTATTCTTCCTCATCCGTCTTGGTGTTTGGCCTGTCTGAGAGGATTGAGTTTCCATTCATACATTATAAATAGTATTCTGAATAAATTATTAGCAATGTCTGGAAAACCGTCTGAAGTTGATGAAGGTGTTAAATCTCGTGCTGAACTTGAAATTAGGGATAAAAGTCGTCTGGAAAATTTCGTAGATGCTGTTTTTGCTATTGCAATCACTATTTTGGTTTTGGATTTCACAGTTCCAGTCTTACCACATTCCAATGTGTTTATTTTAAATTTATTGGAAAGTTCCTGGCCTAAATTTGTCGGATATTTCCTAGCTTTTTTTAATTTAGGCATATTTCTAAACAATCATCATAGACAGTTCAGAAATATAGAATATGCAGATCAGACACTTTGGTGGATTAATCTAGTGTTCTTAGCATTTATTGTTCTTGTACCATTTGCTACATCAATTTGGACTGAATATACAGAAACTACAGTCGGAGTTTTGTTTTTCGATTTTAATGTGCTTATTTCGGGTCTTATACTGTATTTTAACTGGTCATATGTGAAAAAACATAAATATCTTCTCAAAAAAGATATAACCTCCAGAACTATTAAAATTATTACTTACAGAAATTTAGCTGTCCCCATTGCCTCAATTATCGCTATAGGACTAGCATTTTTCACACCACTTTTCAGTAATGTAGCATATTTACTAATCATAGTAATTACAGCGATTATTCCTCGCATTATCAAAAAAAAGAGCTAATAAATAATATATTAGTTTAGTTTGGATTTTCAGCTTCTCTTTCCTTCTCCGCCGAGGTGTCCGGTTCTCCTGGTTTAATTTCATACTACCTAAATTATGGTAAAATAGTGTAACACTTGCGATAATTTGATTCAATTCTCTTTTAAACTCGTTAAACATAACAAGCTTCCATTTATCCATATTTTTGCCATTATAAAAAAATAGGAGATTACATAACATTGCAATTATTAATATATGAACGGTGATAAAAGATGGAAGTTATATTGTCAATGAAAGTAAAAGTCCCTACTTCTAATGTATCCGCGTTTGTATCAGGTTATAAATCTATAAAAGATTTTGCAACCCCCGAAGGAGTTATAGGGGCATACCTTTTACAAGATGCTAAGGAAGAAGAATCTTATACAATACTAAATATAATTGAAAGTGAAGAAGCTCTAGAAAAAATAAGAAATGGCAAAGTGATTAAACATTTAACTAATTTATTACATAAATTAGATTTAGAACCAACAATATCAGTGCATAATGTCGTAATGAGTGTTGACTAAGGACTAAAGCTTTAACTTTTCCAGTTTTTGGTAAATGTATTTTTATTTTTTATTTATTTTTTAAAGATTAAGCTGTCTAATAATTATTTTTTTTTATTTTCTAATCTGGATTTTTTTTTATATAGGTTTCAAGGAAATTAATTCTGTTCCAAACAGTTTCTTTGACATATAATAATTCTTTATCCATTTATTTCAGCTCACACCAAAGACCAATACTTCAAGTATGATTCGTTCAACAAATTAAAAGTACACATAGTTATGAGAAAATCACATTCATAAACCCATCAGACAATGAATGTCTTCTCAGTCAATCAGTGGTTTTTTATTTTTCGAGTTTTTTCATAATCTTTTCCTGATTCTGGATTGATCTAGAATTGTTTGCACATCCAAATCTGATAAAGGTTCTTTCTAATTATAATCTTTCTTATGTTACGAATAAATAATGCTCTATATATAAATAATGATAAAATAATTTAGGTAAAGAGACTTAAACCAACGGAAAGAAATTAGTTATCTAAATATTATACATGTAAAGATTAAATATAGAAATTTTTTATCAAATAATGACCATTTGGTAGTGAATAAATGAAGTACTCACTGAAAATCTTCAGCATTTTAGGAATACCAGTGGAACTGCACATCTCATTCCTCCTCCTCATGGGCTTCATCTATGCTTTGGCTATCCTAAATCTGATTCCAGGAGTAAATTTTCAGGCTGCCCTACTCATTACCCTTCTCTTTGTCACCGTGGTCCTACATGAGCTGGGCCATTCCTATTTAGCCCAAAAGTACGGAATCCGCATCGAAAGGATCATACTCCTCCCTATTGGAGGGGTATCATCCATGGAAGATTTGCCCAAGGAACCAGGACAGGAACTCCGGATATCATTGGCAGGACCTATGGTTAACTTTGTGATAGCCTTCATTTGTTATCTGCTTCTCTTGTTACTGAAAGGGTCCTATTTGGGGGTATCATCCTTCCTCAGCTACTTCATACTGGTGAACCTGATTTTGGGCGGCTTCAATCTGCTTCCTGCCTATCCTATGGATGGGGGAAGAGTTTTAAGGGCTATTCTTGCGGGAAGAATGAGTTATATTCGGGCCACAGAATTAGCAGCGGGCATTGGGAAGTACCTGGCTATAATCATGGCTATTGTCGGTATATTCTATAATTTTTTTCTGGTTTTCATTGCTCTTTTCATTTATATCGGGGCGGAACAGGAATACCAGGCTATAATGATCTCCAACTATCTGGGTGGAATCCTTGTGGAAAATATCATGAGTCATGAAGTAAAGACAGTAAAACCAGATGATCATGTTAATGATGTCCTACAAACCATGTATCAGGAGAGACATATGGGCTATCCGGTAACGGACCACGAGGAGATAGTTGGGATAGTGACCTTTGATGACCTTTCTCGCCTGAAGAAGGAAAATCTTGAAACACCCATAAAAAATTTTATGACTAAAGAGCTCATTTTTACATCCCCACAGGAACCGGTGACAACGGCTCTGGAAAAATTAAACCAACACCGTGTTGGGAGACTGCCTGTTATAGAAAATGGCCAACTTGTAGGGATAATATCTCGTACAGACATAATGCGTGCGCTTGAGATCAGGAAAACTTAAAACTGTTTAATGTTAAAACATGATTTTTTTTAAGTCGTGAAAACTCTATTAATCATTTCAAAATATTATCTAGCGATTTGTTGAATTTCTACTATCAAAAAAGTTTTAGAGGACTAAAAGAGCATGGAAAAAGCTTTTAGGATCATAATCACCTCAATAATAGAGGGAAAGATAAAAAACAGCAAAGATCTGGAGAAGATCAAACATAGTGTCTGTAGGGATTATGGGCTTTTGAAGTTCCCCAGCAACTCAGAAATTCTTAAAATAGCCTCAAGTGAAGAACGAAGTAAGATAACCCATATTCTCAAGAAGAAACCCACCAGAACCATCTCTGGGGTGGTGGTGGTAGCGGTTATGTGTCCACCCCATCAATGCCCCCATGGAAGGTGTCTTTACTGCCCTGAGAGTAAGAAAGCACCACCTAGCTATACTGGGGAAGAACCAGCAGCCCTCAGGGCAAGGATGTTCAATTTCCATCCCTATCGCCAGGTTTACAACCGTCTCCTCCAACTGGGAAGCATCGGCCACCCCCTTGACAAGGTTGAACTGATTATAATGGGGGGGACGTTTCCTTCCCAGTTCCTCTGCTTCCAAGAATGGTTTGTCACAGAATGTCTCCAGGCCATGGTAGATTTCGGAGTTAAAGAACCTTTATTTGCTGTCAGGGGTGAGGATATGGTTCTGGATGTTCCACAGAACTTTAGGTATCTAGATGATGTCCAAGCAGCCAATGAAGTTTCTCACATACGATGTGTGGGAATTACCTTCGAAACTAGACCTGATTATTGCAAAGAACAGGATCTGGACCGTATGCTCCGGATGGGGGTTACCAGGGTAGAGTTGGGAGTTCAAACCATCTACAACTTCATCTACCACCGCATCCATCGAGGACACCGGGTGGAAGACACAGTAGAAGCTGCACGTATCTTGCGGGATTCTGGAGTGAAAGTAGCCATGCATCTCATGCCTGGTCTTTTCACAGACCAGAAGCAGGACCTGCGCATGTTCCAGAGGATTTTCTCCGATGAAAGGTTCAAACCTGACATGATAAAGATCTATCCCTGTTTAGTCACCAAGGGTTCAGAACTCTACGAATTATGGAAGAATGGAGATTACCAGCCCTATTCCACTGAGGAATCTGTGGATCTGATTGTGGAAGTGAAGAAGTTACTGCCCAAATGGGTTAGGACCATGCGTATCCAGCGGGATATTCCATCACAACTCATTGAAGCTGGAGTTAAGAAGTCTAATCTGGGAGAGTTGGTCTATCAAAGGTTGGAGGAAGAAGGTGTCCTGTGCCAGTGCATACGCTGCCGGGAAGTTGGCCACCAGGCCAAAAAAAACATTAACCCTAACCAAGAAGATATTCAGCTCTTCAGAGAGGAGTACAACGCTGGCAATGGGAGAGAGCTGTTTCTATCTATTGAGGATCCTGAAAACCGGGTTCTCCTAGGATTTTTGAGACTGCGAATGCCTTCACCTGAAGCCCATCGGCAGGAGATAAATAATCTAACGGCTTTGGTTAGAGAATTACATGTATATGGCACTATGCTTCCCATAGGAAAGAGAAAGGATGAATTGTGGCAACATAAAGGTTATGGCGAACAATTGCTGGCCGAAGCCGAAAGAATCAGCCGTGAGGAATATGATAAAAGTCATATGTTGATCACCAGCGGTATTGGGACTCGTAACTATTACCGTAAATTTGGTTATGATAGAATGGGCCCTTACATGTCCAAAAAACTATAATATAATATATGTTTATTATGATTCCAATAGGAATACCAGATTTGGTTTAAGGAGTGATAGGTATGATATCCATCGAAGAACTAGCAGGAATGATTGATCACACCAATGTTAACCGTGATGCCACCGAAAAAGATCTTAAAAAACTTTGCCAGGAAGCAGATGACTATAATTTTAGCTGTGTCTGTGTAACCCCCACCAACGCGGCTTTAGCCAGAGAACTCCTACAAAATTCAGATACAGAGGTCTGCGTGGTTATAGGATTCCCTTTCGGAGTGCAAACTCCCCATGCGAAGGCTTTTGAGGCGGGAGAGGCTGTGGAAAATGGAGCCTCTGAGTTGGATATGGTGCTTAATATCGGCGCAATCAAATCAGGACAGGACTCTTTGGTACAAGCAGACATCGCAGGAGTGGTGGGAGCAGCCAGGGGTAGGGTGGTCAAAGTAATCCTGGAGACCGCCATTCTAACTAGGGAAGAGAAAATCTTGGCCTGTCAACTAGCCCGAGATGCAGGGGCTCATTACGTGAAAACTTCCACTGGAATTGGAGTGCCCGGAGCCACTGTGGAAGACGTGAAACTTATGCGAGGAGTGGTTGGACTCGAAATGGGGATTAAAGCTGCAGGAGGGATCAGGAACCTTAAGACAGCGTTGGAAATGATTGATGCCGGAGCAAACAAGATCGGCACCTCTACAGGTGTTCAGATAATGGAAGATCTCTTAAATCAGGGTTGATCCTCGGAAGAGGGTGATATTGTGGAGATAGAAATTGAGATATTAGGAAAAGGAAAGATTAAGGGATTTTTGGATAATCGAAATCCAGTTACCGCTAGAGCCCTTTACGAAAGCCTCCCATTGGATGGAACCTCGCAGGTTTGGCAGGATGAGGTTTATTTCCCCATTACCTTGGAAATTGATTATGAAAACTCGTCTTCATCCTCTGAACAGGGAGATATCTCTTATTGGCCTCCAGGACATGCTTTCTGTATCTTTTTCGGAGAATCACAGCCCGCATCTCCAGTGAACCATGTTGGCTTGATCACTGATAACATGGAACTCCTCAAAGAGGTGGGAGCTGGGGAGATGGTAATAATTAGTAGATTATAATTATCAAGAATATTTAAGCCTTCAGAGGCCGTATATCTCGGTACAGGGTGTCCCTCTCAGCAGGTACCCTTCCTAAATCTCTAATAATCCTCTGTAGATTATCAGGAGGAGTGTAAACTCCATGCTGAGCACCAGCAGATTTAGATATATTTTCCTCCCCAAGCGTACCGCCCAAATCGTTGCATCCAGCAGTAAGACAGATCTGGGCGAATTTGAAGCCTAGTTTCACCCAGGAAACCTGGATGTTCTTTAAAAGGTCGCCGAACATGAGTCTAGACACTGCGTACAACTTTAAGTCCTCGGTACCGGTGGTTCCTGGGCTGGAGATTCCTTGTTGGTAGATGGGGGTGTTTTGGTGCATGAATGTCAGGGGTACGAATTCCGTGAATCCTCCTGTTTTCTTTTGGATGTTGCGGAGGAGATCCAAGTGTTCCACCCTGTGCTCCAATTTTTCCACGTGGCCGTACATCATCGTGCAAGTGGTGGGAATACCATTCTGATGGGCATTTTCAATAACATTTACCCATTCTTGGGTTTTGAGTTTTCCAGGACATATTATACTTCTAACATCATCATTTAATATTTCAGCGGCTGTTCCTGGCATTGAATCCAGTCCTGCCTCTTTCAACATCATCAGAGTATCTTTCAGGGACATTTTAGACTGTTTGGCCCCGTAGTAAATCTCCATAGGGGAAAAAGCATGAATATGGATGTCCGGGATTTCTTCTTTTACACTTTTCAGTATTTTTTCATAAAAAACCGCATCTACATCAGGGTGAAGGCCACCCTGGATGCAGATTTCCACTGCACCATCTTCCCAAGCCTTGCGAGCCCTCCTTACAATCTCCTCTATATTGAGGAAGTAAGCTCCTTCATCGATCTGGCCTTTGCGGAAGGCACAAAATCCGCAGTTTCCAGTGCAGATGTTTGTGAAGTTTATGTTCCAGTTCTGGATATAGGTAATTTGATCGCCGACCAATTCTTCCCTAAAAACATCTGCTGCTAAAATAAGGGCCTTAAATTCTGTTCCAGTAGTTTGCATGAGTTCTAATGCTTCTTTATGGGATATATTGCCCTTTATAGCCCTATCTAGTATCCCTTCGATATGGGGTTTGATGTCTAGGCTGTTATACATGGCAATTCCTATTGGAGTTTGTAACCTTTAAAGTTTTGGTATGGTGATGTTCACAGTTGGTGGGTTTGCATGTTAATTACCATGGCTACAAATGTCATGAAAACCGATATATTTAAATATTATAGAGTTCTAGCTAAATTAGGAGGTGAAATTATGGCTGAATTACCTATTGCTCCAGTTGGAAGGATCATAAAAAATGCTGGTGCACAAAGGATAAGCGATGATGCAAAGGAGGCATTAGCCAAAGCTCTAGAAGAAAGTGGAGAAGAGCTAGCCAAAAAAGCCGTTGAACTTGCAAAACACGCCGGAAGAAAGACTGTTAAAGCCGACGATATCGAAATGGCCGTTAAATCAGCTTAAGATTTTTTCATTTTTTTATTCTTATTTATTTTTATATTTTTTTTCAATAGGGGTCATTTAACATGGTTAATGATATTTTACTTATAATATAAGTACGCATAAAATAGCTTCCTAATAAATTTCACAAATTTCTTTTTTTATTCTTCAAGATATTAAACTTGGAAAATTTTAATAGGTAATATTGCCAGACTATACCAAAAAGGCACTGGAAGCTCTGGGCAAGAATTAAGAATTGATTATTACATCTGCAGTTAATGTGGAAACACTGCAAAAAATGAAGCAACTGAGGTTTTTCCAACCTGTGAAAGTCTTTAAAAGTCGATTTCATGAAGATGGATTAGTCTTCATTTTTTTTCTTTTCTAATAAGTTAAATAAAATTTTAAAAGAAATGTTAAATTATTCTTAGAATCAAAATCAGATCAATTCCATAAGTTCTCTGGAAACCTCTTTTTCATTCAGGGCAAACATATATTTATTTTCACCTTCAACAACCACCAGTGCAATGGGAACAATGCTCATAAATTCGTAGGAAGGACCTTTAGATTCACCCACTTCAACTATGGGATAAATAGTTCTTTCACCAATTTCAATGGGTTTTCCTACTTCAATATCTTTTTTTAATCCCTCGAATTTATTCAAGAAGTTAACATCCTTTATATCCATTAAAAAGACCTCAGTTCCTGGATGAGTTTTCTAACGGGCTTTTTGGTAATTGCCCTGATTACTTCTACTGCAATCCAGAAAAGTTTCAACTTTACATCTATCTCTAGATCACCATCCAAAACTCGATTATTGAAATCTGGAGTTACTGATGCTTCTATGCTTGTGAGAGCGCTGACAGGGTAGGTGAATGACCATAAATAGCCTGTTATCATGGCAGTGTCTGCTGGACTTTCAAATCCAAGGGTCATATGCACTGAGAGCTTTTCGAGTGATAAAGATTTAATGAAGGCTTGCAGTATGTTGACTAGATATGGCCAAGATTCCAAAAAAAGGTTAAGTATCCTTAGAATTTGCTGGAGATCAAATTTCTTTTTTTCTTCTTTCTTTTCTTCCTTTTCTTCTTTCTCTTCTGCACTGGGTATTTCTCTTTGAAAAATTTTAATTCCTATACAACGTAATGCGAAATTACCCTTAAAATTAGTGCCAATTTTATGTAGTTCCAGGTAAATCTGGAAGGGAATTAAAAGAAAAGATAGTAATATAAGTGCCAAAATTAGTATAATGACACCTATTACAGTTAGAATCAAATGTGACCCGCTCTTGGATTATTTCTATTATTTCTCGTTAGGATTTTCAAGGGGTCATGGATTTTTCAGTAGTTTCTGGGGTTTTTTTGTGTTTGGAAGATTTATCGTGTCTTCCCATTCCCATTTTGCGGCCTTCCTGCATAACATCTACTATGGCAGAGCTAACCTCGCCGATGGCCCTGGCCAGTGGATCAGGATTCTTTAAAGACATAACTTTTACTCCTTCTGGGCCAGTTTGTCCCTTGAAAACTACTACCACAGCTACTGGCTCTATTCCAGCACCTCCTCCTGCACCGGCTCCTGATCCTCCCATATCAGATTGGCCTTTTCCTTCACCCCCACCTGCGCCAAATGCCATGCCCATACGTGTAACTGGAATTATCATTTTATCTTCAGTTTCTATTGCCTTTCCAATGACGTTTTCTATGTTCAAAATTTTACGAATTTCATCTACGGTCGTTTTTATTGGATCTCCTATGTCCATACCTATCAAACCTCTCCTTTTTTATAATTAATATTATAATTTATTTTAATATACACTTTTTGATTACCCACTCTAGATTAACATTTCCAAACGATTGAATAGTGTGATGTGCAATCTGTGGATGATATAAAGGGTAATCTAGGTGTTTTATTCCCCTTATTTTAACCAAAAAGGTTTATATATGAATAGCTCTAAAGGATTGAATGCGGGCCCGTGGTCTAGGGGTATGATACCTCCCTGACACGGAGGTGATCACGAGTTCGAATCTCGTCGGGCCCATTTGCCGTGGTAGTTCAGTTGGGAGAACGCCAGACTGAAGATCTGGATGTCGCTGGTTCAAGTCCGGCCCACGGCACTTCTACTAAAAAAAGCTTTTTTAAAATTAATCTTAATGTGATGTTGTTATTTCAATCCATATAATCTCTGCTTTAGAAAATCTATTGTAAAACCGAATAAATTACATCTATTTAGCAATTAATTTTTTTTTGAAATTTAAATGATAAATAGACCGAGAAGGAATATTGAAACTGCCAGACAGACCACTCCTGCAATTAATCGTATTTTAGGTTTCGATTGAAGTTTTTCGTGTTTAACCCTAATTAAACTATTCGCAGGCTTAAGAATCTGTCCACATTGGCTACAAAAAGCTCTGCTGAGGTTATTTGAGTGGCCACAGTTATTGCATATGAGTCTAGATGATTTAAATGTAGAATCATCTTCAGATTGAACGAAATGTAGATTACCACCGCATTCACAGGCTGAAAAGTCTTGAGGAGACTCTCCATCTTTCAGGCTATAGTAACCACCACAAGTTTCACAGATTAAGTAAGACATATTATCGGAGTTAATTTATATTAATTGCTAGTACTTAATATTTGTGATGAACTACAAACTTGTGACAAGATATATATTTTGTGATTAAACAAAAATTTGAGACAAATCCAGAATCAAATAAATCAAGAATTTTTTTAATCAATTATAATTATTTTAATTAATTTAGAGCACCCATTAGGTAAGTGTTCTTAGCTTCGATAATTTCTACTGTGACAAAAGTTCCCATGGGAGCATCACCAACCACTACTGTTTTATAAGAACCTGTTCTTCCAATGTATCCTCCCTTAGATCCTTTATTGGTTATCAAGATATTTTGAATGGTTCCCAGTAGTTTGTAGTTTTTATGGTAAGATATTTCTGTTTTTAGGTTGTTGAGCTGTTTAGAGCGTTTGTTTATGATAGAAAGGTCCATTTCATCTAAATTTGAAGCTTCAGTCCTGGGTCTATGATGGTATTTGGAGATGTGTAAGAAATCCGGGCTAATATCACGGATTACATTCAAAGTATCCTGAAAAGCATCCTCATCCTCGGTGGGATAACCAACAATCACATCAGTGGCCAAGGATAAAGATGGAATCTCTTTTCTAAATTGATTTATCAGATTTAAATACTCTTCAACTGAGTATCCCCGATCCATATCCTCCAAAACCTGATTATTTCCACTTTGTATAGGTAGATGAAGGAATTTGTATATTTTTTCATGTTTAAAAGAATTAATTAATGATTCAACATCATCATCTATGATGCTTCTAGGGTTCATCATACCAATTCTGACCCTAAAATCACCTTCAATAGCAGTTATTTGGTTTATAAGGTCTTTTAGGGTTTCTCCAGTGTCTGTACCAAATGCTACGGTGTCTTGGGCTGTTAGCTGGAGTTCTACACATCCTTCTGACACGGCTATTTCTGCTTCTCTATGTAAAAGTTGTAAAGGGTAACTTTGGAGTGAACCTCTGGCAAATCTGGTACAACAGTAGCTGCATTTGCCCTGACATCCTTCAGCGATTTGTATGATGTTCACCAGGGGGTTAGAACGGGTTTTTGGTAAACTAGTCTTTAAATTCATATCATAGCCTGTTTCTCTGCGTATTTTGCCATTCATCAAGGCATTAACAACTTCAGGAGCTGATTTTATTCTGCGGGCTCCAATCCATCCGGCTTTTGGTGCTAGTTTTTCAAGTTTCTTGGGATCAATGTCTACCATGCAGCCTGCGATGAGGAGTTTCTTATGGGGAAATTTTTTCTGCATTTTATGGATATTATTGATGATCTTCTGCTCTGTGGGCTGCTTAACATAACAGGTATTTATAATAATTACATCTGCTTTATCAGGGGAGTCTACTGTCTTCGCCCCATTATCCATTAAAAGTGCTGCCATAATCTCAGAATCGGCTTTGTTGAAGGTGCAACCATAGGTTTCCAGGTAAATTTTCATGTTGATCTCACTTTAAATTAATTTTTTATAGTTTAATGTATTTTTATAACCAATAATATCATTTTATTTAAAATGAGGAAGTTTACAATGAATTGATTGAGGGGACTTTAGTCTTCGGGCCAACCATGCTCTCCAATCATGGGAACGAAAGCTACTCCACCCAGCTTCTGCATCTTATATTCATCTTCAGAAACTCTCTTAAGTGAGACCAGCTCCTGGAAGTAATGGTCCGAACCTATGGGAGTTAAAAGGGTTCCTCCAATCTTGAGCTGTCCTTTAAGGGGTTCAGGAACCTTCGGAGCACTTGCAGTAGCGTAAATCCTATCAAAGGGCGCTTCTTCAGGGTATCCATGGGTTCCATCTCCGATAATGACGGAGACAGTTTCTGAGTAACCTGTTTTCGTCAGGTTCGCCCTTGCCTTGAGGGCTAAAGATTCAATCCTTTCGATAGTGTAAACATGACCTTTTTTACCTATTATTTCAGCTATCACTGCAGCGTTGTATCCAAAACCGGTTCCAATCTCCAGAATCTTCATTCCATCCTCTAATTCAAGTTTTTCTGCGATGATAGCCACCATGTGGGGTGCAGAAATGGTTTGACCCTCTCCTAAAGGTAGAGGGCGGTCTATGTATGCGTAAGTCCTTACATCCAAAGGCATGAACTCTTCCCGTGAAACTTTAATCATTGCCTGTTTAACATTCTCTTTGGTTATATATCCATGGTTCCAGAGATTTTGTACTAAATCTTCCCTTTCTTCATTCATTCTACCACTTTGGGGGAGAGATCATATTGAAAGTTATCCCTACTATTCAATGGTTGTCCATATACCCTTTTGGTATCTTCTGCTCTGGAACTTCCCTTTCTAATCTTGGTGTCTATGGTTTTCATTGATTTAATTCTGAATAAGGTTCTTCCGATCTTCACCACGTCTCCAACGGTGAATTGAAATTCTCGTTCTATCTCCACTTTACGGGAAAGTATTCTTCCCCCAAAATCTACTGAAATACCTACTCTAACCGGTCCAGTTAGAGAGGAAGCCCAGATAGTTTCCAATAGAGAGACTTCGCTACTTTGAACTCTGCCTCCTCTATTGTTTTCGAGGGATGTAACTTTTACTTCTTCATCATCAACCAGCATCACATCCCCTGCCCTCAATACTTCATCTGGGTAGAGTTTAAGGTTTTTTTTCTTGGAATCTTCGAACTTGCTGATTATTATACGGCATTCAACCATTTTAGGGATGTTTACAGTTTCTCGAAAGGTATTTCCACATTCATTGCACTTCAATAGGATTTCTCTGGTAGTTTTTCCCTTTGATTTGATTATTTCGTTAGATTCAGAGTCACATAATGGACATTTCATGTTCTTTCACCATTTAAATTAAAATTAGATGAATATGTTATAAAACTAATTTTTTTCTTCCTTAATCTGTTTAATCCGCAGATAATGTTTAACCAATCCTCCATCTTGGAGGATCTCCAGCATGAATTGGTCGAAGGGTTGGATGCTGAAGGTCTGATCTGTGCTGAGGTTCTTTATAACTCCTTCTGCAAGGTCAATGGAGAGTTCATCACCCTTTTTTGCTTCTATATCAGCTACTATCACGGGTAAACCAATATTTATTGCATTCCTATAAAATATACGTGCGAAAGACTTGGCCACAATTGCTGCTATTCCCGCATGTTTTAGAGCTACTGGGGCCTGTTCCCGGGATGAACCACAGCCGAAGTTCCAGCCAGCAACAATGATATCCCCTTTTTTTACTCTTTTGGCAAATTCAGGGTCCTCTCCTTCCATGACATGGCTAGCCAGATCATCCAAGCTAAAAGTCCGCAGATAACGGCCTGGTATAATCACGTCGGTATCTATGCTGGCACGGAACTTCCACAATTTCCCTTTTATTATTGGCATCATGATATCTAATTAATTTTGCGTCAGTAAACAGTAACAATTTTCCAAGAGGATAATTTATTTAATATAAGCTCCATCATTCTGAGCTTTGGTTTCGATTATCTGGCCTCCTACATCTTGCAGTGCATCTTGGGCCGTGTTTAATATATACCTATCATGGTCGGTAACCGCGTAGATGGTGGGTCCAAAGGAACTCATACCCACCCCGGGGGCGCCAGCATCACTCAGGAGCTGCATGATCTCCCCTATTAAAGGGTTTTGAAGTTGGTTCTCGATTTTTTTGAATCCTATATTCTGTATGCTGTTAACTGCTTCTCCAAATGCATCCAAGTCCTTCTCAACCACAGCAGGCATCATCTTCATCAGGAGGAGATGAGAAAGACTCTGTACCTCCCCAAGTGGGATGGGACAGTACTCCTGAAAGATATTAATCTCTTTATCCCCATGAACTCCTTTCTCTAAATTTGGAATAACTAGGATCACTTTCCAATCCAATGGGAAGTCATATCTAACAATTATGGGCGGAGGTATAGCATCAGAAGCTGATGAAGGTAGAAAATTAGGTTTATCATCCTTTAAATGACCTCCATCAACAATGAACCCACCATTGTCAAATGAAGCAACTCCTATACCTGAAGTGCCTCCTCTGCCCACAATTTTTGCAATTTCGACTGCTTCTATATTAAGATCATTAATTTGGGAGATGAGTTTACCCACCGCCAAAGATAGCTGGGTCCCAGAACCTAAACCAGAATGATGAGGATAAGTTTCCAGAACTTTGAATCGAAATCCATCCTCCAACTGGAAGTGATTAATCATCTGCCCGGCTACAGCTTTAATCTTCACACTATAATCATTCATAACATTTTGAGGCAGTACATGAGACTGGTTAAATTCAACTTCAATTCCCCGGTCTCCTGGTTCCATCTCCACAACCAGCCGAGGTTTCTCCAGAGTGAGACCCACTCCACCATCAATTCTACCCAAAGAACCGTTAAGGTCTATGAGGGCCAGGTGAATTCGAGAAGGAGTTTCAACTATCAATTAAATTACCAAGTTCATTTTTTGAAAGGTTTTCCGTATTTTTTCTCGATTTCCGCTCGATAAATAGAATTCATGGAACAGAATGGTATTATACGGCCATCTGGCACCGCATAATGGATCACACATCTCCTGACCCTGTCCTGATCGAAGTTCCAAGGATCCATGAAGTGCATGCAAGATATCAGCAAGGTTTTATGGTGGAGATCTCCCAGGGCGCTGTAAGACCTTTTCTTAAAGACATTGGTTAATATCCTGGTGATGTCCAACCAGTCAGGTTTTTTAGACCCGTCAATAGTTCTGGGAAGTTCCAGCGAAGCCCGGGTTATAACTTTGGCCTTTCCAAGCAGACCTCCATCCTTAATATTTATACTGCTTCGGGAAAGAAGATCAAAGAAGCGATCCACATCCACAAACTGCGTTATAGGAATTACTTCATCACCATCAACAAAAACATAAGTTGCAGTGCCACAGTGGGGATGGCAGGTGAATGTTACCTGGTCTTCACCCTCAATGGCCTCAATAAATTCGGATATGGGTATTACAGAGGAAGCTGGGTAAAAGTCATCTATCTTTATTTGACCATTGGTTTGTTCCTCTACAAATTTCTGGAAGTCGGGTATGGTTAGGCGCTGTTCTTCCACCTCATCTGCAGGTGTTCTGCCTGCAAAAGACACTGGCTGGAAATTAATCCCTCGAATTATGTCCTTGTTGTCCACTGCGAAACGAATGATATCCCCGATCTGGAGGTGATTAATCCCCTTAACTAGTGTGGGTACCAGAACAATTCCTAGATCTGCTTTCCGACAGTTCTCAATGGCCTCTAATTTAGTGGGCAGGAGATTTCTGCCTCTGATCTTCAGGTATGGTTCTTCAGTTACTCCATCGAACTGGAGGTAAATGGTGTTTAAGTGGGCTTCTTTTAGTTCCCTGGCGAGATCTGGATTTTTGGCCAGTTTTATCCCGTTAGTAGCAATTTGTGTGTGGCTAAATCCTTCTTCTCTTGCCAATTTCACCAGATCAACTATATCTTTGCGTACAGTTGGTTCACCACCAGCGTACTGGATGGCTGGAGTGGGAACCGGACGATTTGATCGTAGGTTGCGGAGCATCTGCCTTATCTCTTCGTAACTGGGCTCGTATAACAATTTAGATGCAGCTGCATTGGCAAAACAAACAGGACATCGCAGATTACAGCGATTAGTGACATCAATAAGTCCTAGAATAGTGTGGCTTTCATGTTCTGGACAGACTCCACAGTTGAGGGGGCATTCCGCTTCTATAACAGTCTGGGGGTTCTCAAGACCTCCACCCTCATAATCAAACTCTGACGCCTTATAGTAAATCTCAGCGCTTTGCCAGTAAGTATTCTCGAATTCACCGTGCTCAGGGCATTCCTTCTTAATCATGATTTTTTCTTGGTCTTCGAAGACTTCCGCATCCAGTACTTGTAGACATTGTGGACACAGACTCTTGGTTTTCTTAATGATCATCATTTTTCACCTACAAAATAATATAAAGTAAGTCACATTATTAAAGGTAAGTCATATAACTAATTATCCTGTTTTATTCAGAGGTAAACTATGGACTCGAGTATTATCAGTGTTTTGACTTTAGCAGCATACTCTATATACTTTATGCTCCCCGCATACCTATCAAACGTCAGCGCTCTTACTTTTGGAGGAGGAACACCTTTAGACTTCGGACGCTCTCTAAAAGATGGGCGTAGAATATTAGGTGATGGAGTCACGTGGCGAGGAACCATAGTTGGGACCATTGTAGGCACCAGCATTGGAGCTCTTCAGGGAATTGTGACAGGAGAGATTCTATTTGGTGCTACTTTAGGAATGGCACTTGGCGGTGGAGCCATTATAGGAGATGCTTGCGGCAGCTTCATCAAGAGGAGAATAAAAATCGAAAGAGGACGACCAGCACCCATTATGGACCAGTTGGATTTCGTGGTAGGAGCACTGGTATTTGCATCTCT
>Ga0209048_10001866_pt1 | contig 21310 bp, 16 predicted proteins | sample FrelakmetCRP12CR_FD_187146 | JGI IMG/M metagenome (GOLD analysis project Ga0209048, IMG submission 187146) | Freshwater lake sediment microbial communities from the University of Notre Dame, USA, for methane emissions studies - CRP12 CR (SPAdes)... | ecosystem: Environmental > Aquatic >... | reverse complement strand
CCGCGAAACGCGGGGCGGGCTAGACGTCTTGAACGGCCGAAGCGACGTTCGACAGAACTTGACCCATTCGGATCGACTTTGGCCGTTCAAGACGTCTAGAACTGCAGCCCCGTCGTGAAGTGGACGCGGGCACCGCCGCCCTCGCGGAAGCCGACATCGAGGCTCATCTGGAAGAGGCTGGCGAGGAGGAATACGCCTGCGCCGCCGCCTGCCCGGAAGTTCGACTCGGACAGCTTCTGGCCGTGGTCCCACACCGTCCCGGTGTCGCCGAAGACGCTGACGCCGGCCCGGGCGATGCCCATGGGTGACGTGATGGGAATGCGGATCTCGATCGTCGCGCCGAGCAGGTTGTCGCCCGAGTAACTCCCCGCCTCGTACCCGCGCAGGTTGCTGGCGCCGCCGAGCAGGTTGCGCGCGTAGGACGGCTGCGCGCCATCCGCCCCGGCATACTGAACCCGCAACGAGAGCACCGACTGGCCGACGAGGCCGCGATACGCGCGCGCGTCCGCCTTGAAGCGGTTCACCGCCGCCGACTGCGTCGGGTCGAGCCGCTCCCACCCCACCGACGCGAACACCGCGTTCCGCGGGAAGACGGGATCCATCCTCGTGTCCACCGACAGGTCGGCTCCGTAGGTGACCACGTGCTCTTCGAGCGCGCCGAACGTCACGAATCCGTATCCTGCATGCCCCGCAGCGCGCATGTGAACGGGCAGCTGCCGCGACGCTTCCACCCACACATCCCGCCGGTCTTCGTCGAGTTCGTAGAACGGGTTCGTGCGCTCCGACACCGCCGCGCCGCCGAAAATCCGATCGAAGGGCCCCCGGGACAACGTGCGCTCCAGCTCGACGGCCGCGCGCTTGGTTCCGCCCCACGACAGCGGTACGGAAATGCGGCTGCCTCGACCGAGCGTATCGACGAAGCTGAACCGCGCGCCGTAGGTGAACCCATAGCCGTCGCTGTAGCTGAGGATGGGCAGGAACATCCCGCTGGCCCACAGGTGGCGGAAGGGCTTCAGCGCCGCGGGACCTGGCATCGCCTCGTCCGGCAGCGGGTGCTCGCGGACCACGATCACCAGCGCCACGTCCCCGCCGGGTTCGAGCGATCGGTACCGCTTGCGGATCTCGACCTCCTCGAAGCGCTTGCTTTTCCTCAGTCGGGTCGCGGCCGCTTCAATCGCGGCGTCGTCCACCGGCTGGCCGATCGTCAGTCCCGCCAGGCGCACGACCTCCTCGTCCGGCGTCGTGTGGTTGCCGTGGATCCGGATTTCCGCGAGCGTATCGGCAGGCGTGACGGCGGCCTGAGCTGCAGCCGTCCCGGCGGACACCAGGAGCGCGACGACCCACACCGTCGCCAGGCGGGTCATGGGCGCTTCCCCGGCAGGACGCGAACCCGCGCGCCGACCTCCGCCTTCTTGTAGTCGTAGAATGCCCGCCCGTACCGAAAGGCGTAGTTGCCGGAGGCAAATGTCAGGTGCGCCTGCATCGCGATCTGGCCCGGCAGCCAGACCCCGTCGAGGACCCGCGACATGGTCATCGACGCCGTGACGTCGCCCACGCGAACCAGCCAGCGCCCGGGGAGGAAGTCGAACTCGGTATTGTCGAACGTGTACTTGACGATCTGATACTCGGATGGGTCGACCCACATCGTGACGAGCGCCACCTTGTTCATCTTCCGCTCGATCTCGGCGTCTTCATCCGGCTTGGCCGGCGCCGGTTTCGTGGCCTTGCCCGGCTTTCCGGGCTTCTCGGATTTGGGCGCCGTCTTCGCGGGTTGCTCGTCGCTCTTCTCGTCGTTGAAGAGCTTCGTCGGGTAGTACTCGATCCGCAGGACGTCCCGCCCTTCGAACTTCTCGCGGCCGGCGAGGTAGTAGTTCCCCGGCTCGAACTTGAACTGGAGGAAATACGCTTCGGAGATGAACCGCGGCTCGCCGCGCTGGGCGACCCACTGGTCCAGCGAGGGGACGTCGGCCTTTTCGGCGGGCGCGGGGGCGGCAGGCTCCGCCTTGTCCTTCGAGCGCGCGCGTTCCTCGCGCTCCTTCTCCTGCTTCATCCAGTTCTCTTCGTACTTCCGGCGCTCGGCTTCCGGCGTCGCGACGCCGTCGAAGCGGACGGGACTTCGAATCAGGTATCCGTCCCGCACGTACCACGCGTACTCGCGCCGAAAGCCGTTCAGGGGGAGCTTGCCTGGCCCCTCGATCGCGAACGTCTCGGTCTCGCTGAGGATGTAGTCGTGGAGCTTGCGCCAGTTCTCGTCGCGCCGCTGCAGCACGCGCGCCATGAAGGCATCGAGGTTCGTGGGCGCAGGCTGGGCTGCCTTCGCGGCCGCCGGGCTCGGTGTCGCTTGCGGCGCCGCACCCACCGCAGCGCTCCAGGCCGAAACGCAGAGGCCGGCAGCGATCAGCAGGGCCGCACATCTTTGGATGGACGTCGCACGCATCGATTCCCTCATCTTGTAGCGAGACGAAGGAACGATCGCAGAAGTTCCAGGCGCATCGCCAACCCCGTCGTCAGCCCCGTCGGCTTGACTCCTCGGCGGCGCCGGACATAATCAGCCCTTCAGGAGGGGACCATTCGACCGACGTACCGCGCTTCATGTTCCGTGCTCGCCTTCGTCCTGGCGCTCTCCGCGGCGCCGGTCTGGGCCCAGCCGTGGTCATTCTCACTCGTGGGCGACGCCCGCTCAGGCACGCGGGACTTCAAGGCCGCCTTGGCCCAGATCCGCGGCGGACAGGATGCGCCGGGAAGCAAGGCAGGTCTCCCCGAGTTCGTCGTGGTCGCGGGCGATTTCGATCCCGACGATGAGAACTACGCGACTTTCCGCCGCGTCTTTACGGGGACGCCCAGCCCGCGGTTCATGCCGGTCATCGGGAACCACGATGCAGGCTATCGGAAGTTCATCGTCGAATCGATCATGCCGAAGGAAGGCATTCGACCGCGGTTTGGCAAGTCCGCAGTCAGCTACTACGTGGATGTCAACAACGTGCGCCTGATCGTCGTGGACCAATACCAGGGGACCGGCGAGCGGGGTGGATGTATCAGTGACGGCGGCATCCGCTGGGTGGAAGACGCGATTGCCTCGGCCAAAACGGTCGATCACGTCTTCGTCGCCATGCACGTGCCTGCGTTCTGCCGTGTTCGTCATGTGGGGGGAGGGTTCGAGGCGTGTCCGGACCTCCGGAACCGCTTCTGGGACATGATCGTCCGCCACGGGGACAAGGTGCGGGCCGTTCTGGCCGCGCACACGCACAACTACTCGGTGATGCGCGTGCGCGATCCTCGTGGCCCGGCCAGCGACGGCAAGAGCTACCCGATTGAATCGGATGGCGTGTACCAGTTCGACGCGGGCGGGGCCGGAAACTCGGACGACGGCAAGATCACGGTCATCACGTTTCGCATCGACGGGAAATCCGCCGCGGCCGAGGTCGTCCAGTCGCCGAACGGCAAGGCTCAGTTCTCGGTGGTGAAGACTGTTGACCTGACCGCACGGTGACGCCCGACGCGGACGGACCAAAGCGAATCCGCCTTCTTGAAGTGCAAGGAGGCGTGGGCTGGGTCGGTCTTGAGCAGCCTATTCGTAGTGCTTGGCGCGGGCCCACACCGATTCGATCGGCACCACCGACCCGCGCGCCACGTAGATCGGCATGTGGCTCCGCCAGCTCATGCAGTACTCGCAGTCGATCCAGCCTGCCAGCTGCACGTCGCGGAACAACTGCCGGAGAACCTCCGGATCCGGTGAGATCGCGATGAGCACCTCGGTGTTCGTGCGGCCCTGGCTCCAGTGCCAGTACGTGTTCTGGCTCCCGATCACGCGCGGGAGCCCTCGCGACGGTCCCCACAGCTCGATCGCCCCGGCGTGCCCGTAGTCCGGCGCGTAGACGATGGCGCGGCGCTGGTCCTCCGGCGCCAGGCTTCGATACACCCTCTCGACATCGTCGATGGACGACTCCCACCCAGTGCGGTCCGCGATCGTCTGCGGCAGCGGCGAGTGCTTGCCGCGCTCGACCTGGAACGTCAGCCCGAGCGCCGAGACGTACCGCGCGAGCGTCGGAGGCGGCAGCAGCGGGACCGCCAGCGGCGCCATGCCCGCGCTGACGACGACAATCGGCGCGAGGATGAGGAGCCACGCCGTGCGCCGTCGAGCGAGAGACTCCAGCCAGACGGCCCCTGACGCGAACAAGAGCGGAAACACGGCAAGCGGGCGGTCCGGCCGGCTCGTTCCGGAGAACACGTACTCGAGGATGGCCACGGCGGCCATCACGCCGAGAAAGGCGAACTCCCGGCTCCCGCCCCTGCCCAGGAGCCGGACGAGGCCGGCCAGCCATAGCGGCGCGGCCGCGATGTTCATCACGACGAACAGGGCGGCCAGCGAGCGCAGCGGCGGCGAGTAGACGTTCTTCTCCAGATGGGCCAGCCGGTAGAACTCGAGCGACGGCCAGCCGTTCGCCACCTGCCAGCCGATGTTCGGGAGCGCGAGCGCCACAGCCAGGCTGACGCCCGCCCAGAGCCAGGGGTCGCGCAGCATGGCGCGCGCCCTGGTGACGATCACGCCGACCGCGAGGCCGAGCACGAAGGCGATGACGGTGTGCTTGTTCTCGAACGACAATCCAACCAGGAGGCCGATGACGATCCAGAGCCGGCTGTCGCGCGTCTGGACGAGGCGGACGAGCGCGTAGACCACGAGGGTCCACAGCAGCGGCTCGAACGCGTTCATCGAGTAGAAGCTCGTGATGGCCAGGAACACCGGGCAGAGACCGATGGACAGCGCGGTGACGGCGATGGCGATCAGGCCGCCGCCCAACCGGCGCGCCAGGAGGCCGGCAACCCAGACGGTCGCGAATTGCGCGAGGCCCGCTAACATACGGATGCCGAGCAGCGAGTCGTGGTGGAGCGGGCGGGTCAGCGCGAGCACCCACGCCGCGAGCGGCGGCTGATCGACGTATCCCAACGCGAGCCGCTTCGAGCACGCGATGTAGTAGAACTCGTCTATGAAGTAAGAGTAGTACGGGGACAAGGCTCCCACGAGCTGGAAGACGAACGGCAGGGCCGAGAGCCCGAGGAGCCACCAGCGCTCCCTCGGATCGAGCCCGGCGTATGGCCGCGCTTCGTTGATCATGAGACAGAGTATGGTTCCCTCGCGGCGCTTTGTCACCGTCGCGAAGCCGAGCAGGACCCGATAGGGACTCTGGCAGACGGCCCCTGCCCTGTTGTCCCGACTCGCCGCAGGGAGCTATGATCCGTCCGCCGTATGCCTGCCCCGCCATCCCGGCGCCGTGCCCGGATCGAACAAGCGCTGTCCGACATCCGCTCCTTCTGCGCGAAGCACGCCAACAAGGCGCAGGCGGAGCGCTACCGGAAGTTCTTCACCGAGGGCTACGATCCGTACGGCATCCCGAAAGACACGTGGGAGGCCAACAGGCTGGTGTTCTTCGAGCGCTATCGCGGCGTCTTCACGCTGTCCGATTTCCTCGACCTCGGCGACCTCCTCTGGCAGAGCGGCAAGTACGAAGAAGCGAGCTTCGCGATCACGACGGTGGAGCCGCTGCTGGAGCAGTTCGACCGGGCCGCGGTGCAGCGCATCGGCGGCTGGCTGGAAACCGGCGTGCGGAACTGGGCGCACGTGGACGTGACGTGCGGGCGCCTGGTCGAGCCGTGCCTGCGGCGAGGCGTGGTGAAGGCAGCCGACATGGCGGCGTGGGCCCGGTCGGAGAGCCGCTGGAAGCGCCGCGCCGCGGCGGTCTCGCTCCTCGCGCTGCTGCCCGACGGCGAGCCCCTGCCGCGGCTCCTCTCCTGCGTGGAGCCGCTGATGACGGACCCCGAACGCGTCGTGCACCAGGGTACGGGATGGTTCCTGCGGGAGGCGTGGAAGGCGCGGCCGGCCGAGGTCGAGGCCTTCCTGGCCCGCTGGAAGGACTCGGCGCCCCGGCTGATTATTCAGTACGCGACCGAGAAGATGACCCCCGCTGCCCGGGCGCGCTTCAGGCGGGAGAAGCGCCCGGTCCGGGGCCGCTGAAGTCCCGCCCTACTTCTTGACGTAGACGGCCAGCCGCGGGAAGGCGAAGCTGCCGGCCACGTCGTCGATGACGTTGACCTGGCAGGTGTAGAGCCCGGGCGGAAGGTCGGTCGTCGGCACCTCCAGCTGGAACTTCGTCGCCTTGCGGTCGGGCGCGTTGATCGTGAGGGCTTCGACGAGGCTCGTTTCGAGCACGCGCTTCTGCCCGCGGAAGAACACGACGTTTGACAGCACCCGGACGCCAGGGCCTGCGGCTGCCGCGGGTTTTGCTCCGACCGCCGCGTCGGCCGCGGAGGTCGCCGGCGCCGCGGCCGCATCGTACATCTCGTAATACAGGTAGAGCGGCTGGCCCGCCGCGACGACGTGGGCGATGCTCGGGATCAGTTCCTGGCCGTCCTGCAGCAGCGGGTTGCGCGGATCCTTCTTCATCCCGGACTGCAGCCGCGACCCGACGATGACCGAGCTGATCCGGATCGGGCCGTGCCCGAGATCGGGCACGGTGATCGGCGCCTCGAACGAGCCCATGTTCCCCGTCTGGTTCTCCCGCACCACGACCTTCAGCTGGAAGACGCCTGGCGGCAGTTCCAGGTCGGTCTGGTACTGGACGTTCTTCCGCTGCACCTCGTCGGCCGCCGACACGGCCAGGTTGACCGTATCCCGGATCCGAGCCACCGGGCGCTGCTGAGGGTCGCGCACGATGGCCAGGATGTCGAGCGTCGCCTTGCTCTTGTCCCCCGACTTGTTGAACGGCACGTTCGACCCTGGCACGGCGACCCAGAGCGGCACGAAGTAGCGATCGCCCTTGATGCGGAAGTACGCCGATGAGGCGTACACCGGGAGGTCGGTCACCGACAGGTCGGAGAACAGCTGCTCCATCAGCTGCTGCTCGCGATCGTCCCGCCCCGAATGCGAGAAGTCGCGCGGCGCGTAGTAGCCGGCTCGGTACTCGAGCTTGAGGTCGGTTCGCTTGAGGCTCACGCGGACCCGGCGGAACCGGCCGTCCATCGTCCTGTTGGTGCTGGAGAAGCCGAGGAGGTAGTAGGCCGACGTGTCGGCGACGATACGGTCGAAGACGGACTTGAAGTCGTTCTGGTCGAAGAACGCGCGCCCGCCCGTATCCTCGGCCAGCGACGAGAGGGCGTCCTGCGAGGCGGACATCGTGGAGAACCGCCCGGATACCGCGGCGCCCGAGAACGCCGACTGGCCGCGCGTGCTCGCCTGGCTGGCGTCTCCGGCCGGCCCGAGCGCCTGCAGCCCGCGCATGTCGGCGGTGTAAATGGACACGTTGCTGCGGACCGCGCGGTCGATGACGGTGCGGATGGCGACCCGGTTGTCGAGGCCTGTCTGCGTCATCCCGCTGCTGAAGTAGATCAGCGATTTCTTCTGCTCGATGGGCGCCATCGCCTCGGTCAGCGCCTGCAGGGCCTGGAGCCGGCGGTCGGTGTTGAACAGCGTGAACTCGCTGTCGTCGGCGGCGAACGCGGTGGCGGTGTCGTCGGTGGGGTCGGCGGCCGCGGTCTCGTCGAACCCCATCCCCTCGACGCCGCTCATCCGGTCGAGCGTCTGCAGCAGCAGGTCGCGATCGCCGGTGAAGTCGAGCGGGACCTGGAGAGTCGTGGACAACGTGGCGATGGCGACCATGTCCGCCGGCGAGAGCCGCTTCTCGATGTAGTCCCGGGCCGACGTCACCGAGCGCTGGATCTCCTCGGGCTGCATCGAGCTGAGGTCGAACAGCATCGCGATCAGCCGCCGGCCGTGCATGTCCACGACCGGTTTCGTCTCGGCGGCGGGCACCGGCGCGGCGGGCGCGCGGCCCACACTGCCGAGGACCGTGGGGATTGCGACCGCCGACGCCTCCATCGCCTGCGTGGCGATCTCCTCGAAGTCGAACGTCGAGATCGACTGCGGCCGGCCATCCTCGGTCACCGTGAAATCGTCGCGCGTCAGGCCGCGGACGACGTCGCCGTTCCGATCGCGGACGACGACGTTCACCGTCACCAGGTCCACGCTGGACCTGAACGTGGCGATGGGCCGCTGCGGCGGCGCGGCCTGCTGCTGTTGCGCCAGGAGCGCGCGGCTGGCGGCGACGGCCAGCGCGGCGCCGACCGCGATGGCGACCAGCGCCGGGACGAGGGAACGGGACCGGGTGTGCGTTGCCATGGCGCGAGTGACCCTCAGAAGTTCACGCGCAGCACGAGCTGCACGGAGCGCATCGACCGGACGGACGTCACCTGGCCGAACGTCGGCGAGTTGATGACGGTGTCAATCGATCCCCAGACGGGAGTGTTCAGCACGTTGTTCGCCTGCACCCTGACGGTCAGGCCACGGGTGCCGCGCAGGGTGAAGTTCTTCATCAGCCCCAGGTTGAACGCGCTGGAGGCAGGGCCGGTGATCGTGTTGCGGCCGGCGTTGCCGAACGTCCCGGCAGCCGGCATGCTGAACGCCGCCGTGTTGAAGAACAGGAGAGTCGTCGGGTCGGTGACGGCAATCGGCGCGCCGCTGTAGTTCGCCCGCAACGTCCCGTTGACGCCGTTCGCCACGTCGGACACGGCGCCGACCACGCGCGCGGTGAACGGCTGCCCGGAGGCGAACGAAATGGTCCCGTTCAGCATCCAGCCGCCGATGAACTGGCTGGTCACGCCTTCCTTGTTCAGCCACCGGCGGTTCGGACCGAACGGCAGCTCGAGGCTGAAGTCGCCGGTAAACCGGTGGCGCACATCGAAGCTGGAACGCCCCCACTCGGCATTGAGGTCCTTGTCGTTCTGCGCGACGACTCCGCCTCCCCCGCCGAGGCTCGACGCATTGTCCATCGACTTGGAGAACGTGTAGGTGCCGCCCAGCCCGAACCCCTGCGACAGCCGTTTCCTCAGCCGGAACGACGCGGCCTGGAGGATGGAATCGGCGCCCGACGACTGCCAGATGAACGGCTGCACGCCGTCGATCGTCACGCCCGTCGGTCCGCGGTTCGGCGCGCGCAGCAGGTCGAGGCTCAGGCCCTTGGTGCCGATGTAACTGGCGCCCGCCGTCAGCGTCCGGGTCAGCTCCCGCTGGATGTCCACGTTCCAGAGGTGGACGAACCCGATGTTGTAGTTCTTGTCCACGCCGAAGTTGTTCGTCGTCGTGGAAGTGGACGGGGCGGAGAACGCGTCGGACAACGAAAGCGGCACGGCAACGGTGCCGATCATCGTGGCCGTCGTGGCAAACGGGGGCTGAGCCGCCAGCTTCTGCGCGACCGACAGGTACGGAACCGAGCTGTAGTTGATGCCGTACCCGCCTCGGATCACCCACTTCGGCTTCGGCCGCCACGCGAAGCTGAGGCGCGGCGAGAAGTTGTTCCGGTCCGGCTCGATGATGGTCGCCGGGTAGAGCCCGGTGTAGGGCCCGATCTGGCCCGCCAGCACCGGGACCGCCGCCGTGAAGTCGGAGTTGGTGTCGAGATTGACGAGCCGCTGGCTGGCCTCGCTGTACGGCGACTGGTACTCGTATCGCACACCGGCGTTGAACGTGAGATTCGCCGAGACACGCCAGTCGTCCTGGAAGAAGGCGTTCACCGAATGCGACCGGAACTGCTCGAGGCCAGGCCCGTACTGGACCGACGCCTGCTGCGGCAGCCCGAGGAGGAAGTCCGCGAAGTCGGTGCCCGTCAGCTGCGAGGTGCCGCCGCCGGTGAACAGGCCGGTGAACACGTAGGCGCCTCGCGCAGTGGCATTGGTGCGGCTGTCCAGCCGCTCGTCTTTCAGATCGAAGCCCCATCGGAGGTTGTGGCGCTTGTAGATCCGGGACATCGAATCGCTGAACGTGATCGTTTCAGTGTGCCGCGATGACGGCGTGATGTCGCGGAGGCCGGTGAAAGTCGTGAACGAGAGCGAGGGCACGCCCCAGTCGAACGGGTCGGTGGACACGCCAGTGATCCCCGCCTGGCCCGCGACGTTGAGGACGTTCGCGTAGGCGTTGGTGGTGGCCGTGTCGTTCAGGTTGTAGCCGGCTCGCAGGGAATTCACGATCCCCCACTTCGTGAAGGAGAACCCGATCGGCACGTCCCAGCCGGTCTGCGATGTCTTGCCCGACATCGTGGGGAACGCCGTGCTCTGCGTGCTGTCCTGCCGGTGGTAGTGGACCGTCACGTTCAGGTTGGAGGCGCCCCCGGGGCCGCCGCCGCGGCCGCCGCCGCCGCCGCCCATCGGCCCGCCGCCCATGCCGCCCCGACCGCCGCGACGGTTCTGCGAGCCGAACGACCGGATGAACCGGAAGTTCACGTCGTCGGACGCGGTCGTGTTGGTGGTCGAGTAGTAGTAGTTCAGCCGGTCGCCGATCTGATTCGGCAGCGGGATGTACTGGAGGAGCGCCTGTGCCGAGGGGTCGAGCCGGTCGGCCGGAATGACGTTCCCGGCGAATGGCAGGCCAGTCGCCGGGTCGATGATCTGGGCAGACGACGCGGCGAAGTTGCCGGTCCGCAGCGCGAGCGTGGGAACCGTCGAGTAGGCGTTGTAGAAGTTGGTCGAGCGGTTGCCTGCGTAGTTCAGGAAGTACGACGTGCGCGGTCCCAGATCGAACAGGTGCGGAATCTTGAACTGGCCGCCGATCGATCCCGAGAAGCGCTGCTGCATGTAGTCCGGCTTGGTCACCGGCCGGCCGTTCAGCGAATACGGCGCAGCGTCGAGCGGCGAGCCGCCGAGCGTGTACGAGAGATTGCCGTGCGGGCGATCCTGGCGCATCCGATTGGCGAGCGCCAGGCGATCGCCGAGCGCGCCGCCGCCCCGCTGCCCGCCTCGCTGGCCGCCGCCCATCCCGCCACCGCCGCCGCCCCGGCCGCCGCCGGCGAAGCCGCCGCCCATGGCGTCTCCACGACCGCCACCGCCGCCCGCCCCCGGGAACCCACCGGCGCCACCGGATGCGTCCTGGCCCGCGGTGCCGGGTACCCCGGGAATCCCGGGCATCCCGTCACGGCCGCCGAACAGGCCTTCGCCGCCCGGCCCGAACAGCAGCATGTCGTTCGTCTGACCCGTCCGTCCGAATGCCGTGACGGTGTCGGACAGGGTCTCGGGCGAGAAGCCAGGCGGAAGGCTGAGGTGCTCGGCAAGCGTCTGCGCATCTTCCGCCGTGGTGCTCAGTTGATCGACCTGGCCCTGCGCGCCACCGTTGCCGGAGGCAGCGACACGCTGGAACTGGCCCGAAGCAGCGCGCTGTGAACCCGCGCCCTGCGGACGCGCGGCCCCCGGCGTCGGAGCACCGGTCGCGGCGGCCCCAGGCGTCGGCACGCCGGTCGCGGTCGGCCGGGTCTGGCCGGACGTCGGCGCTGCGGACGTCGTCGCCGGAACCCGGGAAGCCAGCGTCATGACCAGATCGATCCGTGCCTGGCACGGGATGTCTCCGGACGCCTCCCTGCTGACGGTGGCGAACGCGGCAAGCTCGGCCTTGATGTCATACTGCCCGGGTCCCGGGATGGCCAGAACATAGACGCCGTCGAGTCCGGTGGACGTCACCAGTGGGGTTCCCCCGGAGCGGGGCACCGCGGTGACGACCACGCCCGGCAATCTGGACTGGCCGGCGGTGATGGTCCCGGTGATTCGGCACGCCGTGCCCGGACCGCCCGTCCCCGCCTGCGGAGACGCCTGCCCGGTCGATTCCGCCAGCAGGCCTGGAACGGCGACGGGCAGCAGCGCGAGCAGCACCAGTGGAGCGAGGTTTCGCAGCAGTCTCACCATAGCGGTCATGTCCGCGGACACCCTTTAAGTAGTCTCCATACGACTACACCATGTCACAGTTGTGACAGACTGGTGACAACATGGTGACGAGAGGTTAACGATGACGTGGAACGCCCTGGCGGCCGTCCTTCTCGCGGCTGCGGTCGCCCTCGGAGCCTTCGGCGCGCACGGCCTGCGCGGGCGCCTGGACGCCTACTCGATCGGCGTGTATGAGAAGGCGGCATTCTACCACTTCGTCCACGCGCTCGGCCTGCTGGTGGCGTCGCTGCTGCCGAGGGCGGGCCTGCTGTCGCAGGCGACCGCGAATTGGGTCTGCGGCCTGCTGGTGGCGGGGATCGTGCTGTTCTCGGGGAGCCTCTACCTGCTCGCCGTGACGGGCGTGCGCATCCTGGGCGCCATCACGCCGATCGGCGGCGTGGCGTTCATCGCCGCCTGGCTGGTCCTGGCGTGGGCGCTCGTCAGATCGTAGCGCCTCCGCTCTCCTCGGCCTGGTAGGCGCTCGACTTCAAGAGGTGTTCGTTCATCGCCGCGCTGGCGCCGGCCGCATCGCCGCTCCGGATCGCCTGGTAGATGCGGCGATGCATTTCGGACGAATCCCTCAGGTTCTGCTCCGTGGCGAGGGCCGCGGTTTCCCGCCGGCGGCCGTAGTACAGCTCCGACACCATCTCCACGAGCGTTCCCACGATGGGGTTCCCCGATGCGGCGGCCACGGCGCGGTGGAAGTTGATGTCGTGGAGGAGGAACCCCTGTGGATCGGTCATCGAGGCGAACAGGCTGGCCACCTCCTCGGCGAGCGTCGCGAGCTGCTCTGGGGTGGCGCGCGTCGCCGCGAGGCCGGCGGCGCCCACTTCGAGCAGGCGCCGCGCCTCGTACATGTCTTCGCGCGTGAACCCATGCAGGGCGGCGAGGAAACTCAGGGGTTCGCTGCCGAGTTGCGGCGGCCCGGATCGGATGAAGGTCCCGGACCCGTGCCGGGACTCGACGACGCCCATCGCCGACAGGGCCCTGAGGCCGGCCCGCACCGTGGGCCGGCTGACGCCGATCAACGCGGCGAGATCGCGCTCGGCCGGGAGGCGGCCCCCCGGCCCGATCGCCCCGCGTTCGATCAGCGTGCGAACGTGAGTGACGACCTGCTCGGTGCTGCCTTCCGCCGCCCGCTCTCCGGCGAAATCGCTCGCGTCGTTTCGGGTGGACGGGAGGGGCGACCCGCGACGGGCTCTGAGCATCATCGCGTCCTCACTCTCACTTCGCGATCGTCGCCTCCAGCGGCGAACGAAGTTTGCGCGCCGTTTCCGCGACGTACTTGTCCCAGCCGTCAACGCCTCCGAGCACCTGCCCGGTCTGGTCCCACGCGAACCCTGCGTAGTACACGGCGGGAGAGCCCGCCGGCACTTTTGCGACAACGAGGAAGTTGCCGTCGGCCTGGGGGAAGTCAACGACTTGTGCGGGATCCACGATCACCGCGCAGCCGAGATTGCCCGGGGCGCCCTTCATGGGTTCCCAGTTCCGCAGCGTCCCACGCTCGCGGCTGTTCGCGGACACCGAACCGGCGGCGTTCCTGATGCCCGCCGCGTAGGTCACGTCCCGAGCGCCGCCGTCGAACGTGTACCGGCTCTCGAAGCGGTCGAAGTTCTGGCCGGCGTCCAGCGTGATCCGCTTCACCTCGGAGACCTTGCCGCCGGCCGCATCCCACGGCTGGTACACGAGGTCGAACATCACCCGGATCGGCCCGTTCGCGTAGACGTGCGAATCGCGGAAGTTCGCCGACGGGTACAGCTTGCCGCCGACCCACAGGCCGTTGCCGCCGCATCCGCGGCTCTTCCCCGCCGAGTAGAAGTCGCCGCCGGTCCCGTTGTCCTTGTGGTAGTCGTCGAGCAGGTACCAGTCGTTGATGATCAGGCGCGTCACGCGCTTGGTCCACACATCGACGGTGCTGCTGGTCAAAGGCTCCTGCGCCCACGTCTCGAGCGCCGCGCCGTACATCCGGTGCGCGATCCGGTCGTTCTCCCACGCAAAGTCGTCGCGCCGCTCGCGGACGAAGCGGCCGTAGGCCTTGAAGTCCTCACGCTTGTACTCCGGCCGCTCGCCGGCGCTGAGCTCGTAGCTCCTCGCCTCGTTCGGGCCGAGGTCCACCTGGAAGATCAGCTCCTCGAACTTCCCGTCGTCGTTCAGGTCGATCGCCTGGGTGAGCAGCTCGCGGCCGGCCGCCGTGTCCCGGACGTGGATCTTCCGGATGTCGTCGGTCGGAACGGCCTTGAGCACGTCCGCCGCGGAGAGCGTGACCGTCTCTCTGGCGCGGGCGATGTCGAGACGGTTCCTGACGGTGAGCGTGGGCCCGACACCAGCGAGCGGGACGGGTGCCGTGAGGCCCGCCAGGGCGACGACCGATGCGATGACGGAAACCTTGCGGATCATGGAAGGCCCTCGTGTCATTTCTGTTTCGGGAAGTAGTAGTAGGTGTTGTTCGCCCGGCGGATGTCGAAGTTCCGCAGCAGGATCATCATCTCCGCGCCGGCCATCAGCGCCGGCCCGTATCCCTGCATCGCGCCGAGGCTGGTCGGACGGTTGTAGTAGTAGACCATGTCGTAAGCGGCCGTCGTGCCGACGCAGATGCCTTCGATCTGCCCGTCGGCGTGGATGCGCTGCTCGAGCGCGCGCCAGCCGGTCTGCGCGATCGGAGCGTAGGCGGGCGAGATCCACCCGCGGTTGACGCCCCGCGCGACGGCGAACGTGTACATCGCCGTCGCCGAGCTCTCGAGGTAGCTGTCGTTCTTGTCGACGAGCTGGTGCCACATCCCGGTGCCGCCCTGCATCGCGGCCACGCCCTGCACGCTCCGCTGGAACTGCTCGAGCACGCGGCCGCGGTCGGGATGGTCCGCGGGCATCACGCTCAGCAGCTCGGCCATGGCCATCAGCATCCAGCCTGCGCCGCGGCCCCAGAAGAACCGGGCATCGACCGGCGCGCTCTCGAACCAGGAATGGTCGTACAGCCCCGCGTTCCGATCGAACAGCCGCTCCGACATGCCGAAGACCTGCCGTACGGCGTCGTCGAAGTAGCGGCGTTCCCCGGTCATCTTCCCCATCTGCGCCAGGAACGGGATGCTCATGTAGGCGTCGTCAATCCAGAGGGCGACGGGGACAGGCCGGGGCCGCGCGAGCGTGCCGTCGGCGAGTCGCATCTGCCGCTTCCCGATATGCTCGTCCACGAGGTTGATGCCCTCGCGATAGCGCGGGTCCTGCTTGAGCGCGTACGCCTTGACGAGGGCGGCGCCGATGGCGCCGCAGTCGTCCAGTTCGCGCATCTCGAGCAGGCGGCGGTAGCCGTAGGTCTGCGGGCCGAACTCCTTCGCCTGGCGGCGGAAGTAGTCGAGGTGGTCGAAGATGAAATCGAAGTTCTTCAGCGTATAGGCGGAAAACGTCTTGTCGCCCGTCACCTCCGACACGTGCAGCATGGCCGCGAGCACGACCCCCATCGAGTAGGTCCAGTCGTTGAACTCGCCTTTCCTGTTGTCGATGCCTGCGGTCTTCGTCGGCCTGGTGAGGTCGGTGACCGGAGCCCCGGTCGCCGTGTCGATGATGTGATACGGCGTGGACCGGACGAAGTGATCGCGGATCCGATCGAGGACGATCTTGATCTCGGCCTCGCTCGGCACGGTGTAGTCCACGCCCGGGGCAATCGAGGGCTGTGAGAAGCCGGGATCGCTCCGCCCACCGGGCGGCAGCGGCGGCCGGACCTGGGCGGGAGCCTGGGCGCCCACGCCCGCACCGAGAACAGACACGACGGCCGCAAGGACGGCCAGCCACCCTCGCCGCCCCGGAATCAGCCGGTTCACACGCACCATGCCAGCGCTCCTCTACTTCGTGATCCGCTCGTTCCGCACCGTCCCGTTCACCTTCACGTTGGTCAGGACGATGTCCTTGACCGCGTCGAGGACGTCCGGCTTCTCGACGCTGTTGAACGTGCAGTCCACCAGGCGGACGTCGCTCACCGGGTCGTGCGGGTATCCGCGCAGCAGCAGGCCGTACTGGCTCTTCCCGCTCGTCACGTTCCGGACCTCGACGTCCCGCACGATGGGCGGGAACTTGCCCGCGTCCCCTTCCTCGTAGAAGAAGTTGATCGTGACGACCGCCTCGGCCACCTGGCCCACCGTCACGTCGCGCATGTAGACGTGCTCGACGGTGCCGCCGCGGACGGAATTCGACTTGATGCGCAGGGCGCGGTCGAGTTGCGGGCTGTCCATGCGGCACCGCTCGGCGAAGATGTAGCGCGCGCCGCCGGACACCTCGCTGCCGATGACCACGCCGCCGTGCCCGTCCTTCATCGTGCAGTCGCGCACGATGACGTTCTCGATCGGGACGTTGACCCGCCGCCCGTCGTCGTTGCGTCCCGACTTGAGGGCGATGCAGTCGTCACCGGTGTCGAACGTGCACCGCTCGATGAGCACGTCCCTGCAGGATTCGGGGTCGCACCCGTCGTTGTTCGGTCCGTGGCTGGAGATGTCCACGCCGCGCACCGTGACGTTCGAGCACAGCACCGGGTGGATTTCCCACATCGGCGAGTTGCGGATCTTCACGCCTTCGAGGAGGACGTTCTGGCATCGATACGGCTGAATGAAGTTCGGCCGCAGGTACGATCCGTCTCCGAAGACCCGCTCCGCGACCGGAACGCCTTTCGCGCCCATCTCGATCAGGCGGGCGCGCGCCGCGTTCTGATTCGGCGATCCTGGCTTCGAGTCCTTCGTCCCCTTCCACGGCCACCAATGTTCCTGGCCGGCCTGGCCGTCGAGAATACCCGAGCCGGTCACCGCGATGTTCCGTTCCTCGAAGGCGTAGATGAACGCGGCGTAGTTCATCAACTCCACGCCCTCCCACCTGGTGAAGACGAGCGGGAGGTATTGCCGGGGGTCGCGGCTGAACTGAAGGACGCTGGCGGGTGTGGCCAGGTGCAGGTTGACACCGCTCTTGAGCCGGATGGCTCCAGTCAGGAATGATCCGGCGGGCACGACGACGCGCCCGCCCCCGGCGGTGCTGCACGCAGCGATGGCCGCGCGGAATGCCGCGGTGCAGTCCTTCGCGCCGTCGCCGACCGCGCCGTAGGCGGTCACCTCGAAATCGCGATTGGGGAACGTCGGCGGGACGATTCGGGCCAGGATTTCCTGGGCCTGCACCCACGCGTCGCCGGCGGGCGCACCGCGGCCGCTCCAGCGCCCCGGGCGTCGCTCGGAAGGCCAGGCCGGGCTCGGGATGAGGAGACCGACACCCGCCGCGCCGGTGAGCTTCAGGAAGTCCCGGCGTGTGGACAGGAGACTCATGGCTGGCTCCAGCGCCGATCCAGGAATGGTCTTACCACATTTCCGATTGGCTCGACATTTCAAGATACGTTGCGCACCGTTGAATATACCCGGAGGGACTCAATAGTCAAGGTTATCTGCGAATTCGCCGGAGACGTCCAAGGCGCGCGGACTTGCCCTGTGGACGTGCCAATAGTAGTCTATCGTCCTGACGTGGATTGTCCATGTTGTCAACCTGATGCACAACCTTGGATGTGAACGCATGAACCTGCCAGCGCTCGACCCGCGCACCTGCATCGTCCGCAACACAGCGGCCGCAAAGGGCCGCACTCGCAGTGTGGCTCCCGGAACGACCGCGTCGCGGCACCTGCACTACGGGCGTATCATTCTCGACGCCGGCGACCCCGCGGTTCGCGTCGAACCCGGCACCCACGAAACGGGGCTCGTCTGCCTCAAGGGCGCGGCGGTTGTGACGGTCGGAAGGGAGCGGTTCGAGATGGTGCCGTACGACTCCATCTACGTCCCTCGCGACACCGTGTTCGACGTGGCGGCCGGCACGGGCGGGTGTGACCTCGCCGAACTCTCGGCGCACGTGGACAACTCCTACCCGCTGCAGTTCGTGTCGTTCGCCGAACTCCGGAAAGACAGCGGGCTGCACTTCGCGACGGGCGGCGAGAACTCGAAGCGAGTGATCAACCTGCTGCTGGCGAAGAACATCCAGGCCGGGCGGATCGTGGCCGGGGTGACGTTCAGCGAGCCCGGCCACTGGACGTCGTGGCCGCCGCACGAGCACTCCGAGATGCTGGAGGAGGCTTATCTCTACGTGGCCATGCCCGCGCCGGCGTTTGGCGTGCAGCTCGTCTACACGAACGCGGCCGAACCTGAGCTTGCGACGATCGTTCACGAGGGCGACGTCGTGCTGATGCCCCGCGGCTATCATCCCAACGTCGCGGCGCCCGGGTGCTCGATCGGTTTCTTGTGGATGATGGCGGCCGAGCGCGAGGGCGTGGATCGGCAGTTCGGCGTCGTCAACGTCCAGCCCGAATTCGCGACGATGAAGTCGGGGCTCGAGGCTGGGCAGGCCAAGTAGAGCGGGGCTTCCCGCCTCCGCCCGCGCACCAACCGATGCGGGCTGCGGCGTGGCCTTGCCGAAGCGCGAAGTGCGAACGCCGGCAGCCTTGCCGGACGCGAACGAGGGTCATCATCATGAACGACAGCATGTTCAGGCTCGACGGGCAAGTGGCGCTCGTCACGGGCTCGGCGCGCGGCCTGGGTGCCGCGATGGCGACGGCGCTGGCCGAGGCGGGCGCCGACGTGGTCCTGCACGACCGGTGCTGCTCGGGCGACACCGAGCGCGCGCTCCGCGAGAAGACCGGTGTCCGCACGACGTGCATCGTCGCCGACCTGGCCGACAGGGCCGCGTCGGGACGCCTGGTGGCGGACGCCGTGGAGGCGATGGGCAGGCTGGACATCCTCGTGAACAACGCGGGGATCATCCGCCGCGCCCCGGCGGCCGAGCACAACGATCTCGACTGGGACGAGGTGCTGGAGATCAACCTCACGGCGGTGTTCCGGCTGTGCCGGGAGGCAGGGGCCAGGATGATCGCGCAGGGCCACGGCAAGATCATCAACGTCGCGTCGCTGCTCTCGTTCCAGGGCGGCATCACCGTGCCGTCCTACGCTGCAGCCAAGGGGGGCGTCGCGCAGCTGACAAAGTCGCTGGCCAACGAGTGGGCGGCCCGTGGCGTGAATGTGAACGCGATTGCGCCCGGCTACATGCGCACGGACAACACCAAGCCGCTCTTCGAGGACGAGGCGCGCCGCCGGCAGATCACCGAACGCATCCCGGCGGGCCGCTGGGGCGAGCCGGGCGACCTGGCCGGACCGGTGGTGTTCCTCGCGTCGAAGGCGTCCGACTACCTGAACGGGCACGTGCTGGTCGTGGACGGCGGGTGGATGGGACGGTAGAACATCCTACGGTCGGGCGATCTAATATGAGAGCCCGCGATTCCGAGTCTTGGCCGGGCACGCCCCGTCTCGGGTCTGCCGCTCCGTAAAGCCCCCCGCGGTGATCCGCGCCACGGGGAAGGGCCGAGGCTTTGCTGCGGGCAGATCCCTGCGACGCCCTTCGACTATGCTCAGGGCGTGGTGGGCGTGCCGAACCACGCGGCATGGACCCGGGTGGACGGCTCGGAATCGTGGACTCCTGTTCAGGTATTTCGCGATCGCGAGGGCGCAAGATCCCAAGATCGCAAGATCGCAAGATTCACTGTGGGGCCTTATGTCACAGACTCGTGTGGACACCGTTCGGGCCATCGAGGCGTGCGGCGTGGTGGCCGTCATCCGGATGCGCGAGCCCGAGAAGCTGCGCGCCGTGGTTGACGCGCTGGCCGACGGCGGCGTCCGTGCGCTCGAAGTGACGATGACCGTGCCGCACGCGATCGAGATGATTGCGGAGCTCGCGCCGACGCTGCCGGGCGGGTTCCTGCTGGGCGCCGGGACGATTCTCGACGCCGAGACCGCGCGGCTCGCCATTCTGGCCGGCGCCCGGTTCGTCGTCGGCCCCGTGTTCAGGCCCGAGGTCGTTGCGATGAGCCACCGCTACGACGTCGCCGCGATCCCCGGCTGCTTCACGCCGACCGAGATCCTCTCGGCCTGGGAAGCGGGCGCCGACGTCGTGAAGGTCTTCCCGGCAACCGTGCTCGGGCCCGCGTTCTTCAAGGACGTCCGAGGGCCGCTGCCGCAGGTGAAGCTGATGCCGACCGGCGGCGTGTCGCTCGACAACGCCGGCGACTGGATCAAGGCGGGCGCGGTGGCCGTCGGCGTCGGCACGGCACTCGTGGACGCGAAGGCGATCGCGGCGGGCGACTTCTCCGTCATCACGGCCAACGCGAAACGGATCGTCGCCAGCGTGGCTGCGGCGCGGGCATAGAAGATGGTAGGCGGGAGGCGGGAGGCGGGAGGCGGCGGGCAATAGACAGTACGCGGCAGGCAATAGGCAGTACGCGGTAGGCGGTAGGCGGCAGGCGGTAATTGTCAGTTGCCAGCGGTCAGCGGATCGCACGGGTCGCGCTGACAGGCCGCAAGTCGCGAGCCGGCGAGGGACACGATGGCCAAAGTGGTGACGTTCGGCGAGATCATGCTGCGGCTCAGCCCGCCGGGATTCGAGCGGTTCTTCCAGTCGCCCGTACTCGGGGCCACCTTCGGCGGCGGCGAGGCGAACGTGGCTGTCAGCCTGGCCCACTTCGGTCTCGACAGCTACTTCGTCACGCGGCTGCCGAAGCACGCCATCGGCGACGCCGCCGTGAAGGCGGTGCGGGCGGAGGGCGTGCGCACGGACTTCATCCAGCGCGGAGGCGATCGGGTCGGCATCTACTTCGCCGAGTCGGGCGCCAGCCAGCGCGCCTCCACCGTCGTCTACGACCGCGCGCACTCGTCGATCGCCGAGATGCAGCCGGGCGCGGTGGACTGGGCCAGGGTATTCGAAGGCGCGGCCTGGTTCCACGTGACGGGAATCACGCCGGCGCTCGGCGCGAGCGCGGCCGCCTGCACGCGGGAAGCCGTCGAGGCCGCGAAGGCGGCGGGCGCGCGGGTCAGCGTCGATCTGAACTACCGCAAGAAGCTCTGGGCCGAGCCCCAGGCGCAGGCCACGATGCGCCCGCTCATGAAATCGGTCGATGTCGTCGTGGCCAACGAGGAGGACATCCAGTCGGTGCTCGGCCTCCACGTGCCCGAAACCGACGTCACCAGCGGCCAGCTCAACCTGGCGGGCTACCGCCTGATCGCCGAGCAGCTGACGAACGAACTCGGTCCGATGATGGTGGCGATCACGCTGCGCGAGAGCGTGTCGGCCAGCGACAACGGCTGGAGCGCCGCGCTGTGGGACGCGAAGACCGGCGCCTTTTCTCAGAGCCAGCACTACGCTGTCCGCCTGGTCGATCGGATCGGCGGCGGGGACAGCTTTGCCGCCGGCCTGATCTACGGCCTCCTGAGCGGCCGCACGCCCGAGGACGCGCTACGCTTCGCGGTGGCCGCAAGCGCGTTGAAGCAGACGATCCCCGGCGACTTCAACCGCGTCTCCGTCGCCGAAGTGGACGCCCTGGCGAAAGGCGACGCCTCGGGGCGGGTGCAAAGATAGTCGGGACTGACGAACGTCAGTCGGACCTCACGGGCGGCAGTCGGGGCTGACGAACGTCAGTCGGACCTCACGGGCGGCAGTCGGGGCTGACGAACGTCAGTCGGACCTCACGGGTGTCAGTCGGACCTCACGGGCGTCAGTCGGGACTGACGATCGTCAGTCGGAC
>Ga0209048_10001864_pt1 | contig 21326 bp, 14 predicted proteins | sample FrelakmetCRP12CR_FD_187146 | JGI IMG/M metagenome (GOLD analysis project Ga0209048, IMG submission 187146) | Freshwater lake sediment microbial communities from the University of Notre Dame, USA, for methane emissions studies - CRP12 CR (SPAdes)... | ecosystem: Environmental > Aquatic >... | reverse complement strand
CCGGTTCGTGCGCCGCCTGGGGAGCGTGCGAGCAACGCGCGGACATTCGCATCCTGGCCGCGACGAATCGCGATCTCGAACAGGCGATGCGGGTCGGTTCGAACATAGCAGAATTTGTGGGTCGCGGTACTAGTACTAGTGCCCATCGCTCAGGGCAGAAGCATCCCAGCCGCCGCCCAGCGCCTTGACCAGCGCGACACTGGCAGACAGCCGCCGGCCGAGAATGTCGAGTGCCGTTCGCTCGTTGTTGAGCGATGCGGCCTGCAGCACGACGACCGCGAGATAGCTGGTCGTGCCGGCCTTGTACTGGTTGGCGGCGATCGCGGCCGATTCCCTCGCCGACTTGACGGCTTCGGCTTGCACAGAGGCTTCCTGTTCGAGGATCGAGAGCGCTGTCAGGTTGTCCTCGACCTCCCGGAATCCGCTCAGTACGGTCTGGCGATAATTGGCTACCGTGCCCTCCCACTCGGCGACGGCCTCCTCCTTCTGGGCCGTGCGCAGGCCCGCGTCGAACAGCGTCTGCGCGAGCGCAGGCCCCAGCGACCAGTAGCGGCTCGGCAAGCTGAGCAGGCTGCCGATGGCGGAGCTCTGGTAGCCGCCGATGGCGCCCAGTGAGAGCGATGGATAGAACGCGGATTCGGCGACCCCGATCTGCGCGTTGGCCGCGGCCACCCTGCGCTCGGCGGACGCGATGTCAGGCCGGCGCTCCAGCAGCACCGACGGGACGGTGACGGGAATCTGCGGGAAGACGGCCGCGAACCGCCTGGGCGCAATGGTCAGTTCCGACGGCGGCTTGCCGATCAGAACGGCGATCGCGTGCTCGAGCTGGGCGCGCGCTATCTTCGCGTCGAGCAGCTGCGCCTGCGTCGACTTGAGCTGCGTTTCCGCCTGCGCCACGTCACCACGGGCAACGATGCCGGCGGCATACTGGTTGCGTGTCAGCTGCAGCGAGCGCTCGAAGGCCGTCGTCGTTTCGCGCAGCAGGTCGATCTGGGCATCCTGCACGCGCAGCAGGAAATAGTCCTGTGCAAGGAGCGCCTGTGCAGACAGCTTGGCTCCGGCAAGGTCCGCGCTGCTTGCCTGCGCGGAAGCCGCGCTCGACTCGACGCCACGGCGCACGCGGCCCCACAAGTCGATCTCCCAGCTCAGATCGAGGGCGGCGTTGTAGCTGTTGGCAATGCCGTTGCCGGCCGACGCCGTCGAGCGGGCGCTGCGCAGCCCGGCCGCGTTGCCGGTAACAACGGGGAACAGGCCGGCGCGCGCAGCCTGGGTCGCGGCACGCGCGAAACGCACCTGTGCTTCGGCTGCCTGGACTGTCTGGTTGGACACATCGACCTGGGCCATCAGCGCATCGAGATCGGGATCGCCGAACGCGGTCCACCAGTCGCCCCGCGGCGCGGTGTCGGCCGGCTGCGCAGCCTTCCACCCGTCCGCCTCCCTGAACGCGGCCGGCGTCGGCGCGGTCGGCCGCACATAGTCGGGACCCACCATGCACCCGGCGACGGTTGCGGCCAGCACGGCGGGCAGCGCAACCTGAAGCATCGGCAGGATCGTCATCCGGCAGTTCATCGGACAGGGGCTTGCGCGATCGATCCGGGCATCGAGGCCTCCGGCCCGCGCTGTTTGCGGGTCAACTTGCGATCCGCCCACAGCCGGAAGCGGTCGAGATAGAGATAGACCACGGGGGTCGTGTAGAGCGTGAGCATTTGACTGACGAGGAGGCCGCCGACGATGGCGATCCCGAGCGGACGCCGCATCTCGGCGCCGTCGCCGGCACCCAGTGCGAGCGGGACCGCGCCCAGCATTGCGGCCATCGTCGTCATCATGATCGGCCGGAAGCGCAGCAGGCACGCCTCGAAGATCGCGTCGCGCGTGCTCATCCCTTGCGAGCGCTCGGCCGCCAGTGCGAAGTCGATCATCATGATCGCGTTCTTCTTGACGATGCCGATCAGCAGGATGACCGCGATGAACGCGATGATCGTGAATTCGGTCTTGAAGAGCATCAGCGCGAGCAGCGCGCCCACGCCGGCAGAGGGAAGTGTGGAAAGTATCGTGATCGGATGAACGTAGCTCTCGTAGAGCACGCCGAGGACGATATACACCGCGATCAGAGCGGCGAGGATAAGCCATGGCTGGCTCTGCAGCGACGCCTGGAACGCGCGCGCGCTGCCCTGGAAGGTGCCGCGCACGGTATTCGGTACGCCGATCCGCGCCATTGCATCCTCCACGGCGCGGGTGGCTTGCGACAGCGACACACCGATTGCCAGATTGAACGAGATCGTCGACGCGACGAACTGACCCTGGTGGTTGACGCCCAGAGGCGTGTTGGTCGGACCGAACGAGGCGAATGCCGACAGCGGCACCTTCGTGCCGTCGGGCTTGCTGACGTGGACCGAGCTCAATATCTCCGGCGACTGCCAGTATTGGGGCGCGGCCTCCATCACCACGTGGTACTGGTTCAGCTGCGCGTAGATCGTCGACACCTGCCGCTGCCCGAAGGCGTCGTTCAGCGTGGCATCGACGAGGCGCGGCGTGATGCCGAGCCGCGACGCCGTGTCGCGGTCGATGACCAGCGAGGTCTGCAGTCCCTTGTCCTGCGTGTCGGTGTTCACGTCGGCGAGCTCCGGCAGCTCGGACAGCGCTTGCCGGACCTTCGGTTCCCATGCCCGCAATTCGGCAAGGTCGTCTCCCTGCAGCGTGAACTGGAATTGCGCGTTGCTCTGTCGGCCGCCGATGCGGATGTCCTGCACGGGTTGCAGGAAGAGGTTCGCGCCGGGTTCCTTCGACAGCTTGCCGCGCAGGCGTGCAACCACCTGATCGGCGGTCTCGCGGCGCTCGGCGACGGGCTTCAGTGCGACGAACATGAATCCGGAATTGCGCTGCGCGCCGCCGGTGAAGCCCACGACGTTCTCGACGGCGGGGTCGCCGGCGACGATAGCCATGAAATCGGCGAGCTTCTGGCGCATCGCCTGGAAGGAGATGCTCTGGTCGGCCTGGATGCCCCCCATGAGGCGCCCCGTGTCCTGCTGCGGGAAGAAGCCCTTGGGTATGACCATGTACAGGTACACGTTGAGGCAGACCGTTGCAGCGAGCACCAGCATCACCACGGCGCCGTGCCGCAACGCGAGGGCGAGGCTCCGACGATATCCGGAGAGCATCGCGTCGAAGGCCCGTTCGCCCAGCTTGGCAATACGGCCCGGTTTGCGCTCCTGCGCCGCCGGACGCAGCAGTCGCGCGCACATCGTCGGCGTTGCCGTGAGCGAGACGACAAGCGAGATCAGGATGGCCACCGAAAGCGTCACCGCGAATTCGCGGAACAGGCGCCCCACGATCCCGCCCATCATCAGTATCGGGATGAATACCGCGATCAGCGACAGGCTCATCGACAGGACGGTGAAGCCCACCTCGCGCGCCCCCTGCAACGCCGCCGCGTACGGCGCCATGCCCTTCTCGATGTGCCGGGTCGTATTCTCGAGCACGACGATCGCATCGTCGACGACGAAGCCGGTGGCGATCGTCAACGCCATCAGCGTGAAGTTGTTGACGGAGAATCCCGCGAGGTACATGACCGCGAACGTCCCGATAAGCGATACCGGCACCGCGACGCTCGGAATCAGGGTTGCGCGCGCGTTGCGCAGGAACAGGAAGACGACGAGGATCACGAGCACGACGGACATGGTCAGCGCGCGTCCGGTGTCGCGCAGAGACCCCCGGATGGTGGCCGTGCGCTCCATCGCCGGAGTGAGCGTGATGGCATTGGGGATCGACGCCCGCAGCGTGGGGAGGAGCGCCGTCACCCGATCCACTGTCTCGATGATGTTGGCATTGGGCTGGCGGTTGATGATCACCAGCACCGACGGCTTGCCGTTGGCCATGCCGGCATTGCGCAGGTCCTGCACCGAGTCGACGACCTCCGCGACGTCGGTGAGCTTCACCGGCGCGCCGCCGCGGTACGCGACGATCAGCGGCAGGTACTCGGCCGCCGTCTTCGCCTGGTCGTTGGCCAGCACCTGCCAGTGCCGCGTGTCGTCCTCGACCGCGCCTTTGGGCCGGTTGGCGTTGGCCGCCATCAGGACCGCGCGCACCTCCTCGAAGCCGATGCCGTACTTGTCCAGCGCCTGAGGGTTCACCTCGACGCGGACGGCCGGTAGCGAACTGCCGCCGACGCTCACCTGTCCGACGCCGGTCACCTGCGAGAGCTTCTGTGCGACGATCGTCGAGGCCGCGTCGTACATCTGGCCCTGCGTCATCGTGTCGGACGTCAGCGTCAGGATCATGATCGGCGCGTCGGCCGGGTTGACCTTCCGGTACGTCGGGTTGCTGGGCAGCCCGGAAGGCAGCAGCGCGCGCGCCGCATTGATCGCCGCCTGCACGTCGCGCGCGGCGCCGTCGATGTCGCGCGACAGGTCGAACTGCAGCGTGATCCGGGTCGAGCCGAGCGAGCTCGACGACGTCATCTCGCTGATGCCGGCGATGCGCCCGAGCGAGCGCTCGAGCGGGGTCGCGACGGTCGCCGCCATCGTCTCCGGGCTCGCGCCGGGAAGCGACGCCTGCACCGAGATCGTCGGGTAGTCGACCTGCGGGAGTGGCGAGACGGGCAGCAGGCGGAACGCGATCGCCCCCGCGAGCGCGACACCCAGCGTCAGCAGCGTCGTGGCGACGGGACGCTCGATGAACGGTTGCGAAAGGTTCATCACCCTTCCGCGCGAGTGACTGTCGCGGGTTCCCCGCGCCCGCGCCGCAGCGCGAAACGCTGCGCGAGCCGGTCGAAGGCCAGATAGATCACCGGTGTCGTGAACAGCGTCAGCGCCTGCGAGAAGATCAGCCCCCCGACCATCGTGATACCGAGCGGATGACGCAGCTCGGAGCCCTCGCCCCACCCGATCATCAGCGGCAGCGCGCCGAGTATCGCCGCCATCGTCGTCATCATGATCGGCCGAAACCGCAGCAGGCAGGCCTGGAAGATCGCGTCCCGCGGCGCCATGCCGTCGTTGCGCTGCGCGTCGAGCGCGAAGTCGATCATCATGATGGCGTTCTTCTTGACGATGCCGATCAGCAGGATGATGCCGATGATCGCGATGATCGAAAGGTCGTTGCCGGAGAGCATCAGCGCCAGCAGCGCGCCCACCCCGGCCGACGGCAGCGTCGACAGGATCGTGATCGGGTGGATGAAGCTTTCGTACAGCACGCCCAGGACGATGTACATGGTCACGATGGCGGCGAGGATCAGCCACAGCTCGTTCGCGAGCGATGCCCGGAACGCGAGCGCCGCCCCCTGGAAGTTGAGCTGAACGGAGGCCGGCAGGTTGAGCTCGGTCTTGGCGCTCTCGATTGCCTGCACGGCATCGCCAAGCGAGGCCCCGGGGGCGAGATTGAAGGAGACCGTGGCCGCTGGGAACTGGCCGATGTGGTTGATCGCCAGGTAAGTGGGTCGCTCGATGACGCGCGCGATCGTCGTGAGCGGCACCTGCTGCACCGGCTGGCCGGGTACGTTCGTGGGCACGTAGATGTCGGAGAGCGCCGCGGGTCCGCGCTGGAAATCGGGCTTGACCTCGAGCACGACGCGGTACTGATTCGATTGCGTGAAGATCGTCGAAACCAGGCGCTGCCCGAAGGCGTTGTACAGCGCGTTGTCGATGACCGCAGGCGTGATGCCGAGGCGGCTCGCCGTCGCGCGGTCGAATTCGACGAACGCGGCGAGGCCGCCATCGGAAAGGTCGCTCGCCACATCGGCAAGCTGCGGCACCTGCTTCAGCCGGTCGGTGAGGCTGTGCACGGCCGCGCCGAGCGCCGCCGTATCCACCGATTCGACCGTGAACTGGTATTGCGTGCGGCTCACCCGATCCTCGATGGTGAGATCCTGCACCGGCTGCATGTAGAGCGAGATGCCGTCGACGCGCGCGAGCCTGGGCGCAAGCCGCCGGATGATGTCGGATGCGCTCGCATCGCGCTGGCTGCGCGGCTTCAGGTTGATCAGCATCCGGCCGGCGTTCAGCGTTGCGTTGCTGCCGTCGACGCCGATGAACGACGTCAGGCTGGCGACGGCGGGATCGGCGAGTACGACCTCGGCCAGTGCCTGCTGCCGCTCGGCCATGGCGGCGAACGATATGGTCTGCGGCGCTTCCGAAATCCCCTGGATTGCGCCGGTGTCCTGCACCGGAAAGAAGCCCTTCGGTATGAAGATGTAGAGCACGACGGTGAGGACGAGCGTGATCAGCGCGACGATCAGGGTGGCCCGCTGCCGGTCGAGCACCCAGGCGAGCATCCGGCCGTAGGCGCGGATCATCCGGTCGAACAGGTCGCCGCTCCAGCGATAGAACCGTCCCTGCTGCTCGGGCGGTGTGTGGTGCAGCAGCCGCGCGCACATCATCGGCGTCAGCGTCAGCGAGACGACCGCCGAGATGAGTATCGAAACGGCGAGGGTGATCGCGAACTCGCGGAAAAGCCGGCCCACGACGTCGCCCATGAACAGAAGCGGAATCAGCACGGCGATCAGCGAGAAGGTGAGCGAGATGATGGTGAACGCGATTTGCTGGGTGCCCTTCAGTGCCGCTTCGAGCGGCGAATCGCCCTTTTCCACGTAGCGCGCGATGTTCTCGATCACGACGATCGCGTCGTCGACGACGAAGCCGGTCGCGATGGTCAGCGCCATCAGCGTCAGGTTGTTGATCGAGAACCCGGCGAGGTACATCACGCCGAAGGTCCCGACCAGCGAAAGCGGGACGGCGACGCTGGGAATGATCGTGGCCGGGACGTTGCGCAGGAAGAGAAAGATGACCATCACGACGAGCACCACGGCAAGCAGCAGCTCGAACTGAACGTCTTGCACCGACGCCCGGATCGTGACGGTGCGGTCGGTGAGCAGCACCAGATCCACCGCAGGCGGCAGTGACGCCGTGAGCTGCGGCAGCAGCTTCTTGACGCGATCGACGACCTCGATCACGTTGGTGCCGGGCTGGCGCTGGACGTTGAGCAGGATTGCGGGCGTCCTGCCGGCCCACGCGGCGAGGCGCGAGTTCTCGGCGGCGTCGACGGTGTCGGCGACATCCGAAAGGCGGATCGGCGCGCCGTTCCTGTAGGCGATGACGAGCTGCCGGTATTCGTCGGCGCTCTTGAGCTGATCGTTGGCGTCGATGGTCGACGCGCGTGTCGGTCCGTCGAAACTGCCCTTCGCCTGATTGGTGTTGGCGTTGCCGATCGCGGTGCGTACGTCGTCGAGGGACATCCCGTAGGCGGCTATCGCGCGTGGATTGACCTGGATGCGCACGGCCGGACGCTGCCCGCCGCTTATGCTGACAAGGCCTACGCCCGGCAGTTGCGAGATCTTCTGGGCGATGCGCGTATCCGCCAGGTCCTCGAGCTTCGGCAGCGGCAGCGTTTGCGACGAGAGCGCCAGCGTGAGGATCGGTGCGTCGGCGGGATTGACCTTGTTGTAGATCGGCGGATTGGGCAGATCCGTCGGCAGGAAGTTGCCCGAGGCGTTGATCGCCGCCTGAACTTCCTGCTCGGCTACGTCGAGCGAGAGCTCGAGGCTGAACTGCAGCGTGATCACCGAGGCGCCGCCGGAGCTCGTCGACGACATCTGGTTCAAGCCCGGCATCTGCCCGAACTGCCGCTCCAGCGGCGCGGTGATCGACGAGGTCATCACGTCGGGACTCGCCCCGGGGTAGAGCGTCACGACCTGGATCGTCGGATAGTCGACCTCGGGCAGCGCGGACAGCGGCAGCACGCGATAGGCGATGCCGCCGGCGAGCAGGATCGCGACCATCAGCAGCGTGGTCGCGACCGGCCGCAGGATGAACAGGCGTGACGGGTTCATGGCGTCCGCGACGGCACCGCCGACGATGGCGCACCATCGTCCTTCTTCTGCCGCGGGCCGTTCCCCGGGTTGCCGCCCCCAGGACGATCGCCCCGTGGCCCGCGCTTCGTGGCCCCCTTCGGCGAATCCTGCGCGTCGCGATTGATGAGCTCGACCTTCGCGCCTTCACGCAGCTTGTCCGCACCGTCGACGACGACTTTCGCGCCGGGCGAGAGGCCACTGGCGATCGCCGTGATCTCGCCCTGCACCGGACCAAGCCTTACCGGCGTCACCGTTACCGTGAGATCGTCCTTGACGACGTAGACGTACGTTCCGGGCGCGCCGCGCTGGATCGCCGCCGACGGAACGAGGATCGCGTCGGGCTGCGTCTCGACCAGCGTGCGCGTGTTGACGAACTGGTTGGGAAACAGCGCCAGATTGTCGTTGGCAAATTCCGCCCGCAGCTTCACGGTGCCGGTGGTCGTGTCGATCTGGTTGTCGATGGTGACGAGCTTGCCGGTGGCGAGCTTGTTCTTGATGTCGCGGTCCCAGGCCTCCACCACGACGGTGTCTCCGGTTGCGAGCCGGCCCATCACGCGCTGCACGTTGTCCTCCGGAATCGGATAGAGCACGGTGATCGGCTGCAGTTGCGTGATCACGACGATGCCGTTCGTGTCGGCGGCGTGCACGACGTTGCCGGGATCGACCTGGCGCAGCCCGACGCGGCCGCCGATCGGCGCCGTCACGCGGCTGTAGGTGAGTTGCAGCTTGGCGCTGTCGATCGCGCCCTGGTCCGACTGGACGGTGCCTTCATACTGGCGGACCAGCGCTTCCTGCGTATCCACCTGCTGCTTCGCGATCGAGTCCTGCGCGAGCAGTGTGCGATAGCGTTCGAGGTCGAGCTGGGCGTTCTTGAGCAGCGCCTGGTCCTTCGCCATCTGGCCTGTCGCTTGCGTGAATTGGACCTGAAAGGGGCGCGGGTCGATCTCGGCCAGGAGATCTCCCGCCTTCACGACCTGCCCCTCCTTGAAGGCAACGCGCATCAGCTGGCCGTCGACGCGCGGATGCACCACGACGATGTTGCGCGGGGTCACCGTGCCCAACGCGTTGAGGTAGACATCGATGCCGCCTTTGCGTGCGGCTGCCGCGGTTACAGGCAGCGGGCGGGCCGCGGGATCGAAGCGCCCCTTCGCGGCGGGCGGCGGTTCCGCCTGCGGCGCGGAGGAGTACCAGTACCACCCACCGGCGACCGCGGCGGCCACTGCGACCACCAGAAACGCCCATGGCCAGCGGCGCTTGCCCATGGCAATGGGTTGGGCTGCTTCCGCCGAGGGCTCGGCGACGGTGTGGGGAGCGGGCGCTTCGTTGGCTGTCATCGGTCGCGTGATTGGGGCAGGGAATACGATTGTCCGCTCTTGGCGGGCGTTGCCGGGCGAGAATTGTAACCGTCTGTGAGAGGGGTGCCCTGTGCGTGTTGGCTGCAGCGAGTTACAGGTAGTCGAACCCACTGGTGCATGTGCCGGCGGCCCGTTCACGGGCGACTACCACCTCGTCGCACCGTCCCGAGAACAGATGAGCGCGGCACTTCTGAAGCAAGTGGTTTGCAAGACCCGGCCGTTGCGGGTTCATTGCGAACCTTCGCTCCAGCAGGGAACGACCGACGCCGTGGCGCGAACGTCCCGCGTCCGAGGATCATTGCGGCAGATCGTCACGGCGCGCAGGATGAGGTCGTCGGTCGCCTTCAGCATGGCCGACGGGTCGACCCGTGGGTCGAGTTCGGGCATCTGAAAACTCGTCGATGCGCTTTTGGTCAGCGCAAGCGCGAGCGTCCGCGGGCCCCGCGCGAACACTCAGAAGGAGGTCAGATTCACACCACCGGCACCCACGGCGACATATCCGATGCCGAGCAGGCTCGTTGCATTGCCCAGCGAGAAAGTCGATGCGTAGAGATCGCTGGTCGTTCCCGACGTGGCGGGCACCCAGGTGAGGCCGTCCCCGCTCGTGAAGATGCCGCCGCCGCTGCCCATCGCGACGTACTGTGAGCCGTAGATCACGGAGTAGAGGGAATTCGCGGCAATGGGCGCCCTTGCCGTCCAGGTCACGCCGTCGGTGCTCGTGACGAGTGTGCCGGCCGCGCCGACCGCTACGAACAGGCTTGGTCCGGACACAACCGATCGGAGGTCGAGCGTTGTTCCCGACGCGCGTGCCTGCCAGTCGACCCCGTTCGAGCTCGTCAGCAGCGTTCCATTTGCGCCTACCGCGACGTAGATGCCGTTCGCGAAGATGACCCCGTACAGAGCATTGGTCGTTCCGGAATTATGGGAGGTCCACGTGAGGCCGTCGCCGCTCGTGAGGATCGTGCCGTTCGCGCCGGTCGCAATGAAGGTTGTGCCGTTCAATGCCAATGCGTAGAGGTGATTGGTGGTTCCGGACGCGGACTGGGCCCATTTGACAGAGTCGGTGCTGGCAAGGATCACCCCACCGTCGCCAGCCACCACGAACTTGCTGTCGCCGAACTGAACGGCGTTGAGGTTGGTGGCGACGCCCGAGGTCTGCGCGGTCCAGGTCGTCCCGGTGGCACTCGTATACAGGGACCCTCCCGAGCCGACTGCAGTGAAGGAACTGCCGGCGATCGTCGAGGCGGCCGTGTAACGGACGCCGAGCAACGTGCTGGCGAGCGGCGTGCCCGGGGTCCAGCTGGTGCCCGCCGCGGCGGGAACGAACGAAATCGGCGCCGAAGTTTCCCCGGCCGGGCTGCCATGGCTCGAGCCGTTGATGACGACGGTATAGGTGATGCCGTTGGTCAATCCGAGGACAAGAAAGGGAGACGTGGCGACGCGGTGACTCTGGCAACCCGTCAGAGTAAAGCAGTCTTTCCAGTTGAAGCTGGTGCCCGGCGCGACCCACAGCCAGTACTCGACACCGGATTGCATGCTCCAAGTAATTACCGCGCTGCTGTCGTGCGGCGCAACTTTCACGTCGGTGGGCGCACCAGGCGGGCTACCGCCTCCGCAGCCGGCCAGGAGCACGATCGCAATGATCGCAGCAGCGAACGCAAGAGCTCTTCTCATTTCTGTTCGTTCCAGGCAGCGCACGGCCGACGATCCCTTCCGGCGACACGCCGGCGACGAGGGGATTGCGTCCTGCTCGAACCGCGCGAGCGTTGAGGTTTCAATTGCGCAATGGGCCGCTGCGCGGCCGGCGAAATGCCATTACGGCAACGGGCAGTCTAATCGCAAATCCGAGGTAAGTCATATTTCGGAAAGGGGGCCTGCCGCAGCAATGCGCCGCGGAATGCGCGTCGCGTCCGGCTCGCGGATATCGCGCGAACGGGCCCGCGCGTCGAGACCGCTCAGCACCTACTGCTTCGGATAGCCGCCCCCGGGGATCGGGACCGCCTGCGTCGCCTCGGCCGGCGGGGGCGGAGCGGGGGGCTCGGCGGGCGCTTTCGCGGCAACGCGCCGCGGCGGCGACTTCGGGTAGCCGGCGTCGTCGAGCATCGACGTCCAGCGCGCCTCGTTGTAGCCCTTGGCGATCAGCTTGTCGCCGACCTGCAGCACCGGCGCCTGCTGCGCGCCCGTCAGTTTCTGCAGGGCCTCCGCGCCCTTCTGCTCCTCGACGTTGACCGTCGTGAACGGGACGCCGCGCTTGTTGAGCAACGCCTCGGCGTTCTGGCAGACGGTGCCGCAGGGGAATGTGTACAGCGTCACCGGAAAGCGCTGCGCCGCCTGCGCCATCGCGACCGGCATGTCGTTGTTCTCGATGAGGTTGGGCGACAGGCGCTTGGCCTGCACGTCCTTCGAATCCGGCGGCGGCGGCCGATCGGTGTAGATCGTGCGGCCGTCCTTGTCCACGTAGCGGTAGACCTGCTGCGCCTGCGCCGCGGCGCAGGCAGCGAACACGGCGGCGGTGACGCCGCACACGAGCGCAATTCGCCGGGATACGCGTGCCATGGCTTCTCCTTGGTTCCGGCTCACGTGGCGGTGAGCATTCCATTATGCCGCAGAAGGGCGTCGAGTTGGGGCGGCCGCCCGCGGAACGCGACGAACGATTCCATGGCGTCGCGACTGCCGCCGCGCGCGAGGACTTCGTCGCGGAACCGCTGCCCGGCCGCGGGCGAAAGCACGCCCGCCTCCTCGAACGCGCTGAACGCGTCCGCCGAGAGCACCTCGGCCCACTTGTAGCTGTAGTATCCAGCTGCGTAACCGCCGGCGAAGACGTGCGCGAACGACTGCATGAAGCGGTCGTAGGGGGCGCGCGGCACGACCGCGACCTCGCGCCGCACGGCGTCCTGCACCGACTGCGGCGGCTCGCTCCCGCGCGGGTCGTAGGCCGAGTGCAGCAGCATGTCGAACAGGCCGAACTCGATGTGGCGCACCGTCGACAGGCCGCTCTGGAAATTGCGCGCGGCGAGCATGCGCTCGAACAGCGCGCGCGGCAGCGCTTCGCCGGTGTCCACGTGCGCGGTCATCTGCGAGAGGACGTCCCATTCCCAGCAGAAATTCTCCATGAACTGGCTGGGAAGCTCGACCGCGTCCCATTCGACGCCCTGGATGCCCGACACGCCGGCAACGTCCACGCGCGTGAGCAGCTGGTGGAGCCCGTGACCGAACTCGTGGAAGAGCGTCGTGACTTCGGCGTGCGTGAACGTCGCCGGCCGGCCCGCGAGGGGGGCCGACAGGTTGCAGGTGAGATAGGCGACCGGGCGCTGAACGTGCGCTCCGATTCGGCGGCGGTTGATCGCGTCGTCCATCCACGCGCCGCCCTGCTTGCCCTGGCGCGCGTAGTTGTCGAGGTAGAACTGGCCGATCAGGGCGCCCGCCGCATCGGTGATGTCGAAGAAGCGCACGTCCGGGTGCCAGGTCGCGGCGCGGCTGGCGCGGATCGATATCCCGTAGAGCGTCTCGGCGACGCGGAACAATCCCGCGAGCACCTTTTCTTCGGGGAAGTAATGGCGGACCTCCTGCTCGGAGAAAGCGAAGCGGCTTGCCTTGAGCTTCTCGGATGCGTACGCGAGGTCCCACGGCGCGAAATCGGCGAGCCCGAGCTCATTCTCGCCGAACGCCGTGACCTCGGCGTAGTCGCGCTCGGCGAAGGGCCGGGCGCGGCGGGCGAGATCGCGCAGGAAGCCCAGCACCTCGTCGACGCTCTTCGCCATCTTGGGCACCAGCGAGAGCTCGGCGAAATGCGCGTAGCCAAGCAGCTGCGCGGCCTCGCGCCGGAGCAGCAGCGTGCGCCGGATCACCGCCGTGTTGTCCCACGCCGGCGACGCGCCGAGATCCGACGCGCGCGTGGCGTAGGCACGATGCAGCTTCGCCCGCAGCGCACGGTTGTCCGCGTAGCTCATCACCGGCAGGTAGCAGGGCATGCGCAGCGTCAGCTTCCAGCCGGTCCGGCCATCGGCCTCCGCGGCCGCGCGCGCTTCGGCGAGCACGTCGTCCGGGACGCCTGCGAGCTCCGCCGCATCGTCGACGTAGAGTGCCCAGTCGTTCGTCGCGTCGAGCAGGTTGTCGTCGAAGTTCGCGGCGAGCAGGGCGAGCTCCTCGTCCACCGCCTTGAGGCGCGCCTTCTCCGGCGCGGGAAGCTCGGCGCCGCCCAGCCGGAAGTCGCGCAGCTCGTTCGTCACCGCCTTTCTCTGCGCCGCGTCCAGCGCCGCGAAGGTCGGCGATGCGGCGAGCTCGCGGTACCGGCCGAACAGGCGCAGGTCCTGCGCGAGGTCCGTGTAGAAATCGGTGATCTTCGGCAGGTTGGCGTGATAGGCGTCGCGCAGCGCGGGGGTGCTCACGACGGCGTTGAGATGGTGGACGGCGCCCCACGCGCGCTCGAGGCGGTCCAGCGCGTCGGCGAGCGGCTCGGCGACGTTCTCCCACGTGGCGGGACGCTCGTCGGCGGCGACGGCTTCCTGGGCCGCGCGCGCGGACGCGACGAGCGCGTCGACCGCGGGCGTGACGTGCTCGGCGCGAATCGCTTCGAACCGGGGCAGCCCGGAAAAATCGAGCAGCGGGTTGGCGTTGCTGTCAGCGTTCATGTGGTCGTTCCGGTTGTGTTCGCGCTCGCGGCGGCAAGTACATCACGGCGCTCGCCGACCGACAAGCTCCGGGCCTACCGGGCCGGCGCGCGGCCGCGCAGGTCGCGGTCGAGCGCCGCGAGGTCGTCGGGCGTGCCGACGTTTGTCCACGGACCCTCGTAGCGTGCGCCGGTGACTTGGCCCTCGGCAATCCATCGTTGGAGGTAGGGAAGCAGTTTGAGCCTGGTGGCGCGCGGAAGTTCGTGGAAGAGCGAGGTGTCGTATACAGCGATGTTGCCGAACGTCAGGCGCGGTCCCCCGTCGAGCACGACGAATCCGTCGCGCAACGCGAAATCGCCGCCGGGGTGGTAACTCGGGTTCGGCACCATCACCAGGTGGGCGCGCGGCGCGGCGGTGTCGGCGGCCATCGCGTCGATGCGCGGCCTGAGCGTCGCATAATCGAATTCGGTCCAGATGTCGCCGGAGACGACCAGCAGCGGCCCGGCGGGCAGGAGAGGCAATGCCGTCGCGATGCCGCCCGCCGTCTCCAGCGCTTCCGGCTCCAGCGACCAGCGCAACGTGACGCCGAACGCCGCGCCGTCGCCGAGCGCGGCGACCAACTGCCCGGCGAGGTGCGCGGCGTTGACGACGATGTTCGCGAATCCGGCGCGGGCGAGCGCCTCGATCTGCCAGACGATCAGGGGCTTGCCGCCCGCCGCGAGCAGCGGCTTCGGCGTCGCGTCGGACAGCGGGCGCATCCGCTCGCCGCGCCCCGCGGCGAGGATCATCGCGCCTGGCGTGGCGGGCATCAGAACGTGTGGACGACGACCGGGCTGCGGCCCTCGAGCTCGTCGACGAGCGCGAGCAGCGGTCCGAGCGCGCGATAGCGCTCGCAGGCGGCGCGCAGGTACCCCATCACGCGCGGCATGTCGGCGAGGTAGGCGGCCTTGCCGTCGCGGTGGTGCAGCCGCGCGAAGATGCCGAGCACCTTGAGCTGCCGCTGCACGCCCATCCATTCGAAGTCGCGCCAGAACAGCCCGAAGTCGGCGTGCACCGGAAGGCCTGCGTCGCGCGCGCGCTCCCAGTAGCGCACCGCCCAGTCGATCTGCCGCTCCTCGTCCCATGCGATGTACGCGTCGCGCAGCAGCGAAACGAGGTCGTAGGTGATCGGGCCGGTCACCGCGTCCTGGAAGTCGAGCACGCCCGGATTGGGGTCGCTCACCATCAGGTTGCGCGAGTGGTAGTCGCGGTGGACGAACACCCGCGGCTGCGCGAGATTGTTGTCGAGGATCCGCCGGAACGCCTGCGCGAGCGTTTGCGATTGCGCCGGCGACAGCGTCCGCGCCAGATGTCTGGTCACGTACCAGTCGGGAAAGAGCGCGAGCTCGCGCGTCAGCAACGCCTCGTCGTACGGGGGCAGCGCGTCGGCACGCGTCGCGGCCTGCCAGCGGACGAGCGCGTCGATCGCATCCGAATAGAGCCGCGGCGCCGAGGCCGGGTCCAGCTCGGCGAGGTACGTGCGCGTGCCGAGATCGGAGAGCAGCAGGAAGCCGCGCTCGAGGTCGGCGGCGAGAACCTCCGGCGCGTGCACGCCGGCGTCGGCGAGCAGCCGCGCGATGCAGACGTACGGCCGGCAGTCCTCCAGCGGCGGCGGCGCGTCCATCGCGATCAGCGTCGCGTGGCCGCGCCACGCCGCCTGCGGCGTGATCCGGAAGTAGCGACGAAAGCTCGCGTCGGCGGACGCCGGCGCCATCGCGAGCTGCGTGTCGCCGAGCGTGCCCGCGGCCCATGCGGCGAGCTGATCGAAGCGGGCGTCGGCGGCGCTCGGATTTGCGGGCATCGGGCGAACGCGTCGGAGGGTGGGTGGCGCGCGACACCGGGCGGCGCGTCGCGCCCGCGCGAATCGGGCGGACAGGGGCCGGCGCGGGCGGCACGCTAGAATGACGCAGTTTACCATCGCAGCTTCGAGAACCCCGCACGCGATCCCGCGCATGAACGCCCGCCTGACTCCGATCGCGCTCGCGCTTGCCGCGACGCTGGTGCCGCTGTCGGCAGCGGCGCAGACGGCGGCGATGGCGGCGGAGGACACCGCGGGCGCGACGGACCCCGTTTTGAGGCCGGCGCCGCAGCTCGTGCCGCCGGCGCCGCTGCGGGCGCCGAGGGCAACGCCGCTGGCGCCGGTCCCGGCGACGTCCGACAGCGGCGTGATCTTTCTGCGCGCCGACCGCGTCGAGGGCACGGCCGAGAAATCCGTCGAGGCCGCCGGCAAGGTCGAGCTGCGCACGCGCCGCGAGACGGTGCTCGCCGACTGGCTGCGCTACGATTTCGCGGCGGACGAGATCTGGGGCAAGGGCGACGTGCTGATACGGCGCGGCATCGACTGGATCACCGGCCCCGAGCTCAAGTTCAAGCGCGGCACGGAGACGGGCTTCTTCGCATCGCCGCGCTTCTACATCGGCGAGAACGATTCGCGCGGCAGCGCCGCGGAGATCCGGTTCACCGGCCCCGACCACTACGAAGCGACGGACGCGCGCTACACGACCTGCGTCGCGCCGCGCGACGACTGGTACGTGCGGATGGGCGAGCTCGAGGTCGATCGGGCGCGCATGATCGGCACCGGCCACGACGCGACCGTATACTTCCTGGGCGCGCCCATCGCGTACACCCCGTGGATCTCGTTTCCGCTGTCGGGCGAGCGCAAGTCGGGCTTCCTCACGCCGGTGCTGGGCTCGTCGGGCCTGCGCGGCTTCGAGTACGCGCAGCCCTATTACTTCAACCTCGCGCCCAACTACGACGCGACGATCGTGCCGCGCGTCATGAGCAAGCGCGGACTGCAGGTCGGCGCGCAGGGGCGCTACCTGTTCGACACCTTCCAGGGCGAGGCCACGGCCGAGTACCTCGATCACGATCGCGTCGCCAACGAGAACCGCTGGGCCGTGGCGTGGAAGCACACGCAGAACCTGAATTTCCTGCCCGGCCTCATCGGGTACTGGAACCTGAACAAGGTCTCGGACGACACGTACTTCGCGGACCTCTCCGACCGCGTCGGGCTGACCTCGCAGACGACGCTGCCGCGCGAAGTGGGTCTCACCTACGGTCCCGGGCCGTGGCAGTTCATCCTGCGGGCGCAGAAGTTCCAGACGCTCTCCGACCCGACGCTGCCTCCCGCCGCGCCGCCGTACAACCGCGTGCCGCAGCTGCTGGGGACGCTGCGCGACGTCGACTGGGCGGGGCTCACGTTCGCGGGCGCCGGCGAGTACGCCAATTTCCAGAATCCGACGCTCGTCACCGGCCAGCGCGCGTACGCGTATCCCACGGTCGCATGGATCCGGCAGGGGTCGGCGTGGAACTTCTCCGCGAAGACCGGCGTGCACCTGCGGCACTACGACCTCAACGACACGACGCCGGACCGCGCGACGCAGAACTACGCGATCCCGATCTCGTCGGTCGATGCCGGGCTCACCTTCGAGCGGGAGTGGAACGTGCTGGGGCAGAACGTCGTGCAGACGCTCGAGCCGCGCGCCTATTATGTCTACGTGCCGTACCGGGACCAGAGCAAGGCCCCCGTGTTCGACACCGCGCTCGACGACTACACGTTCGCGCAGCTCTTCAGCGACAACCGGTACCTCGGCAACGACCGCATCGGGGACGCGAACCAGGTCACGCTCGGGCTCACGTCGCGGCTGCTCGACCCGGTGAGCGGTGCCGAGCGCCTGCGCGTCGCCGTGGCCGAGCGGTTCTATTTCCAGGACCAGCGCGTGAGCCTGAGCGAGCCGCTGCGGTCCGGGGCTTCCTCGGACCTCCTGGTCGGCGCCGACGGGCGGCTGTCGGACGTCTGGGCGCTCGGCGGGCTGATGCAGTACAACTTCGACCGGTCGCAGACGGAGCGCCTGGATCTGGGCGTGCGTTACACGCCGGCGCCGGGCAAGGCGTTCAGTGCCAGCTATCGGTACTCGCGGCTGCAGGTGGACGCGAGCGGGCGTCCCTCGGAGCTGAAGCAGTTCGACCTTTCCGGGCAGTGGCCGCTCGGCGCCGGCATCACGCTGCTCGGACGGTGGAACTACTCGCTCGTCGACAACAAGACGCTGGAGGCGGTTGCCGGCGTCGAGTACAATGCCGGGTGCTGGGTACTGCGGCTCGTCGGCCAGCGGCTGACGACGACCTCTCAGTCGGCTTCCACCTCCGTGTACCTGCAGCTCGAGCTGAACGGGCTCGCGCGGTTCGGCACCAGCCCGCTCGATCTGCTGCGCCGCAGCGTCCCCGGCTACCAGAGAACCAACGATCCGACACTGTCGCCGCGCGACCGCGACGAAGCGTTCCAGGAATTCTGAGGTCAGGCATGTCCAATCTTCGCGCCCCGGTCCGTCTCCTTGTGTGGCTCGCCGTGCTCGTCGCGGCGTGGTCGTCCGCCGTCGTGCTGGCGCAGAGGGCGACGCCCGCACCGGCAACGGCGCCGCCGGCGGCCCGCCCCCCCGCCTCGCTCGACCGCAGCGTCCCGATCGATCGCGTGATCGCGATCGTCAACGACGAGGCGCTGACGCAGTTCGACATCAACGAGCAGAAGCGCGTCGTGCTGGGACAGATGAAGGCGCAGAACGTGACGCCTCCGCCGACGGACGTCCTCGAGAAGCAGCTGCTCGAGCGCCTGATCACCGAGCGGGTGCTGATGCAGTACGCGAAGGAGACCGGAATCCGCGTCGACGACACGCAGGTCGAGCGCACGATCGCGCGCATCGCGCAGGACAACAAGCTCTCGCTCGACAATTTCCGCAAGGCCGTGGAGAGCGAGGGCATCCCCTTCACGAAGTATCGCGAGGACATCCGGAACGAGATGATCATCCAGCGGTTGCGCGACCGCGAGGTCGAGGGCCGCGTCAACGTCAGCGACGCCGAGGTCGATCATCTTCTCGCCACGCAGAACGTGCAGGCCGGCGGCGACGTCGAATACCGGATCGCGCACGTGCTCGTGGTCGTGCCGGAGCAGGCGTCGCCGGAGCAGATCGACGCCAAGCTGAAGCGCGCCGAGGAAGCGCTCCGGCTCATCCGCGCGGGCGACGATTTCGGGCAGGTCGCGGCCGGGTTCTCGGATGCGCAGGACGCGCTGCAGGGCGGCAACCTCGGCTGGCGCGCGCCGGCTCGGTTGCCGACGGTCTTTGCCGACCCGGTCCGCGGCATGAACCCGGGTGATGTGTCGGGAGTGCTGCGCTCGGCGAACGGCTTCCACATCGTGAAGCTGCTCGAAAAGCGCAGCCGCAATGCGCCGACCGTCGTCGAGCAGACGCGCGCGCGGCACATCCTGATCAAGGTCAACGAGGTCACGGCGGACGCCGAGGCCAAGGCGCGGATCGAGCGCATCAAGGAGCGCATCGACCTGGGCGCGGCCTTCGAAGAGCAGGCAAAGCTCAACTCGGAGGACGGCAGCGCCGCGAAGGGCGGCGATCTCGGCTGGGTATCCCCCGGCGACACGGTGCCCGAATTCGAGCAGGCGATGAACCGCCTGAAGCCGGGCGAGATCTCGGGCCCGGTTCGCTCGCCGTTCGGCTGGCACCTGATCGAGGTGCAGGATCGGCGGACGCAGGACATCACCGCCGCGCGCCAGCGCGACCAGGCGCGGATCGCATTGCGGCAGCGCAAGTCCGACGAAGCGTTCCAGGACTGGGTCCGGCAGACCCGCGACCGGTCGTACGTCGAGATCAGGACCGACGAGCGCTGACCTCGAAGCGCTTCTCCATGACGATGCACGCGAAGTGCACGCCGGGTGCCGGCTCGTGGCGGTCGACGCCTTTCCGGCGGCAGCCCATGACGCCGTAGAACGGCACCGAATTGAGCGACGCGTCGAGCACCAGCCCGGGAAGGCCGAGCGCGCGTGCCCGCGCTTCCAGCGCCTGGAAAAGCGTGCGACCGACGCCGCGGCGTGTCCAGTCGGGATCGACGTAGATCGCTTCGATCGTTCCCTCGACCGGGTGGAGCTGACCGTAGCCGACGATGCGCGGGCCTGCGGCCGTCGCCGTCTCGGCGACGAGCATCTCGCGCGTGGACATCGCCTCGCGCAGGCGTTCGACCGACATCCCCGCTATCCAGGCGTCGCGCTGGTCCTCGGTGTAGTGCGCGGCGGCCAGCGCGCGGATCGCGCGCGTGTGCACGGACAGCAGCGCAGGCGCATCGGCCGGGTCTGCGGGGCGCAGCGTGACCGGCGAGCCCGCCGATCCTCTCGTCACCCCGCGACCCTGCCCGCGCGGAGCGGGCGGCGCGTCACTCCTCGGGGCCTTGGTAGACGTACGCCGCCTGCGGGACGCGTCCTTCGTCCATCGTTGCGCGCGCGGCGAGGTCCTCGGGCCGCTTGTCCCACCAGAGCGCACGGCTCTTCCGCTGCTCCTCTTCGAGCGCCGGCTTCTTCGCCATCAGCTCGCGCATGAAGCGGGTGTGGTCGGATTCGTAGTGGCGGGCGGGGAGCATCGGCATGGCAGCGGGTCCGGTCCGGCGGGAAGCGTCGGCAAGCGTCGATCTTATCATCCGGCCGCACCCGGACCGCCCGGCAGCGCGCGCTGCGGCCGTCCCGCGACGATCTCGAAGCGGTACAGCCGGCATTCGATCGCGCCGTTGTAGAGCGGCGTGCGCTTCGAAGGACGCAGCCCGATCAGCTTCGGCAGCCGCGTGTCGCCCGTGAGAAGGCACGCGGTCCAGCCCGCGAAGCGCTGCTTCAGCGCGTCGCCGAGCCTGGGGTAGAACGCCGCGAGCCGGGCGTCGTCGTCGAGCCGCACGCCATAAGGAGGATTCGCGATGAGCAGACCGGCCGGCGCGGGTGCGGGGCGGGCGAGCACATCGGCGACGGCGAGATCGATCCACTCGGCGACTCCCGCCGCGGCCGCGTTGCCGCGACACTTCGCCGCCGCGCTCGCGTCGAGGTCGCTCGCGAAGATCGAGCGCGTCGGCGGAGCCGGCCGCACGCGGTCGTGCGCGCGCTGGCGGATGCGCTGCCACGTCGGCCCGTCGTACCACGCGAGTTTCTGGAACCCGAACGTGCGGCGCAACCCCGGCGCGATGTCGGCCGCCAGGAGCGCCGCCTCGATCGCGATCGTGCCGGCGCCGCACATCGGATCGAGCAGCGGCGTGCCGGGTGCCCAGCCCGCGAGCGCGAGCAGGCCGGCGGCGAGGTTCTCGCGCAGCGGCGCGACGTCGGCGTCGCGCCGCCACCCGCGCTTGAACAGCGCCTCGCCCGACGTGTCGAGGTAGAGCGTCGCCTCGCGCTCGGTCAGGTACGCGTGCACGCGGACGTCGGGCCGCTGCTTGTCGATCGACGGCCGCTTGCCCGCATCGGCACGGAAGCGGTCGCAGACGGCGTCCTTGACCTTGAGTGTCGCGAACTCGATGCTCGCGAGCGGCGAGCGCGTCGCCGCGAGATCGACGCGCAGCGTGCGCTCGACGCGAAAGTGCCGGCGCCAGTCGACGCCGTGCGCGAGCCGGTAGAGGTCGTTTTCGCTGCCGCAGGCGCCGTGCGCCACCTGCCACAGGATCCGGCTC